>Ga0272446_1000342_pt1 | contig 73911 bp, 75 predicted proteins | sample YNPCB0061_FD_194587 | JGI IMG/M metagenome (GOLD analysis project Ga0272446, IMG submission 194587) | Hot spring microbial mat communities from Yellowstone National Park, WY, United States - YNP-CB-006-1 | ecosystem: Environmental > Aquatic > Thermal springs > Hot (42-90C) > Sediment | place... | reverse complement strand
TCGTCGGCATCGCCACGCGCCTCCTGGTGCCCGACCTGCCCTGGGCCGTCTGCTTCGCGCTCGGCGCGATCGTCTCGCCGCCCGATGCGGTGGCGGCCGCCTCGGTGCTCGAGCGCCTGAAGCTGCCCAAGCGCCTCGTCGTCGTCCTCGAGGGCGAGAGCCTGGTGAACGACGCCTCTGGCCTCATCCTCTACAACTTCGCGATCGCCGCCGCGCTGACGGGCAGCTTCTCGGCGCCGGCCGCGGCGGCGCGGTTCGTCGTCGTCGCGGTGGTCGGGCTCGGCCTCGGGACCGCCATCGGGCTCGCCTCGGTGGCGCTGATCCGGCGGCTGCCCGACACGATGCTCGTGATCGCGACCACCTTCCTCGCGGCCTATGCCTCCTACCTGATCTCCGACGCGCTCGGCGGCTCGGGCGTGCTCGGCACCGTCGCCTGCGGCCTCGTGCTCGGCTGGCGCGCGCCGAAGGACCTCACGCCGCAGGCGCGCATCGCCGGCCGGGCGGCGTGGGACGTGGTGGTGTTCGCGCTCAACAGCACCGTGTTCCTGCTGATCGGCATGAGCCTCGACGAGATCATCGGGCGCGCGGACGGACGCTCGCTCGCCGAGATGGTCGGGATCGGGCTCGTCATCTCGGCGGTGGCGATCCTCGTTCGGCTCGTCTGGATCTTCCCCGCAGCCTGGCTCCCGCGCCTGATCGTCCCGTCGTTGCGGCAGCGGGACCCAGCGCCATCCTGGCGGGTGCTCACCGTGCTCTCCTGGGCGGGCATGCGCGGCGTCGTCAGCCTCGCCGCCGCGCTCGCGATCCCCGAGACGATGCCGGGCGGCGCGCCCTTCCCCGGGCGCGAGCTCGTCCAGGTGCTCACCTTCGTCGTCATCCTCGTCACCCTCGTGGGCCAGGCGACCACGCTCGGGCCGCTGATCCGCGCGCTCGGCGTCGCCCTGCCGTCGGCCGAGGCCGACCCGCATGCCGACACCCGCGCGCAGATCGCCGATGTCGCGGTCGAGCATCTCCGCGCCCGCGCGACCGATCCGCTCGACGGCGCGATGGCAGCCGAGCTCCTGCCCGAGTTCGAGGCGCGCGCCTCAGCGGTGCGCGGCCGCGGCGGTGCGGCCGGCGCGGCCGCGGCGGCGCGGCTTGCCTTCTATCTCGAGACCAAGCGCGTGCAGCACCGGGCGCTGATCCGGCTCCACCGCGAGGGGCGGATCAGCGACGAGACGCTGCACCATCTCCAGGACGAGCTCGACCTTGACGAACTCCGGATGCGCCGCGCCCTCGGCCAGCCCGGCCAGATGTGACGCCCACGCTCACGCGACCATGCTGTCGAGGCGGCCGGCGAGGTCCTTGATGGAGAACGGCTTGGGGAGGAACTGGACCGGCGCCCCCGGGAGATCGGCGATCGCCTCGCTCTCGGCATAGCCGGAGACGAGGATGACCGGCAGCGCCGGCATCGTTGCGCGCACGGCACGCACGAGAGCCGGCCCGTCCATCCCCGGCATCGAGACGTCGCTGACGAGCGCTGCCGGGGGCTCCGTCTCCGCGGCGAGCAGCGAGAGCGCAGCCTCGCCTGACTCCGCGGCCAGCACCCGCCAGCCCAGCATCGCGAGCCCGCGCGCGGTGAGGTGGCGCACGGGCTCCTCGTCCTCGACCAGGAGCACCGTTCCGCGCGCCGGCAGCGCCTCCCGTGCGGGGCCCGGCGGCTCCGTCCAGGGCGGCGCGGCCTGAGGCTGGCACAGCATCGGCCGAGGCCGGTGCGAGTGCGAATCGAGCGGCGGGTCGGGCACGGTCGCGCCCTCGTGGCGCGGCAGGTAGATGCGGAAGGTCGTCCCCTCGCCGCGCGTGCTGTCGACGGCGACGAACCCGTCCGTCTGCCTGACGATGCCATAGACCATCGCAAGCCCGAGGCCGGTGCCTCCCTGCTCGCGCTTCGTGGTGAAGAAGGGCTCGAACAGGCGGGGGATGTGCTCGGGCGCGATGCCGCTGCCGGTGTCGGCGACCTCCACCATCGCGTAGCGGCCGGGTGGGATCACCTCCTGGCCGCGCACGAGCGGACGGTAGAGCGTCACCGCGCCGGTGCGGATGGCGAGCCGGCCGCCCTGCGGCATCGCGTCGCGCGCGTTCAGGGCGAGGTTCACGATCACCTGGTCGAACTGCACGGGATCGACGCGGACGAGGCTTCCCGGACGGTCGAGGTCGAGCGAGATCACGATGCGCTGGCCCAGCAGCCGGCGGAGCAGGCTCGCCACGTCCTCGATCGCGGCGTTCAGCGCGATGATCCTCGGCTGCAGCGTCTGCTTGCGCCCGAAGGCCAGGAGCTGGCGCACGAGCGCTGCGCCGCGCTCGGCGCTGCGGCGCACGTGCACGAGATCGGCCCTGGTCGCCTCGTCGAGATGCTGCCGTTCCAGCCCCATGTCGGACGCGGCGATGATCGCGGTCAGCAGGTTGTTGAAGTCGTGCGCGATGCCGCCCGCGAGCTGGCCGACCGCCTGCATCTTCTGGGTCTGCGCGAGCTGCGTCTCGAGCGCACGGTGACGCGTGATGTCGATCAGCCGCACCACCGCGCCGCCGATGCTGCCATCGTCCTCCGCGAGCGGCGAGATGGAGACCATCGCGACCGTCGTGCCGGTCGGGTCGTTGTCCGGCCGCTCGGCGGCACGGCCGAGCCGGAGCTCGAGCCCGGTGCGGCCGGACGGCATCACCGCAAGCCGCGCGAGCTCGGCGTCGAGGAGGTGCCGGTCCTCGGGATGGACGAGCTCGGCCAGTGGCAGGCCGGGCACCACCCCGGCTGCCGGGACGCCCGCGACGCCCGCGACCGCCGCGTTCGCCGCCACGATCCGCCCGGCCGGATCGACGATGGCGATGCCGAGCGCGGCCTCCTCGAACAGCCGGCGCCAGGCCGCGCCGTCACCGGCGGCGAGCGCGGCGAGCCGCATCGAGCCGATCGGTGAGGCGCCCGGTGCCGAAGCCTCAGGGGGAGGCACCCGACGCTCCCGTGCCGCGCCCACGCAGGCGCCAGACATAGGCGATGATCTCTGCCACCGCCTCGTAATGCTCCGGCGGGATTTCCCGATCAAGCTCGACGGTGTAGAGGGCGCGCGCCAGCGGCGGGTTGGCGACGAGCGGGATGCCGTGCTTCTCCGCCGCAGCCCTGATGCGTGCCGCCAGATGGTCGACCCCTTTCGCCACCACCTTCGGCGCGCCGCCGCCGCCGCGCTCGTACGCAAGCGCGACCGCGTAGTGCGTCGGGTTCGTGATCACGACATCCGCCTTCGGAACCGCCGCCATCATCCGGTTGCGCGAGCGTTCGATGCGGATTCGCTTCAGCCGCGCGCGGATCTCGGGGTCACCCTCGGTCTGCTTGAGCTCCTCGCGGATGTCCTCGCGCGACATCCTGAGCTTGCGCGTGTGGTCATGGCGGACCCAGAGGAAGTCGAGCACGGCGATGGCGGCGAAGGCGGCCGCGAGAGCGCCGAGCAGCAGCATGCTGTCGGCCCAGAGCGCCGCGAGCAAACGCTCCGTCGGCGAGGCGACCGCCGGGACGAGCTGCCACACCATGCCGCCGAGCACGAGGCCGGCGACCGTGCAGAGCACGGCGAGCTTGGCGAGGTTCTTCAGGAACTCGACCAGGTTGGTCGCCGAGACGAGGCGCTTGACGCCGCCGATCGGACTGATGCGCGAGGCCTTCGGCGCGATCAGCGTCGAGGCGACCATGCCGCGCGTCTGCACGAGCGTCGCGGCCGGGCCGAGCAGCATCGGCAGCAGCACGACAGCGAGGACGGCAAGTCCGCCCCAGAGCAGCGTCCGCCACAGCGCCGGCGGAAGCGCCGCTCCGGAAAGCCGGGACGGCTGCTCGATGAGCGCAAGCGCGCTGCGGACCATCTCCGAGGCGGCGTGCGGCAGCATCAGCGCCAGCCCGAGCAGCGCGCCAGCCATGCCGACCGCGCCGGCAACCTCCCGCGAGACGGCGACCTGGCCCTCCTCCCGCGCCTTCTCGAGCCGGCGCGGTGTCGGGGCTTCCGTCTTCTCGCCCGCGCCCTCCTGCTCGTCCGCCATCGCCGCTCAGAGCCCCGGCAGGGTTCCGAGCAGGTCGCGCGCCGCCTCGGTCCAGGCGCCGAGCAGCGCCCCGGCAAGCAGCGCCATCAGCGCGAGCCCGCCAAGGATCTGTACCGGCATCGCGACGAAGTAGACCTGCATCTGCGGCACGATCCGCGACATCACGCCGAGCGCGAGCTGGAACACGATGCCGGAGAGCACGAACGGCCCGGCAAGCTGGAAGGCGAGGCCGAAGCTGGCCGCCGCCGTGCGCACCGCCGCCTCCGCCGCCGCCCCGGCCGGGAAGGAAGCACCGACCGGAAGGACGGCGTAGGAACCGGCGAGCGCCGCGAGCGGCAGAGCGTGCAGGCCGGTCGCGAACAGGATGACGATCGCACCGAGGCCGAGCAGGCGCGACAGCGCAGTGCCGGTGGCGCCGAAGGCGGGGTCGAACAGAACCGCCGAGGAGAGCCCGAGCAGGAACCCCACGAACTGGGCGGCGACCGGCAGCGCGAGCACGATCATCCGCGCCAGTCCGCCGATCCAGAGCCCGACGAGGCATTCGGTGACGACGAGCAGCGCCGCCCGCGCGGCATCCTGAGGCGGGGGCGGCAGGCCGGACGCTACGGCCGGCCAGACGACGGCGGCGAAGGCGAGCGCGATCGCGGCCTTCACCGTCACCGGCACCTCGGCCTCGCCGAAGGCGGGCAGCGCGAGCACCGCAGCGCCGGCGCGGCAGACGACGAGCAGGAAGCCGAAGGTCCACGCCGGCAGCAGGCCCGGGAGGTCGGCCGGCTCGATCATCGCCTCAGAACCCGCCGCCGCCGACCGCGACGATCCGGTCGAACAGCCGTTCCGCGAAGGCACCGAGGGTGGCGCCGATGAAGGGCGCCGAGAGGGCGGCGACCGCGGCGACCGCGATCACCTTCGGCACGAACACCAGCGACGCCTCGTTGACCTGCGTCAGCGCCTGCAGGAGCGACACCGCGAGCCCGACGACGAGCGCCGCCGCCATCAGCGGCCCGCCGGCGAGGATCGTCACCCACAATCCCTCGCGCACCAGCGAGAGCACGTCCTGGTCGGTCATCCCCTTCCTCTTCTGGGCCGGAGGATCCGACGGCGGCCGCCGTCAGATCGGCATGCGCATCACGTCCTGGTACGCCTGGATCACCCGGTCGCGGATCGCCACCGTGGTCTGCAGGGCAAGCTCCGCCCGCGCGACCGCGGTGACGACCGAGGTGATGTCGCCGCCGCCCGCGATCGCGTCCATCGCCGCGCGGTCCGAGGCCCGCGCCGCCTCGACCGTTCCGGAGACGGCACGCTCGAGCAGCGCGCCGAAGCCGCCGGCCTGGGTGCCCTCCCCCGCCGCGCCGATGCCCTCGCCAGGCTGGCCGAGGGCCGTCGCGGCATAGCGCGAGGCGGCGGTCGCGGCGGGAATCGACGTCATCCGGGCCCCCGTCAGCGGAGAAGCTCGATCGCGCGGGTCAGCATCCCCCGCGTGACCTCGAGCACCGAAAGATTGGCGGTGAAGCTGCGCTGCGCCTCGCGCATGTCCATCATCTCGATGAAGCTGTTCACGTTCGGAACCTTCACGTAGCCCTTGTCGTCCGCCGCCGGGTGGCCTGGGTCGAACCGCGTGCCGAACTCGCTCCGGTCACGCCCGACCTCCTTGACGCGCACCGTCTCGACGCCGAGCGCGCGGTCGAGCCGGTTCTCGAAGGTCACGGTCTTCCGCCGATAGGGCTCGCCCTGCGGGGTCGTCGCGGTGGTGTCGCGGTTGGCGAGGTTCTCCGCCACCACGCGCAGCCGCAACGACTGCGCGTCCATGCCGCTCGCGGAGATTCTCAGCGCCTTGAAGAGGTCCATCGCGTCCTCCGTGCCGGCCGCCATCCGAGGCGGGGGACCATGGCATCATGCGCGCGAAACCTTTCCGACGCGTTTCGCACCGCCGCCTCAGCCGCCGCGCCCGAGCGCGATGCGGAACAGGCCCATGTACTTGCGGTAGAGCCCGATGGTCAGCTCGTGCTGCGTCTCGGTCTCGGCAGCGCGGGCGACCTGGTCCTCGATCCGAACCGCGTTGCCGTCATGGGTCCGCTCGGCGGCGACGCGCTCGGGCCGCGCCGCGAGCGGCGTGGCCGAGAGAGGGACGATGTGCTGCGGCGCGGTGCGCGTCATCGGCACCGCGCCGCTGCGCGCCAGCAGCTTCGCGAAGGGCTGCACGTCGCGCGCGGCGTAGCCTGGCGTGTCGGCATTGGCGATGTTCTGCGCGATCACCTCCTGGCGCCGGTCGAGCCAGCCGAGGCGCTGCTCCGCGAGCCTGAGGATGCCGAGCCTTCCGAGATCCATCCCACCCTGCTCCCAGCGCGCCCGAGGCGGCGCGATGTCGCAGACGTTCTCGCGGGCAAAGGTGAACGGACCGTCAACGGCGGCATGCGACCGTCCTTAATCCGGCGCTAACCCGGTCATGGTCGGATCGCGCCAGCGGCCGCACGGGGCGGCGCGATCTGGACGGCACGATCGGGCCGGCGAGGGCCATGGCAGTTCCTGAAGCGGAGAAGGGCGGCGCGGCGGCGGCGATCACCGCTGCTCTCGGCCACCTCGCCGACACGCTCGCCGTCGCGCGCGTGCTCGTCCAGTCGGGCCTCGCGGTCGATCTCTCCGGGCTCGACCGGGAGGTCGGCGACCTCTGCGCCGAGGCGGTGGCGCTCCCCCGCGCCGAGGGCCGCGAGATGGCAAGCCCGCTCGCCGACCTGCTCGCCCAGATCGAGGACCTCGAGCGGGCGATGGAGCGCCACCCGCCGCTCCGCTGACCCCCCCATCGTGCACGCGGCAGAAGGCCAGCGCATCCATGGACACGCTCTCGACCGTTCCGCTCGCGATCGCCGCCCTTGCGGCGACCATCGGCGCGATCCTGCTCGCCGCGGCGATCGCCCGGCGAAGCGGCATCGCTGCGGCCGCCCGGCCCGGACGGCGCCTCGCCGTGGTCGAGACCGTCGCGCTCGATCCGCGGCGGCGACTCGTGCTCGCGCGCGTCGACGGCGCCGAGGCCCTCCTGCTCGTCGGCGGCGAGAGCGACCAGATGCTCGGCTGGGTCACGGCGCCGGGCGCCACGCCATCCGGGGCTGCGACATCGGGAGAGCGCGCATGATCCGCATCCTGCTCATCGCCTCGCTCGCCTGCCTCCTGCCGGTCGCGGCGACGGCGCAGAGCGTCACGCTCGATCTCGGCGAGGCGGCAGACGGCTCAGCCGCCACCAGGCTGATCCAGCTCACCGCGCTGATCGCGCTCCTGTCGCTCGCGCCGTCGCTGCTCGTGATGGTGACGTCCTTCGCGCGCATCGTGATCGTGCTGAGCCTGCTCCGTTCCGCCCTCGGCACGCAGGGCACGCCGCCCAACATCGTGCTGATCGGGCTTGCGCTGTTCCTGACGTTCTTCGTCATGCAGCCCGCCTTCGAGGCGTCATGGGCACAGGGAATCCTGCCGATGACGGAAGGCCGCGTGCCGGAGCTCGAGGGCATGCGGCTCGCCGCCGAGCCGTTCCGGGCCTTCATGCTGGCGAACCTTCGCGAGAGCGATCTCACCCTGTTCCTCGACCTCGCACGGCTGCCGCCGCCTGCCGCGCCGGAGGCGACGCCCTGGCGCGCGCTCGTTCCGGCCTTCCTCGTGGGCGAGCTGCGCCGCGCCTTCGAGATCGGCTTCCTGCTGTTCATCCCCTTCCTGGTGATCGACCTCGTGGTCGCGTCGGTGCTGATGAGCATGGGCATGATGATGCTGCCGCCCACCGTGGTGTCGCTGCCCTTCAAGCTGATCTTCTTCGTCCTGGTGGACGGCTGGCGCCTCGTCTCGGGCGCGCTCGCCCAGGGCTTCGTCGGCGGGTAGCGCCTGGCGCGCCGGCGCAGCGTCAGCGCGGCGCGCCGCCCTCGCCGATGTCCCACCACAGGCCGGCCATCAGCGCGAGGCCTTCGCGCAGCGTCGCCGGGATCACGTGCTCGTCCGGCCCATGCTGCTTGCAGCCCGTGTAGCTGTGGGGGATCCACAACAGCGGCACGCCGAGGTGATCGACGAACACGTCTCCCGGCAGGCCGCCGGAGCTGTTCGGGATCACCTGCGGCAGCCGGTTCAGGGTGCGCGCGATGGAGGCTGCTGCGAACCGCACCCAGGGATGGCCGGGATCGGTCCGGCTCGCCGGCATGCGGCTGCCGGGACGCTCGATCCGCACCTCCGGAAACCCCTGCGCGTCGAGATGGCGGCGCAGCGCAGGCTCGAACACGGCGGGGTCGGTGTCGACCGTATAGCGGATCTGGCAATGCGCCCAGGCATCGGGGGCGACCGCGTTCACCGGCCCGTCCGGCTTGCCCGAGAGCATCGCGAGCACGATGAAGCTGTTCCAGCCATAGACCTTCTCGGCCGGCGTCAGGCCGGGCTCGCCCCATCCCTCGTCGATCGTCGCCGCCTCGCCGCCGCCGCCGAGCGGGCAGCCGTCGAGCACCGCCTTCACAGCGGCCGGCATGCCGCCCTCTGGCGTCCAGCCGGGCACGAGGATGCGGCCGTTGCGGTCCATGATCGCTGCGAGCGCGTGGGCGAGGATGATCGCAGGGTCGCGCGTGAGCCCTCCCCAGTGCCCCGAATGCACGCCGCCCGCGCGGAGCCGAACCGCGAGGTCGAAATGGAAGGTGCCGCGCGTGCCGGTGCAGATGGTCGGCACGTCCGGCATCACGCGCGGCCCGTCCGAGCCGATCAGCACGTCGGCCGCAAGCAGCCCGCGATGGGCGGCGACGAACTCGCGCAGGCCCTGCGAGCCGCGCTCCTCGGCCGTCTCGATCACGAGCTTGAGGTTGAAGCCGAGGCGGCCGCGCTCGGCGAGCACCGCCTCGAGGGCCGCGAGGTTGAGCGCGTGCTGGCCCTTGTTGTCTGCCGTTCCGCGGCCGTACCAACAGCCGTCGCGCTCGGTCAGCCGCCAGGGGTCGAGCCCGTCGCTCCACTGTTCGGGAAGGCCACGGACCGTGTCGCCATGGCCGTAGGTGATGACGGTCGGAAGCCCCGCACCCTCGCTGCGGATGCCGACGAGAATCGGCCCCATGCCGGGGGACGGGTTGGGGTGGATCGTCACCGCGAAGCCGAGACGCGCGAGCCAGTCCCTGAGCGCGCCGCCGAGATAGCGGTCGAGGTCCGCCCGGTGCGCCTCCTCCTGGCTCGTGGAGGGGATCGCGACGAGGCCGGCGAGCGTCTCGCGGAACGCGCCGCTGTCGAACCCCGCCATCGCCCTTGCCACCGCCCCTTCCCGTGTGCCTGCCATCGCCCCGCCCTCCGCTGCGCCGGGCGGACGCTGGCATCGCGACGCGCCAGCGTCTAGCCTCGCCGCCGCCCTCACGTCCCGGAGCCGCCGCGTGCTGCAGATCCGCACCCCCTATCTCATCTTCCTCGGCGATGCGCATGACCAGCTCGCCGGCAAGACAGGCGTCGCCATCGCCGAGTGGCGGCGGGAGTGGTGCGTGGGGCAGCTTCGCCTGCCCGGCTGCCAGGCCGATGCCGGACTTCCCGACCTGACGCTCGAGCAGGCGGCAGAGGCGGGCGCGAAGACGCTGCTGATCGGCACGACCGTGCGCGGCGGGCGGATCAACGAGGCCTGGCAGCAACTGATGGTGCGCGCGCTGGAGCTCGGGATGGACATCGCCTCCGGCCTGCATGACCGGGTGGGAGACCTTCCCGCGGTGCGCGAGGCGGCGGCGCTGTTCCACCGCACGATCCATGACGTGCGCACGCCGCAGGGCAGCTTCCCGGTCGGCACGGGGCTGCGGCGCGCGGGCAAGCGCGTGCTCACCGTCGGCACCGACTGCTCGATCGGCAAGATGTACACCGGCCTCGCGCTCGAACGCGACATGAAGGCCGCCGGCATGACCGCGACCTTCCGCGCCACGGGCCAGACCGGCATCCTGATCGCGGGCGCGGGCATTCCGCTCGATGCCGTCATCGCCGACTTCATCGCCGGCGCGGTCGAGACGCTGTGCCCCGCCAACGCGCCCGACCACTGGGACGTGGTGGAGGGCCAGGCGACCGTGCTGCACCCATCCTATGCCGGCGTCACGGTCGGCCTCGTCATGGGCGCGCAGCCGGATGCGATGGTGATGGTGCACGACCCCACCCGGCCGACCATGCGCGGGCTCGGCGACCGGCCGGTTCCCGGCATCGCCGAGACGATCGCCGCGCATGAGGCCTGCGCCCGCGTCACCAACCCGGCGGCGAGGGTGATCGGCATCAGCCTCAACACCTCGCGGATGGACGAGGCCGCGGCGATGGCCGAGATCGCGCGCACGGCGGATCGTTTCGGGATGCCTGCCATCGATCCGGCGCGTACCGGCTGCGGACCGATCGTCTCGGTCCTGAAGGGGATGTGAGGGCGTGCCCCGGCTGCTCACGGTGCATGAGGAGGTGTTCCCGCTTCGCGGCACGTTCCGCATCAGCCGCGGCGCCCGCACGGAGGCGCGCGTGCTCGTCTGCGAGATCGCCGAGGGCGACGTGATCGGCCGCGGCGAGTGCACGCCATATGCCCGATACGGCGAGACGATGGACGAGGTCGCGCGCGCGATCGCCGCGATCGGGCCATCGATCGCGGGCGGGCTCGGACGCGAGGGTCTCCAGCGCGCGATGCGTCCTGGCGCCGCCCGCAACGCGGTCGATTGCGCGCTGTGGGACCTCGAGGCGAAGCAGGCGGGCAGGCGGGTGTGGGACCTTGCCGGCCTGCCCGAACCCGCGCCGGTCACGACCGCCTTCACGCTCTCGGTCGACACGCCCGAGGCGATGGGAAAGGCAGCGGCCGAGGCGGCCGCGCGCCCGCTGCTCAAGCTGAAGCTCACCGGGGACGGAGAGGACGCCGCCCGCGTGGCCACCGTTCGTGCCAACGCCCCTCAGGCTCGCATCATCGTCGATGCCAACGAGGCGCTGACGCTTGACGGGGCACTCGCGATCGCCCCCGCGCTCGCCGCGGCACGGGTGGAGATGCTCGAGCAGCCGCTGCACGCCGAGGCAGACGAGGCGCTTCGCGGCGTCTCCTTCCCGCTGCCGCTCGGCGCCGACGAGAGCTGCCACGACACGGCGACGCTGCCCCGCCTCGCAGGGCTCTACCAGGTGGTCAACATCAAGCTCGACAAGACAGGGGGGCTGACCGAGGCGCTCAGGCTCCGCGAGGCGGCGCGGGCCGCCGGGTTCCGCGTGATGGTCGGCTGCATGCTCGCCTCCTCGCTCTCCATGGCCCCGGCGCATCTCGTCGCGCAGGGAGCCGACTTCGTCGACATCGACGGCCCGCTCCTGATGGCGCGCGACCGTATCCCGGGGCTCCGCTACGATGGCAGCCTCGTCCACCCGCCAGACCCCGACCTCTGGGGTTGACGCAACGCGAAACGATCCGGAGACGAACCCGTGTCACCCAAGCCGCGCGGCCGACTGTTCTTCGCCAATCCCGGCCCGACCAACATTCCCGACAGCATCCTCCGCGCGATCGACCGTCCCTCGCAGGACTTCATGGACGAGGGCTTCGTCGCGCTGTTCGAGAACTGCGTCGGCCGGCTCAAGCGGGTGATCGGGACCGAGGGCCACGTCTTCATGTATGCCGCCTCCGGCCATGGCGCCTGGGAGGCGAGCCTCGTCAACCTGTTCTCGCCCGGCGACACGCTGCTGATGCTCGAGAGCGGCTACTTCAGCGAGAGCTGGACCGAGATGGCGAGGAAGTTCGGCCTCGAGGTCGTCACCATCCCGGCCGACTGGCGACGCGGCGCGCAGGCGGACGCGGTCAAGGCGGCGCTCGCGGCAGACACAGCGCACCGCTTCAAGGCGGTCTGCACCGTCCACAACGAGACCTCGACGGGCGTCACGCTGCCGATCACCGAGATCCGCGCCGCGCTCGACGAGACGCGCCACCCCGCGCTCCTGCTCTCCGACACGATCTCCTCCCTCGCCTCCCTCCCCTACGCGATGGACGCCTGGGGCATCGACCTCACGGTGGGCGGCAGCCAGAAGGGCCTGATGCTGCCGACGGGGATGAGCTTCACGGCCGTCAGCGAGAAGGCCATGGCGGCGCACCGGGTGGCGAAGCTGCCGCGCCACTATCTCGACTGGTCGGTGATGCTCACGCGCCGTCACCGAAGCTTCGTCGGCACCATCCCGACGCAGATGTTCCATGGCCTCGCCGAGGCGCTGAGGCTGCTCGAGGAGGAGGGGATGGAGGCGGTCTATGCCCGCCACCACCGCCTTGCCGGCGCGGTGCGCGCGGCCGTGCGGGTCTGGTCAGGCAACGCCGGGCCGCAGCTCTTCTGCACCGACCCGATGCGCTGTTCCGACAGCGTCACGGCCATCCTGATGCCGGAGGGGCACGACGCCGAGGCGGTGCGGCGCGCCGCGATGGGCCGCTACAACGTCTCGCTCGGCGGCGGCCTCGGCAGGCTCGGCGGGCGGGTGTTCCGGATCGGCCATCTGGGCGACCTGAACGAGCCGATGATCCTCGGCACGCTCGCCGCCGTCGAGATGAGCCTCGCGGATGCCGGCGTGCCGCACGGCCGGGGCGGCGTGACGGCGGCGATGGACGCGCTGGCGCCCTGAGCGGCTGGCAGAAGGAGCAGCGGCGATGCCCGGGTTCGATCTCGTTGTGCGTGGCGGCACGGTGGTGACGGCCTCTGACACCATGCGTGCCGATGTCGGCATCCGCGCAGGCAAGGTCGCGGCGCTCGCAGACAGCCTGCCCCCCGAGGGACGCGTGATCGACGCGGGCGGGCTTCTCGTGATGCCCGGCGGCGTCGACACGCATTGCCACATCGAGCAGCTCGAGGCGAACGGCACCGTGCACGAGGACAGCTTCGTCACCGCCTCCGCCTCCGCCTTCGCAGGCGGAACGACGAGCGCCATCTGCTTCGCGAGCCAGTTCAAGGGCCACCCGATCGGCCCGACCCTCGACGACTACCGCCGCCGCGCCCGCGCCGCCATGATCGACTACTCGCTCCACCAGATCATCACCGACCCGACCGACGAGGTGGTGGGAAAGGAGCTGCCCGCGATCGTCGCCGCCGGCATCCGCAGCTTCAAGATCTTCATGACCTACGACCCGCTGCACGTGGATGACGGGCAGGTGCTGCGCGTGCTCGCCGCAGCGAAGCGGCTCGGCGCGATGGTGGCGGTGCACTGCGAGAACTACGCCGCCATCGGCTTCATGACGGAGGCGCTGCTCCGCGCCGGGATGACGGCGCCGAAGTACCACGCCTGGTCGCGCCCGCCCGTCGTCGAGCGCGAGGCGACCTGCCGTGCCATCGCGCTCGCGGAACTGATCGACACGCCGATCCAGGTGTTCCACGTCTCCTGCGCCGAGGTGGCGGAGGAGATCGCGCGGGCCAAGGCACGCGGCCTGAAGGTGTGGGGCGAGACCTGCCCGCAGTATCTCGCACTCACGGCCGGCGACATGGACCGGCCGGGCTTCGAGGGCGCGAAGTTCATGTGCAGCCCTGCCCCGCGGGAGGCGGCGGAGCATGAGCGGATGTGGGGCATGATCCGCCGCGGCGTGCTCGACGTGATCAGCTCCGACCATTGCGGATACAGCTACGAGGGCGCGGCCGGCAAGGCGCAGAACGGGCGTGATGCTCCGTTCCGCGACATTCCGAACGGCATCCCCGGCCTCGCCGCGCGGCTGCCGATCGTGTTCAGCGAGGGTGTGGCGAAGGGGCGGATCTCCGTGAACGAGTTCGTGGGGCTGACCGCCACCAGTCCGGCGCGGCTCTACGGGCTTTCCGGCAAGGGAACGATCGCGATCGGCGCCGACGCCGACCTCGTGCTGTGGGACCCGACGCGGAAGGTCACGCTCACCAACGCGCTGATGCACCACGCGATCGACTACACGCCCTACGAGGGCATGGAGGTCACCGGCTGGCCGGTCGCCACCATCCGCCGCGGCGAGGTGGTGATGCGCGACGGCGCTGTCCAGGCAGAGCCGGGCAGCGGGAGGTTCCTGGCGCGCGGCCCCTATGCGCTCACCGCCCCGCGCGGGGTCGTCGCCAACGGGTTCGACCCGGCGGCCTGACCGCCGATCAGGCCACCAGCACGCCCGCGAGGAGGATGAGGCCGAGCGAGGCGATGGCGCCGCCGGCGAGCTTCGGCGCGAGCCGCGCCCCATTGGCCGAAAGCGCCATCGCGAGCGCCAGCCCGGCAGCGTGGAGAAGCGCGGTGCCGGAGACGAAGCCCAGCGCGTAGGGGCTGAGGAGCGACGGGCCGGGCATCTCGGCCCCATGCGCGTAGCCGTGGGCGATCCCGAAGCCCGCGACCACCGCCGCCCCGACGGCCACCGCCGGCGACCAGCCGGCGGCGATCGCCGCCCCCAGCACGAGCACGCTCGCCGCGATTACCGTCTCGACCGCCGGGAGCGGGAGGACGGCCCAGCCGGCCACCGCGCCCGCGGCCATCGCGGCGACGAAGCAGGCCGGCCACACCCAGCGCCGCTCCCCGCCAACGAGCCCTGCCCAGAGGCCGACGGCGAGCATCGCCGCGAGGTGGTCGACGCCACCGATCGGGTGCATCAGCCCGGCGACGAGGCCGCCCTGGTCGTGCCCCGGATGGGCGAGCGCGGGCAGGGCGAACAGCGTGGCGGCAACCGTTGCCGAAACGAGTTTCATCCGCATCGTCGTCTCCTTGCTGTCAGGCAGCGAGGCCGCCCTCGGTCTCGATGAAGCGCGCCACCGTCTCCACCCCTTCGCCCGCGCGGATGTTGGTGAACACGAAGGGACGCTCGCCCCGCATCCTGCGCGCGTCGCGGTCCATCACCTCGAGCGAGGCGCCGACATGCGGCGCGAGGTCGATCTTGTTGATCACGAGCAGGTCCGACCGCGTGATGCCGGGCCCGCCCTTGCGGGGGATCTTGTCGCCGGCCGAGACGTCGATGACGTAGATCGTGAGGTCGGCGAGCTCGGGGCTGAAGGTCGCCGCGAGATTGTCGCCGCCGCTCTCGATCAGGATCAGGTCGAGGCCCGGGAAGCGCCGGGTCATCTCCGCGACGCCCGAGAGGTTGATCGAGGCGTCCTCGCGGATCGCCGTGTGAGGGCAGCCGCCGGTCTCGATGCCCATGATCCGCTCGGGCTCGAGCGAGCCCGCGCGCGTGAGGAACTCGGCGTCTTCCTTGGTGTAGATGTCGTTGGTGATCGCTGCGATGTCATAGGCGGTGCGGAATCGCTTGCAGAGCGCGTCCATCAGAGCCGTCTTGCCGGTGCCGACCGGGCCGCCGATGCCGACGCGGAGGGGCCCTGTGCGCGATCGTGTCATGTTCGGAACAGCCTCGTGTACTGGGTCTCGTGTGCCATCGCGGCGATGTCGGCGCGGAAGGCGGCGCCGCCGACAGCGTCCAGGGGCGCGGTCGCCGCCGCCGCGGCGAGCGCATGCACCTGCGGCTCGAGCGCGGCGAGAACGCGCAAGGCCTCGCTCTGCCCGAGCGGGACGAGCCGCACAGCCGCAGACACGATCATCCCGGCGAAGGCCTGGAGATGGCCCGTCAACGCGGCGCGGAGCGGTATGCCCGCGGCGCCGCAGGCTGCGCCCACCGCCACCGCATAGGGCAGCCGCTCCGGATCGGGCAGCGTGGCCGCGAGCCCCGGCCAGGCGGCTGCGAGCGCGCGGGCGAAGGCGGCGCCCTGCGCGAGCTGCTCGACCTGGCGCTCATGCGATGGCGAGAAGGCGGATGCACGCGCGGCGAGCGCCGCGAGCGTGGCGGCATCCGCGCCGGACGCGGCGCGGTGGGCGTGGGCGAGGAACACGGAATCCGTCCATCCCGCGCCATGGCCCAGGAGGTCATCGACCCAGAGCGACAGGCTGGCGGCATCCGAGACGTCGCCCGCCTCGATCGACCACTCGAGACCGTGCGAATGCGAGAAGGAGCCGACCGGGAAGGCAGGCGAGCACCACAGCATCAGCCGCCAGAGCGCCGCGCCATCCGGCACGGGCTCAGGCGCCGCGGTCATGATCATCGGCGAGCGTGGCCGGAACCGGTGCGGGCTCGTCATCGTCGTGATCGTGGCGGTGATGGTGATGCCCCCCCGCATAGGCGCCCCCTTCGGGATCGAAGGGCGCCGAGAGCGCGGCCACCCCGCCGCCGAGACCGCGCACCATCTCCGCGATCACGTGGTCCTCGCGGATCCGGATCCGGTCGCCGCAGAGCTGCGTCGGCAGATGCCGGTTGCCGAGGTGCCAGGCGATCCGCACCAGGGCGGCCGCATCGGGCGCGGAGATCTCCAGCAACGGCTCGGCGGCGGCACGCACCACGATGCGCGTCCCGTCCTCGCAGAGAAGCGCATCGCCCTCGCGCAGCCGGTGGGCGCGCGCGAGGTCGAGCAGCACCGCCGCACCGCCGAGCGTGGCGAGCCTGATGCGCCGGCGGTGGCGGCGGTCATGATCGAGCACCACCGCGTCGTCCGCCTCGCCCTGCCAGGTGCCTGCGGCGAGAACCTCGGTCGCGCGCCGCATCGTCAGTAGAGGAAGTAGCGCTGCGCCATCGGCAACTCCGTCGCCGGCTCGCAGGTGAGCAGAGCGCCGTCGGCCCGCACCTCGTAGGTCTCGGGATCGACCGAGATGTCCGGCGTCGCATCGTTCAGCACCATGCTGTGCTTGCCGATGCCGCCGCGCGTGTTCTCCACCGCCATCAGCATGCGCCTCAGCCCGAGCTTCGGCCCCACCTCGGCCTCCATCGCCGCCTTCGAGAGGAAGGTGATGCAATGCGCGCCGATCGCGCTTCCGTAGGCGGCGAACATCGGCCGGTCATGCACCGGCTGCGGCGTCGGGATCGAGGCGTTGGGATCGCCCATCGCGGCGCGGATGATCGAGCCGCCCTTGATGACGAGATCGGGCTTGACGGCGAAGAAGGCCGGGCTCCAGAGGCAGAGATCGGCGAGCTTGCCGACCTCGACCGAGCCGACGACATGGCCGATCCCCTGCGCGATCGCCGGGTTGATGGTCACCTTGGCGATGTAGCGGCGGACGCGGAGGTTGTCGTTGTCGCCACGCTCCTCGGCGAGCCGCCCGCGCTGGAGCTTCATCTTGTGCGCAGTCTGGAAGGTGCGGATGAGAACCTCGCCGACGCGACCCATCGCCTGGCTGTCGGACGAGACGATCGAGAACGCGCCGATGTCGTGCAGGATGTCCTCCGCCGCGATCGTCTCGCGCCGGATTCGGCTCTCTGCGAAGGCGACGTCCTCGGGGATGTTCGCGTCGAGGTGGTGGCACACCATCAGCATGTCGAGATGCTCGTCGATGGTGTTCGCGGTGAAGGGGCGCGTCGGGTTGGTGCTCGAGGGGATGACGTTCGGAAGCCCCGCCACGCGGATGATGTCCGGCGCATGCCCGCCGCCCGCGCCCTCGGTGTGGAAGGCATGGATGGTGCGGCCCTTGAACGCCGCGATCGTGTCCTCGACGAAGCCGCTCTCGTTCAGCGTGTCGGTGTGGATCATCACCTGGACGTCGAAGCGGTCCGCTACGCCGAGGCAGCAGTCGATCGCCGCCGGCGTGGTGCCCCAGTCCTCGTGCAGCTTCAGCGAGGAGGCGCCGGCGCGGATCATCTCCTCGAGCGCGGCCGGGCGGGAGGCGTTGCCCTTGCCCGCGAAGGCGAGGTTGACGGGCAGGCCCTCGGCCGCCTGGAGCATGCGCGCGAGGTGCCACGGCCCGGGCGTGCAGGTGGTCGCCGCCGTGCCGGTGGCAGGGCCGGTGCCGCCGCCGATCATCGTCGTGATGCCGGAGGCGATCGCATCCTCCACCTGCTGGGGGCAGATGAAGTGGATGTGGCAGTCGATGCCGCCGGCGGTGAGGATCTTCCCCTCGCCCGCGATCACCTCCGTTCCGGGTCCGACGACGATGGTCACGCCCGGCTGCACGTCCGGATTGCCTGCCTTGCCGATCGCGGCGATGCGCCCGTCGCGCAGGCCGACGTCGGCCTTGACGATCCCCCAATGGTCGATGATCAGCGCGTTGGTGATGACGGTGTCCACCGCGCCCTCGGCGCGGCTCGCCTGGCTCTGGCCCATGCCGTCGCGGATCACCTTGCCGCCGCCGAACTTCACCTCCTCGCCGTAGAGCGTGAGATCCTTCTCCACCTCGACGATCAGATCGGTGTCGGCGAGGCGGACGCGATCGCCCACCGTCGGGCCGAACATGTCGGCATAGGCCGAGCGCGTGATGCGGGCCATCGCTTGCCTCCCTCAGCCCTGATCGAGCCTGCCCATGACGGCCTGGCGGAACCCGAACACGGCACGCGCGCCGCGATAGGGAACGAGCGTCACCTCGCGTGTCTGGCCGGGTTCGAAGCGGACCGCCGTCCCGGCAGCGATGTCGAGCCGCTTGCCCCGGGCCGCTTCCCGATCGAACGCGAGCGCTGGGTTGGTTTCGGCGAAGTGATAGTGGCTGCCGACCTGCACCGGCCTGTCGCCGGTATTGGCGACCGTGAGCGTGGTGCGCGGCAGGCCGGCGTTCAGCTCGATTTCGCCGTCGGCCGGAATGATCTCGCCCGGGATCATCGCGCGCTCCATCAGCGGATCGGCTGGTGGACGGTCACGAGCTTGGTGCCGTCGGGGAAGGTCGCCTCGACCTGGACGTCGTGGATCATCTCGGCCACCCCGTCCATCACCTGCTCGCGCGACAGCACCGTCGCCCCGGCCGCCATCAGCTCGGCGACCGAGCGGCCGTCGCGGGCCCCCTCGAGCACATAATCGGTGATCAGAGCGATCGCCTCGGGGTGGTTGAGCCTGACGCCGCGCTCGAGCCGGCGCCGCGCCACCATGGCGGCGACCGAGACGAGCAGCTTGTCCTTCTCCCGTGGCGACAGGTTCATCGCTTGGTCCTCAACACAGCCATACCCTCGGAACGGGGCGATCCTGCCTCAGCGCCGCGAGCGACGCCAGCACCGCACGCCGCAGCGATACGCCGTCCCGCGCCACGATCCTGCCGACCACGAGGCCGTCGCGGAAGGTCGCGCCCGCCTCGGCTCCGGCGAGGCCCGCGAGGGCGTGGCGAAGCCGGTCCCTCGCCGCCTCGCCGCCAGGCCCGGCGCGGATGACGGAGGCCACCGCCACCCCGCCGCACGCCACCGCTGGCCGGGCGAGCGCGGCGGCGATGTCTCCGTCGAGACGAATCGAATCGGCGAGAACCAGCCGGCCGCCACGGCTGATCTCCAAGCGGTCACGCAACAGGCCGCTCCGCATCGCCTCGCCGCGCGCGGTGCGGCCGAACACGAGGGCCTCGACCGCGAGGAATGATGCACTGTCGGCGAGCGTGACCGCGAGCGTCCGGTCGAGCCGAGCCGCGTCGAACAGGATCGTCTCCTGCGGCAGCCATTCGGCGATGCCGCCCTCCCCGACGTCGAGGCTGGTCCGCACCAGCGCCGCCGCCTCGCCCGGGCGGGCGCGATACACCCGCTCCGCCGCCGCTGCGCTGACGGTCGCCGCCGCTTCCGCCTCCCACACGACCGCTGTCGCGAGCCTGTCGCCGGAGGCGATGCCGCCGGCCGTGTTCATGATCACCGCGCCGGCAAGTGCCCCACGCTCCGGTCGCGGCAGACGAGCGCGGAGGCATCCGGCCTGCTCGAGCCGACCGATCACGGTCCGCCCGCCACGAACCCGGAACGACACCGAGAGCCGCCCCTCGGCGCGCGCGATCGCGGCGAGGCTAGACCGTGAGACGCCGTCTGACATCAGCCGCGTCGAGCGATGCGAGCGGGCCTGCCAGCACCACCTCGCCCCGGTCCATGATCGCCACCGCCTGCGCCAGCTCCTTCGCGAAATCGAAATACTGCTCGACGAGCAGGATGGCCATTTCGCCGCGCTCCCGCAACAGCGTGATCACGCGGGCGATGTCCTTGATGATTGAGGGCTGGATGCCTTCGGTGGGTTCGTCCAGCACGAGCAGCCGCGGCCGCATCACCAGCGCCCGGGCGATGGCGAGCTGCTGCTGCTGCCCGCCCGAGAGGTCGCCGCCCCGGCGCCTCAGCATCTGCTTCAGGACCGGGAAGAGGTCGAAGATATCGTCCGGCACGCGGCGCTGGCCGCGCGGCAGCACGGCGAAGCCCGTCTCCAGGTTCTCCTGCACCGTCAACAGCGGGAAGATGTCGCGCCCCTGCGGCACGTAGGCGACGCCGCGGCGGGCGCGATCCCACGGCGACAGCGCGGTGATGTCCTCGCCCTGCCAGGCGATCGACCCGCTTGCCACCCGGTGCTGGCCGACCACCGCGCGCATGAGCGAGGTCTTGCCGACGCCGTTGCGGCCGAGCACGCAGGTGACCTCGCCGACCGGCGCGGTGAGCGAGACCTTCCTCAGCGCCTGCGCGGCGCCGTAGAAGAGGTCGATCGCCGTGACGGACAGCACCGGTCAGCGCCCGAGATAGACTTCGACGACGCGCGGGTTCGCGCTGACATGCTCGATGGAGCCTTCCGCGAGCACGCTGCCCTCGTGCAGGCAGGTGACCTTCACGCCGAGCGCGCGGACGAACTCCATGTCATGCTCGACCACGAGAACGCTGTGGGAGCGGTTGATCGCGACGAGCAGCCTTGCCGTCTCCTCCGTCTCGGCATCGGTCATGCCCGCCACAGGCTCGTCCACGAGCAGGAGCGCTGGGTCCTGGGCGAGCAGCATGCCGATCTCGAGCCACTGCTTCTGGCCGTGCGAGAGGCCGCCGGCGAGCTTCGCGCGATGCGGCGCGAGATGGACGGTCTCGAGGATCTCGTCGATGCGCGCGCGCTCCCCGCGCGCGGTCGCGAAGCGGAAGGCGCGCCGCGCCCGCCGCTCCCCGGCAAGCGCCAGCAGCAGGTTGTCCTCGACCGTCTGCGTCTCGAACACGGTCGGCTTCTGGAACTTCCGGCCGATGCCGAGCGAGGCGATCGCCGGTTCGTCGAGCCGCGTCAGGTCGTGATCCTCGCGGAACACGGCGATGCCGCTGTCAGGGCGCGTCTTGCCGGTGATCACGTCCATCATCGTCGTCTTGCCCGCGCCGTTCGGACCGATCACCGCGCGCATCTCGCCCGCGACCAGCACGAGCGACAGGTTGTTGAGCGCCCTGAAGCCATCGAAGGTCACCGTGATGCCGTCGAGGTAGAGCAGCGTGTCGCGCGCCGCCGCGCTCATGCCTTCTGCTCCCCGGCGATCGCCGCCCCGCCGCCCTGCACCCGCCGGCGCGCGGCCAGCGCCTCAAGGCTGCCGACGATGCCGCTCGGCATCAGCAGCGTGACGAGGATGAAGAGGCCGCCGAGCGCGAACAGCCAGAGCTCCGGCAGGTTCGCGGTGAAATAGGTCTTGAGCAGGTTCACGACGACGGCGCCGACCACGGCGCCGGCGAGCGTTCCGCGGCCGCCGACCGCGACCCAGATCACCGCCTCGATGGAGTTCGTCGGGGCGAACTCCGAGGGGTTGATGATGCCGACCTGCGGCACGTAGAGCGCGCCGCCGACACCGGCCATCACGGCGGAGACCACCAGCGCGACGAGCTTGTACGATTCCGGCCGGTAGCCGAGGAACCGCACCCGCGCCTCGGCATCGCGCACCGCGATCAGCACCTTGCCGAAGCGGCTCGCGACCATCAGCCGACAGAGGAGGAGCGAAAGCAGAAGCGCGATCGCGCTCGCCCAGAGCAGCGCGACGCGCATGCCGTCGGAGCGGAGGTTGAAGCCGAGCAGATCGCGGAAGTCCGTCAGGCCGTTGTTGCCGCCGAATCCCATGTCGTTGCGGAAGAAGGCGAGCATCATGGCGAAGGTGAGCGCCTGGGTGATGATGGAGAGGTAGACGCCGGTGACGCGGGCCCGAAATGCGAGCCAGCCGAACACGAAGGCCAGCAGGCCGGGAACGAGCATCACCATCAGCATCGCGAAGGCGAAGTTGTCGAAGCCGTGCCAGTACCACGGCAGGGCGGTCCAGTTCAGGAACACCATGAAGTCTGGCAGCACCGGGTGCCCATAGACGCCGCGTGGGCCGATCATTCGCATCAGGTGCATGCCCATCGCATAGCCGCCGAGGCCGAAGAACACGCCGTGGCCGAGGCTCAGGATGCCGCCATAGCCCCAGACGAGATCGATGCCGAGCGCGAGGATGGCGTAGCAGAGATACTTGCCGGCAAGGCTCACCGCATAGGTCGGCACGTGCAGCGCGGAGCCGGGCGCGGCGAAGAGGTTGCAGAGGCCGATCACGAGGGCTGCGACCGCGACGATGGCAGCGATGGCAACCACGAGCCTGTCGCCGAGGAGCGCGCGCAGCATCGCTCAGCTCTCCACCGCCCGCCCTTTGAGCGGAAACAGCCCGCGCGGCCTGCGCTGGATGAAGAGCACGAGCAGCACCAGCACGACGATCTTGCCGAGCACAGCGCCGGCCACCGGCTCGAGCAGCTTGTTGACGATGCCGAGCGAGAGCGCGGCAACGAGCGTGCCCCAGAGGTTGCCCACCCCGCCGAAGACAACCACCATGAAGCTGTCGATGATGTAGGACTGCCCGAGGTTCGGGCTCACGTTGTCGATCTGGCTGAGCGCGACGCCGGCGAGCCCCGCGACGCCCGAGCCGAGCGCGAAGGTCGCGCAGTCGACCCAGGGCGTGCGGATGCCCATCGAGGCCGCCATCCGCCGGTTCTGCGTCACCGCCCGCACCGCGAGCCCGAACGCCGTGCGGCGCAGCACGAGCATCAGCCCGAACAGGACGAGCGCGGCGAACACGATGATCCACAGCCGGTTCCACGTGATCAGGACGTCGCCGACCTGGAACGCGCCGCTCATCCAGGACGGGTTGCCCACCTCGCGGTTGTTCGGCCCGAAGATCGTGCGCACCGCCTGCTGCAGGATCAGCGACAGGCCGAAGGTGGCGAGCAGCGTCTCGAGCGGCCTCCCGTACAGGAAGCGGATGATCGTGCGCTCGACCAGCGCGCCCATGAGCGCGGAGACGAGGAAGGCGAGCGGGATCGCGAAGGCGAGCGACCAGTCGAACAGCTGCGGCGCGTTCTGGCGGATCGCCTCCTGGACCACGAAGGTCGTGTAGGCGCCGAGCATCACCATCTCGCCGTGCGCCATGTTGATCACGCCCATCGTGCCGAAGGTGACGGCGAGGCCGATGGCGGCAAGCAGCAGGACCGAGCCGAGGCTGATGCCGTAATAGACGTCCTGGACGATGCGGATGATCGCCTGACGTCGGTCGATCGCCGTGACAGCAGCGGCGGCGGCCTCGGCGACCACCGGGCTCGCCCCTGTCAGCCCCGCGAGCAGGCCGCGCGCATCGAGGTCGCCACGCCGGGCGATCGTGGCGATCGCGGCGAGCTTCTCCTCGTCGGGCCGCGTCGAGGCGAGCACGGCGGCGGCGCGCGCGGTCTGCATCGCGCGGCGGATGCGCTCGTCCGTCTCGCGCGCCAGCTGCACGTCGAGCGCCGGGATGGCCTCCGGGTCGCGCGAGCGGAACACGCGCTCGGCGGCAGCGAGGCGCACGCGCGCATCGGGACTCGAGAGCGACAGCGCGCCGATCGCCGCATCGATCGCGCGGCGCACCCGGTTGTTGACCCGGACCGGCCGGAGCTGCCCGGCCGTCACGCCCTCCGCCACCGCCCCCGTGGCGGCGTCGCGCATCGCCCCCGACGCGTCGCGCCAGAACACCGAGCGATCTGCCTGGCGGAACATCAGCGTGCCGTCCCGCAGGGCCTCGACGATCGGCAGCGCGTTCGGGTTGCCGCTGAGCGCAAGCCGCTCGACCGCACGGGCGAGCTCCTCGAAATTGGTCGTGGCCAGGGCCGAGACCGCCTCGTCGCCCTGCGCGCGCGCCGGAGAGGCGAGCGCCAGCACGACGACCAAGACGGCCGCGAACCGCCGCACGAGACGAAGGACCCTCATGCGATGCAGGGGCGGCGCACGTCGCGCCGCCCCGGCCCTGCCGTCACTGCCCGCCGCAGCGGCCCGTGCGCACGTTGAAGTTGCCGCAACGCATCGGTGCGCGCCAGTCTGCGATCAGGTCCTTCGAGCCCTCGAGATAGTCCGACCACTCGTCGCCCACCACCGTTCCGGCGGTCTGCCACACCGTGTTGAACTGGCCGTTCGCCTGCACCTCGCCGATCAGCACCGGCTTGGTGATGTGGTGGTTCGGCATCATGGTCGAGATGCCGCCGGTGAGGTTGGGCACGGCGACGCCGATCAGCGCGTCGATCACAGGGTCGGCCTCGGTGGTGCCGGCCTTCTTCACCGCCTCGACCCACATGTTGAAGCCGATGAAATGCGCCTCCATCGGGTCGTTCGTCACGCGGCGCGGGTTCCTGATGAAGCTGTGCCAGGTTGAGATGAACTCCTTGTTGATCGGCGTATCGACCGACATGAAGTAGTTCCACGCCGCGAGGTGGCCGACGAGCGGGCCGGTGTCGATGCCGGCAAGCTCCTCCTCGCCCACCGAGAAGGCGACGACGGGAATGTCGGTCGCCTTGATGCCCTGGTTGGCGAGCTCCTTGTAGAAGGGAACGTTGGCGTCGCCGTTGATCGTCGAGACGACCGCCGTCTTCTTGCCGGCCGAGCCGAACCGCTTCACCTGGGCGACGATGCTCTGCCAGTCGGAGTGCCCGAACGGCGTGTAGTTCACCATGATGTCGTCCGCCGCCACGCCCTTCAGCTTCAGGTAGGCATCGAGGATGCGGTTGGTCGTGCGGGGATAGACGTAGTCGGTGCCGAGCAGCGCCCAGCGCTGCACCTTCTCGTCGTTCATGAGGTAGTCGACCGCCGGGATCGCCTGCTGGTTCGGCGCCGCGCCGGTATAGAAGATGTTCTTGCTGCTCTCCTCGCCCTCGTACTGCACCGGGTAGAAGAGGATGTTGTTCAGCTCCTCGAACACCGGCAGCACCGACTTGCGGCTGACCGAGGTCCAGCAGCCGAACACGGCGGCGACGCGCTGCACGCTGATGAGTTCGCGCGCCCGCTCGGCGAAGAGGGGCCAGTTCGAAGCGGGATCGACCACCACCGGCTCGATCCGCCGGCCGAGCACGCCGCCCTTCTTGTTCTGCTCCTCCACCAGCATGAGCATGACGTCCTTCAGCGTCGTCTCGCTGATGGCCATGGTGCCGGAGAGGGAGTGCAGCACGCCGATGCGGATCGGCCCTGTCTGCGCGCGCAGGATCGCGGGGCTCGCGAGCGTGCCGGCGGCCGTCAGCGCGGCGCCACCGGCGAGAAGGCTGCGACGGGAAAGCTTCATGGTCTGGTGTCTCCCTAGATGCGCGATGCGGCTCGCCGTGCCGTGCGATCCAGCCAGGGGGATCCAGCCAGGGATGCACCCCGAAGCATTCCCCACGGCCGGCCTGCCAGGGCACGACCCGGCGTCCGTCTTTGCGGTGCAGCAAGCGGCATGCCAGGGCATGGCGGCGCAAGACGCACCTGTGCGCGGCACGTTCGGTGGGCAGAAAACGGCAGCGGCAGAATTGCTGCCGAACTTCTGTGCGGCGCCCCTCGGCTGTGCCTATTTCTTCCGCATCAGAAGCGTCGCCTCCCGGTCGAGAGCGCCCCCCGGGCTGATCACGACCCCGAACCGCTTCCGGGCGGTGTCGGGCGAGATGAGTCCGTCGACGACATCCGCGGCGACAAGGCCCGGGTCGCGCCGCAGCGGATCGCCATAGCCGCCGCCGGCCGGCCCCTCGCAGATGAAGGTGTCGCCCGCGCGCACCGCCATGTGCGGCACCTTCGAGGGCAGGGCCTCGCGCGTGCCGTCGGCGCGGACGATCTCGAGCCGCGCGGTCTCGCCCTCCTCGCCGCCGTCGAACCCCCAGGGCCGGAAGCGGTGCCCCTCGCCCTCGACGGATGCGCCGCCGTCGGTGAGGAACCGGAAGGCGCGCACCGACCCGAGGCCGCCGCGGAACGTTCCAGCACCCACCTTGTCCTCGCGGAGCTCGTAGCGTTCCACCCGCAGCGGCAGGTGCGTCTCGATGTCCTCGATCGGATTGTTGCGGGTGTTGGCGTAGAGCGTGTCGACCGCATCCATGCCGTCCGCATCGGCGCGGCCGCCGTAGCTGCCCTCGAAGATCTCCATGTGCACCCAGTGCCGCTCGCCCTGGAGGCCGGAGAAGGCGATCACCTTGAGGTTGCCGATGCCGGCCGATACCTGGCCCGGCACTGCCTGGGCCAGCGCCTTCATCACCGTGTCGGCGAGCTGGTTGCCGGGGCAGAAGCGGGCGATGGTGGGTGCGGGGTAGGTCGGGTTCGCGAGGCAGCCCTTCGGCGCGATGATGGTGATCGGCCGCGTCAGCCCCTCGTTGACCGGCACGTGCCCATGCACGGCCGTGTCGAGCAGCACCGAGCGGATGGTGAGCCAGATGGCCACGTCGACCGTGCCGGTGAGCGGCATGTTGATCGGCCGGTCCGGCACCTGCGGGGCGGTGCCGGTGAGATCGACGACGAGCCCCTCGCCCCGCTTCGTGACGGTCGCGACGATCGGCAGCTCGCGCCGGCAAGGATCGGGGTCGTCGAGATAGCCGTCGATGAAGGTCTCGGCACGCCATGAGCCTTCGGGCAGCTTCGCGATCGCCTGGCGCATCAGCCGCTCCGCATGGTCCATCAGCGCCGCACAGGCGGCGCGGAAGGCGGGCAGGCCGACGCGGTCGACCAGCGCGGCCATGCGCTCGGCGCCGATGCGGCTCGCCGCCACCTGCGCCTCCATGTCTCCCACGACGAGGTCGGAGGCGCGGATGTTGTCGCGCAGGATCTGCCACACCGCCTCGTTCCGAACCCCTTCCGAATAGACCTTGATGGCGCGGAACTGCAGGCCCTCGGCATAGGCGTCGATCGCATCGACGATGCCGCAGGAGCCGGGCGTGAGCGCTCCGATGTCGAGGTGGTGCGCGGTGGTGGCCGAGAACCCGACGAGCTCGCCGCGGTGGAACACCGGCACGATGAAGGCGACGTCCGGCCCGTGGCTCGCCCCGCCATAGGGGTCGTTGTGCATGATCACGTCGCCGGGCCGAACCGTGTCGCCCCGTGCGGCGAGCGTGCGCAGCATGTGCTTCACATAGCCGGGGATGGGCCCCGACTGCAGCGGCGTCGACTGCGCGCTCTCGGCCAGCCCCCGCCCCTCGGCATCGACCAGCGCGGCGCCGAAGTCCTCCGACTCCCGGATGATCGAGGAATAGGCCATCCGCATCAGCTTGTAGCCGACCTCGACGGCGATGTTCTCGAGCGCCCCCTGAACCACCGAGGCGGTGATCGGATCGACCGTGACGGAGACGTGCGTGTCCATGTGCGCAGACCTCAGAGGGTGATGACGAGGTTGCCGCCGGCGTCGGCGACGAGCGTGCAGCCGGGCGGAACGACCGTGGTCGTGTCGGTCTGCACGACGATGGCGGGGCCGGGGATCGGCACCCCCAGCGGAAGCCTTTCGCGCGCCAGCACCGGCGTCGCCAGCCGTGTCGGGACGCCGTCGACGGCGAACACCACCTCCGCCGTCCGCAGCGTCGCCTCCGCCGGCGAGCCTCCGGGGCCAGGCGCGGGCCGTTCGGGCTTCGGCCGCTCTCCGATGCCGGTGACGCGCAGGTTGACGATCTCGACCACCGCCTCGGGAAAGGCATGGCCGTACTCCGCGCGGTGCGCGGCATGGAAGCGCGCGAGCGCGGCGGCGATCAGGGCCTCGTCCACCGTGCCGGGGTCGATCGGCACGCGCAGCTCGTAGCCCTGGCCGGCGTAGCGCATGTCGGCGGCCCGCAGGGTGCGCGCCGCACCCGGCGCGATGCCGTCGGCTTCGAAGCGCGCGGCGATCTCGGCCTCCATGTCGGCGAAGTCGGCGCCGATGCGGGCGCGATTGAGCGCGGTGGAGGCCTGGAAGGCGGTGCGCAGCGCGTCGTATTTCAGGTCCGACGTGAGCAGCCCCATCGCCGAGGTGATGCCGGGATGCGGCGGCACCACCACCTCGCGGATGCCGAGCTCCCGCGCCACGTCCGCGCCATGCAGCGGCCCTGCGCCGCCGAAGGCGACGAGCGCGTAGCCGCGCGGATCGATGCCCTTCTGCACCGTGCGCGAGCGGATGGCGTTGGCCATGTTCGCGTTGATGATGGTCAGCACGCCGAGCGCCGCCGCCTCGCGCGAGAGGCCCAGCGTCGCGGCGAGCGCGTCGATCACCCGCTCGGCGGCAGCGACATCGAGCGACATCGCGCCGCCGAGGAAGTTCGCCGGAACGAGCCGGCCAAGCACCACATGAGCGTCCGTCACCGTCGGCGCGGTTCCGCCCCGCCCGTAGGCGGCGGGCCCGGGCCGCGCGCCGGCCGATTGCGGCCCGACGCGGAAGGCGCCGCCCTCGTCCACCCGCGCGATCGAGCCGCCGCCGGCGCCGATGGTGTGGATGTCGATCATCGGCGTCAGCAGCGGGAAGCCGGCGATCCAGGTGTCGCGGGCGGTCGCCTCCGAGAACGTCCCCTCCGTCACGATGCCGATATCGGCCGAGGTGCCGCCCACGTCGAAGGTGATCAGGTTCCGCCGCTCCGAGAGCGCCCCGGCCCAGGCGCCGCCGAGCACGCCGGCAGCCGGACCGGAGAGCATGGTCACGACCGGGCGTTCGGCAACCGTCGCGGTCGTCACCACGCCGCCGTTGGAGGCCATGATGTGCAGGTCCGCCGTCAGCCCCGCCTCGGCGAGCCGCCCCTCGAGCCGCGCGACGTAGTCGCGCACCTTGGGCCCGACGAAGGCGTTCATGGCTGCGGTTGTGAAGCGCTCGAACTCGCGGAACTGCGGCGCGACGTCAGACGAGATGGTCACGAAGGCGTCGGGGTGCTCCTCGAGCACGATCTCGCGCGCACGCCGCTCATGCGCGGGGTTGAGGTAGGAGAACAGGAAGCCGATGGCGATCGCGGTGATGCCGGCCGCCTTCAGGGCCCGCGCCGCATCGCGCACCTCGTCCTCGGCGAGCGGCACGAGCACCTCACCCTTCGGCGGGACCAGCCGCTCCGTCACGACGTGGCGGTGGCGCCGCTTGACCAGCGGCGTCGCCTGCCAGGGGATGCGCTGGCGGATCGAGTAGTGCTGCGGCCTCTGGTGGCGGCCGATATGCAGGATGTCGCGGTAGCCGCGCGTGGTGATCATCCCGCACTCGGCGCCGCGATGCTCGAGCGCCGCGTTGGTCGCGATCGTCGTGCCGTGCAGCACGTGGTCGACGGCCGAGCGGGGAAGGCCAGCGCGGTCGCACAGGCCTCCCACCCCCTCCGCGACGCCGATGGAGGGGTCCTCCGGCGTGGTCGACACCTTGTGGATGGTGACCGCCCCCGTCTCGGTGTCGGCGAGCACCAGGTCGGTGAAGGTGCCGCCGACATCGACGCCAACGAGCCTCATTCCGCCGGCCTCACGTCCGGGCCCTGGCCTTGGCCGCCGGCTTCGCCGCTGACTTGGCCGCCCTCTTCCGCGGGAAGCGACGGCGGAAGTCCTCCGCCATCTCCTCCAGGGTCACGAAGCGGACGCCCGGCTGCGCCATCATGTGCGCGATCAGCCGCTCGAGCATGAGCAGCACCTGCGGCCGGCCCGACACGTCGGGGTGGATGGTCATCGGCACCACGGCATAGTCGTTCTCCCGGTACACGAAGTCGAAATGATCCCGCCAGATCTCCTCGAGCGCGCGCGGGCTGACGTAGCCATGCGAGTTGGGGAACTTCTTGATGAACATCATCGGCGGCAGGTCGTCGAGATGCCAGGACGCCGGGATCTCGACGAGGTCGGTCTCGCGGCCCTTGGTGAAGGGCTTCATCCAGGTCTCGGCGGGCCTGGAGTAGTCGATCGGCGTCCAGGCATCGCCGGTGCGCACGTAGTAGGGCGTGGTGTCGCGGTGCATCAGCGAGTGGTCGTAGGCGATGCCGCGCTCGACCAGGATCTCGATCGAGGTCGCGCTCACCTCCCACCACGGCGCGACATAGCCAACCGGCCGCCGCCCCCAGTGCTTCTCGATCAGCCCGATGCACTTGTCGAAGATCGCCTCTTCCTGCGTGCGGGTGAGCGCGAGCGGGTTCTCGTGGCTGTAGCCGTGCAGGCCGATCTCGTGGCCCGCCTCGGCCACCAGATCGGTCATCTCCGGGAAGCTCTCGATGGTGTGGCCCGGGATGAAGAAGGACTGCTTGATGCCGAAGCGTTCGAACAGCGTCACGATGCGCGGCATGCCGACCTCGGCGGCGAACACGCCGCGGCTGATGTCGCCGGGGCTGTCCTCGCCCATGTAGCTGCCGAGCCAGCCGGCGACCGCATCACAGTGGACGCTGAAGGCACAGAGGATGTCCTTTGGCATCGTCGTCTCCCGTCTCCCTCCTGGGTGTCACGCCCGGTCGTTGCGCCGGGCCAAGGCCTCGATCGCCGCGATGGCGGCGTCGCAGTCGATGATGTCGGCGTAGCGGCGGCCGACATCGGCGAGGTTCTGCGCGTGCGCCGCGAGATCGTGGTCGCCCACGCAGTCCTCTGGCACCTGCACGCGGAAGCCGAGCGAGAAGGCATCGATGATCGAGGCGCGCACGCAGCCCGAGGTGATGCAGCCCGTGACGATCACCGTGTCCACCCCCTCGCGCGTCAGGATCGCGCCGGCGGGCGTTCCGAAGAAGATGGAGGGGGCCGTCTTGGCGAGCACCACGTCCGGCCCGGCCTCCGCGATGCGCGGATCGAGCGCGGTGCCAGGCGTGCCGGCGATCAGGTCATGCACCGGCCCGACCTTCCAGTGCGGCGCCGCGGCAGGTGCATCGAACGCGATCACGCAGGCGACGATCGGAACCCCTGCCGCCTTCGCCGCGCGCATGAGCGTGGCCGTCCGTGCGCAGGCGGCATCGACCATCGGCGCCCCGCCCATCGGCGCCGCGGGGTCGGTGAACCCCGCCTGGAAATCGACCACCACGAGGCCCGGCTTCCGCCCGAACCCGACGGCGCGCGCACCATAGCCTCGTTCCGCATAGACATCGGGCATTCCCTCGCCTCCCGGCACCGGCATAATGATCGCAAATCCGGTGCCAGCAAGAGGCCAGCCACCGACAGCCGGACAGGGGCGCAGGATCGCAACGGGGAACGGCAACCGAAGGCCAGGGGACCATGACATACCGCATCTCCGTCGACACCGGCGGAACCTTCACCGACGTCGTCGTGCTCGACCGCGATGGGCAGATGCACATCGGCAAGGCACTCACCACGCATGACCGGATCTTCGACGGCATGGCAGCGGCGCTCGAGGTCGTCGCCGCGGATCTCGGCCTCTCGACGGAGGCGCTGCTCGCCGGGGCCTCGACGCTGATCTACGGCACCACGCGCGCGACCAACGCCGTGGTGACGAAGCGAACCGCCCGAACGGCCTTCCTCACCACCGAGGGTTTCCGCGACACCCTGACCCTGAAGGAGGGCGGCAAGCACGGGCCGCACGACTACACCGTCGACTACCCCGACCCCTACATCCCGCGCCGGCGGACCTTCGAGATCGCCGAGCGGATCGGCGCCGGCGGCGAAGTGGTCCGGCCGATCGACCTCGCCCAGGCGCGCGGCGTGGTCGAGACCGTGAAGGCGCGCGGGTTCGAGGCGGTTGCCGTCTCCCTCCTCTGGTCGATCGCCAACCCGGCGCACGAGCTCGCGCTCGGGGCGCTGATCGAGGACGCGCTGCCCGGCGTCCCCTACACGCTCTCGCATCGGCTGGTGCCGATCCTGCGCGAGTATCGGCGGGCTTCCGCGACCGCCATCGACGCGTCCCTGAAGCCGCTGATGCAGGCGCATCTGAAGGGGATGGCCGAGGATCTCGCCGCCGCCGGGTTCCGGGGCGACCTCCTGGTCTCGACCTCCGCCGGCGGCTGCCAGCACGTGGAGGAGCTGGTGGCGCGGCCGATCCACACGCTGAAATCCGGCCCCGCCATGGCGCCCGTCGCCGGCCGCGCCGTGAGCGCCGTGGAGGGAACGGGCGGCAACGTGATCGTCTGCGACACCGGTGGCACGACCTTCGATGTCGGCCTCGTGCGCGACGGTGGGCTCGTCTACACGCGCGACTCCTGGCTCGGGCCGCGCTGGCTCGGCGACATCATCGGCACCTCGACGGTGGACGTTCGCTCGATCGGCGCCGGCGGCGGCTCGATCGCCTGGCGCGACGCTGGGGGCCTGCTCCGCGTCGGCCCGCAATCGGCCGGCTCCAACCCGGGGCCCGCCTGCTACGGCCGCGGCGGCAGCGAGCCGACCGTGACCGATGCCGCGATGGTGCTCGGCTACATCGACCCTGCCTTCTTCAACGGCGGCCGGCTGCCGCTCGACCCGGAAGCCTCGCGCCGCGTGATCGGCCGGCTGGCGGAGGCGTTCGGCCAGGGCGCGGACGAGACCGCGGCGGCGATCATGACCATCGCCAACGAGCTGATGATCAAGGCGATCGGCGAGATCACGGTGAACGAGGGCCTCAACCCGCGCGAGAGCGTGATCGTCGCCGGCGGCGGCGCGGCGGGGTTCAACATCATGCCGATCGCGCGCGAGCTCGGCTGCGGAACGGTGATCCTGCCCAGGCTCGCCTCCGCCCTCTCAGCCTGCGGGATGCAGGTGAGCGACATCGTGTTCGAGGCGACGCGGAGCCGCTTCACCGACACGACGGGGTTCGACATCCCTGGCGTGAATGCCGTGCTCGGCGAGATCGAGGCGGAGCTCGAGGCGTTCCGGCGCGGCCTCCGCGGTGCAGAGGGCGCCGCCGCGCGCACCGAGCTTCTCGTCGAGGCGCGCTACCGCGCCCAGGTGTGGGAGCTCGACACCCGGCTTCCCGCCGGGCGCATCCGCGGCGCGGAGGACGTCGCGGCGCTCGCTGAAGCGTTCCACCAGACGCATGAGCGCGTTTATGCCGTGCGCGACGAGGGCAGCCCCGTCGAGTTCGTGAACTGGAAGGGGCGCATCGCCATCACGCTGTTCGAGCCGCCGCCGCCGCCGTCCGTGGAGGCAAGGCCGCACCGCCCTGAGCCGCCCGAGCGCCGCTCCTGCTTCTTCGCCGAGACGGGCCGGCTCGAGACGTCGATCTTCAAGGGCGCGGGGCTCTCGCCCGGTGCCGACATCGCGGGCCCGGCGATCATCGAGGAGCCGACGACGACCATCGTCGTCCCGCCCGGCTTCTCCGCCAGGCTCTCGCCGGCGGGCAACTACATCCTCGACTGCCGAGGCTGAGGAGGAAGGCCATGGACACGCTCGACCCCGTGCTGATGTCGGTGATGGCGAACCGCCTCGACGGCATCGTGCGCGAGATGACGAACACGCTGCTCCGCGCCGCCCGCTCGGCGGTGATCTCCTCGGCGCGCGACTTCTCCTGCTGCCTCGTCACCGGCGAGGACGAGCTGCTCGCCCCCGCCGAGGGGCTGCCGGTGCACATCTTCGGCTGCCACATCCAGACGGCGAACATGCGCCGCTACCATGCGGGCGACATACGCCGCGGCGACGCCTATCTCGACAACGACCCCTATGGCGGCAACACCCACCCTGCCGACCACACCTTCATGGTGCCGGTGTTCCACGAGGGCGAGCATCTCTTCACGGCCGTCTCGAAGTGCCACATGGCCGACATCGGCAACTCGATCCCCTCGAGCTACTTCGTGCTCGCGAAGGACGTCTACCACGAAGGCGCGCTCGTCTTCCCCGGCGTGCGCATCCAGCGCGACTTCCGCAACATCGACGACATCGTGCGGATGTGCCGCGCCCGCATCCGCGTGCCCGACCAGTGGTACGGCGACTATCTCGCCGGCCTCGGCTCGGCGCGCGTCGCCGAGCGGCGGCTCGAGGAGTTCTGTGCGAAGTACGGCACGGCGACGGTGAAGCGCTTCGTGGCGGACTGGTTCGACTACTCCGAGCGGCGGATGATCGACAACATCCGCCGGCTGCCGAAGGCGAGGCTCGTCAACACCGGGCGCTCCGACCCGCTGGAGGGCATCCTGCCGGGCGGGCTCGAGCTCACGGTGAAGATCGAGATCGACCCCGAGGAGGCGACGATCCATGTCGACCTCTCCGACAACCCGCCCTGCGTGGACGTCGGGCTCAACACCTCGCTCGGCGCGGCGACCTCGGCGGTGGTGGGCGCGATCTTCAACGCGCTCGACAAGGACATTCCCCGCAACGCCGGCAGCTTCCGCCGCCTCCGCTTCACCTATGCGGAGGAGAGCGTGGTGGCGGCGCCCAAGTTCCCGCACTCCTGCTCGATGGGAACGACCAACGTCTCGGAACGGCTCGTCAACATCACCCAGTCGGCCTTCGCGCAGCTCGGCGACGGGCACGGGCTCGCCGAGGGCGGAACGGGCCTCGGCGCCGGCATGGCGGTGATCTCCGGCAAGGATGCCCGCCGCGGCGGCGCGCCCTTCGTCAACCGCATGATGCTCTCGACCAATGGCGGGCCGGCGAGCCCCGTGGCCGATGGCTGGGTGAACTACGCGATCCCGGTGATCGCGGGGCTGATGTACCGCGACAGCGTGGAGGTCGACGAGCTCAAGCACCCGATCCGCGTCCGTTCCCTGTCGCTGGTCGAGGACAGCGCCGGCGCCGGACGCCGCCGCGGCGCGCCCGCGCAGACGATCGAGCTCGAGCCGACGGGAGGCGACGTCACCGCCGTGATCTCCTGCGACGGCCAGCACGGCGCGCCGCGCGGCGTCGCCGGCGGGCATGACGGCACGCCGGGCCGGACCTGGCGCATCGGCGCCAACGGCGACGAGACGCGGCTGCCGAACGTGATCCAGGTGACGCTGAGGAAAGGCGAGGCCCTGCGCGGGCGCGACAGTTCCGGCGGCGGCTACGGCGACCCGCTGGCGCGCGAGCCGGCACGCGTCTTGCGTGACGTTCTCGAGGGATGGGAGAGCCGGGAGAAGGCCGCGCGCGTCTATGGCGTGATCTTCACCGGCGAGATCGAGGACGAGACGCTCGCGGTCGACGAGGCGGCCACCGCTGCCGCCCGGGCGGCGATCAGGGAAGCAAGGGAGACCGCGCATGCTCCGTGATGTTCCGGTGATCGACCTCGCACCGTTCCGGACGGGCGACGCGGCGGCCAGACGGCGTGTCGCCGCCGAGGTCGGGCGCGCGGTCGATGGCATCGGCTTCCTCGTCATCACCGGCCACGGCATCGACGGCGGCCTGGTCGACCAGGTGCGGGCGGTATCGAACGCCTTCTTCGACCTCCCTGAGGAGGAGAAGCGCCGCGTCGCCCGCCCCGGGCCCGACATCGCGCGCGGCTACATCCCGCTCGAGGCCGAGAGCGTCGGCCGGAGCCAGGGCGCGGACGTGCCGGGCGACCTCAACGAGAGCCTGATGATCGGGCCCGTCGATGTCGGCAGCGGCGACTATTTCTTCGGCCCCGCGGCGGGCAGGCATTTCCATCCGAACCTCTGGCCCGAGCGGCCGGCGGAGTTGCGCGGGCTCTACGAGGCCTATTTCCGCGCCATGGGCGGCCTCGCGGCCGAGCTGATGGCGATGTTCGCGCTGGCGCTCGACCTGCCGGAGGACTTCTTCGCCGACAAGATCGACCGCCACATCTCGCGCCTCCGCGTGCGCAACTATCCGGCGCCGACGGTGCCGCCGAAGCCAGGCCAGCTCCGCGCCGGCGCGCATTGCGACTACGGCTCGCTCACCATCCTCCGCACCGAGGACAGGCCGGGCGGGCTCGAGGTGATGAACGGGGAGGGCGAGTGGCGCGCGGTGCCTATCGTGCCCGACTGCTTCATCGTCAACATCGGCGAGCTGATGGCGCGCTGGACCAACGGGACCTGGAAGGCGACGCTGCATCGCGTGGTGAACCCGCCGGAGGGGGAGGCGGCCGCGAGCCGGCGCCTCTCGCTCGTGTTCTTCCACAACCCGAACTACGACGCGCCCGTGGCGGCTCTGCCGGGCACGGTGAGGCCGGGCGAGGCGCCGAAATATCCGCCGACCACCTCCGGCGAGCACCTGCGCGCGCAGTTCGTGCGCACGCAGGTGGCGCCCGCGGCATAACGGCGCGACGCTGCGCGCTCAGGCCGCGCCGCGGCGGCCGAGATAGGCGTCGAGCACGCGCGGGTCGGCCGCCACGTCTGCGGAGGGTCCCTCCAGGATGACGCGCCCGTTCTCCATCACGCAGGTGCGGGAGGTGACGGAGAGCGCGTAGGACGCCATCTGCTCGACGAGGAGGATCGAGAGCCCCTCCCTGTTCAGCGCGGTCAGCACCGGAAAGAGCAGATCGAGGATCTTGGGCGCGAGGCCGAGCGAGAGCTCGTCGATCACGAGCAGCTTCGGGCGGGAGAGCAGGCCGCGCGCGATCGCGAGCATCTGCTGCTCGCCGCCGGAGAGCGTTCCGGCGAGTTGGTCGATGCGCTCGGCGAGGCGCGGAAAGAGCCCGAGCACCTTCTCCATGTCGGCTGCCACGCCCGCGTCGTCGCGCCCGATGCGGGCATAGGCGCCGAGGGTCAGGTTGTCGCGCACGCTCTGGTCGGCGAACACCATCCGTCCCTCGGGCACCATGGCGAGGCCGCGCGCGACCATCTCGTGCGACTTGAGGCCGGTGACGTCGGCGCCATCGAAGGTGATCGCTCCGCTTGCCGGACGGAGCACGCCCGAGATCGCGCGCATCAGGGATGTCTTGCCTGCGCCGTTGGAGCCGATGACGCCGACGAACTCGCCCCTGCCCACCTCGAGATCGACGCCGCGCACCGCCTCGATCCGCCCATAGGCGACGCGGACGCCGGAGAGGGAGAGGATCGGCGCGCTCACGACAACACCGTCACGCTGGCACCTTCTGTCCCGGCAGCGTCGCGTGGCCGAAATACGCCTCGATCACGCGCGGGTCGTTCTGGATGGTTGCCGGAGGGCCGTCTGCGATCACCTCACCGTAGTCGAGCACGGTCACGCGGTCGGAGACGGCCATGATCATCTCGACATGGTGCTCGACCAGGACGACGGTCATGCCACGGTCAGCGAGCCCACGGATCAGGGCAACGAGGTCCTCGATCTCGCCATGCGTGAGCCCCGCCGCTGGCTCATCGAGCAGCAGGAGCTTGGGCCGCAGCGCCAGCGCGCGCGCGATCTCGAGCCGGCGCTGGTGGCCGAAGGGAAGGTTGCGCGCCTCCTCTTCGGCGAAAGCGGAGAGGCCGACGAAGGCCAGCAGCCGGCGCGCTTCCTCCAGCGCCGCGCGCTCCTCCCTCCGGAAGCGCGGCAGGCGGAGAACGGTCTCGAGGAAGCTCGCGCGGAAATGCGGCTGCTGGCCGACGAGCACGTTCTCGAGCACCGTCATCTGGCCGAACAGCTCGGTGTTCTGGAAGGTCCGCGCGATGCCGCGGCGGGCGAGCACGTAGGGCGGCAGGCCGCCGACGGCGTTGCCGAACACCGTCACCTCGCCCGAGGTCGCCCTGTAGAAGCCGGAGACGACATTGAGCAGGCTCGACTTGCCCGCGCCGTTCGGGCCGATCAGCGCATGCACCGTGCCGGCGCGCACGTCCATGTTCACCGCGTTCACCGCGGTCAGCCCGCCGAAGCGGAGCGTCAGGCCGCGCACGATGAGGGTCGATTGCCCGCTTTCGTCATGCCGCGCCGTCACTTCCTCCATCCCCTCGACCCAGTTGGGCCAGCGGCCGGTCTCGCGGGTGGTCTCCCCCGTGCGCCCGCGCGCGAACCGCGAGAGCGAGCCGACGATGCCGCGCGGCAGCGCGAACAGCACGAGCGCGAGCAGGAGGCCGTAGCCGAAGGTCTGCCACTCGCCGAGGCCCTGCAGGAACTGCGTCGCCGAGAACAGCACGGTGGTGCCGACGATCGGCCCCGCGAGCGTTCCCGAGCCGCCGAGGATCACCATCAGCAGGAGCTCGATCGAGGCGGTGAAGGTGAAGGTCTCGTAGTTCACGAACAGGGCGAGATTGGCGAACAGCGCGCCGCCGAGGCCAGCGAAGCCAGCCGAGACGGAGAAGGCGAGCGTGCGGATGCCGACGACGTTGATGCCGAGGGCGCGCGCGGCGTTCTCGCTCTCTGCCGCCGCGCGCATCGCCCGGCCGTAGCGCGACTTCACGAGCGCCGCCTGGACGCCGATAGCGGCGAGCAGGAACACGAGGATCAGGTAGTAGTAGTTGAAGCCGGTCGCCCGCGTGGCGCCGAGCCGCTCGCCGAGGATGGTGGGGCGCGGGATGCCGACGAGCCCGGAGGCGCCGCCCGTGAATCCCACCCATTCGCGGAGCACGTTCACGAACACGAGCCCGAAGGCGATGGTGATGACGGCGAGATAGACGCCGCGCACGCGCACCGTCGGGAAGGCGAGCATCGCGCCGACGGCGGCCGGGATCAGCACCGAGACCAGCAGCGCAGCGGCGAAGGGGAAGCCCGCGCGCAGCGCGAGCAGCGCCGCGACATGCGCGCCGAGCCCGTAGAGCGCCGCCTGGCCGAGCGAGACGAGGCCGGCATAGCCGACGAGGATGTTGAGCCCGATCGCGACGATGCCGAGGATCATCGCGCGCATCACGAGGCGGAGCTCGTAGCTGGTCGGGAACCGTTCGCCGATCACGTCCCCGACCCACGGGAAGGCTGCGAGCGCGGCGGCCAGCAGCACCAGGAGGACGATGGAGAGCCAAGGCCGCATCACACCTTCCTCACGTCCGGCCGGCCGAACAGGCCCTGCGGGAACAGCAGGAGGAGAAGGATCATGAGCGTGAAGCCGATCGCGTCCCGCGCCGCCGTCGAGAGGTAGCCCTCGATCAGCTTCTCGGCGACGCCGTAGAGGATGCCGACGACCACCACGCCGCGTGCGTTGGCGATGCCGGCGATGATCGCGACCATGAACCCCTTCAGCCCGACGATCACCCCCATGCTCGCGGAGGCCTGGATCACCGGGGCGATCAGGAAGCCGGCGAAGGCGCCGAGCCCGCCCGCGATCGCGAAGGCGAGCAGGGTGATGCGGTCGGCGTCGATGCCGACGAGGCCGGCGGCAACGCGGTTGAGGGAGACCGCGCGCATGGCCCGGCCGAGCAGGGTGCGGCGATAGAAGAACTCGAGCGCGAAGGTCGCCACGACCGCCGCGACCGGCAGCAAGAGTTCCTGCGGATAGATCCCGGAGCCGCCGATGCGCAGCGGCTGCTCGACGAGCGGCGTCGGCAGCGGCCGGCCGAGTGGGCCGTAGGTCGCGGTTGTGGAGGCCTCGATCATGATGCCGACGGCGATCGTCGTCAGCATCCAGCCGATGGCGTTGGCCTCGCGGTTGAAGGGGCGGACGAAGGCCCGCTCGATCACCGCGCCCGCGACCGCGGCGGCGGCGATCGCGGTCAGCGCCGCGAGCGGCAGCGGCAGGCCGAGGTCCATCAGCACGACGGTGAGCACGCCGCCGAGCATGAACATTTCGCCATAGGTGAAGTTCACCGCCTTCGCCGCGCTCCACATCACGTAGAAGCCGAGCGCGATGAGGCCGTAGACGCTGCCGGCCGAGAGGCCGGTCAGCAGGTACTGGATGATCGCTTCCACCGAAGTTCCCCCGGGGGGCCTTCCCCTGGCGCGACCGGCGCCGGGCGGATCGCCGCCCGGCGCCGGCGCGGCGTCACGGCGTCAGCGCGCCGCCTGGCGGAACGGCGTCTGCTCGACCGGCAGCATCGCGCCATTGTGGAAGGCGAACAGCTTGTAGTTCTGCGGCAGGATCGCGTCGTGGCGCTCCTGCCGCGGCTCGAAGGCCGGACGGTAGGAGGCGACGATGCCGTCATAGTTCACCCGGTACAGCGCCTGGCGGAACGCGTCACGGTCGAACCGGCCGGCGAGCTTGATCGCCTCGGCGATGATGTAGGTCGCGTCATAGGCGTTCGCCGTGCCAGAGGGCAGCGGGATGTCGGCGGGCGAGGTGATCTGAGGGAACTTCGCCTGGATGCGCTGCAGCACGCCGGCAGCGCGCGGCGGCAGGTCTCCCATCCACGTGAAGGTGCCGGCGACGAGCACGCCCTCGGCCAGCGGGCCGGCCGTGCGGGCGAACTGCACGCCGATGCCCCAGGCGGAGATGATCGTCGGCTTGTAGCCGATCCGGTCCATCGAGCGGACCATGTTCGTCGCCTCGCGGTCGACGCCATAGAAGATGATCGTGTCGACGCCGGCGTCGCGCAGGCGGATCATCTGCGCCGACATGTCCTGGTCGCCGATGTTGTAGGTCTCCTTGCCGACGAGCGGCAGGTTGATCGCGCGCATCGCGCGCTCGACGTCGGGCACCGCGCCCTGGCCCCAGGCCGTGCCCTCGTAGACGAGCGCGATCCTGCCGCTCTTCGAGCGCGCCTTCGCGGCCTCGACGAGGAAGGGCGCCACCCAGCGGTCCTTCATCGAGACGCGGAACATCCACTTGTTGGCGTTGTTCGGGTGCTCGATCACCGCGGTGCCGGCCGAGATCACGCCCATCCAGGGCAGCTCCATCTCGTTGAGCGGATCGCGGAGCGCGATCGCGTTCGGCGTGCGGAAGCCGCCCATCATGACGATGCAGTTGTCGCGCTCGCCGATGCGGCGGGCATTGTCCACCGCACGCGCCGGCTCGCCGACATCGTCATAGGCGACGAGGCGGAGCGGCTGGCCGAGCACGCCGCCCGCGGCGTTGATCTCGTCGAGCGCCGTCTCGACGGCGATGCGGATCGACATGCCGGTATGGGCGAGCGGGCCCGTCAGCTCCCACGAGGCACCGATGCACGGCTGCGCCCGCTGCGCTGTCGCCGGAAGGGCGACAGCGACCAGCGCGGCCGCCGGAACGAGACCAAGCAGCAGGCGGCGACCGCCCGCGACGACCCTGCGGTGTTGCATTGCACCATCTCCCCATCCTTCGGCACGGCCGCGCCGGCCTGTTGATTCCGGCGTCACATAAGCAACGGGCATGCCACACGAGCAACGGGCATGCCACACGTGCGTGGCGTGCAGGCCCGGGTTCCTGCGCAGAGCCGGTCCAACGCCTCGGCCCAAGTTTCAGGCACATGTTGCACGCATCCTGGGCAAGGCATCCTGGGCAATGCGTCGCGATCGAACGCGGCGGCAACGATCCGCGGGCGTGGCATCGTTCTTGCGGCAACGGCGCCACCAGCGGCACAGGGGAGAGGCAGCAGGCCATGAGCGACAAGGGGATCGGCGCTTCCGTCCGCCGCAAGGAGGATCAGCGCTTCGTCCGCGGCAAGGGCTCTTACGTCGCCGACATGGTGCGCCCGGGGATGGCCTGGGGCGTCTTCCTCCGCTCTCCCCACGCGCATGCGCGGATCGTTGCGATCGACACCGCGAAGGCCGCAGCGATGCCCGGCGTCTCGCTCGTGCTCACCGGCGCCGATCTGGCGGCCGCCGGTGTGGGTGGCCTTCCCTGCGGCTGGGGCATCAAGGGGACCGACGGCGCGCCGATGAAGGAGCCGCCGCACCCCGCGCTGGCGCAAGGCAAGGTGCGCTACGTCGGCGATGCGGTGGCCTTCGTCGTGGCCGAGACGGCCGCGCAGGCGCGCGACGCGGCGGAGGCGATCGCCGTCTCCTATGACGTGCTCCCGGCGGTGATCGACCTCGCGGGCGCGCTCGCGCCTGGCGCGCCGCTGCTGTTCGAGGACGTTCCGAACAACCTCTGCTGCGACTGGTCGATCGGCGACGCGGCGGTCACCGAGGCGGCCTTCGCGAAGGCGGCGCATGTCGCGCGCATCCGCCTCGTCAACAACCGGCTCGTCGGCAACCCCATGGAGCCGCGCGCGGCGATCGCCGAGTACGATGCGGCGACCGACCGGACGACGCTCTGGACGACGAGCCAGTTCCCGCACGTCGTGCGGCTGCTGATGGGCCTCTTCGTGCTCAACATCCCGCAGCAGAACCTGCGCGTGGTCGCGCCCGATGTCGGCGGCGGCTTCGGGGTGAAGCAGTTCCACTATGCCGAGGAGGCGGTTGTCACCTTCGCCGCCCGCCGGCTCGGCCGGGCGGTGAAATGGGTATGCGAGCGCTCGGAGGGCTTCATCTCCGACGCGCACGGGCGCGACCACGTGACGGAGGCCGCGCTCGCGCTCGATGGCGCCGGGAAGTTCATCGGCCTGAAGGTCGACACGATCGGCAATCTCGGCGGCTACATCTCCACCTTCGGGCCCAACATCCCGACCAACCTCTATGGTCCCCTGCTCTCGGGCGTCTACACGATCCCCGCGATCCACTGCGCGGTGAAGGTGGTGTTCACCAACACCGTGCCGGTCGATGCCTATCGCGGCGCGGGGAGGCCGGAGGCGACCTTCGTGGTCGAGCGCCTGGTCGAGATCGCCGCCGCCGAGCTGGGGATCGACAAGACCGAGATCCGCCGCCGCAACATGATCCCCAAGGAGGCCTTCCCGTACCAGACGCCGGTGATGATGCGCTACGACAGCGGCGACCCGGCGGGCTGCATGGAGAAGGCGCTGGCCGTGGCCGACTATGCCGGCTTCCCGTCGCGCAGGGCGGCCTCGGCGGCGAAGGGGAAGCTCAGGGGCATCGGCCTCTCGACCTACATCGAGGCGTGCGGCCTCGCGCCCTCGCGCATCGCGGGCTCGCTCGGCGCGCGCGGTGGGCTCTACGAGAGCGCCACCGTGCGCGTGCACCCGACCGGCCAGGTGACGGTGCTGATCGGCACCCACAACCACGGCCAGGGGCACGAGACCACCTTCGCACAGATCGTCGCCGAGAAGCTCGGCGTGAGGTTCGAGGACATCGACATCGTGTTCGGCGACACCGACCGGGTGCAGTTCGGCATGGGCACCTACGGCTCGCGCTCGCTCGTCGTCGGGGGCGCGGCGCTCGCCAAGGCGTCGGACCGCGTGATCGCCAAGGGCCGCAAGATCGCCGCGCACCTGCTCGAGGCTGCGGTCGAGGACGTCGAGTTCGCGGAAGGAACGTTCCGCGTGGCCGGCACCGACCGGCAGAAGAGCTTCTCCGAGATCGCGCTCGCGGCCTACGTGCCGCACGACTACCCGCTCGAGGCGCTCGACCCCGGCCTCGAGGAGCAGGCCTACCACGACCCGGTGAACTTCTCCTTCCCCTCGGGCGCGCATGTCTGCGAGGTCGAAATCGACCCGGAGACGGGCAAGGTCGAGCTCGCGGGCTACACGGCGGTGGACGATGTCGGCACCGTGATCAACCCGATGATCGTCGCGGGCCAGCTGCATGGCGGCATCACCCAGGGCATCGGCCAGGCGCTGCTCGAGCACTGCGTGTACGACCCGGCGACCGGGCAGATCCTCTCCGGCTCGTTCCAGGACTACGCGATGCCGCGGGCCGACGACCTGCCCGCCTACGCCGTGAGCACGCATTCGACCCCGTCCACCGACACGCCGATGGGGGTGAAGGGCTGCGGCGAGGTCGGCACGATCGGCTCTCCGGCGGCGGTGATGAACGCCGTGGTCGATGCGCTGGCGGGCCTCGGCGTCACGCATATCGACATGCCGGCGAGCCCCTCGCGCGTGTGGGCGGCGATCGCCGGCGCGAGAGCCTAGGCCGCGAGCGAGATGACCGCCTTCGTCAGCGCGCCGTCGGCGCGGACGAGCGCGTCGAGGATCGAGAAGTGGTTCGCGCCCGGCACGGGCAGCGTCTCGGCCGCGTTGCCTGCCGCGATCCATGCGGCCGCATAGTCGGCCGACTGGCGGCGGAGCTCCGACAGCTCCTCCTCGCCCCATGCGACGACGAGTCGCGTGCGGGATGGCGTGATGTGCCGGATCGGGCTCAACCGTTCCGCCTCCGCCATGTCCATCCGGAGCGCGTCGTTGAGCCCGCCCGCCTGGATCGGCGCGAGGTCGTAGAGGCCGCTGATCAGCAGCGCGCTATCGACGCGCGGGGTGTCGAGGCAGCAGGCAGCGAGATGCCCGCCGGCGGACCAGCCGGAGAGCACGAGGCGCCGCAGCGCGAAGCCGAGCGCGGGCGCGTTCGCCACCACCCAGGCGACCGCTGCCCGCGCCTCCGCCACCACCTCCGTCATCGTCGCGCCTGGGCAGAGCGTGTAGCCCGCGAGCGCGACGTCGATCCCGTGCGCGAGCGGGCCGTCGGCCATCGACGCGAAACCCTCCTTGGCGTTCCGCTGCCAGTAGCCGCCATGGAAGAAGAGCATCAGCGGCGCGTCCTTCGCGCCCGAAGGGAAGAGGTCGATGCGGTTCCGCTCGCGCGGCCCGTAGGCCTGGTCGAGCACCGCGCCAGGCATCGCCCGACGCGCCGCGCCCGCCTCGCGCCAGCGGGCGAGCCAGTCCTGGCTGTCGACCACCGCGCCCATGTTGTTGTACGCCCGGTCGAGCGTCACGCGGTCCATCTCGCGCCAGTGCATCCGCCTCGCCCCCCTCGGTCGTCGGTGGTGCCGGCATAGCAGATCGCATGCCACGAGGCGTGCGACAGGCTACACTCGCCGGATGGACGCCCTCTCCATCGCCGTGCTGGCCGGCTTCGCGCTCGCCTGCTTCCTGGTCGCGACCACGGCCGCCGTGTACCGGCCGGGGCCGTGGTACGAGACCCTGCGCAAGCCGTGGTGGCGGCCGCCGAACTGGCTTTTCCCGCCCGCCTGGACGGTGCTCTACGTGATGATCGCGACGTCCGGCTGGCTGGTCTGGCGCGAGAAGGGCTTCGCGGGCGCGGCGCTGCCGCTCGGCCTCTATGCCGTGCAGCTCCTGCTGAACGGGCTCTGGTCGCCGATCTTCTTCGGGATGCGCCGGCTCGACCTCGCCTTCTACGAGCTGATCCTGCTCTGGCTCTCGATCCTCGGCTGCATCCTGCTGTTCGCGCCGATCAGCACGACGGCGGCGTGGCTTCTGGTGCCCTATCTCGCCTGGGTGAGCTTCGCCGGGCTGCTCAACTACACGGTCTGGCAGATGAACCGCGGCGAGGCGACGGCCTCCCCCTAGGAAGGCCCGGCCTTCTCATGCAGCACGCGCCGCCTCTGCATGGGCGGCAAGGGCGCGCGCGCAGATGGCCTCGAACTGCGCCGCCACTTTGTCCCACGTGAAGCGCTGTTCGACGAGATGCCGGGCGGCCGCGGCCAGCCTGTGCCTCAGCGCATCGTCGCCGAGCAGCCGCAGGATCGCGTCGGCGAAATCGTCGGGCGTGTCGGCCGCAAGGAAATGCTCGCCTTCGGTGATCCCGAGGCCCTCGACGCCGACACGGGTCGAGACCACCGGCCGTCCGAGGGCCATCGCCTCGAACGCCTTGATGCGCGTGCCGCTGCCGACGCGCAGCGGGATCACGGAAAGGTCGGCGTCCGCGACATAGGGACGGACGTCGTCGACGAAGCCGGTGAAGGTGAAGGCCACCCCGGCAGCCCTCGCCTGGTCGACCAGCGAGGCCGGTGGCCGGCGCCCGACGATCACCGCCCGCGCCGCGGGCCGCGCCGCCGCGACGCGCGGCCAGACGGCCTCCATCAGGAAGCGCACGCCATCGATGTTGGCGGCCCAATCCATCGCGCCGGTGAACACGACGGTGCCCCCGCCGGGCGGCGGCGGCGGGCGGTCCTCCGGCCGCGAGAAGGCGAAGAAGGCGACATCGACGCCGGTGTCGATCCGCTCGACGCGCGCAAGACCGTAGCGCTCGGCGAGCAGCACGGAATCGCGCTCCGACACCGCGATGACGGAGGTGAACCGCCCGCATGCCTCACGCTCGAAGGCGCGCATCTTGCGCGCCTGCGATGTCCACACGCGCCGCCACAGCCCGGTCGCGACGGCGGCGTGGCGTTCGAGAATCTCTGCCTCCACGTTGTGGGTGAACAGGACAGACGGCGTCGCGCGAAGGTCAGGCACGAGCACCGCCGCATGCGGGAAATCGACGACGACGAGGTCGATGCCCGCGGCGAGCAGATCGGACAGCACGCGCGTCCCCTCGGCCGAGCGGTCGCCGGCGACGCTGACCGGGAGAGGATCGGCGAGCGAGAGCAGGCGCCGCAGCCGCCCGCGCCTCGCCTCGGGCCAGTGCACGAACCTGTCGCAGGCGGCGTCGATCGCCTCGGCGTGGCGGGCGAAGTCGGCCGGCGCGGGGGAGGCCAGGATGATCTCGAAGGCCCCGCCCTTCATGCAGCGCAGGATGTTGCCCGACCTGATCTTGCCGCCCTCGTCGGCAGGGAACAGGAACCGCGGGCTGACGAAGAGCAGCCGTGGCCGCGCCGCGGCCGTCACCAGCAGAGCCCCTCATAGGTCACGGCGGGATGCGCGCGCACGGCAGCGAGGCCTGCGAGATCGAGCACGCGGCGCCCGGCGACCGCCTCGACCAGCGCCGGGACATCCTCCCGCCCGACATGCCCGATCACGACGAGCCCGCAGCCCTCGGTCGCCGCTGCCGGGCTGTCGGCCAGGAACCGTTCGATGTGCGGGATCTCGCGTTCGATGTAGGCGCGGTTGGTTCCGACGAGGCGCGCGACCTGCACGGAGCGGTCGAAGATCCTGAGCGGCCAGCCCCGTCCGATCAGGCGCTCGGCGAGGGTGACGAAGGGGGATTCGCGCAGGTCGTCGGTGCCGGGCTTGAAGGCGAGCCCGAACAGGGCGACGGGCTGCCGGCCGTGGCGCTCGATGGCGCGGAAGGCGCGCTCGATCACCGCCTCGTTGCTCGGCAGCACCTGCTTCAGAAGCGGCGCGGCGACCGCGCGCTGGTCAGCGAGCGACAGGAAGCTCCGCATGTCCTTCGGCAGGCAGGAGCCGCCGAAGGCGAAGCCGGGGCGGAGATAGGCGGCGGAGATGTTGAGGATGCGGTCCTCGCAGAAGATCCGGAACGCCTCGCGGGCGTCGACGCCGTGCGCGGCGAGCACGGCGCCAGCCTCGTTGGCGAAGGCGACCTTGAGCGCGTGGTAGGCGTTGGCGAGGTACTTGGCGCTCTCCGCGACCCGGTAGGGAACGACGTGGACCGGCGCATCGATCCCCGCATAGAGGGCGCGCACCGGCGCGGCGTCGTCTCCCCCGGGGGCCCCGATCAGCGTGAAGGGCGGGGCGTGGAAATCCTTGACCGCGCTGCCCTCACGCAGGAACTCGGGATTGCTGTAGTAGCGGAACCCCGACCCGTGCGTGCGGCCCGACTCCCGCGCGAGCGTCGGGATCGCCAGCGTCTCGGCCGAGCCGGGCGGAACGGTCGAGCGCATCACCACGACGTGCTCACCTGTCTTCTGCCTCAGCGCGGCGCCGATCTGCGCCAGCACCTCGCGGACGGCGGCGAGATTGACGCTGCCATCCGGGGCGCTCGGCGTGCCGACCGAGACGAGGCTGAGCTCGGTCTGCGCGACGGCCGAGGCGACATCGGTCGTCGCGACCAGGCGGCCGGCGGCCACGGTCTCGGCCATCAGGGCGTCGAGCCGATCCTCGACGATCGGCGAACGGCCCTGGTTGATGGTCTCGACCTTCTCGGCCGCGATGTCGACAGCGATCACCGAGTGCCCTCCGGCAGCCAGGCACGCGCTTGAGACCGTGCCGACATAGCCAGCGCCGAAAATCGAGATCCTCATCGGGGTGTCGCTTCCTCACAGGCGGGGGACCGCGGGCAGGACCGGGGCGCCTGGCTCGGGCGCGGCGGCGGACGCGCACATACCATACCTGCCGCCGGTTACCGATCCGGAAGCGCCGGCGCGGAGATCCAGGGGCAAGGCGGGACGGGCTCAGAGCAGCGCGAGGTCGTCGCGGTGGATCATCTCCTCGCGGCCGGCGAAGCCGAGGATGCGCTCGATCTCGCGGCTGTGGCGGCCGGCGATCCGGCGTGCATCCTCCGCCGCGTAGTTGGCGAGGCCGCGCGCCACCGCTGCCCCCTCCGCCACCACCTCGACGCAGTCGCCGCGCGCGAACTCCCCCTCCACCCCGCGCACGCCGGCGGGCAGCAGCGAACGCCCGCCCCTGAGCGCCTTCGCCGCGCCTGCATCGACCACGAGCCGCCCAGAGGGCTTCAGCGCGCCCGCGATCCAGCTCTTCCAGGCGCTCCTCGGGGCGGCCGTGGCGGCGAACAGGGTCCGCCGCGCCGACCCGGCCATGACGGCGGCGAGCGCGTGCGGCGCGCCGCCATTGGCGATCGCCATGCGGCAGCCCGCGCCGGTGGCGATCCTGGCTGCGGCGAGCTTGGTCACCATCCCGCCCGAGCTCATGCCCGGGATGGCATCCCCCGCCATCGCCTCGATCTCAGGCGTGATGGCGGCGACCTCGGGGATGTGCTCCGCGGCGGGGTCGCGCCGCGGGTCGGCGGTGTAGAGCCCGTCGATGTCGGAGAGCAGCACGAGCAGGTCGGCCGCCACCATCTCGGCCACGCGGGCGGCGAGCCGGTCGTTGTCGCCGAAGCGGATCTCGGAGGTCGCGACCGTGTCGTTCTCGTTGATCACCGGCACCGCGCCCAAGCCCAGCAGCGTCTCGAGCGTGGCGCGGGCGTTGAGGTAGCGCCGCCGCTCCTCGCTGTCGTCGAGCGTGAGCAGGAGCTGGGCCGCCGGCAGCGCATGGGGGGCGAGCGCCTCCTCCCAGGCGCGCGCGAGGCCGATCTGCCCCGCCGCCGCCGCGGCCTGCTTCTCCTCGAGCCGCATCCTCGCCTTCGGCGGCAGCGACGGCAGCCTGACGCGCCCGAGCGCGATCGCGCCTGAGGAGACGACGATCACCTCCGTCCCCGCCCGCCTCAGCGAAGCGATGTCCTCGGCGAGCGCGGCGAGCCAGGCGGTGCGCGGCCGGCCAGCCGCCTCATCGACCAGCAGCGCCGAGCCGACCTTGACGACGAGCCGCTTCGCGGCCAGCGCGCTCACGCAGGCACCGCTGCGCGCGCGGAGGCGACGGCCGCCCAGAGCGCGCTCAGCGCCTCCGCCCTGCCCTGCCCTGTGGCGCCCGAGAGCACGAGCACGGGCTTGCCCGACGCGCGGGCGAGCGCCGAGCGGCGGGCCGAGAGCGCGCGGGGCTCGATCGCATCCGCCTTGTTCAGAGCCACGATCTCGGGCTTCTCCGCGAGCCCCGCGCCATAGGCCTCGAGCTCGGCGCGGACGGTGCGATACGCCTCCGTCACGCCAGGATTGGTGCCGTCGACGAGGTGGAGCAGCACCGCGCAGCGCTCGACATGGCCGAGGAACCGGTCGCCGAGCCCGGCGCCCTCGTGCGCGCCCTCGATCAGGCCGGGGATGTCGGCCAGCACGAACTCGGCATCGTCGCCAAGGCGGACGACGCCGAGCTGTGGGGTCAGCGTGGTGAAGGGATAGTCGCCGATCTTCGGCTTCGCTGCCGTGACGGCAGCGAGGAAGGTCGATTTGCCGGCATTCGGCAGGCCGACCAGCCCGGCATCGGCGATCAGCTTGAGGCGGAGCCACACCCAGCGCTCCTCCCCCGGCGTTCCCGGGTCCGCCCGGCGTGGGGCGCGGTTGGTCGCACTCTTGTAGTGGGTGTTGCCGAAGCCGCCGCGGCCGCCATGGCAGAGGGTGACGCGCTGGCCGGGCTCGGTGAGGTCGGCAAGCACGGTCTCCCTGTCCTCGGCGAGGATCTCGGTGCCGACGGGAACCTTCAGGATCAGGTCCTTGCCGCCCGCTCCTGTCATCTCCTTGCCGGCGCCGTCGCCGCCGCGCTCTGCCTTGAAGTGCTGGGCGTAGCGGTAGTCGATCAGCGTGTTGAGGTTGGGCACGGCCTCGACGATGACGTCGCCGCCCTTGCCGCCGTCGCCGCCCCAGGGGCCGCCGAACTCGATGAACTTCTCGCGCCGGAAGGCGACGCAGCCATTGCCGCCATCGCCCGCCTTCACCCAGATCTTTGCTTGGTCGAGGAACTTCATGATCTTCAACGAAAAAGGGGCCGCTTGCGGCCCCTCTCGTCACGCCTCGCAGGGCCGCGCGCGATTATTCGGCAGCGGCCGGCAGCGGGTCCACGTTCACGTGTACGCGGTCGTCGCCCTTGCGCTCGAACCGCACCCGGCCGTCCACCAGCGCGAACAGCGTGTGGTCGCGCCCGAGGCCGACGTTCAGCCCCGGCTTCATCTTCGTGCCGCGCTGGCGGACGATGATGTTGCCGGCGATCGCCACCTGGCCGCCGAACAGCTTCACGCCGAGGCGCTTGCCGGCGCTGTCGCGCCCGTTGCGGGAGGAGCCGCCCGCCTTCTTGTGTGCCATCGGTCCCTCCTCAGGCCTTGATCTCGCCGATCCGCAGCACCGTCAGGTGGCTGCGGAAGCCGCGGCGGCGGCGGGAGTTCTTCCGGCGCCGCTTCTTGAACACGATCACCTTCTCGCCGCGCTTCTGCTCGAGCACCGTCGCCGCCACCGAGGCGCCCGGAACCGTCGGCGCGCCGAGCGTCACCGCGCCCTCGGCGCCGACCATCAGCACGTCGGTGAAGGTCACGGTCGCCCCTGCCTCTGCCTCGAGGCTGTCGACGGTGAGCACGGCGTTCGGCGTCACGCGGTACTGCTTCCCGCCTGTGCGGATCACGGCGTACATCGATGCGGTTCCTGCCTTGGCGCCCATGGGACGCAAACACGAGTGCGCGGCAGCCAAGGGCCCCCGCGGGAAGCGGCGAGATACGCTTCCCCGCCCGCGAAGTCAACGCCATGCGCGGTCGGCCAGCCCTCCCCATATGCAGGCGCGACATGCGGCACACCCTTCACGCGCAACCGGAGGACATCGAGGGCGGCGCGGCGGCGCTCGCGGCGCATCTCGACGCCGCCCCCTCGGTCACCGCGGGGCTTCTCTCCTGGTGCGAAGCGCGGGGCATCGGCGACGGTCCGGTCCGGGTGCTCGCCTGCGCGCGCGCCGAACCGCCAGAGGACCTCGCCCGCCTGCTCGGCGCCTCCGGCGAGCCGGCCCTGTTCCGCCGTGTCGTGCTCGGCCGCGGCCGCATCGCGCTCGCGGAAGCGGAGAACCTGTTCCTGCCCAGCCGCCTTCCCGCCCCGATGCGGCAGGCGCTGGCCGTGACCGACATCCCCTTCGGAGCGGTGCTGGCCCCGCTGCGACCCTCCCGCCGCACTCTCTGGCGCAGGGCGGAGCGGGATGGCGCCGTGCTCGCCCAGGCGGCGCTCGTCGTCGGGCAGGATGGCGCCGCGCTCGCGGCCGTGCACGAGCGCTTCCTGCCCGCCCTCCTCGGGCGCTAGAGCGGTTTCCAGATGACTGGAAACCGCTCCAGCCTTGTCTTGCGACCATCTTCACGCATGCGGCTGTTCCCAGCCGTATGCGATCTGCTCTAGTCGATGCGGGCACCGGAGGCGCGCACCACCTCCGCCCAGCGCGGCACCTCGGCGTCGATGCGCCGCCGGAGCTGTTCGGGCGGCCCGACCGTCGCGACCGCGCCCATCTCGACGAACCGCGCCTGGAAGGCCGGGTCGGAGCCGATCTTCAGCATCGCCGCGGTGATCCGCTCGGCGACCGGGTGCGGCAGGTCTTTGGGCCCGATCAGGCCCGACCAGGAGGTGACGTCGAAATCGGCGACGCCCTGCTCGATCATCGTCGGCACGTCCGGCAGGCCGGGCCAGCGCTTGGCCGTCGAGACGCCGATGGGGCGTATCTGCCCGCCCTGGATCTGGCCGATGATGGTGGGCAGGTTGTCGAACATCATGTCGATCCGCCCCGCGATCAGGTCCTGCACCGCCGCCGCGCCCGTGCGGTAGGGAACGTGGGTGAGCTCGATGCCGACCTTGCGGGCGAAGAACTCGGTCGAGAGATGGCCGGTGGTGCCGTTGCCGGGCGTGCCGAAGGTCATCTGCCCGGGCCTCGCCTTCGCCGCGCCGACGAAATCCGCCACCGTGCGGATGGGCGTCGCCGGGTTCACGACGAAGACGTTGGTGATCTCGTAGAGGTCGGCGAGCAGGGTGAAGTCGGTCGCCGGGTTGAAGGGCAGCGTGCGGTAGAGCGAGACGTGGGTGGCGAGCGGCCCGATCGTCGAGATGCCGATCGTGTAGCCGTCCGCCCGCGCCTTGGCGATGGCGTCGACGCCCACATTGCCGGCTGCGCCGGCGCGGTTCTCCACCACCACGGGCTGGCCGAGCTCGGCCCCGAGCCGCTCGGCGATCACGCGGGAAAGAACGTCGGTCGAGCCGCCCGGCGGAAACGGCACGATGAAGCGGATGGGCCGGCTCGGCCAGGCATCCTGCGCCCGGGCCGGCAGGCCGAGAGGCAATAGGCCGGCGGTGGCGAGCAGACTGCGGCGCGAGGCGCCCGCACGCGATGGGCTCAAGCTGTCCCCCCTTCGGATGGTCGACGTTCGTTGCCGCCAGAATGGCCGGGCCGCCGCAGGCGGGCAACCCGGCAGAGGCCTCCGCGCGTGTGCGCTGCCGGGACACGTGCCATGGCACGTAGACGGGTAGCGCCGCTCAGTCCCGCGACAGCGCGGCCAGGCGGGCGGGATCGACCGTCACCGCGTGGTCGAGCGGCCCGTGGCCGCGGCCGTAGCCCGGCGCCGAGGCCATCGCGAGCAGCACGTAATGGCGCGCCCGGATCACCGCCTCGCGCAGGCTGATGCCCTGCGCGAGCCCTGCCGCCAGCGCCGAGGCGAGCGTGCAGCCGGTGCCATGGGTGTGGCGGGTCTCGATCCGCGGGCTCTCGAAGGTCTCCACCCCGTCGGCGGTGGCGAGCAGGTCCGTCACCCGCTCGCCTGGCAGGTGCCCTCCCTTGAGCAGCACCGCCCGCGCGCCCCGGCTGCGCAGCGCCAGCGCGACACGGCGCATGCCGTCCACGTCGAGGATGGCCTCGCCGGCGAGCGCCTCCGCTTCCGGAATGTTCGGGGTGATCACAGAGGCGAGCGGCAGCAGCCTCTCCGTCAGCGCCGCCACCGCGCTCTCGGCGAGCAGCCTGTGCCCCCCCTTGGCGACCATCACCGGGTCGACCACCAGGGGGACGCCGGGAAGACGCGCGGCGATCTCCTGCGCCACCGCCTCGATCACCTCGGCGTCGTGCAGCATGCCGGTCTTGACCGCATCGACGCCGATGTCGGCGATCACCACGCCCATCTGCTCGCGGATGAAGCCGGGCGGGATCGGGAACACGCCCTCCACGCCTTCGGTGTTCTGCGCCGTCAGCGCCGTCACCGCCGTCATGGCGAAGGCGCCGAGCGCCGTCACCGCCTTGATGTCGGCCTGGATCCCCGCCCCGCCGCCCGAATCCGAGCCGGCGACGATCAGCACACGCCCCTTCACCCCGGCTACTCCGCCGCCTGGGCGGCGGCGGCCACGTGCCGCTCGATCAGGCCCGCGAGCTCGTCCACCACGCGCCGCACCAGCTTCTCGTCCTCGCCCTCGGCCATGACGCGGATCAGCGGCTCGGTGCCGGACTTGCGGATCAGGAGCCGCCCGGCGCCGGCGAGCGCCGCCTCGGCTTCGGCCACCGCGCGCTTGACCGGCGGGGCGGAGAGCGGCGAGGCGCCGGCATAGCGGACGTTGCGCAGGACCTGCGGCAGAGGCGTGAACTGCCGGCACACCTCGGAGGCCGGCTTGCCGGTCGCGACCACGGCGGCGAGCGCCTGGAGCGCGGCGATCAGGCCATCCCCGGTCGTCGCGAAATCGGACAGGATCATGTGGCCGGACTGCTCGCCGCCGACGTTGAAGCCGCCCGCGCGCATCGTCTCGGCGACGTAGCGGTCACCAACCTGGGTGCGGTGGAGCCCGAGACCGCGCGCGGCGAGGAACCGCTCGAGCCCCATGTTGCTCATCACGGTGGCGACCACGCCGCCGCCGGCGAGCTTGCCCTCCTCGGCCCAGCGCGCGGCGATCAGCGCGAGCAGCTGGTCGCCGTCGATCACCGTGCCGGTCTCGTCGGCGAGGATCAGCCGGTCGGCGTCGCCGTCGAGCGCGAGGCCGAGATTGGCGCGGTGCTCGAGCACGGCGGCGCGCATCGTCTCCGGCCGCGTCGAGCCGCAGCCTTCGTTGATGTTGAACCCGTCCGGCGAGACGCCGAGGCGGATCACCTCGGCGCCGAGCTCGGCCAGCACGGTGGGAGCGACCCGGTAGGCGGCGCCGTTGGCGCAGTCGACCACCACCCGGAGGCCGTCGAGCGTGAGCCCGCGCGGGAAGGAGGCCTTGGCGGTCTCGATGTAGCGGCCGGCGGCGTCCTCGATGCGCCGTGCGCGGCCGAGATCGCGCGGGTCGGCAAGACGGTCGGGCAGGCCCGGATCGTCCATCATCGCCTCGATGCCTGCCTCCATCTCGTCCGAGAGCTTCCAGCCGTCCGGCCCGAACAGCTTGATCCCGTTGTCCTCGAAGCCGTTGTGGCTCGCCGAGACCATGACGCCGAGCTCGGCCCGCATCGAGCGGGTGAGCATGGCGATGGCAGGGGTGGGCAGCGGCCCGACCAGGATCACGTCGAGCCCGACGGAGACGAAGCCGGCCGTCAGCGCCGGCTCGATCATGTAGCCTGAAAGCCGCGTGTCCTTGCCGATGACGACGACGGGCCTGTGCCCGCGCGGGGCGACGCGCTTGAACAGGAGCCCCGCCGCCTGGCCGAGGCGGAGCCCGACGCCGGCGGTCATCGGCGGCGTGTTGGCCTTGCCGCGGATGCCGTCGGTGCCGAAGAGCTTTCGCCGGCGCGCGCCGGAACGCTGCGTCGTGGCGGCGTCCATGCTGTTCCCCACTGCTGCCTGAACGGTGCCCGTTCTCTGATCCTATCCTAGCGCCGGGACGTTAATCCGATCCATCCGCACGCCCGCCGGGTCGGCCCCGCATGCGATGGCATGCCAGATAGACAGCGCCTGGACGGTCTCTCGCACGTCATGCACGCGGAGGATCGACGCTCCTGCCGCCACCGCGGCGAGGCCGGCGGCGAGGCTTCCCGGCACGCGCCGGGCGGGATCGGCCTCGCCGCCATAGTGGCCGATGAAGCTCTTGCGCGAGACGCCGACGAGCAGCAGGCAGCCGAACTGGTGGAACAGCGCCAGGCGCGCCAGCAGCGCGAGGTTCTGCTCCGGCGTCTTGGCGAAGCCGATGCCGGGGTCGAGAACGATGCGCCCGGGGGGGATCCCGGCCGCCTCGGCGGCGGCGAGCCGGAAGCCCAGTTCCTCCGCCACGTCGAGCGCGACGTCGCGATAGACCGCGAGGCTGCGCATGGTCGCGGGCGTGCCGCGCATGTGCATCAGGATCACCGGGCAGCCGGCCTCGGCGACGACGCGCGCGGCGCCGGGGTCGTGCGCGAGGCCGGTGACGTCGTTGATGATCGCCGCTCCCGCATCCAGCGCCGCCCGCATGGTCGCGGCGTTGCGCGTGTCGACGCTCACCGGGCCGCCCGGGCTCAGCGCCCGCACCACTGGCAGGATGCGCGCCTGCTCGACCTCTGGCGGCACCGGTTCGGCTCCGGGGCGGGTGCTCTCGCCGCCGATGTCGAGGATGTCGGCGCCGGCAGCGCGCATCGCCTCCCCCTCGGCGATCGCCGCGTCGGCCGCGAGGAACCGCCCGCCATCGGAGAAGCTGTCGGGCGTGACGTTGATCGTCCCCATCACCAGCGGCCTGCCGGAGGCGAGGCCAGGAAGAAGCGGTGGCCTCGGTGCGGCGATCGCGGCAAGCCGCTTCACCGCCTCGGGCGGCGGGGCGGTGACGTCGAAGAGTGCCGCCGAATCGGGCCCTCCGTCACGCGACCACAGGCGGGCGTGTCGGAAGACGAGGCCGGTTCCGCCGACCGGAGCGGCTCCGGGCGGCGCCGACCCGTGCGGGCAGAGACCGATCGGCTCGACCAGATGCCGCTTCAGGGCGGCAGGCTCCCGCGCCGGCGCCTCAGGCGTTCGGCTGCGGCGCCGGACCGAAGCCGCCCGGAGCGCCGCCCGATCTCGGGATGCGCCCGGTGGTGGGCACCGAGGCACGGCGCGTGTCTGCCGCGGGGGTCTCGTCCGCCGGCTTGCGGACGATCGGCTCGCCGGCGAGCAGGCCGCGGATCTCGTCCCCGGAGAGCGTCTCGAACTCGAGCAGCGCCTTGGCGATCGCGTCGAGCTGCTCCCGCCTCTCCGTCACCACCCGCACCGCCGTCGCATAGGCCTCGTCGATGATGCGCTTGATCTCGCTGTCGATCGCCTGCGCCGTCGCCTCGGAGATGTTCTTGGACTGGGTGACGGAGTGGCCGAGGAACACCTCCTGGCTGTTCTCGCCATAGGCGATCATGCCGAGCCTGTCCGACATGCCCCACTCGGTGACCATCCGGCGCGCCTGGTCCGTCGCCATCTTGATGTCGCCCGCGGCACCGTTGCTCACCCGGTCCGGCCCGAACACGACCTCCTCGGCGGCGCGGCCGCCCATCGCCATGGCGAGCTCCTGCAGGAGCTTCGACTTGTGCTTGGAGTAGCGGTCCCCCTCCGGCAGCGACATGACGAGGCCGAGCGCACGGCCGCGCGGGATGATGGTGGCCTTGTGCACGGGGTCGCATTCCGGCATGGAGAGCGCCAGGAGCGCGTGCCCCGCCTCGTGATAGGCGGTCATGCGCTTCTCCTCGTCGCTCATCACGAGGCTCTTGCGCTCAACCCCCATCAGCACCTTGTCCTTCGCCGCCTCGAACTCGGCATGGCCGACCACGCGCTTGCCGTTGCGGGCTGCGAGCAGGGCCGCCTCGTTGACGAGGTTGGCGAGATCCGCGCCAGAGAAGCCCGGCGTGCCGCGGGCGATCGTCTTCGGGTTCACGTCTGCCGCGAGCGGCACCTTCTTCATGTGCACGGAGAGGATCTTCTCCCGCCCGTTCACGTCGGGGTTCGGCACCACCACCTGGCGGTCGAACCGGCCGGGGCGGAGGAGCGCGGGGTCGAGCACGTCGGGGCGGTTGGTGGCCGCGATCAGGATCACGCCCTCGTTGCTCTCGAACCCGTCCATCTCGACCAGGAGCTGGTTCAGCGTCTGCTCGCGCTCGTCGTTGCCGCCGCCCAGGCCCGCGCCGCGATGGCGGCCGACGGCGTCGATCTCGTCGATGAAGATGATGCAGGGGGCGTTCTTCTTGCCCTGCTCGAACATGTCGCGCACGCGCGACGCGCCGACGCCGACGAACATCTCGACGAAGTCCGAGCCGGAGATGGTGAAGAACGGCACGTTCGCCTCGCCGGCGATCGCGCGCGCGAGCAGCGTCTTGCCGGTGCCGGGGGGGCCGACCAGCAGCACGCCCTTGGGGATCTTGCCGCCGAGCCGCTGGAACTTCTGCGGGTCGCGCAGGAAGTCGACGATCTCCTGCAGCTCCCCCTTCGCCTCGTCGATGCCGGCGACGTCATCGAAGGTCACCCGCCCCTGCTTCTCGGTGAGCAGCCGCGCGCGCGACTTGCCGAAGCCCATCGCACGCCCGCCGCCCGACTGCATCTGGCGCATGAAGAAGATCCAGACGCCGATCAGCAGCAGCATCGGGAACCACGACAGAAGGTAGTGGAAGAGCGGGTTGACGTCGCTCTCCTCGGGCTTCGCCACCACGCGCACGCCGCGCTCGGTCAGCCGCTGGACGACGTTCGAGCCCTCGGGAAGGTAGGTCTGGAAGGTCGCGCCGTTGGTCAGCACGCCGGACACGGTCCGCCCCTGGATCGTGACATCGCGCACCTGGCCGTTGTTCACCTCGTTGATGAAGTCGCTGAACGCGACCTGGGTCGCCATGCTCCGCTGGCCGGAGGGCTGGAACAGGTTGAACAGAGCCACCAGCAACAGCAGGATGAACACCCAGAGGGCGAGGTTCCGTCCGAAATTGCTCACGCGCGTGGTCTCTCCTCTAGCCCCCCGCCGACCACATGGTCAGGCCGAAGCGGGCGGCGATACGCTCATCTCCACCGGGCCACGCCCGGCCGCCTGCCCGAGAGATGGTGCCGCGGCGGCGGCCTCCAATCCCCACAGCCAGACGTGCAGGGCGAGGGCGCGTCCTGTCGCCCGCCAGCATAGCCGAGCCGTGCCGCCTCGGCCACCGCTACGACCGATGGACCGGCGCGCCGCCGAAGCGATCGCGCCTCGGGCAGGATGCGCCAGCGCCCGCCGCGGAGGCTGAGGACGCAGCCGCCGAGGCTGAACGCCTTCCCGGCGGCAAGCCGCGCCGGCAGCGCGGCGGCCTGGCGCGGCGACACCGCGTAAGGCCGGCCCGAGACGCGCGCGAGCACCGCCGCCACGGCGGCCGACAGGACCGGCGCCGGCACGGCGCGGAGGCGAAGATCGTCGAGCGAGACGCCGCCGTCGCTCGGCAGCGAAGCGGCACGCGCGAGCACCTCGGCGGCAGCCCCCGCCGAGGCTGCGGCGGCAGCCCGGCGCGATGCCGCCGCCTCGGCAAGCGCGCGGACGGCCACGCCCTCGCCCGCGGCGTCCGCCATCTCCCGCCGCAGCGCGGCGCGGCTGCCGCGGGTCTCGTTCGAGGGGTCGAGCACCCAGGGCTGCCCGGCCTCGCGGAGCAGCGCCTTCAGGCCTTCCGGAGGGCAACCGAGCAACGGGCGGAGGAGGCGGACAGGCCCGGCATGGCGCCCCGGGGCGATGCCGCCGAGCCCGGCCTCGCCCGAGCCGGCGAGCGCGCGCAGCAGCACGGTCTCCGCCTGGTCGGCCGCGTGATGCCCGAACAGCAGGTGCAGCGCGCCGGCCTCGGCCGCGGCGGCGGCGAGCGCCGCGTGGCGGGCGCTGCGCAAGGCGGCGGCGGACCGGCCCGCCCTGCCGCAAAGGACCAGACGGCGGACCTGGAGCCCCGCCCACCCGGCCCAGGCGGCGGCGAGCGCGGCCTCAGCCCGCGCGGCGGGCCGGGCCGCATGGTCGAGCACGAGCGCGATCGCCGCACCGCCGCGCGCTGCCGCCCAGTCGCGGGCGAGGAGGGCGAGGCAAAGGCTGTCCGGCCCGCCCGACAGCGCGACGGCCAGGAGGGGACGATCCTCCCACCCGCCCGCCGCGGCCATGGCAGCCGCGAAGCGGACGGCAGCGTCAGCAGCGGAGGCGCTGCTGCTCACGCGACAGCGCCTCGCGCACGTCCGCCTTGAGGCTGGTCGCGTGCTGGGAGGCGAGGCGGGCGAACACCTCGCAGGCGGAGGCGCGCTCGTTCAGCGCCGCGAGCGACTGGCCGAGCCGGAGCTGGGCGTCCTGCTGGGCGTTGCCGGTGAGCCGGCGCTGCGCGTCGTCGAAGGCGAGCGCCGCCTGGGCGTAGTCGCGCCGGCCATAGAAGCTCTCGCCGCGGATCAGGTGCGCCTCGCCCACACGGCCGTCGCGCGGATAGGCGGAGAGGAAAAGGTTCGCCTCGCGCTCCGCCGCGGCCCAGTCCTGGCGGCGGAGCGCGGCCTGCGCATCGGCGAGCATCTGCTGCTGGCTGCGCTGGGCGGGGGGCGCGGGGGGCGCGGCGGGCGGGCGCGGCAGGCCCGCCTGCTGCTGGGCGGGCGGCGAGCCCGGCTGGCCCTGTTGCTGGGCCGGCCGCTGCTGCTGGGCCGGGGGGCGGCCGCCACCCTGCTCGAGCTGCTGCAGCCGGTAGTCCGTGTCGGCGGCGTTCTTCTCCACCGCCGCCTGGAGCTGGCGCAGCGTATGCTGCATCTCGTCGCTGCGGCCACGCAGCAGGCGAAGGTCGGTCTCGAGCGCCGAGACGCGCTCGAGCAGGCGCGTCATCAGTTCCTGCTGGCCGGGCCCGCCGCCGCCCGACGGCACCGGCGGCGCGAGCGCGCTGCCGCCCCCGCCGCCGCCGCCGCGCTGCAAGGCCTGGATGTCGCGTCGGAGTTCCTGGATCTGGTTCTGAAGCGCGATGCCCTCGCGGCTGTCGATCTGCGCCGCCGCGGGTCCGGCGACCACCAGCGCCACGCCGAGCGCAAGCCAGAGCCTCGTTGTCATCGCCACGCTTCTCGCCCCCTCGCTGTCCCGTGCCGGAGTGCGTGCTCCCGGTTCCGACCCGAAGCGGTAGGCCGAAGGGCGGCGAACCGCAAGCAGCCGCACGCAGCGGTGAACGCGTCCCTCGATGCAGCCGGCGGCCCCCTCGCGGGAGCCGCCAGCGCATCGGGCCAGGATGTTCAGCGTCAGCGGACGGAGGTGATCGCCACCCGGTTCTGCGCCCAGGCCTCCTCGTTCGAGCCGAAGGCGATCGGGCGGTCCTTGCCGTAGCTGATGGTCTGGATGCGCGCCGACGAGACGCCCTGGGCGACGAGGAAGTCGCGCGAGGCGTTGGCGCGGCGCTGGCCGAGGGCGAGGTTGTACTCGCGGGTGCCGCGCTCGTCGGCGTGGCCGGCGATCAGCACGTTCACGCTGCCGTAGCGCTGCAGCCACTCGGCCTGGCGCTGCAGCGTCGCCCGCCCGTCGGGCCGGACGTCGTAGCGGTCGAAGTCGAAGAACACGCGGTCGCCGACATTGACGACGAGGTCCTCCTGCGAGCCCGGGCGGGGCCCCGTCGACTGGCCGGCGCCGGCGGAGGCCGACTGGTCGGGCGTCGATTCGCACGCGGCCAGCAGGACCAGCGCGGCGGCCGCGCTCAGGAGCTTCTTGGTCATCGTGGTGGTCTCTCCTCGCACATCGAGCCGGGTCTGCCGGCGTCTGGGGTCAAGCACGCATCGGTTGTGTGGCGGCGCACCTACAGCGCACCGCCGCACCTGGTCAAGCAATCGGCAACGATTCTGGCGTCAGCGTGACCGCCTGCATGCCTGCTGCGCATCGGCGTCAGGGCAGGAGCGGCGACCAGGCGGGGTCGGACCCGTCGATCGGCGTCGGGATCGCGCGCTCGTTGAACCCGGTGATGTCGATCGAGGCCAGCCGAGACGAGAACCCGGTGCCGCGCGCGTCGCGGGCCGGGGTCTCGCGGAAGAAGGCGAGCACGCGGCCGTTCGGCGCGAAGGTCGGCCCCTCCATCTGGAACCCCTCTGTGAGGATCCGCTCGCCCGAACCGTCGGGGCGCATCACGCCGATCGCGAAGGTGTTGCCCGCCATGCGCGTGAAGGCGATCAGGTCGCCGCGCGGCGACCACACTGGGGTGGCGTAGCGGCCCTGGCCGAAGCTGATGCGGCGGACGTTCGAGCCGTCGGCGTTCATCACGTAGAGCTGCTGGTTGCCGCCGCGGTCGCTGTTGAAGGCGATCTGCTGCCCGTCGGGGCTGTAGCAGGGCGAGACGTCGAGCGAGGGGCCGTTGGTGAGCTGCCGCTCGCGCCGAGAGCGCAGGTCGTAGGAGAAGATGTTGGCGTCGCCGCCGCGGATCGCCGAGAGCAGGATCGAGTTGCCGTCGGGGGAGAAGCGGGGCGCGAAGGTCATGCCCGGGAAGTTGCCGAGCAGCGTCTGCCGGCCCGTGTCGACCTCGAACAGGTACACGCGCGGTTCGTTCCTGAGGTAGGACATGAACGCCACCTGGTTCACCGAGGGGTGGAACCGGGGCGTCAGCGCGAGCCACGAGCCGTCGGTCAGGAAGCGGTGGTTCTCGCTGTCCTGGTCCATGATCGCAAGCCGCTTCACCCGCCGGTCGCGCGGGCCGCTCTCGGAGATGTAGACGATGCGGGTGTCGAAGTAGCCCTTCTCGCCGAGCAGCCGCTCGTAGATCGCGTCCGAGCAGATATGCGCGATCCGCCGCCAGTTGGCGGCCGGCGTGGTGTAGGCGGTGCCCTGGATCTGCACGCCGGGCAGCACGTCCCACAGCCGGAACTCGACGCGCAGCCGGTCGCCCTGCTGCGCGACGCTGCCGGTGACGAGCGCCTGCGCGCCGATCGCCCGCCAGTCGGCGAAGCGGGGCGTGGCCTCCGCCCCCTGGGTCACGAAGGCGCGGCGATCCACCGGGCGGAACAGGCCGGAGCGGGCGAGGTTGGCGGTGATCACCTGCGCGATCTGCGCGCCATAGGGCTGCGCGCCGGTGAAGTCGGGGATGGCGATCGGCAGCGGGTCGGTGCGGGCACGGGTGATGTCGATCACCGCGCCCTGGGCTCGCGCCGTGCCGGGAAGCCCGGCGGCGGCGATCGCCGCGGCACCGGCGCCCAGGAGGCCGCGGCGGGAGACGGACAGCGCCCGCAGCGCCTCGACCTGGCGGTCGTCGAACAGCGGCGGGAAGTCGGATCGGGAGGTCATCGGTGGTCCTGGTCCTCCGGCCGCCGGTGCGGCCGAGCTTTCATGCCTTCGGGCAAGAGTTGGGGGGCAAGACGTGGAGCGGATGCTTAGCGCAAGCCGCCGTCACCGCACCAGTCCGCGCGGGCTGAAGCGGAACACACTTGCTTCAACGGTGGCGAACTTCTCGCGCGGGATCGGCAGCGGGTTGCACTGGGGGCTGAGCAGTGCACGCCGCGCCTGCTCGGCGACGATCTGCTCCCGCCCCGTGTAGGTGCGGGCGGGGATCACCTGCACGACCGAGCCGTCGGGGCGGAGCCTGACGCGCATCTCCACCGTGATCTCGGCAAGGCCGAGCATCCCGGCATCGACCGACCAGCACTCGCTGATCCTGTTGGAAAGCCCGTCGACCTCGCCGCGGGTGAGGCCGGGGGTCGGCGCGGTGCCGCCGGGCGCTCCGGCGGGCCGCGGCGCGCCGCCCTGCGGCTGGGCCGGGCGCGGCGGCTGGTTCTGCGCCTGCTGCTGACGGAGGCGCTCGAGCGTGTTCTGCACCGTGGTCGAGCCCTCCAGCGGCCGCTGCACCGGCGGCGTCGTCACCGGCGGCGGCGGTGCCGGCGGGGCCGGGGTGGGCGGCGGCGGCTGAGGCGGTGGCGGCGTCGGCAGGGGTGGCGCCGGCGGCGGCGGCGTGGGCGGTGGCGGCGTGGGCGGCGGCGGCGGCGCGGGAGCGGGCTCCGGCGTCGGCGGAGGCGGCGGGGGCGGCGGCGGGGGGGTGGGCGGTGGCGGCACGGGCGCCGGCGGCTCCGGCGCGGGCGGCGGCGGTGGCGGCGGAGGGGGTGGCGGCGGCGCGGGCGGTGGCGGCGGTGCCGGCGGGGCCTGAGAGGGCTCGGGCGCCTCGGTGGGCGCCTCCTGCGTGGGCGCGCGCGAGGGCGGCGTCGGCGCGGGCGCCGGTGCGGTCGGGCCCGAGGCGACCATGAACTCGACCGGAACGCCCTGCTCGGGCGGTTCGACGAACTCCTTGGTCGAGGTGACGCCGACCAGAACGGCGAACAGGACGAGCACGTGCAGCGCGGCGGAGAAGGCCGCCCCGCGCCTGAGATCCCGCCCCTCGTCCGGTGCCGTCCCGTCGCGCGGCATGGCCCCGCCTCGCCGAGCCCCCGCTCAGCGCGCCGGCGGGCGCGCTTGCGGCGGCTGCGCCTGCTGCTGGCGGGCCGGCGCCTGGCCCTGGCCCTGGCGCGGCGGCGGCGTGGTCGCCTGGTCCATCTGCAGCGCCACGCGGGAGAAGCCGCCCTGCTGGATGGCCGCGAGCGTCTCGGCGATGCGGCCGTAGCTCGCCGCCCGGTCGCCGCGCACGAACACGCGCACCTCGTCGCGGCCGCGATTGGCCGCGATCGCCTGCAGGCGTGGGATCAGGTCGGCCATCTCGATCGGCGTCTCCTGCAGGATGATGCCGCCATCGGCCCGCACCGAGACGATCAGCGGCTCGTCAGGGTTCGAGATCGGGTTCGCCGCGGTGCGCGGCAGGTCCACCTGCACGCCGACGGTGAGCAGCGGCGCCGCCACCATGAAGATGATCAGCAGCACCAGCATCACGTCGACGAGCGGCGTGACGTTGATCTCGGCCATCGGGCGGTAGCGCCCCTTGCGCCCGCCGCCGTTGCCGATGAGCCCGGCCGCCATGGCTCAGATCCTCTCCTCGGTCTGGCGCGACAGGATCGCGCCGAACTCGGCCGCGAAGCCCTCGAGCCGGGCGGCGAAGCGGGCGAGGTCGGTCGAGATCTTGTTGTAGGCGAGCACGGCCGGGATGGCGGCGACGAGGCCGATCGCGGTCGCGAACAGCGCCTCGGCGATGCCGGGCGCGACCACGGTGAGGTTGGTGTTCTTCATCGCCGCGATCGCGGTGAAACTGTTCATGATGCCCCACACCGTGCCGAACAGGCCGATGAAGGGTGCTGCCGAGCCGACGGAGGCGAGGAAGATCATCCACTTCTCGAGCCGCTCCATCTCCCGCTGCACGGTGATGGCCATCGCCCGCTCCACCCGTTCGCGGATGGCCGCGCGCGTGCCCTCGGTGGCGTTGACGAGCCTGGCGGCAGAGCGGTTCCACTCCCGCATCGCGGCTGAGAACACCGCCTCCATCGGGTGCCGCGGGTTGTCGCCGGCCTCGCGGTAGAGGTCCTCGAGGTTGATGCCGGACCAGAACCGGTCCTCGAACGCCGCAGCCCGCGCGTTGGCGCGGCGGAGCGAGACGGTCTTGTCGAAGATGATCGCCCAGACCCAGACGGAGGCGAGCAGGAGGCCGATCATCACCGCCTTGACGACGATGTCGGCCTGCAGGAAGAGGCCCCAGAGCGACAGGTTGGCCGCCGCATCCCCCGCCAGCGCCGCCGCGTCAACCGCACGATCCATCGCCTTCGTCCCGCCTTCCTTCACCTCTGCCCCGGCCGCCGCGCGCCATCAGCGCACGCAGACGGTCGGGAATCCGCACCGGCCGCATGGTGGCGGCGCGGACGCACACGAGCGTCACCGAGAGCGACGCGACCGCCGCCTCGCCCTCCTCCCCGGACCGGAACACCCCCTGCGCCAGCTCGAGCGAGGCAGCCCCGATCGAGGGCGCCCGCGTCACCACGACGAGCGAATCGTCGAGCAGCGCCGGCCGGTGATACTCGACCGAGAGGCGCTTGACGACAAAGATCAGGCCCTCCCGGTCGATCAACTGCTGGTGGGGAAAGCCAAGATCACGCAGGTACTCGGTCCTCGCCCGCTCGGCGAAGCGCAGGTAGGAGGCGTGATAGACCACCCCGCCGGCATCCGTGTCCTCGAAATACACGCGGCAGGCGAAGCGATGGGCCCGCTCTTCCACCGCTATTCGGTCCCCGCGTCGCGCAGCAGGTCGGGCTGCACACCTGCGGGAGGGGCGAGGCCGAGATGCCGCCAGCCCGCCTCACCGAGCACGCGCCCGCGCGGGGTCCGCAGCACGAACCCCTCCTGGATCAGGTAGGGCTCGACCACGTCCTCGAGGCTGTCGCGCGCCTCGGCGAGCGCGGCGGCGAGCGTCTCGACGCCGACCGGCCCGCCGCCGTGCCGCTCGGCGATCAGCCGGAGATAGCGCCGGTCCATCGCGTCGAGGCCGCGCGCGTCGACCTCGAGCCGGGTCAGCGCCGCGTCGGCAGCCGCGCGGTCGACCCGCGCGGTGCCGGCGACGGTGGTGAAGTCGCGCACCCGGCGGAGCAGCCGCCCGGCGATCCGCGGCGTCCCGCGCGAGCGGCGGGCGATCTCCTCCGCGCCGTCCTGGGTCAGGTCGAGGTCGAGCAGCGCCGCGCCGCGGCGGACGATCGCGAGCAGCTCCTCGGGCGTGTAGAAGGCGAGCCTGAGCGGGATGCCGAAGCGGTCGCGCAAGGGGGTCGAGACGAGGCCCGAGCGGGTGGTCGCGCCCACGAGCGTGAAGGGCGGCAGGTCGATCCGCACGCTCCGCGCCGCCGGCCCCTCGCCGATGATGAGGTCGAGCCGGAAATCCTCCATCGCCGGGTAGAGCACCTCCTCGATCGCCGGCTGGAGGCGGTGGATCTCGTCGATGAACAGCACGTCGCGCGGGGCGAGGTTGGTCAGGATCGCCGCGAGGTCGCCAGAGCGCTGGATCACCGGCCCGGAGGTGGCGCGGAAGCCCGTGCCGAGCTCGCGCGCGACGATCTGCGCGAGCGTGGTCTTGCCCAAGCCCGGCGGCCCGTGCAGCAGCACGTGGTCGAGCGCCTCGCCGCGCGTCCGCGCGGCCTCGACGAACACAGCGAGGTTCGCCTTGGCCTGCGCCTGGCCGATGAACTCGGCAAGCCGCGTGGGGCGAAGCGCTGCCTCGCCGAGGTCGTCGCCGCTCCGGGCGGGGTCGGTGACGCGCTCCTGCACGGCTCACACCTTCGCGAGCGCGCGCAGCGCGTCGGCGAGCACGGCCTCGACCGTCGCGCCCTCGCCGCGGGCGGCGCGGGCGGCGGCGACCACGGGCTCGGCCTCGGCGCGGCGTATGCCGAGATTGGCGAGAGCCGAGAGCACGTCGGCCAGCAGCGGGTCTGGCGGCGTCGCAGCGGCGACGGCCGGGGGGGCGAACGGAACGGCCTCGGCGAAGCCCGCCTTGTCCTTGAGCTCGGTGACCAGACGCGCCGCGAGCCGCGGCCCCACCCCGGGCGCGCGCGAGAGCGCGGCGCGATCACCGGCCGCGATCGCCGCCGCGAGCTGGCCCGGCGAGAGCGTGCCGAGGAGGCCGAGCGCCACCTTGGCGCCGACGCCCTGAACCGTCAGCAGCGTGCGGAAGGCGGCGCGCTCGGCGGCGTCGAGGAAGCCGTAGAGGGTGATCGCGTCCTCGCGCACCATGGTCTCGACGAGCAGGGATGCAGGCGATCCTGGCGGCGGCAGGGACGAGAGGGTGCGCGCGGAGACCGAGACGAGATAGCCGACGCCGCCGACATCGAGGACGACGCCATCGGCGCCGGCGCTGTCGAGCCGGCCGGAGAGCTTGCCGATCATCGCCCGCCCCTCACCGCGCGAGCGCCGCCGCAAGGCGCCCCGCGGTCGCGCGGTGATGCGCATGGCAGATCGCGACGGCGAGCGCATCCGCCGCATCCGCCCGGCCGGGGGCGGCGCCGGGCAGCAGCATGCGCACCATCGCCTGCACCTGCTGCTTCGCCGCATGCCCCTGCCCGACCACGGCGCGCTTGACTGCCGTCGCCTGGTACTCGGCAACGGGGATGCCGGCGAGCGCGGGGGCGAGCAGCACCACGCCGCGCGCCTGGCCGAGGCGCAGCGTGGAGAGCGGGTTGCGGTTGACGAAGGTCTCCTCCACCGCCGCCTCGTCCGGACGCCAGGCGGCGATCAGCCCGGCGAGAGCGCCGTGGAGCTGCGCGAGCCGCTCGGCGAGCGGACGCGCGGCATCGGTCTCGACGAAGCCGCTCGCGAGATGGGAGAGGCGGCTGCCCTCTGCCGCGATCACGCCCCAGCCCGTGGTGCCGAGGCCGGGGTCGAGGCCGAGCACCCGCACCCTCGCCTCTCAGGCCGAGAGCCTGGCGAGCACGGCGTCGGACACCTCGAAATTGGCGAACACCGTCTGCACGTCGTCATGGTCCTCGAGCGCGTCGATGAGCTTCAGCACCGAGGCCGCCTGTTCCTCGTCGACGGACGCCGTGGTGGTCGGGCGCCATTCGAGCTTCGCCTCCTGCGGCTCGCCGAAGCGCGCGGCGAGCGCCTGCTGGACGGCGAAGAGGTCGTCCGGCGCGCAGGTGACCTCGTGGCCGCCCTCGCCGCTCTCGACGTTCTCGGCCCCGGCCTCGATCGCGGCCTCGAGCATCGCCTCCGCATCCGCCGCCGCCGCCGGGTAGCGGATCACGCCGAGGCGGGTGAACAGGAAGGCGACCGAGTTGGTCTCGCCGAGCGCGCCGCCGTGCTTGGAGAAGATGGTGCGCAAGTCGGAGGCGGTGCGGTTGAGGTTGTCGGTGAGCGCCTCGACGATGATCGCGACGCCGCCCGGCCCGTAGCCCTCGTAGCGGCGGGCGACATAGTCCTCCCCGCCCGCCTCGCCTGAGGCCTTCCTGATCGCACGCTCGATCGTGTCGCGCGTCATGTTCGCCTGGCGCGCGCTGATCAGGGCGGCGCGGAGGCGGGGGTTGGCGTTCGGGTCGGGCGAGCCGCCGCGCACCGAGACGGTGATCTCGCGGATGATCTTGGCGAAGATCCGCGCCCGCTTGGCGTCCTGCGCGCCCTTGCGGTGCATGATGTTCTTGAACTGCGAGTGGCCGGCCATCGCGCCGCCCTCCTCCACCTTCCTGGTCGGTCCGATCCGTGGTCGGGCGGCGCTTGTAGCAGCGCCGCCCCCCTGACGTCAGCCCTGGGGCCGTCAGCCCTCGGGGCAAGCGGGGCTGAGCCCGCCGCCCTGGCGCAGGGCCGAGACGCGCACCGCCCGGCCCGTGGCGTCGTCGGTCTCGACGAACACGCCGCACACCGCCGCCTCGCCTTCCGCCGGGGCGAGCCGCTCGCCGGGGAGCTTCTTCCAGAACCGCGCTGCCGAGCCCGCCTTCTGCATGCCGATGACGCTGTCGTAGTCGCCGCACATCCCCGCATCGGTCTGGTAGGCAGTGCCGCCGGGCAGGATGCGCGCATCCGCCGAGGGCACGTGCGTGTGGGTGCCGACGATCAGGCTCGCCGCGCCGTCGAAGGAATGGGCGAAGGCCTGCTTCTCCGACGACGCCTCGGCGTGGACGTCGATCAGCACGGCATCGACCGTGCGGCCGAGCGCGTGCGCGGAGAGCAGGGCGCGCGTCGCCTGGAACGGGCAGTCGAGCGCGTCCATGAAGAGGCGCCCCATCACGTTCGCCACCAGCACCTTGCGCTGGCCGGCGGCGAACACGCCCGCGCCGCGCCCGGGCGTTCCGGGCGGGTAGTTGAGCGGGCGGAGCAGCCGGGGCTCGCCCTCGATGTAGGGGATGATCTCGCGCCGGTCCCACGCATGGTTGCCCAGCGTCAGCACGTCCGCCCCGGCGGCGAACAGGGCGCGGCCGATCTCGGGGGTGAGCCCGAAGCCGTGCGCGGCGTTCTCGGCGTTCACCACCACGAGGTCGGCGGCGAGCCGCACGCGCAGGCCCGGCAGCGCCTCGATCACCGCATCGCGGCCGGCGCGGCCCACGACGTCGCCGAGGAACAGGAGCCTCATCCGGCCACCAGCACGCCGGCCTCGGTGGCGATGGCGTCGAGCGGCGCGTCGAGCGGGCCGGTCGGGACGCGCGGCTGGCGCTGCGCCGCGTAGGCGAGGCCGATCGCCGTCACCCGCCGCGCCGCGCGCAGCGCCGCGAGGGTTCGGTCGTAGTAGCCGGCCCCGTGGCCGAGACGCCCTCCGGCCTCGTCGAAGGCGACGAGGGGAACGAGCACCACGTCCGGCACCGCCTCGCCTGCCCCGGGAAGCGGGTGGCGGGTGCCGAGCGGGCCCCACTCGAGCGCGTCGCCGAAGCCGAAGCGGCGGAAGGCGAGCGGCGTGCCGCGCCGGCCTGCCACCGGCAGGGCGAGACCATGGCCGCGGCCAGCCAGCGCGAGCATCAGCGGGCGCGGGTCGATCTCGTCCTTCAGTGGCCAGTAGCCGGCGACGACGGCGCCGCGCGGCGGGGCGAGGCGATCGAGCACATGGCCAGCCAGCCTCAGCCCGAGGCGCGGCTCCCCCGCCGCTCGGGCGGCAAGGCCGCGGGCGCGCGCCTCGCGCTTGGCCGCGGCCAGAGCCGCATCGTCCTCGATGCCAGGGTCCTCGATCGCGGGGGAGGGACGTGTCATCGGTTGTGCGCGGAGCCACCCTGGCCGTTGGCGATGCATCCTCCCAAGGCCTGCGCTACGCAGGTGGGCGCCGTGTACCGCGGCCACGACCGCGACAGGGACAGCTCCCATTGGGAAGACATTGGCCCAGGGGATGTCGTGCCTGACGCACCGGGCAGCCCCGCCCGATGAAGCTAGGCCCGCGCGAGCCGGGTGGCAACGCCTTCGAGACGCCGGGCGAGGCCGATCAGCGCGTCCGCCGTCTGGCCCTCGTCGGCCGGCTTCTGGGTGCCGGCGGTCTCGCGCTTGAGGTCTGCGAGCTCGTCGGCGAGCATGACGCCGGCCATCACGAGCAGCCGCGCCTCGCCGAGATTGCCGACCTGCGCCTTGATGGAGGCCACGCGCTTGTCGAGCTCCGCCCCGAGGGCGACGAGGTTCGGCTCCTGCCCGTCGGGGCAGCCGAGCGTGTAGGAGAAGCCGTTGATCTTGAGCGTCACCTGCGCCACCGGCTCACTCCGCCTCCAGCACGGCGGAGAGCCGCGCGATCACCGCATCGAGCCGTCGCGCCGCCTCGGCCATCGCGGCGGCGGCATGCTCGGCCTCCGGGGCGTGCTCGTTCCGCTCGGCAGCGCGGTGGGCGAGCGCCTCGGCCACGTCCTCGAGGCGGGAGACGGCGGTCTCGAGAGCGGCGGCGGCATCGGCGAGCGTCGGCGCGGCGGCGGCATCAGGCATCGGTGCGATCCAGCGTTGGGACTCGGGTGATGCGGCGCAGGCTAGAGGCAGGGCCGGTCGAGGGCAACGATGCCGGTCCGGCGCCGCTGCCGCCGGCGGTGATCGTGCGGGGGCTCGAGGAGGCGCGCGCGGTGCTGCGCGCGGCCGGCGCGCGGCCCGTTCTGCTGCTGTCGCCTCCGGAGGCGGCGCGGCTGCTCGGCCCCGCCTGGTGGGTGGCGATGCTCGCGGCCGCGCGGGCGGAGGCGCCAGCCGCCGCGGCGAGAGGCGTGCTCGACTGCGGCACGGCGGCTGGCACGGCGCAGGAGGCGCTCGCGGCCGGTGCGGACGGCATCCTGTTCACCGGGGCCGAGGCGCAGGCAGGGCGGCTGGCCTCGGTGGCTGCGAAGGCGGGCGCCCTCCTCCTCCGAGCGGCGCCGGAGGCCCTCGACATGGGCGCCTACGGAAGCGCCCGGAAACTGCCGCTCTGGCTCGGCGCCCGGCGTGACACGGGAGGCGCTTTCGTCTAGGGAACCGCCGCCGAAGACAGAGCCGAGACGGAGGACAGAGCCCCCATGCGCATCACCCGCCGCGTCAGGGAGATCCTCTCCCACTACGAGAGCGACAACCCGGGCACGAAGGCGAACCTCGCCCGTATCCTGATGGAGGGCAAGCTCGGCGGCACCGGCAAGCTCGTGATCCTGCCCGTCGACCAGGGCTTCGAGCACGGGCCCGCGCGCAGCTTCGCGCCGAACCCGCCGGCCTATGACCCGCACTACCATTTCCAGCTCGCCGTCGAGGCAGGGCTCTCGGCCTATGCCGCGCCGCTCGGCATGATCGAGGCCGGCGCCGACAGCTACGCCGGCGCGATCCCCACCATCCTCAAGGTGAACAGCTCCAACTCGCTCTCCACCATCAAGGACCAGGCGGTGACGGGCAGCGTGAACGACGCGCTGCGCCTCGGCTGCTCGGCCATCGGCTTCACGATCTACCCGGGGTCGGAGGAGCAGTTCGGCATGATGGAGGAGCTGCGCGAGCTCGCCGAGGAGGCGAAGAGCGCGGGGCTCGCGGTGGTGGTGTGGTCCTATCCGCGCGGGCCGATGCTCGACAAGGCGGGCGAGACGGCCTTCGACATCTGCGCCTATGCCGCGCACATGGCGGCGCTGATGGGCGCGCACATCATCAAGGTGAAGCCGCCGACCGAGGCGCTCTCGCTCGAGGCCGCGAAGAAGGTGTACGAGAAGGAGAAGATCGACGGCTCCACCCTCGCCAAGCGCGTCGAGCACGTGGTGCAGGCCTGCTTCGCCGGCAAGCGCATCGTCGTGTTCTCGGGCGGCGAGGCGAAGGACATCGACGGCATCTACGCGGAGTGCCGCGCGATCCGCGACGGCGGCGGCAACGGCTCGATCATCGGCCGCAACACCTTCCAGCGCCCGAAGGAGAAGGCGCTCGAGATGCTCGGCAGGATCATCGAGATCTACCAGGGCAAGTTCTGAGCCGATGCGCGAGGCCGGGCAGGGCGAGGCGCGCTGCCGCCTCTACCTCATCACCCCGCCCGGTTTCGAGATCGGCACGTTCCGCGACAGGCTCGCCGAGGCGCTCGACGCGGGCGATGTCGCCGCGGTGCAGCTCCGCCTCAAGGGCGCTGGCGACGACGTGATCCGCCGCGCTGCCGATGCGCTTCGCCCCGTCGCGCAGGAGCGCGGCGTGGCGTTCCTGATGAACGACCGCGCCGACCTCGCCGTCGAGACCGGCTGCGACGGCGCCCATCTCGGCCGCGAGGACGGCGACCTCGCCGCCGCGCGGAGGCTGCTCGGGCCCGACCGCACGCTCGGCGCGACCTGCCACGCGAGCCGGCACCTCGCGATGGAGGCGGCCGAGGCGGGCGCCGACTACGTCGCCTTCGGCGCCTTCTTCCCGACCGGCACGAAGGAGACGCGCCACCGCCCCGACCCCGGCATCCTCACGCTGTGGTCGGAGGCGACGGAGATCCCGTGCGTGGCGATCGGCGGCATCACGGCGGCGAACTGCGCGCCGCTCGTGCGCGCGGGGGCGGATTTCCTCGCCGTCGTCTCGGCCGTCTGGAGCCACCCCGAGGGCGCGGCCGCGGGTGTGCGGGCGATGAACCGCGCGATCACAGAGGCCCTCGCATGACGCGTCTGCTGCTGCCGCTGCTCCTGCTGCTCGCCATCCCGGCTGCCGCGGAGCCCCTGCGCGACGCCGTCTCGGGCCTCGCGGTCACCGCTCCGCCCGGGACGGTCGCGACCGCCGCCCCGGCGATGCCGCCAGGGCCGATCCGCGCGGTGTTCGACATCCGCCGTCCGGGCGAGACCGACACGGGCTGCCGCGTCAGCACCGTCGATGCCCCGGCGAACGTCTTCCTCACGCAGGAGGAGCTGAACCAGCGCTCGCTCTCGGCCGAGTACCAGCAGGCGATGGCGGCGCAGCTTTCGACGGTCTACGACCTCGTGGCGATGAACGTCGTGGCGCATCGCTCCATCGCGGGTCTCGGCGTGGTCGGCGACATCATCCGCCAGCCGGGCGACACGAGCCCCGCCGTCCGGTCGCTGCTCGTGTTCCTGGACACGCCGCTGCAGCGGGTGATGCTGGCCTGCGTCGCCGACCAGGCGACGTTCAACGACCGCGCGACGGAGTTCGAGGCGATCCTGGACGGCCTCTTGATGCCCTGAACGCCTGAGTGCATGGAAACCGGGCCACGGCACCGGCCGGGAGGCGCGCCGTCAGCCCTCCGTGACGCGGCGCGCCAGCCGCACCGCCGTATGCCCGCGGCTCGTGCGCAGCGACGGCATCACGAGGATGCAGTCGTCGTGCGGCGTCCTGATCTCGGCATCGCCGTCGAGGGCGATCAGCGTGTTCCGCTCGGGCACCACCTCGCCGCCGCGGAAGCAGCGCACGAACCGGAACTCGCTGCTCTCGGCCGTGACGGTCATCGTCACCTGCGCGAAGACCGGCGCCGGGGTGGCGCGCGGCGGGGCGAGCGCCGCGGCGGCCGGCTCGCCGATCTGGCCGGTGTGGCGCAGCACGCCTGCGATGGTCGCGCCCATCGCCGCCACCGTGCCCGGCTGCCAGTGCTGGCCCGCCTCGACCAGCACGGCGGCGCGCGGCGAGCCGGGGTCGGCGAAGGGGCGGTAGTCGATCAGCCGGCGTCCCCCGACATGCCCGTGGTCGCCCACCACCAGGGGCGGCGAGCCGATGGCGAGCGCGAGGCGGCGTGCCTTCTCCGTGGCGCCGCACAGGATCAGCGGATCGCCATCCCAGAGCATCGAGTGGAGGTCGACCAGCACGTCGACCGTGTCGAACAGCGGGCGCAGCGCACGCGCACGTCGGAGTTCGGCGCTGTCGCGCGGGCCGTCGAGCACCGCGCGGCACCAGACGCGGTTGAGGTCCTCGTCGACGTAGCGGCTCGCGGTCGGCGCGCGCCGGTCGAACCGCGCGAAGGCCTCGAGATTGGCGAAGACGAGCGAGAGCCGGCCCCGCGTGGGCAGTCCGCCGAGCGCGAGCAGGCCGGACAGCGCGATCGCACCGGCATACTCGTTGCCGTGGATCAGCGAGACGAGGCAGGTGTGCGGCCCCGGCTGCGGCGAGGTGAGGCTCCAGACGCCGGGGATGCCGGTGTTGCCGCCCGACACGGAGGCGAGCGGCGGGGGATCGAGCCCGACGTGGAAGCCCGCGCCGTCCTCGCCCTCGGGCCTGGCGCGTTCATGCGGCAAGGCGGTCACCCAGGCGGCGGAGGAACGCATCGCAGGCGGCGAGCTCGCTCTCGGCGATCCACTCGTCGGGCGTGTGCGCCTGCGCGATGTCGCCGGGCCCGCAGACGATGGCTGCCATGCTCGCCTGCTGGAAGATGCCGCCCTCGGTGCCGTAGCTGACGCGGCCGATCAGCCTGCCGTTCTCGCGCCGGCGCCGGAACGGATCGCCGCTCCAGGCCCGGCCCGCGACCGGCACGACATCGACATGACCCGAGAGCGCCACGCCGGGCCGGTCGGCCGGCCCGATGGTCGCATAGAGGTTCGCCTTGGTGCCCGAGTCGTCATGGGTGAGCCGGCTCTCGACGCCGTGGCGCGCGAGATGGCCGCGGATGAACCCGATGCAGTCGAGATTGCCGTTGGCGCTGACGGTGTCGAACGCCACCAGCCTCTCGAGCAGCTCGACCGTTCCGGGTGCCTCCGCCGTCAACGCCGTCCGCGCTCCATG
>Ga0272446_1000341_pt1 | contig 73944 bp, 73 predicted proteins | sample YNPCB0061_FD_194587 | JGI IMG/M metagenome (GOLD analysis project Ga0272446, IMG submission 194587) | Hot spring microbial mat communities from Yellowstone National Park, WY, United States - YNP-CB-006-1 | ecosystem: Environmental > Aquatic > Thermal springs > Hot (42-90C) > Sediment | place... | reverse complement strand
CCAGGTCGCCCTCGTCGAGCAGCGCGGCGATCGTCTTCAGCGCCGCCGCCGCCGCGCCCACCGACGGCGCGTCGGCCTCGGCCATCAGCCGCGCCAGCCGCGCGCGCATCCACACCAGCGACGGCGGCCCGACGAGCGGCGGCTCGAGATCGTGCGTCAGCGCGCCGTCGTCGACGAGCGCCAGGAGATAGCCGTCGACCTCGTCCGCCGAGGGCGGCCCGCCGTCGCCCCAGGCCGCCGCCGCCGCCGCCCGCGCCTCGAAGAGCGTGCAGCCCTCGCGCCCGAGCGCCAGCAGCAGCGCGCCCAGCGTCTCGTCGAGCGGCGCCGCCACCTCGACGCAGGGCTCGCCGCGCCGCAGCCAGACCGCGCGATCGCCGCCCGCCACCAGCGACGGCGCGCGCAGGAGCCGCACCCCCGGCCACACCGCCGCGTCGTCGAGGAGCGCGCGCCCCAGCGCCTGAAGTCGCGCCCAGGCCACCGTCGCCCACGCCCGCGGCTCCGCGCCCGTCGCCAGCCGCGCGCCGCGCGCCCCCAGCTCGGCCACGCCGACGCCCGCCCAGACCCCGTGCGGCGTCGGGCGCAGGCTGGCGCGGCGCACCCAGTTGCCGAGCGCCTCGACGTCGCCTTTTTTGTCGAGCAGATGTTCGCGCCCCGCCAGCGCCAGCCCGGCGCGCGCCAGCGGATCGTCGGCGATGGCCCTCCGCGCCCGCGCCGCCGTCCGCGCCTCGTCGGCGCGCACCGCCCTCCACAGCGGCGCGCGCACCAGCACGCGCGAGATCAGCCGATAGCTCGAAGTCGAGGAGGTCGACAATGTTGCTTGACGCTATTCGACGTCGGCGACGATGTCGAGGAGCTCGATGTCGAACACCAGCGTCCCCCCCGGTCGCCCCGGCACGTTCTTGTAGGCGAGCTCGGCGGGGATCCAAAACCGCGCCTTTTCGCCCGCGACCATGAGCTGCACGCCCTCGGTCCACCCGGGGATCACGAGGCGCAGCGGGAAGGTCGCCGGCTCGCCCCGCACCAGCGACGAGTCGAACATCTTTCCGTCGGTGGTCCAGCCGGTGTAGTGCACACGGGCCTTGCTCGCGGCGGTCGGATGCACCGTCCCCTGGCCGCGACGGAGCACGCGATAGGCGAGGCCGCTCGGCGTCGTCCTGGCGTCCTTGGGCGGGGCCTTCACGTCGACGGGCGCCGGGATCGGTCCTCGCCCTTCGCGGAACGAGAGCAGCTCGACGTCGAACACCAGCGTCCCCTGCGGCGCCGCCGGTTTGCCCTTGTAGGCGAGCTCCTCCGGGATCCAGAGGCGCCGCTTCTCCCCGTCGACCATGAGCTGCACGCCCTCGGTCCACCCGGCGATCACGCGGTCGAGCGCGAAGCTCGCCGGCTCGCCGCGCGGGATCGACGAATCGAACATCTGTCCGTCGCTGGTCCAGCCGGTGTAGTGGACGGTCACGGTGTCGGTGGCGGCGGGGTGCCTGGTGCCGGTCCCTCTCTTGAGGACCTTCGAGCACAGCCCGCTCGGGGTGCAGGCGGCGTCGGCCGGGCGCCTCAGCTCGACCGACGCCACCGACGGAGCGGAGATGTCGGCGCGCGCGGCCACCGACGCGAGGAGCACCACCAGGGCCGAGCGCTTCGACATCTCGCTTGACGCTATTTCATGATCTTGAGGAGCTCGACGTCGAACACGAGCATCCCGGCCGGCCGCCCGGGCCGGTTGTTGTAGGCGAGCTCGACGGGGATCCAGAAGCGCGTCTTCTCGCCCTCGACCATGAGCTGCACGCCCTCGGTCCAGCCGGGGATCACGCGGTTGAGCGGGAAGGTGGCCGGCGCGCCGCGCACCACCGACGAGTCGAACATCTTGCCGTCGGTGGTCCAGCCCGTGTAGTGCACCTGGACCTCGGACTCCGCCTTCGGGTGCTCGGTGCCCTTGCCCTTCGTGAGCACCTTGTAGGCGAGGCCGCTCTTGGTCTTCTTGGCGTCCTTGGGCGGCGCCTTCACGTCGGCGGGCGCGGGGATCGGCTTCGGTCCCTCGCGGAACGAGAGCAGCTCGACGTCGAAGACCAGCATGCCCTGCGGCGCCGAGGGCTGCCCCTTGTAGGCGAGCTCCTCGGGGATCCAGAAGCGGCGCTTCTCGCCCTCGACCATGAGCTGCACGCCCTCGGTCCAGCCGGGGATGACCTTGTTGAGCGGGAAGCTCGCCGGCTGCTTCGACGGGATCGACGAGTCGAACATCTTGCCGTCGGTGGTCCAGCCCGTGTAGTGCACCGAGACGATGTCGGTCTCGGCGGGGTGCTTGGCGCCGGTGCCCTTCTTGATGACCTTCGAGGCGAGGCCGCTCTTGGTGCGCTCGGCGTCGGCGGGCGGCGCCTTCACGTCGGCGGGCGCGGCGAGCTCGGGCGGCAGCGCCGGCGTCGGCGGCTCGGCCTTGGGCGCCTCGGTCTTCGGCGCCTCGTTGGCCTTCGGCGCCTCGGCCTTCGGCTTGTCCTTGTCCTTCGGCTCCTCGAGGCAACCAGCGCCCGTCACGAGCGGCGCAACGACGACGAGAGCCTTCCACGCGGTTCGCATCTTCGACATGACGCGGGACCATAGCGTAGCCTGCGCCCATGCTCCAGCCGGACGCGCTCGCCGCGATGATCGCCGCGCCCTGCCCGGGGTGCGCCGAGCCGGCGCTGCGGGTGCGGCTCCTCGCGCCGGGGGAGGTCGCGCTGCTCGATGGCGACGTGGTGTCGGCGCCGACGTTCGCGCTCCCCGTCGAGGAGCTGGCCTCGCGGGTGGTGTCGATCGACTGCCCGAAGTGCGCGCGCGAGCTCTTCGCGCGCACCGACTGCCCGCGCTGCCGGGCGGGAGGCGGGGCCGCTCGCGCGATGGAGGGGCGCCACGGCGTCGAGGCGCCGCGCGCCTGTCCGCGCTGCGGGCTCGAGACGCTGAACGCCACCGTCGAGCTGCGCTGGCGACAGGCGACGCTGCACGGCCACCTCTCGCGCCGCGTGGCCGACGCCGAGCCGCACGAGGGCGGCTGGCACGTCGTCGAGGTGCGCTGCCCCGACTGCGAGGAGGTGGTCGCCGCCGTCGGCGAGGCGCGCTGCGGCGCGTGCGGCCGCTCGTCGCTGGTGCGGCGCCGATAAACGCTAGACGAAAACTGCCGCCGTCAGTACCACTCGTTGTACCAGGCGCTGCGGTCGGCGGCCTTGTCCCACTGGTGCGCGGCCTTGCGGCGCTCCTTCTCGGCGCGCGCGTAGTCGCCCTGCGCGGTGAAGGCGGCGGCGCGCTGCTCGTGCTTGGTGGCCGCCTGCTGGATCTCCATCGGCGTCGCGCAGCCGGCCGCGGACGCCACCATCACCGACGAGAGCACGACCAGGAGCGCGCGCATGCCCGATCGCGGTTGCATGACCCGCGCCCGATTTATAGCGCACTGCACAAGAATTCCATTTAGCCTACCGGAATGGCACGCAGACGCTCGGCGAAGAGACCCCCGAAGACATCCACGAAACGCGCCGCCCGGCCGACGGCACTCCGCCGCATGACCGCGCCCGCCGCACTACGCGCGCTGATCGACACCTACGGCGGCAAGGTGTCCGATCACCTGGTGGCCGTCGCTGAGCCGCTCCTCGACGACCTCCCGCCGAACGCGACGCCGGACAGCGTGCGGACGGTGCTGATGGTCACCGCGACCATCTGGAACATGACCCTCCAACCGCCGCGCCAGGCCGCGCAGATTCGCTCCGAGATCGTCGAGCGCCTCGCCGACGCATTCGAGCGCCCCGGCGACGAGATCGCGGACTTGGTCGACGAGCTGGAGCGCCGGAAGCGGACGATCGTTCCGCACGACGGCCGGCGCATCATCGACGTCGAGACCTGGCGCGGCGACGCAGGCGACGTCCAAATCCGTGTGGTCAGCGAGCTCTGACCACGCCGCGCCACCCCGACGGTCGCTCTCAGCGCGTGCGAGTCGCCGCTGTTCGCTAGCGCGCTCGCCTGCCTTGGAGCCGTCGACTACTGCAGCGGCGAGATGCGCAGGATGGTGCCGAAGACGTCGCCGGAGGCGGGGTCGATCTCGGGGTCGAGGAACAGGCGGGTGACCTCCATGCGGCGGAGCGCCTGCACGCCCTCCTCGGAGACGACCTCCTTCGACGGCATCCCGATGGGGGAGAGCTCGAGCGCGGGCGAGGCCATCGCCGCGGCGAAGGCGGCGGCTTTGTCGCTAGACGAAAAGAGAAAGCCGTAGGGGCGGCGGCACCACATGTCGCGCCCCGTCGACGTGAGGTACCAGACGCGCTCGGGGAGCGCCGCGAGGAAGTCGGGCATCTCGGTGTGGCCGGCCATGCGGCGGAGTGTACTCTCGTGCCTCGCGATGACGAAGCACGTCCTCACCATCCTCGCCGTCGACGACGTGGCGCGCGCGCGCGCGTTCTACGGCGCCGCGTTCGGCTGGGCGATCACCGTCGACGTCCCGGTCTACGTCGAGCTGACGCTCCCGGGCGGGATGCGGCTCGGCCTCTACGAGCGCACCGGCTTCGGGCGCAACACCGGGCAGGTGCCCGCGCGCGTGCCGGCGGGCGAGCTCCTCCCGACGGAGCTCTACCTCCACGCGGACGACCTCGACGCGGCCTGCGCCCGGCTGGAGGCGGCCGGCGCGCGCCTCCTCAGCGCGCGGGCGGCGCGGCCGTGGGGCGACGAGGTCGCCTACTACGCCGACCCCGACGGCAACGTCCTCGCCGTCGCGCGCGAGGCGGCGCGCTGATGCAGCTCACCGCGCTGGAGGTGAGCGGCTATCGATCGATCAAGCAGCTGGCGATCGAGGTCGGGCAGCTCACGGTCGTTGTTGGGGCGAACGGCACCGGGAAGACGAACCTCTACCGGGCGCTGACGCTGGCCTGCGCCGCCGCCGACGGTGGGTTGGCGCGGGCGCTGGCCGAAGAGGGCGGGATGCCGTCGGCGCTGTGGGCCGGCGAGCGACCGAAGGGCGCGCCCGCGCGGATGCGGGTCGCGCTCACGATGGCGCCGCTGCGCTACGCGATCAGCTGCGGCCTGGTGCCGCCGCCGGCGGGAGTGTTCGCGCTCGATCCCGACGTGAAGGAGGAGCGGATCGAGCTGCTGGACGAAAATTCCCCGCGGTCGCGCCCCGTCGAGCTCTTGCTGCGCGAGGGCGGCTCGGCCCACCTGCGCGACGAGGAGGGCGCGCGCGTGACCTACCCCTTCGCGCTGTCCTCGTGGGAGTCGGTGCTGTCGCAGATCACCGATCCGCGGCGCTACCCGGTCGTCCACCAGGTGCGGCAGGCGCTGCGCTCGGTGCGCTTCTACCACCAGTTCCGCACCGACGGAGATTCGCCGCTGCGCCAGCCACAGGTGGGCGTGCGCACGCCGGTCCTGGCGCACGACGGATGCGACCTCGCCGCGGCGCTGGCCACCATCCGCGAGATCGGCGACGCGGCGGCGCTCGACGAGCGCATCGCCGACGCCTTCCCCGGCAGCCGCCTGGGCCTCGACATCGACGAGCGCACCCGCTTCGCCGTCACGCTGTCGCAGCCCGGGCTGCGACGCGCGCTCGCCGCCACCGAGCTCTCCGACGGGACGCTGCGCTACCTTTGCCTCGTCGCGGCGCTCCTCTCGCCGCGCCCGCCGCTCCTGCTCGCGCTGAACGAGCCCGAGACCAGCCTGCACCCCGATCTGCTCGCGCCGCTGGCGCGCCTCCTCCGCGACGCCGCCGACCGCACCCAGGTCTGGGTCACCACCCACGCCCGCCCGCTCGCCGACGCCCTCGCCGCCGACCCCCGCGCCCGCCTGATCACGCTAGACAAAAAGAACGGCGAGACTCGCGCCACGGTGTGAGGGAGCCGGTCGCGCGCCCGTTCGGGGACCCGGTGGTCGTCGGATGTCGTCGCGGCGTCGTGGCGGGGGGGGGCGTGTTGACGCGCGGCGAAGATCGCGCGCGGAAGCGCGTATGTTCGGGGCGTGCGTGGTCCGACCATCTGGCTGTTGGGAGTCGTCGCCGTCGTGTCCGTCGGTGCCTGTGCTCGTGAGGTCGATGGGGCGTCGGGTGGGGCGTCGGGTGGAGATGGCGCCCGTCCGTCGGACGAGGTCGACCTCGGCGAAGCGGCGTCGCCCGACCTCGCGGCCGGCGGGGGCGGTGGCGGTGGTGGCGACGGTGGCGGCGGCTCGAACGCCGACGGTGGCGGAGGCGGCGGGACGATGGTCGCCGACGGTGGCGCGAGCCCCTCGCCGCACCCCGCGGCCCCGCGCAGCTGCGCCACGCTCCCGAAGAGCTGCGGCGCGAGCGGCCACGAGGACTGCTGCGAGACCCTCTACGTCCCCGGCGGCACCTTCCTCCGCAGCTACGACGGCGTCCGCTGGACCGACGACCGCTACCCCGCGACGGTGAGCCCCTTCTGGCTCGATCGCTACGAGGTCACCACCGAGCGCTTCTCCCTCTTCCAGCAGGCCTGGCCGTCGTCGAAGCCCGCCGTCGGCGCGGGCGCCCACCCGCTCATCTGGAACAGCGGCTGGCAGGCCTCCTTCAACCAGGCGCTGCCCTACGACCAGAAGACCTTCACCGACCAGCTCTCGTACTGCGGCAACGGCACCTATTTCAGTCAATCAAATTATGGCCCGCACCGCCCGATGAGCTGCCTCCCCTGGACGTCGCCTTCTGCATCTGGGACGGTGGCCGCCTCCCGACGGAGGCCGAGTGGAACTTCGCGGCCGCCGGCGGCAGCGAGCAGCGCTTCTACCCCTGGTCCTCGCCGCCGAGCTCGACGGCCATCGACGCCACCCAGGCCGCCTATTCGCCGTCGCTGGTCGTCGACGTCGGCCTGCACCCGGCCGGCGCCGGCCGCTGGGGCCACGAGGATCTCATCGGCAACGTCGGCGAGTTCGTGCGCGACTGGAGCGGGCAGCTACCCCGTCCCCTGCGTCGACTGCCTGCAGTCGACCGGCGGCTTCCCGGTGCTCCGCGGCGGCAACGCCTTCGTCGGCCCGAGCAACCTCGACGTCTCCGCCCGCTGGAACACCGCCGGCGCCTGGAACTCGGCGTCGTTCGGCTTCCGCTGCGCCCGCGACGCGGCGCCCGCTCCCTAGAACAGGTCGTCGATGGGGCCCGCGCCCTCGCGGACCACGCGGTTCTCGACGAGATCGACCACCGTCGTCGGCTCGCGGCCCCCGAGGCCGGCGTCGATCACCATCGCCAGCCCGCCGAAGCGCGCGTCGATCTCGTCGGGGTCGGTGAGCGGCTCGCCGCCGTTCGGGTCGCCCGCGGTCGTCGTCACCAGCGGACAGCCGAGCTCGCGCACGATGGCGATCGGCACCGGGTGCGCCGGGACGCGCAGCCCGACGGTCTTCTGCTTCGAGAGCAGCGCGCGCGGCACCTCGCGCGTCGCCGGCAGGATGAAGGTGTAGGGCCCCGGCAGGAGGCGCCGCAGCAGCCGATAGGCCTGATTGTCGACGAGCGCGAAGCGCGCGATGTCGGAGAGGTCGGGGCAGATGAGCGACAGGTGCTGGGTGCGCTTCATCCCCTTCACGACGTACAGGCGATCGATGGCGTGCTTCGAGCTCATCGCCGCCCCGAGCGCGTAGGTGGCGTCCGTCGGGTAGGCGATGATCGCGTCGTCGCGGAGGGCGTCGACGGCGCGCTTGACCTTGCGCGGCTCCGGGTAGGTCGGGTTGATGGGGATGAGCACGGCGGCCGCGCAGTCTATGCGATTTCGCGTCGAAATTTTGCGCCGTCTCGGAAGAGACGCGAGCATGCGACCATGCGAGCGCCAAAGCCTGCGATGGCCGAGGGGGACTGGGTGGTGTTCGGCGAGCTCTCGTTCGCCGACGGGGCGAACGTCGATCTCTGGTGCGGCGAGCTCGGCGAGCGACTGGTGTCGCTGCTCGAGTTCGACCAGCACCTCGACGAGGAGCTGCTGCGCCTCGACTTCGAGCCGGGGCGGGTGCGGCTGCGGGCGTGGCTGCTCGGGGCGTCGTTCCAGTCGTGGGCGCCGCGCCTCGAGGCGATGTTCGCGGCGGCCGCGCGGCACGGCGGCAGCGGCGAGGTGATCTTCGCCGGCAGCGGGCGCGCCCATCGGCTGCACATCGACCAGAAGCGCGTGCACTTCGGACGGACGCACCTGCCGCCCGACGATCACCCGGCGCTCGTCGAGATCGCCGACGCCATCGAGGAGCGCGCGGCGTCGCTGCTGGCCGCGCGGGAGCAGGCGGCCGCTCGTCGCGCCGCCGCCGCCGCCGAGATCGAGGCGTCGCGCCAGCAGCCGCTCCCAGCGCCGCGCGACCGTTCGCGCGCGTAGCGGCGTCGCTACTTCGGCCAGCTCTCCCAGACCTCGGGCTTCCAGCCGACCGTCGCCTCCTTGCCGCGACGGACGATGGGCGTCTTCAGGAGGAGCGGGTCGTCGAGGAGGTGCTGCTCGATGCGCGGCCCCGTCGGTGCGGCGGCGCGGAGGCCCTTGTCGCGGTAGCGGTCCCCCTCGCGATCGATGAGCGCGTCGAAGCCGCCGGCGCTCGCCGCGACGCTCTTCAGCTCGCCCGGCGACAGGCCGCGCTCCTTCAGGTCGACGAACATGATCGCGCGGCCGCGCTCCTTGAACCAGCGCTCGGCCTTGCGCGTCTCGGGGCACTTCTTGGTGCCGAAGATCTGGATGGTCGGTCCGGACATTGTTGTCTATCACCAACCGCCGGGCGGTCCGCGGTCCTTGCCGTCGTCGGTGCGCGGCGGCTGGACCGGCTTCGGCACCGGGCGCGAGGTGTTCCAGGCCGGGCCGAAGAGGAGCTGCATGCCGGTCTCGGCGACGGCGCGCACGTCGGGGTGCGCGCTCTGGGCGTTGGCGCGCATCGCCGCCATCGCGGCGGGGTCGCGCACGCGGTGGAGCGACTGCAGGATCTCGACGCGCTGCTTGGGGTTGGGGGAGGTCTGCGCGACGCGGGCCAGCACCGCGACGGGGGCGTCGGCCGCGACCTCGAGGTAGGGCTGCGCCTCGGCGGCGGCGATCTCGGCGGCGGTGAGCCCACCGGGGACCGGGGGCGGCGCAGAGGGCGTCGCCGTCGCGGGCGCCGTCGCGGGCGTCGTCGCGGCCGGGGCCTCGGGCGCGGGTGCCGGCGCTGCCTCGGCACCGTCGGCGGGAGGCGCGGCGGCTGCCGCTTCGTCGCGGGCGCGCATCTTCGCGAGGTGCGCGAGGACGTCGGCGTGATCGTCGGCGGTCACCGACGCGAGCATCGCGCGCGCCTTGGCGCTCATCTTCCCCTTGGGCGCGGCGATCGCCGGCGCCGGCGGGGGCGCGGCGGGCGTCGGCGTCGCGGGCGGCGGGGTCGCAGCGACGGGCGCAGGCGCAGGCGTCGGCGCCGGCGTCGGCGGGGGCGTCGCGACGACGGGGGCGGGCTCCGGCTGCGGCGGCGTCGGCGGCAGCACGGTCACCGGCGGCAGCGGGCGGCTCGTCGAGATCGTCCCCGGCACCGACGGGCGCGGAGCCGGCGTCGGGCGGATGATCCCCAGCGCCCGCTCGGCGTCGCGCACCGCCATCTGCCGGATCTCGTCGAAGCCGTCGTCGGGCTTCTTCTCGGCCGTCGCCGCGGCCGCAGGCGTCGTCGCGGCCGCGGCCGTCGCCGTCGCCACCGGCCCGAGCGTCATCGCCTTCAGCCGGAGCCCCTCGAGGAGCAGCGCCTCGCGCCCCGGGCCGCTCTCGGCCAGCACGCAGAGGATCGGCCGCGGCGCCAGCGTCGGGGGCGGCGAGCAGGCCGCCCTCCAGGCCGCGCCCGCCGCCTGCGCCTCGACGACGACGAGGATGTCGCCGTCGAGATCGGCGTCGCGTCGCGCCGCCTGCAGCGTCTCCCAGGGCCGCCCCGCCCCGGCGAGCGCCTCGCCGTCGACGAGGACCACGCCGCGCTGCAGCCGCGCGATCAGCGCCCCGGCGAGCTGCGCGCCCTCGCGCCGGCCGCAGCCAGCGACGGTGACCAGGCGGTTGACGTCGTTCTCCTCGCGCGCCAGCTCGAAGGCGATGGCCTGCGCGCGCGGCTCCGTCGACGGGAGCGCCGCGCCCTCGCTGGCGGCGACGCGCATCACCGCCGGCCCCAGCTCGCCGCGCACCGTGCGCCCGTCGAGGCGCGCCCCGAGGCCGGCCCCGAGCCGCACCTCGCTCGTCGCCGAGACCGCCCCCGCGTCGTCGAGGACCAGGAGCGCGTGGCGGCGCAGGGTCTGGCCGGGCGCGAGCGCGGCGTCGATCGCCGGGCCGATCGCGGCGCGCAGCACCTCGACGGTGAGCCCGCGCGCGGCGCCTCCCGCCAGCGCGCGCGCCCGCGCCATGAGGCCGAGCGAGCGCTCGACGGCGTGCACCAGCTGGAGGGCGGCGACCTCGATTTCTGTCAATCCGAAAATGCGCCCGACGGCGATCACCGGCCCGTCGGTGGGGCGGGCGGCCGCGGGCGGCGTCTCGCCGGCGGCGCGGCGGAGGCAGGACTCGGCCCAGGCGATGAGCGGGGCGTGCGACGACGTCGTCGCGGCAACGGGCGGCGCGGGCGCGGGGGCTGCCGCTCGGGTGACTTCGGGAACGGGAGCGGGAGCGGGAGCGGGAGCGGGTTTGGATTTCGGAGCCTTGGCCGCCGCCGGTTTCTTGCTAGACGTTTTCTTGGTCATCCGAGCACGAGCCTCGCTTGAGTCTCGACGTAACGGGCGGCCGTGCGCAAGGTCAGTCGCGGCTCTTTCGGCGAATGGCCGCCGAGCGGCGGCGCGACCTCGACCAGATCGCTCCCCCACAGCGGGAAGGCGGCGCCCACCCGCTCGATCAGCCGGTCGACGACGTCCGGGTGCAGCCCCCCCGGCTCGGGCGTCCCCGTCGCCGCCCCGAACAGCGGGTCTGTCCCGTCGATGTCGTTGGACACGTAGAGGCCCCGCACCCCCGCCGCCCGCATCGCCGCCACGATCTCGTCCGCCACGTCGTCGACGGCGCGCTCGCGCATCTCCGCCATCCAGTACTGCCGCACGTCGAGCTCGCGCTCCCACTCGGCGCGCGTCCGCCGCGACGTGCGCAGCCCCACCTGGTGCAGCCGCCGACCGCGCCCGACGAGCTCGTTGGCGTGCCAGGCCCACGTCGCGAAGCAGTAGCGCACGCCCAGCCGCTCCTCGAGGAGGTCGGTGTGCGCGTCGAAGTGCAGGATCCCCAGCTCGCGCTCGCGCCCCGCGGCGACGGCGGCCACCGCCGGCCAGCCGATCGAGTGGTCGCCGCCGAGGACCAGCGGCGCGCACCCCGGCGCGAGCTCCCGCACGATCCGCAGCACCTCCTCGGTCACCGACAGCGGCGAGACCGGCAGCGGCTCGTCGGCCGCGTCGGCGCCGTGGATCGCCGCGCGCGTGCGCCGGAGCTGCGCCGGCGACAGCATCTCGTCGTGGAGGAGCTGCGGCACCACCAGCACGTCGCCCAGATCGACCACCCGCGGATCGCTGAACAGCCGGCTCTCCTCGACGAGGAGCTGCCGCCGGATGCCCTGCGGCCCGAGGTTCGCCCCGCGCTGGAAGCCCGCCCCGACGTCCGAGGGCACGCCCAGCAGGCACAGCTTCGCCTCGGGCAGCCGCTCGAGCGCCGCGCGCCAGCGGGCGTCCACCTCCGCGTCGCTGTCGGCGCGATAGATCGCCCGCTGCAGCCGCTTCTGCTCGGCGGTGCCCGTCGACACGGTGTAGATCCCGCCGGCCGCCGGACGGAGCAGCCTCGTCAGTCGCGCGCTCGTCATCGTGGGCGGAGAGGATAGCGCGCCCACAAACCCCTTGGCAGCGGGCCTGCGTCCATTATACTGAATGAGTATTCATTCAGTGGCACTGGACCTGGAACCGCGCTCGGGCGCACCGCATCAAGGAGACTCGCCGTGACGAAGCCGATCAACGCGATCAATCGTTACAAGGCCGACCTGCGTGAGATGAACTTCGTCCTGTTCGAGCAGTTCAAGCTCGGGGACATCCTCGGTCAGGGCGTCTACGCCGACTGGGGGGAGGACGAGGTTAAGACGGCGCTCTCCGAGTGCTATCGCTGGGTGAAGGACATCATCGGCCCGCTCAACGTCGTCGGTGACACCCAGGGCTGTCGCATCGACGGTGGCCGCGTGAAGACGCCCGAGGGCTTCAAGGCGGCGTGGGACAGCCTCTACCAGGCGGGCTGGAAGGCGATCTCGGTCTCGCCCGAGCACGGCGGCGCCGGCGCGCCCCGCTCGCTGCAGATCCTCGTCGAGGAGCTGATGTCGGGCGCCAACACGGCGTTCACGATGTACTCGGGCCTCGCCTACGGCGCCGCCGAGGTCATCGAGCAGTTCGGCACCCCCGAGCAGCAGAAGCTCTACGTCGAGCGCATGTTCACCGGGAAGTGGGGCGGCACCATGTGCCTCACCGAGCCGCACGCCGGCTCCGACGTCGGCGCCGCGCGCACCAAGGCGGTCAAGCAGGCCGACGGCAGCTACAAGATCAGCGGCACCAAGATCTTCATCTCGGGCGGCGATCACGACCTCGCCGAGAACGTCATCCACCTCGTGCTCGCCCGCGTCGAGGGCGCGCCCGCCGGCACCAAGGGCCTCACGCTCTTCATCGTCCCGCGCGTCCGCACCAGCGAGGACGGGACGCTCGGCGAGGAGAACGACGTCGCCGTCGGCAACCTCGAGCACAAGATGGGCATCAACGGATCGGCGACCTGCGTCCTCAACTTCGGCGAGAACGACCGCTGCATCGGCTGGCCCGTCGGCGGCGAGGCCAAGCTGAACCAGGGCATGCCGCAGATGTTCAAGATGATGAACGGCGCCCGCATCGCCGTCGGTGTGCAGGGCCTGTCGCTGGCCTCGTCGGCGTTCTTGAACGCGCTGGAGTACGCGAAGGACCGCAAGCAGGGCGCGTCGATCCGGAACTGGAAGGACGCCAACGCGCCGCGCGTGCCGATCATCGAGCACGCCGACGTGCGGCGAATGCTGCTTGACATGAAAGCGCGCGTCGAGGGCATCCGCGCCCTCGTCCTCAAGCTGACGGTGCACCAGGATCGCGCCAACGCGCTCGCCGGCAAGGACGATCAGGCGGTGGCCTACCACCAGGGGCAGATCGATCTCCTCGTGCCGCTCGTGAAGGCGTACGGCTCGGATCAGGGCTTCCAGGTCTGCGCGACGGCCATCCAGACCTACGGCGGCGCCGGCTACACGCGCGACTACCCCGTCGAGCAGTACTGCCGCGACGCGAAGATCTTCTCGATCTACGAGGGCACCAACCACATCCAGGCGATGGACCTCGTCGGGCGCAAGCTCGGCCAGGCGGGCGGCGCGAACCTGCAGGCGTTCTCGCGTGACGTCGGCGCGTTCGTCGCGGCGCACTCGGGCCACCCGATCTTCGGCAAGGAGGTCAAGCGGCTCGGGCAGGCGCAGGAGGCGCTCACGCAGTCGGCGATGAAGCTCCTCATGTGGTTCCAGGCGGGGCAGATGCAGATGGTCCCGCTCGTGGCCAACCGCTTCCTCGAGGCGATGAGCGAGCTGACGGTGGCCTGGCTGCTCCTCGACGGCGCGATCATCGCCGAGGAGAAGAAGAAGGGGCTGGCGGCCGATCACCCCGACTTCATGTTCTACACGGGCAAGGTGCAGGCGGCGCTCTACTACGCGCGCAACGTCCTGCCGGGCGTCGTCGACAAGTCCAAGCTCATCGAGGACGCCGACACGTCGCCGCTCGACATGCCCGACGCCGCCTTCGCCACCGTCTGATCTTCCAAATTCCCGTCTAGCAGAAACGTACGAGTCAGAACAGCGGGCCGTCCGGCTTCAGGCGGCCCGCGTTCACCGCCGTCGTCAGCTTCGACATGACCGCGTCGAACTGGGCGCGGTCGAGCTCGCCCATCGAACGGCGGAGGAGCTCGCGATCCTCCGCCGACCAGGCGCCATCCAGCGCCGCGGCCTTCGACGCGCGCGACGGCGTCGAGCGCCTCGGGGGACGGCTCGCGGCGCGGCGGTGACGGATTCGCCGGCGACGGGGCGAGCGTCCCGGCGGCGTGCTCGGCGAGGAGCGCGCGCATCTCGTCGACGGTGATCCCGCATCGGGCCGGCGCGGCCGCGTTCACCGTCACGAACCGCGGCGCGCGGCCGCCCGCCGCGTCGCCGTCCGAGGACGACGAGGCGGGGGCGGCTACGACCGCGGGCGCTCGCCCGATGGCGCCGCGCGCGAGCCACCCGGTGCAGGCGGAGGCCGCGACGACGCCGATCCAGAGGAGCGCCCGGCGCATCACGGCGCCTTCGGCATGTTCGCCGAGTCCGAGTACATCGACACCGACTGGCAGGCGCCGCTCGCGTCCCAGTAGGCCCACAGGTAGCTGTCGCTCTGCATGAACTGAATGGCGTTCACGATGTCGGGGTTCGACGAGGAGCAGGCGGCGTAGGTGCCCTTCGCGTCCTGGAAGGTGCAGGACGCCGAGCGGTAGCCGCCCGTCGAGCCCGACACCACGCACGAGATCCGCTCGTTGCCGTTCGGCGAGTTGCGCGCGCTCGACACCCAGCCATAGGCGCTGCGCGCCGTCTGATTGATGACGACGTTGTTCTCGATGATCGGCCACTTCTGACCGGCGTGCGCCACGCCCGCGACGCCCACGCCCAACGCAAACAGACCCATCAGCATCTTCTTCATTGTCGTTTTCTCCGAGAGTCTCGACGACCCGGATCGGAGATACGCGAGCGCGCCCGTCAGGCCGCGCCAGGTGTCCCTCGGATCGCGCCAACCGGCGACCCCCTGATAGACTAGGGGGATGGGGCTCGCGCACAGGGTCAAGCCGGGGAGCAAGTTCTCGCTGAAGGACATCGATCCCAACGAGAAGGGGAAGTTCGACAGCAAGGCCGACGCGAAATACGAGGAGGAGCTCCACGACCTCCTCGAGCGCCTCACGAACCTGCAGGAGAAGCTGTACGCCGAGAGCAAGCAGGCGCTGATCGTCGTGCTGCAGGCGATGGACACCGCCGGCAAGGACGGCGTCCTGCGCAAGGTCGTCGGTCCGCTCGACTCGCGCGGCGTGCACGTCGCCACCTTCAAGGCGCCCAACTCCGAGGAGCTCGCGCACGACTACCTGTGGCGCGTGCACCAGAAGACGCCGAAGAAGGGCGACATGATGTTCTTCAACCGCTCGCACTACGAGGACGTGCTGGTGGTGCGCGTGCTCGACCTCGTGCCGAAGGCGGTGTGGAAGAGGCGCTTCGACCACATCAACGCCTTCGAAAAGATGCTCAGCGACGAGGGGACGCGGGTGGTGAAGTTCTACCTGCACATCTCGAAGGACGAGCAGAAGCGGCGCCTCGAGGAGCGGCTGCACGATCCGCAGAAGCACTGGAAGTTCGAGGCGGCCGATTTGAAGATGCGCGCCAAGTGGGACGACTTCATGGCCGCCTACGACGAGGCCATCGAGCGCACCAGCACCGACGAGGCGCCGTGGTACGTGGTGCCGGCGAACCGGAAGTGGATCCGCGATCTCGCCGTCGCGCAGGTGCTGGTGCAGACGCTCGAGGAGATGGCGCCCAAGTACCCCAAGAAGGAGCTCGACCCCAACATCGTCGTCCCCGACTGAGACGCGCGGTCTCGTCGGTGAGCCGCGCCGTCTCGGCCGGCGTCGGCGGCGCGACGGTGCGGCGCGGGGTTGCGCGCGGAACGGCGCTTGCTGGGTGAGGCGGGCATGCGCGCGTGGCTGATCATCGGGGTCGTTGGCGTGGTGGGGTGCGGCGCGCCGGGGGCGCCCGGCGGCGACGGCGGCGCGGGCTGCCCGTCGGCGATCGCGCCGGGGCCGGGGATCGTGGCGACCGACGTCGGGCCGTTCACCGGCGCGCGGGCGGGCGCGGGGTGGAGCTGGAAGGGGATCCCCTACGCCGCCCCGCCCGTCGGTGCGTTGCGCTGGAGGCCGCCGGCGCCGGCGGCCTGCGTGCCGGCGGGGCGCGAGGCGACGGCGTTCGGCGCGGTCTGCCCGCAGGCGATGTCGTCGGGGCCGACGATGGTCGGCGGCGGCGGGCTGGTGGGGAGCGAGGACTGCCTCACGCTGAACGTCTGGGCGCCCGACGGGGCAACGGCGCTGCCGGTGCTGGTGTTCATCCACGGCGGGGCGAACGTGCAGGGGAGCGGGTCGGTGGCGGCGTACGACGGCGCGAAGCTGGCGGCGGCGGGGCCGGCGATCGTAGTCACGCTCAACTATCGGCTGGGGACGCTGGGGTACCTCATGCACCCGGCGCTGGCGGCGGAGGAGGGCAGCGACGGGACGTCGGGGAACTACGGGATCCTCGACCAGATCGCGGCGCTCGAATTCGTCAAGCGGAATATCGGCGCCTTCGGGGGCGATCCGGCGCGCGTGCTGATCTTCGGCGAGAGCGCGGGTGCGGTGAACGTCTGCGCGCTGATGGCGTCGCCGCGAGCGGCGGGGCTGTTCGGGGCGGCGCTGATGGAGTCGGGGAGCTGCCTGCTCGGGCCGGCGGCGCAGCAGCAGGCGCTCGTCGACGAGCTGCTGGCGGGGACGGGGTGCGCGGGGGCGGTGGACGTGGCGGCCTGCCTGCGCGCGCGTCCGGTCGAGGAGCTGTTCGCGGCGGTGCCGCTGGCGGGCGGGATCCTCACGCGGGCGACGGCATTCGCGCCGCACGTCGACGGCGTGGTGCTGCCGCTGAGCCCGCACGACGCGCTGGCGGCGGGGCGGGCGAACCGCGCGTCGTTCGTGGTCGGCTCGAACAGCAACGAGACGACGCTGGCGGTGGCGCAGGCGCAGCCGCCGATCGCGACGGCGGCCGACTACGAGGCGCGGGTGCGGGCGAGCTTCCCGACGGCGACGGCGGAGGCGATCCTCGCGCGCTACCCGGCGAGCGCCTTCCCCAGCCCGGCGCGGGCGTACGCGACGGTGACGACGGACGTGCGGTTTATCTGTCAAGCACGATTGGCGGCGCGGCGGGCGGCGGCGGGGCTGGGCGCGCCGGTGCGGCGCTTCCTCTTCACGCACGCCGCGCAGAGCGCAGGACCGACGGTGCGCGCGCTCGGCGCTTATCACGGGCTGGAGCTGGCGTGGGTGTTCGGCAACTTCGGCGCCTTCGCCGGGTATCAGCCGACGGCGGCGGAGGTCGCGCTCTCGACGGCGATCCAGGGCTACTGGACCCGCCTCGCGGCGAGCGGCGATCCGAACGGCGGCGGCGCCCCCGCCTGGCCGCTCTACGACGCCGCCACCGATCCGACGCAGCTCCTCGACGAGACCCTCACCACCGGCGGCCCCATCCGTGCGGCCGACTGCGACTTCTTCGACACCCTCGCCGGCTTCTGACCCGCTCAGACGGAGTTGGGGAGCGGGCGGTCGCCACGGGCGAAGGCGTCGATGTTGTCGGCGGTGGTGCGGGCGATGGCCTCGAGCGCCTCGCGCGTGAGGAAGCCCTGGTGCGCGGTGAGCAGGACGTTGGGGAAGGTCATGAGGCGCGCCAGCACGTCGTCGGTGAGGACGCGATCGGAGAGGTCGCGGAAGAAGAGGCCCTCCTCCTCCTCGTAGACGTCGAGCGCCGCGCCGCCGAGGTGGCCGCTCTTCAGCGCCTCGATGAGCGCGGGCGTGTCGAGGAGGCCGCCGCGGCTGGTGTTCACCAGGATCGCGCCGCGCTTCATGCGCGCGAAGGCCGCCGCGTCCAACAGGTGGTGCGTCGCGGGGGTGAGGGGGACGTGCAGCGAGAGGACGTCGGCCTCGGCGTAGAGCTGCTCGATGGGGGCGGCGATCGCGCCCGCGGCGACGAGCGCCGGGTTGGGAGCGTGATCGAACACCAGCACGCGGCAGCCGAAGCCGAGGCAGATGCGCGCAAACGCCGCGCCGATGCGGCCCGTGCCGACGACGCCGACGGTCTTGCCGTGGAGGTCGAAGCCGACGAGCCCGTCGAGCGCGAAGTTCATCTCGCGCACCCGGAAGGCGGCGCGCGGGAGGTGGCGCACCAGCGCGAGGAGCAGCGCCATCGCGTGCTCGGCGACGGCGTAGGGGGAGTACTCGGGGACGCGGACGACCGCCAGGCCGGCGGCGTGCGCGGCGTCGACGTCGACGTGGTTGAAGCCGGCCGAGCGCAGCGCGATGAGCCGCACGCCGCCCGCGGCGAGGCGCGCGATCGCCGGCGCGTCGAGGCGATCGTTGACGAAGGAGCAGACCACCTCGGCGCCGTCGGCGAGCGGCGCCGTCTCGACGGTGAGGCGCGGCTCGAGGAGGCGCAGGTCGTGGCCGCGCCCGGCGAAGGCGCGCTCGAAGGTGTCGCGCTCGAAGCGGTGGGTGTCGAAGACGAGGACGCGCATCATCGTCGCCCGCGCTCAGCGCAGGACCTCGACGAGGGTGACGCGCGTGCGGACGCGCGGCTGGAGCGGGGCGGTCACCTCCGTCGGGCGGTTGCCGCCGAAGGTGCCGCTGGCGACGCGGACCATGACGCCGTTGGCGCGCTGGCGGGTGGGCTCGACGACGGCCCGGGCGGGCATGGCGACGGAGACGCCGGCCTCGACGCGGAAGCGGGCGATCGCCGGCCCGACGAGCCGCGCGCCGCGCAGCGCGCCCTCGACGGCGTCGCGGGCCGCGCGGTCGAGCTTGGCGCGGCCGCTCGAGCGGGTGACGGCGACCTGCGCGGGCGTGCCGTCGTCGGCGACGCGCACCTCGACGAGCGTGACCATCCAGGCGGCCGGCTCCTCCCACGCCTGCTGCGCGCGCTCGATCTGCGCCTCGCGGTGCTCGGCCGCCTGCGCCGTCGCCGACGGCGTCGACGGCGCGCTCAGCCGGGAGTCGTCGCGGCCACGCTCGGGCGGCGCGGGCGCGATCGGCGGCGCCGGGCGGGCGAGCTGGCGGCCGAGCTGCCCGAGTGGGTTGCCGTCGCTGACGGTGGCGGCGTCGGGGCGGAACTGATCGAAGGCGGCGTGCTCGACGGCGCGCCAGGCGGCGTCGATGGGGACCGGCCTGGGCGCGTCGACGCGCGCCGGCGACGGGGTCTCCAGCGCCGACTTCGGGAAGAGGTTGGGCGCCTGCTGCTGTCCCCAGGCGAGCGCCGGGATGGCGCTAGACAATAAAAGGAATGAGCGCGCGACGATCGCTGGGGTAATCGGCGAACTTCTCACGGTACCAACGATGGTGAGACACGGCGCGCGGCGCAAGGTTCGCCGCCGTCCAGACCGCGAACGACAGAGCGGCCGGCGACCAGGTGGCCAGCGCAAACCCTGCCCACTCGACGATCTCCCCGAAGTAGTTCGGGCAGCTGATGAAGCGGTAGAGGCCGCCGCGCGGGATCTTGTAGCCGGTCTCGCCCGGCTTCCGGAGGCGCATCAGGATCGCGTCCGATTGCCGATTGACAACAAATCCGAAGACGAACAGGACCAGCCCGACGATGGCGCGCGGGTCGCTGAACCACGACCAGTCGTAGCCGCGGCCGAACACCGTCAGCCCGCGCCCGTTCAGGTAGCCGTTGACCAGGTTGAAGAAGATCGCCGACGCGCAGATGGCGAGCGGCATCGGCTTCTGTCCGCCGGGGTTGGTCAGCGGCTGGATGAGCGAGCGGTGGACGTAGTGCGCCTGCCACAGCCCGAAGAAGACCCACGCACCCGGCTGCGCCGCCGAGGGCGGCGCCAGCCAGAAGCAGATCGCCAGCATCAGCGGCGACGGCGACTCCATGAGGATCCAGCCGAGCCAGCTCGGGATCTCGGGCCCCCAGCCCTTGCGTCCGTGGCGGCCGTAGGGCGCCGGCTTCACGAGGAGATAGACGAAGCTCACCGCGGCCACGCCGTACCAGGCCCACAGGAGCAGCGGATAGGCGCGCGCTTCGAGCTCGGAGACCATCGGCGCGACCTACGACTCCAGCATCCCCGCCTCGCGGAACCAGGCGAACGTGTCGCGGATGGTGTCGACGAGCGGGCGCGAGGTGTACCCGAGCTCGCGCTCGGCCTTGGCGTGCGACACCGAGCGGTGGTTCGAGAGCGCGGTCAGCGACGCCGAGGTGAAGAGCGGGCGGCGGTTGGCGATCTTGGCGAACACCGTCGCGAAGGGGGCCACGCCGCGCGCCAGCCACATCGGCGAGACGAGGCGCGGCGCGCGACGGCCGGTCACCTCGGCGACGATCTTGGCCAGCTCGGGGACGGTGCGGTGCGCGCCGCCGAGGAGGTAGCGCTCGCCGCGGCGCCCCTTCTCGCTGGCGGCCAGCGCGCCGGCGACCACGTCGCGCACGTCGACCCAGTCGAAGGCGCCGTCGACGAGGCCGGGCAGCCGCCCGTGGTAGAGGTCGAGCAGCACCTCGCCCATGTGCGACGGGCGGAAGTCGTGGGGGCCGAGCACCGCCGTCGGGTTCACCGTGACGACGTCGAGCCCCTTCTGCGCGACCTCGGCGATCACCCGCTCGCCGGCGGCCTTCGAGCGATCGTAGGGCAGCGCCCGCGGACCCGACGCCAGCGGCCGCGTCTCGTCGATGGTCTTGTCCATCGGCTCCGACGAGAGCGCGTGGATCGAGCTCGTGTGGACCATCCGCACCTTCTCCGCGAGGCAGGCCTCGGCGACGTTGCGCACGCCGCCGACGTTGATCGCCTCGAGGAGCGGCCCGTCCTTCGGATCGAGCGAGATCTTCGCCGCCATGTGGAACACGCGGTCGACGCCGCGCACGAACGGCCGCAGGCTGTCGGCGTTGCGGACGTCACCGACGACGCGCTCGACGTCGAGCCCCTCGATCCCGCGCGCGTCGTCGTGCACCAGCACGCGCACGCGATCTCCGCGCGCGAGCAGCGCGCGGACGAGGTTGGCTCCGACGTGACCCGAGGCTCCTGTGACGGCGACCAGCATGTTGGCGCCCGATGAAAGCAGAGACGCGCGCCGGGCGCCAGCGCTGTCAGTAGCGGGCGACGCAGACGCCGGTGTCGAGCGCCTGTTTGTTGTAGGCCTCGACGGCGTGATCGAGCGCGCGCGACGAGCCGAGCGCGACGCCGAGCCCGACCACTGCCAGCCCCATCACGCCGAGGCCGGAGGGGCCGTAGTCGGGGCCGTAGGTGCGCCCGATGGCGATCGCCGCCGCCACGCTGCCGCCGATGCCTCCGGCGATGAGCAGCGCGCCCGCCCAGCGCATCGCCACCGCGCGCATCGCCAGCTTGTGCGTCGACGGGTTGGTGAGGAGCGTGCGGTCGACGTCGGTGTTGGCGACGGGGTTGCCGCCGATCCAGTTCTGCCGGAGAAAGATGCGGTCCTTGATGCGCGTCTGCTGGATGCAGGGGCCTGCGGGCTCGGGCTCGATCTGCGTGTACTTGGGGACGCACTCGCCGTAGGGGCGCATCGAGCCGTCGCTGCAGCGGGCCAGCCGCTGCGGCCGCTCCGTCGAGAACGACACCGCGACGCGCCGCTCGCCGCGGGTGGCTTCGATGACCAGCGCGCGCGCGCGCACCAGCTTCGCCAGCTCGTCGGCGCTCTCCACCTCCCAGCGGAACGACACCCAGCCCTCCCACTTCGTGCGCGGCGAGACGACGACGTCGGGCGCCACGTAGGGGAAGGCGGCCTGCGCGCGCCGCAGCCCCTCGACGACGTCGCGGTTCTGCGCCGTCGAGAGCGCGGTGATGCGCAGGAGGAGGGCGCGCGCGGTCTGCTGCGTCGCCTCGTCCTTGGTGAGCTGCGGCAGCGCGTGGTCGAGGAGCCTGGCGGTGAAGCGCAGATCCCCGAGCGGCAGCGGCGAGTCGGTGGCGTTGGCGACGGAGACGCGCACCGCCGGGATGGGGATGAGCGCCACGTCCTCGGAGCGCAGCGTGGTCACCGTCGCGGCGCCGGCGTTGGCGCCCTCGCCGCGCGCCGTGGCCTGCCCCTGGGTGTCGGCGTCGACGAACTTCAGGTGGTACTTGAGCGCCGGCTCGTCGCGCCAGTCCTGCGCGCCCACCGCGTCGAGGGTGAGCTCGATCCCGTCGGCGATCGCCGCCGACTGCGGGGTGCTGTCGAGGTAGCCGAGGGCCAGCGTCTGCTTGCCCTGCAGCGTCGCGCAGCCCGACGCCACGACGACGGTGGAGAGCGCGAGGAGGGCTCTCATCGGGCCACCCGCTGGGCACGCCCGACGCGCGCCTGCTCCTCGGCGATCAGCGCCGCCGCCCGCGCACCGACGAGCATCGACGGCGCGTTCATCGCCGACACCGGCGTCCAGGGCACCACCGACGCGTCGGCCACGCGCAGCCCCGAGACGCCGCGCACGCGGAGGCGCGCGTCGACGACCGCCTCGCGCTCCTGCCCGGTCGTCGTCATGCGGCAGGTCCCGGCGAAGTGGTAGGTGGTCATCGCGTTCTTGCGCACCCACTTGCCGATGGCCTCGTCGCTCTGCGCGAGCGGGCCCGGCATGAGCTCGCGCGCGCCCCACGCCTGCAGCGCCGCGCTCCCCGCGATCCGCCGCGCGAGGCGCACGCCGTGCACCATCGTCTCGAGGTCGCTCTCGACGGAGAAGTAGGCCGGATCGACGAGCGCGTCGTCGTGCGGGTCGGCCGACGCCAGGCGCACCGTGCCGCGCGAGGCGGGCTTGCCGAGGATGACCACGACGCCCCAGATGCGGTTCACGAATTGCTGCACGCCGGGCACGCGGAAGAGGCCGGCGATGCCGCCGCGCATCGCGCGCACCGGCCAGCCGCGCCGATACAGCGACGGGGGAAGGACCATCCCGGGCAGGAGGCGCATCATCCCTTCGCGGAACGAGGTGCGCGCGCTATAGAACACGTAGCAGGTGTCGGCCTCGCCGGGCGCGAGCGGCCCGCCGGGGTGGGCGCGGTGGAAGCCGTAGAGCTGCGCCCAGTGCGAGTCGGACTCTTTTTTGCCTAGCGAAAAAACCTGCACGTTGGGGTGGTCGTGCAGGTTCTCTCCGACGGCGGGGACCTCGGCGACGACGTCGATGCCGTGCTGGCGGAGCTGCGCCGGCTCCCCCACGCCCGAGAGCATGAGGAGGCGCGGCGTCTCGAGCGCGCCCGCGCAGAGGATCACCTCGCGGCGCGCGCGGGCGATGCGGCGGCGGCCGGCCGCGTCGTCGTACTCGACGCCGACGGCGCGGCGCATGTCGTCGAAGAGGACGCGGCGCGCGCGGGCGCCGGTCTCGAGGGTGACGTTGCCCTGCGCGAGGCGCGGGCGCAGGAAGGCGACGTAGCCGTTGCGGCGCTCGTTGGCCTCGACGTCGAGGTTCATCCACTCGTAGCCGAGGTAGCCGGCCAGGTCGCCGTCGTTGAGGTCCTCCTTGCGACGGAAGCCCGCCTCCTCGGCGCCGGCGATGGCCGCCTCGCAGAACTCGGTCGGGCCGACGCGGCGGACGCGCAGCGTGCGCTCGACCGCCTCGAACGTCGGGCGGACGTCGTTCCAGCGCCAGCCGTCGACGCCCCAGGCGGCGAAGTCGAAGGCGGCGCCGCGCGTATAGACCATCGCGTTCACCGCGCCCGAGCCCCCGACGACGCGCCCGGTGCCCGCGAAGAGGCGGTGCCCGGCGGCGCCGCGCTGCGGGACGGTGAAGCGCTCGAACAGGAGGCGCGGGTTGATGAACGCCTTCTTGTAGCCGTCGGCCGCCAGCGTCTCGGGGTGATCCTCGGCGCGGTCGCCGAGCTCGAGGACCAGCACGCGCGTGTCGCGATCGGCCGCCAGCTCGCCGGCGAGGACGCAGCCGGAGGAGCCGCCGCCGACGACGATGAAGTCGAATTGGGGTTCGGTGCTCATGGTTCGGGCGGACCCTAGCACAGCGCCAGCGACGGTGACGTGCGGACAGCTGTCCGCAGTGGCGGGCGCGGGCTCCACCCCGCGGTCAGGCGCGGGCGAGCTCGAGCACGAAGTGCGCGCCGCGCGGGCTGTCGACGAGGGCGACCTCGCCGCCGTGGTGGCGCGCCAGCTGGCGGGCGATGGCCAGGCCCAGGCCGGCGCCCGAGGACTCCTGCTCGCGCGCGCCGCGGTAAAAGGGCGCGAAGATCTGCTCGCGCTCCTCGGGGGCGACCCCCGGGCCGTCGTCCTCGACGAGGAGCCGCACGCGCTCGCCGTCGGTCTCGACGCGCAGGCGGACCTCGCCGCCGGTGGCGGTGTGGCTGACGGCGTTGTCGAGGAGGTTGCGCAGCGCGCGCGAGAGATCCTGCGCCCGGCCGCGCACCTCGACGGGCGGCGGGTCGGTCGCGGCGAAGCGCACCTCGCGGGCGCGCGCGGCCCCGCCGGCGATGCGGAGCGCGTCGGACACCACCGTCGCGAGCGGCGCGCGCGCGTCGTCGGTGCGCGCCTCGGTGGCCCGCGCCATCGTGAGGAGATCCTCGGCCAGCGCCATCAGCTCGTGGACGTCGCCGAGCGCGCTCTCGACGGCGGCGCGGTAGCCGTCGACGTCGCGCGGGTGGCGCAGCGCGAGCTGGAGCTCGCCCCGCAGCGCCGCCAGCGGCGAGCGCAGCTCGTGGGCCGCGTGCGACACGAAGGTCCGCTGCGCGCTCATCACCGCGTCGAGCTGCGCGATCATGTGGTCGAGATCGCCGGCCAGATCGCGCAGCTCGTCGGAGGCCGCCCCCTGCCGCGGGACGCGCGCCGCCAGATCGCCCGTCGCCACCCGCCGCGCCGTCGCCGCCACCCGCTCGACGTCGGCCGCCATCCGCCGCCCGAGGACGAAGGCGACCAGCCCCGCTGCCGCCAAGCCGAGGAGGAACAGCGCGCCGAACACCTCGTACAGCGAGCGGACGTCGGCGTCGATGTTCCGGCGCGAGATGGCGAGGAGCAGGACGCGCCCCTGCCGCGTCGGGAAGACGATCGCCCGCAGCGGCTCGGTGGCGTTGCGCAGGTCGATGTAGACGCCGTCTCGCGGCAGCGGCGACGGCAGGTCGAGCCGCGCGAGCGGTGGCACGTCGGTGAAGCCGACCGTCACCGAGCGCAGCCGCCCGTCGCGCTCGTAGAGCGCCGCGAAGCGCGCGACGGCGACCACCTTCTGCCCCTCGCCGTCGCGCTGGTCGAAGAGCTGCTCACCGACGAGCGTCGCCTCCGAGAGCAGCTCGATGTCGAGCTGGCGCAGCTCGGCGCGCTCGTCGAGGACGATGGCGATCACGAACGCCGCCAGCAGCACGAACGCCGTCAGGAGCGAGAAGGTGAGCGTCAGCCGGTTGCGCAGCTTCACGGGATCACGGCGGGGTCACGAGGCGGTACCCCACGCCGCGCACGGTCTCGACGAGCGCCGCGTGCGCGCCGAGCTTGTCGCGCAGGTTGCGGACGTGGACCTCGACGACGTTCGACTCGGGGTCGAAGCTGGTCTCCCAGACTTTTTGTAAAAGCTCGCTCTTCGGCACGGCCCGCCCCGCGGCGCGCGCCAGATAGGCCAGCAGCTCGAACTCGCGCGGGGTCAGCTCGAGGCGCGCGCCGTCGACGAGCGCGCGCCGCGCCATGCGATCGATCACCAGCGGCCCGACGGTGATCGCGCGCTCGGCGCCGGCGCGGCGGATGAGCGCCCGCGAGCGCGCCATCAGCTCGCCGAGATCGAACGGCTTCGGCAGGTAGTCGTCGGCCCCCGCCTCGAGCCCGGCGATGCGCTCGGCCACGTCGCCGCGCGCCGTCAGCATAAGGATGGGGACGCGCAGCCCGCGCGCGCGCAGCGTGCGGCAGACCTCGGGGCCGTCCATCTCGGGGAGCATCCAGTCGAGCACCACGAGGTCGTAGTCGAGGAGCCCGATCTGCTTCACCGCCGCGGCGCCGTTGCCCACCTGGTCGACGACGTACCCCTCCTCGCCGTAGGCGCGGAGGAGGAAGCTGGCCAGCTTCCGGTTGTCCTCGACGATCAGCACCCGCATCGCCCCCCGAGCATGCCACGGCCGTGCATGAAGGAACCTTCATCTGGCGTTCATCTGCACGCGCGCATCCTCGTCACATGCTCCGGCTGTCGCTCGCACTCGTGTGTCTCGTCGCGGTCGTCCCGCGCGCGCGCGCCGAGGCGATCTTCCACCCGACGGCGCAGATGACGCCCGCGACGCTGTCCGAGGTGGTCCGCGCCCACAGCGCCAAATCGAGCGCCGCGCAGCTCACCGTCGATCTGGCCCTCGCCGAGGCGGTCGGCGCGCGCGTCTTCGGCAACCCCATCGTCGACTTCACCTGGGGGACCATCCCCCTCGGCGAGCCGAACCCGAAGGACCTCGCCTCGCCGCTCGCCAACATCCCCAACTACAACGTCGGCGTCAGCTACACCTTCGACTTCCTGCGCCGCCCGCCGCGCGTCCGCCGCGCCGACGCGCTGGTGCGGGCCTCCCGCGCCGAGCGCGAGGTCATCCTCCTCGAGGAGACCTGGTCGCTGGCCAAGGCGCTCGGCAAGATCGCCGTCTCGGCGCTGAAGCGGCGCGCGTCGCTGGAGATGCGCGTCGACGCCGATCGCGCGACCGAGATCGCGCGCATCCGCGGCAAGGCGGGCGCCGGCAGCCTCCTCGACGTCGACCGCATGGAGAACGAGCGGCTGCGCACCGAGCTCCAGGTGACCGCCGCCGACGCCGAGCTCGAGGCGGCGCGCGCCGACTGCGCGGCGATCCTCGGCCTCGCCTGCGCCGACTTCGCCACGCCCGACGACGCCGAGGCCTTCCTCCACGCCTGGACCGACGCGGCGCTGGCCCGCACCGGGTCGATCGAGGAGCGCGCCGATCTGCAGTCGCTGTCGGCGCAGGTGGACGCCGCCTCGGCGGAGCTCGGCATGGCCAAGCGCCTCGCCATCCCCGACGTGACGGTGCGCCTCGGCTACACGCGCGACCAGTTCGTCGTCTCCGGCAACCAGCAGAACAGCCTCAACGTGGGCATCGCGCTGCCGCTGCCGGTGCTCTCGCGCGGGCAGGCCGAGCGGCGCGCAGCGACGGCGCGCGCCCACTGGCTCGCCGATCAGCGCGAGCGCCTGGTGCGCCAGAGCCTGGCGCTCATCCCGGCGCAGCGACGGAGCCTCGCCCTCGGGCAGGAGCGGCTGCGGCGCCTCGTCGGCGAGATGATCCCGCGCGCGCGCGCCGTGCTGGCGTCGCTGCAGAAGGCGTCGGAGTCGCGGCTCCTGCCGATCACCGACGTGCTGCAGGCGAGCCGCACGCTGAACGAGATGCTCCTCGATCTCGCCGCCACCGAGGCCACCTCCTTCGAGACCGCCGTCGAGCTCCTGGCCCAGTTCCCCATCGCGCGGAGCGATACGCCATGAACAGCGCCCACCGCCCCAAGCTCCCCCTGCAGCTCATCCTCGGGCTCCTCCTCGGCGGCGCGACGGTGGCGCTGGTGCGCGTCGGCGTGCGGCCGCAGCCGACGGCGCTCGCGCCGACGTTCCAGGTGAAGGTCCAGGAGGGCACCGTCTCCATCCCCGATCAGTCGGTGGTGCCCTTCTCCTTCGACACCGCCCCCGTCGAGCTCTCGGCGCCGCTGCCGCCGTCGCAGGTGACCGCGCGCGTGGCCACGATGGAGTCGAAGACCGCGCCCTGCTACGCGCCGCTCGAGGGGCGCATCGCCGAGGTCTCGGTGCGCATCGGCGATCGCGTGAAGCAGGGGCAGCGCCTCATGCTGGTGCGCTCGGGCGAGCTGGCGGCGCTCGAGCGCGACATGAAGGCGGCGCAGCTCTCCATCCGCACCAAGCAGGCGCTCGTCGAGCGGCTGCGCCTCCTCGTCGAGTCGCGCGCCGCGCCGCAGGCCGATCTGATGGTCGCCGAGAGCGAGCTCAACGAGGCGCGCCTGACCGCGTCGGCGGCCGAGGCCAAGGTGCGCTCGCTCGGCGTCCAGAGCCAGCCCGACGTCGGCTACTGGGTCCTCGCCGCGCGCTCGGGGAACATCGTCCAGCTCGACGCGCAGTCGGGCAAGCAGGTGGGGCCCGATCGCGATCACCCGGTGGCGACGATCGCCGAGCTCGACGAGGTGCTGGTGCTCGCCGACGTCCCGCAGAGCGACATCACTGGGCTCCAGGTCGGCGCCACCGCGCTGGTGCGCGCGCCCGGCGACTCGGGCGAGCCGATCACCGGCAAGGTGGACGTGATCAGCGCCGTCGTCGACCCCGAGCGCCAGACGGTGCCGGTGCGCATCCGCGTGCAGAACACGGCCCACCGCCTGCGCGCCTACGCCTTCGTCGAGGCGAGCTTCCAGGCGACCAGCACCGAGCGGGTGATCATCGCCCCCGCGCAGGGCGTCGTCTCCGACGGGCTCACGTCGATCGTCTTCCTGGTGTCGGCCGACGGCCACTCCTACCAGCGGCGCCCGGTGAAGCTGGGGCGGCGCTCGTCGGACAAGGTCGAGGTCCTCGAGGGGCTACGCCCCGGCGACCGCATCGTCACGCGCGGCGCGCTCCTGCTCCTCAACGCGCTCGCCGGGAGCAAGTAGGTCGGCGATGGAGCGGATGCTCGACTCGCTGTTCAAGAACCGCCTGGCGATCCTGCTCCTCGCCGTCGGGTTCTTCGCCTGGGGGATCGTCGCGCTCTCGGGCCTCACCATCGAGGCCTTCCCCGATCCCAGCGACACCCAGGTCAACGTCATCACCCGCCACGAGGGGCAGTCCCCCGAGGAGATCGAGCGCCAGGTCTCGATCCCCATCGAGCGCGCGCTGAACGGCATCCCCGGCCTCACGCGCGTGCGCAGCATCAACCTCTTCGGCCTCTCCTACATCACGCTGACGTTCCGCGACGGCGTCGACGTCCTGACGGCCCGCGCGCAGACCCTCGAGCGGCTGCGCCTCGTCGAGCTCCCCGAGGGCGTCCTGCCCGCGCTCGGCTCGCTGTCGACGCCGATCGGCGAGATTTACCGCTATACATTAACGGCGAAGCAGAACGAGCCGATGCTCCTGCGCACCGTGCAGGACTGGGTGGTGCGCCCGCAGCTCCTGCAGGTCGACGGCGTCGCCGACGTGACCTCGTACGGCGGGCTCCTCAAAGAGATCAACATCCGCCCCGACCCGATCGCGCTCGCCTCGCGCAACCTCACCCTCGAGGACGTCGAGGACGCGCTCAAGAAGGCGTCGGAGAACGCCTCGGGCGGCGTGATCGAGCGCGGCACCGAGCAGCTCGTCATCCGCTCCGAGGGCCTCTTCAAGAACCTCAACGACATCTCGCGCGTCGTCGTCGGCGAGAAGGGCGGCACGCCGGTCTACCTCTCGGACGTCGCCTCGGTGCAGGTGGGCTGGGCGCCGCGCCAGGGCATCGTCGGGCGCGGGCCGAACCCCGACACCGTCGAGGGCATCGTGCTCATGCGCCGCGGCGAGCGCCCCGCCGACGTGCTCGAGCGGCTGCGCGTGAAGATCGCCGAGATCAACAAGCACGGCCTCCCCGAGGGGATGCAGATCACCGTCTTCTACGACCGCACCGAGCTCATCAACCAGACGCTGAAGACCGTCGGGCGCAACCTCGCCGAGGGGGCGATCCTCGTCGTGGTGGTGCTGTTCGTCTTCCTCCTCGACATCCGCGCGGCGCTGATCTGCGCGGTGCTGATCCCGCTGTCGCTGCTGGTGGCGTTCATCTACCTCTCGCTGCGCGGGATGTCGGCCAACCTCCTGTCGATGGGCTCGGTCGACTTCGGGGTCATCGTCGACGGGGCAGTGGTGCTCGTCGAGGCCATCGTCCACCGCCTGCACGACGCGCCCTCGACCGACGCGGCGGGGCTGCTCGAGCGCATCAAGGCGGCGATGCGCCAGGTGCTCCGCCCGACGCTGTTCGCGCTGCTCATCATCATCGCCGCCTATCTGCCGATCTTCCTCCTCGAGCGCGTCGAGGGGCGCATCTTCGCGCCGATGGCCCACACCGTCGTCGCGGCGCTGCTCGGGAGCCTGCTCTTCTCGATGACGCTGGTGCCGGTCCTGGCGTCGTTCGCCTATCGCCGCCCGCGCCACCACAAGGAGTCGCCGGTCCTCGTCGCCGCGTCGAACCTCTACCTGCCGTCGCTGAAGGGCGCGCTCCGCCGCCCCAAGCTGGTCATCGGCGTGGCCACGGCGCTGCTCGCCGTGTCGGTGTGGCTGATCGGCGGGCGCGGCAGCGAGTTCCTCCCCGAGCTCAACGAAGGGTCGCTCTACCTCACCATCACGCTGCCGCCGAACACCTCGCTCACCGAGGGGCGCCGCATGGTGCCGGTGATGAACGCGATCATCGATCGCTTCCCGCAGGTCGAGTCGCGCGTCTCGCACCTCGGGCGACCCGAGGACGGCACCGACCCGAAGCTGGCCAACAACCTGGAAATTTTTGTCAAGCTGCGCCCGATGGCCGAGTGGCCGCACGAGACGCCGACGCTGGGCGCGCTCACCGACGCGATGGCCGAGGCCTTTTCGCGCATCCCGGGGATCGAGGTCAACTTCTCGCAGCCGATCCGCGACAACGTGAACGACAGCATCGCCGGGCAGCAGGGGCAGATCGCGCTCAAGTTCTACGGGACCAACCTCGAGAAGCTGCAGGTGGCGGCCGAGCAGGCCAAGAAGCTCATCGACGGGATCCGCGGCGCCACCGACGTGGCGATCGTGAAGAGCGGGGTGCTGCCGCGCGTGCTGATCGCGCCGCAGCGCGGGGGGCTCGGGCGCTTCGGCCTCACGATGGACGACGTGCAGCACTTCCTGGCGACGGCGCTCGGCGGGCGCATCGTCGGCGATCTGTGGGAGGACGAGCGCGTCTTCGACGTCGTCCTGCGCCTGCCCGAGGCGAGCCGCGACACCGTCGAGAAGCTGTCCACGCTGCGCATCCCGACGCGCACCGGGGCGCTGGTGCCGCTGGCGTCGATCGCCGAGATCACTGTCGGGTACGGGCGCGCGGCGATCAGCCGCGAGAACAGCCAGCGCTACGTCGGCGTGCGCATGAACGTGCGCAACCGCGACCTCGGGTCGTTCGTCGAGGAGGCGCGCGCCAAGGTCACCAAAGAGGTGAAGAGCGACGGCATCACCCAGACGGAGTGGGGCGGGGAGTTCGAGTCGAAGGAGCGCGCGATGCACCGCCTGTCGGTGCTGGTGCCGCTGGTGCTGGTGCTGACGCTGGTCCTCTTGTTCTACGCCTTCGGGTCGATCAGCCTGGCGATCCTCGTCTTGCTGAACGTGCCGTTCGCGCTGATCGGCGGCGCGATCGGGCTGTGGCTCGTCGACATGCCGCTCTCGATCTCGGCGGCGGTCGGCTTCATCGCGCTCGTCGGGCAGGCGGCGCTGAACGGCGTGCTCGTGCTGTCGGCGATCGACCAGCGACGGCGGGACGGCGCCGCGCTCGACGACGCGGTGGTCGAGGGCGCGACCGAGCGGCTGCGCGCGGTGCTCATGACGGCGGCGCTGGCGGCGCTCGGGCTCGTGCCGGCGGCGCTGTCGAACGCGATGGGGGCCGAGATGCAGCGGCCCATGGCGGTGGTCATCGTCGGCGGGACGATCTCGGCGGCGCTGCTCACGCTGATCGTGCTGCCGGTCAGCTATTCGCTGTCGATTCGCCTGTTTGAGCGCGTCGACAGGGCCAGCGAGAAGTAGCCGCCGATTTCGCTGCAACAGCGGGCGACCGGGGGGCTCTACCCGGTAGCCATGACGTTGCGCGTGTTCCCGCTGTGGGTGATCTCGTTCCTGGTGGCCTCGACGGGCGTCGCCCGCGCGGCCGCCGACTGGCCGTCGCTCCTGCCGGTGCCGTCGGTGGCCAGCCACCTCGATGGCTCGATCCGCGACGTGCTGGTGCTCGCGGTGAACGACGGCGCGGCGGCGGCCGAGGCGCTGAAGGGCGCGCTTCAGGCGTCGGGCGCGGTGCGCACGGTGACGCTGTCGCGGGTGACCGAGCCGCCCGGGCGCACCGACGACAGGGCGCTGTTCGCGGGGGCGCGCGGCTTCGCCGTCGACACCATCGTGGTGGTGCGGCGCGTCCTCAGCGACGGGGGTGAGGTCGGGATCTTCGCCTGGTACGACAAGGGCGGCGAGACCATCGGCGGGTTCACGGTGCAGGAGGGGCAGCCGCTGGCGACGCACAAGGCGAAGCGCGGCGCCGCCGCGCAGGGCGTGAGCGAGGACGCCGCCAGCGCGGTCTCGGGCGTGTTCCGCGACCGGCGCGACGCGCGCGCGCAGCAGGGCGACGCGCCGCCGTCGGGCGGGCCGGGCGTGCCGATCCCGCCGCTGCCGCGCCAGGCGGTGCGCGAGTATCAGGCGCGGCGCCTCGGGGTGTACGGCTACACGCCGGCGTCGGACACCGGGTATGGCCTCCTCTGGGCGGGTCAGCCGTACGAGGGGTGGCCGGGGAACAGCATCTCGATGTTCGATCTCCTCGATCGCGTCGACGGCGAGCGGGCGAAGGAGGCGCGGCGCGGGCGCGCGATCCGCGCCGGGATGGCCACCGCCGGGTCGCTCGTCGGGGTGGCCGGCCTCTCGACGCTGATCGCGAGCGCCTTCGTGAAGGACGACCGCACGCCGTACTACGCGGGGGGCGGCGCGCTCATCGGCGGCGGCGTCCTCGTCGGCCTGCTGGCGCTGGCGGTGAAGCTGCCGCTGCCGTCGGCGAACGAGGCGGCGAAGCTGGCCGAGGGCTACAACGAGCGGCTGCGCAAGAAGCTCGGCCTCACCGTCGAGGAGGTGGCGGCGGCGCCGGCGCCGGGCGGCGTGGTGATCACCGTCGGCGGGGGCTACTACTGATGCGCGCGGCGGTGGTCATCGTCGCGCTGGCGGCGCTCGGGGCGCCGTCGGTGGCACGGGCGGGCGACGCGCTGGCCGAGCTGGAGCGCCAACAAGTCCAGCTCTACGAGAAGGTCGGCCCGTCGGTGGTGTTCCTCTCGACGACCGACAGTTTCGGCTCGGGCTTCTTCGTCGAGCCGGGGCTGGTCCTGACCAACGCGCACGTGGTGAAGGACGTCCGCACCGTGACGGTGGTGATCGCCGACGGGCGCCGCGTCGAGGGGCGCGTCGCCGAGAAGGCGGCCGAGGACATCGACCTCGCGCTGGTGCGGGTGCCGGTCACCGACGTCGAGCCGCTGCCGCTCGACGAGGGCAAGGAGCTGCGCGTCGGTAGCTGGGTCGGCTCCGTCGGGCACGGGCGCGGCGGCATCTGGTCGTTCGTGACCGGAATGGTGTCCAACATTTATCCCTCCGGAGCGCAGCGCGCGATCTTCCAGACGCAGATCCCGCTCAACCCGGGGAGCTCGGGCGGGCCGATCGTCGACCGGCGCGGGCGCGTCGTCGGCGTGGTGACGGCGGCGATGAAGGAGTCGAACAGCATGAACTTCGCCATCCGCGCCGACGTCGCGCTGCGCGTCCTGTCGCTGCTCGGGGCGAAGTGCGCCTGCGTGACGGTGACCGCGCCCGCCGACGTCAATGTCTTTGTCGACGGGACGCTCGTCGGCAAGGGGCCGCGCGTGGTCTTCCCGGCGGAGGCGCGCACCTACCAGGTCTCGGCGCTGGTGAAGGGCGCGATGAAGCGCGTGCGCGTCCGCTACCCGACCGAGCGCGCCGTCAGCCTCACCGACTAGCGAACGGCGATTTCGCCGTTCGACCGGCGATTTCGCCGTTACGTCGCGGTCTGTTCGGCGAGGAGCGCGGCCGCGATCGGGTCGTCGCCGGCGAGCGCGCGCAGCGCCACGCGGGCCCGCGTCGCGTCGCCGCCGTGGAGGTGCTCGGCGAGGAGGACGACGGCGCTCAGGCGCTCTTCGCCGGTGAGCAGCGCGACGGCCCGCGCGTCGATCGCCGGTCGCGCCGGATCGAGGCTCTCGACGAACGCCGCGAATGAGGGCGATGGCGACGACGGCGCCGCGAACGGCAGCGGCTCGAGCGGGCTCGCGCGCACCAGGCGCTTGAGCTCCTCGACGGCGGGCGCGGCGATCAGCGCCGACGGGCTCTGCAACCTTCGCAGGAGGAGGCGCGGCCCGCGCAGCGGATCCGACGGCAGCTTCGCGAGGCCGAGGCGCACGAAGAGCTTCCCGGCGACGTCGGCGCGCACGCGCGCGTCGGGATCGTCGAGCAGCTCGACCAGATAGAAGGTCGTGCCCCAGTCGGGCAGCTCGTCGATGACGCCGAGGGCATCGAGCCGCGCCGTGGGATCGGCGCGCCGCTCGCGCTCGAGCGCCATCAGCTCGGCGCGGACCGCATTACCGACGAGGCCGAGCAGCGTCCGCCCCGCCGCCGTGCTGATCCCCGGCGCGCGTCGCGCGAGGATCGCGAAGAGGTGCGCGAGCGCCTCCTCGCGCGTGAACAGCGACGGGAGCGCGACGATGAGTCGCGTGACCTCGGTGGTGGCGAGCTGCACGCGCAGCTCGGTGCGGAGCTGCTCCTTCTCGTCGTCGGTGCACTCGGCGAACGACGGCAGATCGAGGAAGTCGCGCCAGTCCAGCCCGCCGCGGAGGCTCTCGCGGAAGCGCTCGACGGGCGAGCCGCCGCTCACGCTCCGCCGAGCGTCTGCAGCGCCTCGGCGCCCGCATGCGCGTAGGCCGGCAGGCGCGAGGCCGCCGCCCACTCGAGGAGATCGCGGTGCTCGCGCCCGCCGATCCGCCCGACGTAGAGGACGCCTCGCGGCTGATCGCGGTGCAGCGCCACGTCGGCGGCGTAGACCAGGAGCGCGCGGCGCTCGTCGTCGCCGAGCGGCGCCAGGAGCGACTCGTCGACGGGGCCGCTGCCGCCGTCGATGTCGTTCATCGCTGCGCGCAGCGCCGCCGGGATCGGCGCCATCGCCACCGGCTGATACCCGAGCACGATCGGCATCGAGCCGAGCAGCGCCTTCAGCCGCTCGACGGCCGGCCCGCGGAACGACGGCAGCTCGAGCGTCAGCGTCCGCCGGAGGAGGCCCATCCCCGTCCACCACGGCGACGTCACGAGGTCGTACTGCCGCCAGTCCCACAGCCGCTCGATCAGCACCGTGCGCACGTCCTCGCGCGCCGCCGCGCGATCGAGCATCCCGGCGACGTGCGCCTCGCCGCCCGCCGCCAGCAAGAGGTCGACGGCGCGCATGAGGCCGTGCCGATCGAGCCGCTCGTTGACGATGGCGTCGTCGAGCGCCGCCACCAGCCCGTCGCGGGTCAGCTTCAGGAGCTCGTGCCCCGCCTCGACGCGCACGCGCGGCTGCCCGCTCTGCAGCAGCGACTCGAGCGCCGCGCGCAGCTCGTCGGGCGACGCCACCGTCCAGAGCACCGCCGGGACGCGCCAGTCGCCCGCCCGCGCCGCGTCGACGAGCAGCGCCCGCGCCGCGTCGCGATCCGCCTGCGACCAGCCGTCGGTGAAGAGCTCCAGGTACTCGCGCTCGCGCGGCGTCGTCGCCAGCGCGTCGCGCACGAGGTCGAGAGGGGTCGTCATGTCAGGAGACTGTCAGCTGAAGATCAGGTGATGTTCGGGAGGATATCGTTGACGGTGACCGCGCCCTTGATCTGCGCGTCGATCATCGCGATGAGCTGCGCCGCGCCGGCGATCCCCGCGCCCGGGATCGACGGGCTGAGCGTCTTCATCTGCCCCGGCGTCACCTCGATGCGCAGGTTCACCTTCAGGTTCGTCACCTTGCCGTCGCCCATCAGCGTCGCGATGCGCGGGAGCTCGTCGTCGCGGAACACCGACGACTGCAGCGCGATGCACGCCTGGAGCTCGCTCACCATCGCGCGCCGCTCGGCCGCGGTCTTCCCCTTGCCGACGTTCGACACGAACCACGGCATGCCGATGTCGACGTGCGCGGTCACCTCACCGACGAAGGTGTTGGCGTACGCCGCCGAGACGCCGCTCCACCACGCGCTCGCCTGGCTGCCGTTGTAGGGGATCCACTGCTTCTGCTCGTTGGCGTCCTTCTTGTTCTGGGCGACGCCGTCGAACATGTTGCCGACGAGCGTCGTCTCGAGCGTGCGGTGGGTGACGCCGGCCGCCTGGTTCGCGGGGTTGGCGTTGGCCGCCGCCGCCGTCTCCTCGGCGCGCGCGCGCCCCGAGCCGCCGCCGGCGTACCCGGTGTAGAGGTGGCCGCCGCCCGACGACGGCTTGTCGTCGGGGAAGACCGACTTGAGGTCGTTGTAGATGTTGGCGAACTCGACCTTCGCCGCGTCGGCGTTGGTCTGCATCGCCGCCGTCGCCCAGCGACGGTACCACTCGCCCTTGCGCCCCTCGAACGCCGACAGCTGCGCCGCGGTGCCGCCGCGCGCCGCGATGTTCGCCTTCACCGTCGCGAAGTTCGCCTCGAAGCGCCCGACCGAGCCCGAGAAGCCCGACGGATCGCTGGTCTTCTCGAGCGCGGGCGCGACCGTCATCGTCGACTGGACGCCGAAGAACTGCCCCGCGGCGCCACCGACGGGCGCAGGCGCGGGCGGCCCCGGCGCGCGCCAGAGCTTGGTGCCGACGCCGTCGAGCTTGGCCGAGATCTTCTTTTCGTCCTTCTTCTTCTCGCCGACCTCGCCCTCTTTGGCCTCGGCCTCGCCCTCTTTGGCCTCGGCCTCGCCCTCCTTGCCCTCCGACTCGGCGCCCTTGTCCTTCTCTTTGTCCTTGTCCTTCTCTTTGCCCTTGCCCTTGCCGCCGCCCTTTTCGCCCTTGGCGTCCTTGCCGTCGTGCATCTCCTCGGCGACCTTGTCACCGACGGCGTCCGCCTCCTGCTCGGCCGGCTCCTCCGGCTTCGAGACCTCGGGCGCGCCGCCCTTGGCCTTCTCTTCGCCTTCGTCCGCCTTGCGCGAGACGCCCGACTTCTGCCCCTGCACGACGTGCGTGAGCTCGTGCGCGAGGAGGCGATCGCCCTCCTTCGTGCCCGGCTGGAACTGCCCGCTGTTGAAGTGGATGTCCGACCCGACGGTGAAGGCGCGCGCCCCGTAGCCGGTCGCCGCCTTCGCCGAGTCACCTCCGGTGTGCACGCGCACCGACGAGAGGTCGGCGCCGAGCTTGGACTCCATCGGCTTCCGGACGCTCGACGGCAGCGCGTTGCCGGCCGACTCGGGGATCTTCGGCGCGCCGTCGACCTCGCCGTTCGCCTTGCGCATGATGCGCGCCGCGGCCCCACCGATGACGCTGCGCCGCTCGTCGGCGATGCGCCCCATTGGAGCGGTCCCGCGCGAGCCGCCCGAGAATCGATAGGCGACCTCGCTCATCGACGGCGCAGGGGACGGTTTCGCCTGAGCGACCTCCTCGTCCTCTGCCCGACGGTGATCGACCCCGGAATCCGCTTTCTTCGCTTCGCGCAAATCACTCACGAATGTGACCCCTGTCTGATTATCGCAGATCGAGGCCAAAACGTTGCGTCCCGTCGGAGACGCCGACCCGCACCTACACGAGGAGGTTCAGCTTCCCGAGCAGGAGCTCGCGCGCGATGAGCGCCACGTGCACCTCGTCCGGCCCGTCGGCGATGCGCGCCGCCCGCGCCGAGCGGTACCACTGCGCGAAGGGCATGTCGTCGGAGAAGCCGAGCCCGCCGTGCATCTGGATGGCGTCGTCGAGCGTCTTGCAGAGGAGCCGCGCGACGTGGTTCTTGGCCATCGACGAATAGACCCGCGCCTCCTTGGCCTGCCCGCGCTCGAGCATCCAGGCGCAGTGGAAGGTCATCAGATTCCCGGCGTGGATCCCCGCCGCCGCCTCGGCCAGCATCACCTGGATCTGCTGGTGCTGAGCGAGGAGCTTGCCGAAGCTCTGGCGCGTCCCGACGTAGGCGCGGCACAGCTCGACGGCGCGCGACGCGAGGCCCAGCCAGCGCATGCAGTGGGTCAGCCGCGCGGGCACGAGCCGCCGCTGCGCCAGCGAGAAGCCCTCGCCGATCTCGCCCAGCACCGCGTCGTCGCCGACGCGCACGCCGCGGTAGCGGATCTCCGCCTCGCGGTGCTGCAGGAGCGGTTCCGACATGACCGGGATGTCGCGCACGTGCTCGACGCCGGGCGCGTTCCGATCGACGACGAACATCGACGCGCCCCGCTTCGGATCGTCGGAGGTGCGCGCCATCACGATGAGGAACGCCGCGTCGCCGCCGCCGGTCGTGTACCACTTGTGCCCGTCGATGACCCACTCGTTCCCGTCGCGCACCGCCTTGGTGCGCAGGTTCGACGGGTCGGCGCCCGCGCCCGGGGCGGGCTCGGTCATCGAGAAGCCGGAGGTGATCTCTCCGTCGACGAGCGGCTTCAGCCAGCGCGCCTTGATCGCCTCCGACCCCGACTGCAGGAGTAGATCCATGTTCCCCTGGTCGGGCGCGTCGCAGTTGAAGACCTTCGCGCCGACGGGCGAGCGCCCCATCTCGCGGAACAGCGTGCACATCCCCATCGGCCCGAGGCCGCGCCCGCCGTACTCGACGGGGAGGTGCGGCACCCAGAGTCCGGCCGCCCGCGCCTCGGCCTGCAGCGCGCGCAGCGTCCCGTACTCGCGGCGGCGATCCTCGTCGATGACCGCCAGCTCCTTGGGGATGATTTTCTCGTCGATGAAGGCGCGCACCCGCGCGCGGAGCTGCTCCAGCTCCGGCTTCAGCGTGAAGTCCATGGTCAGGTCGCCTCGGGCAGATCGAGCCGTGCGTCGAAGAAGGGATTATTGACAGACAACTTATCGCGCAGCGTCTCCAGCATCGCCCGGCGCGCCTGCGCCTCGTCGCCGGCGGAGAGCGCCCCGGCGCGGAGCTTGTCGACGAGCACGCGGGACAGACGCTCGATCGCCTGCCGCCGCGCGCGCGGCTCGACGCGCTCCTCGGGGGCGAGCGGCTCGTGCGGCAGGAGCACCGACAGCCGCTCCAGCTCGGCGGCGTCGTGCGGCGACTCCTTCTGCAGCTCGGCGGCGACGATCTGCGCCAGGTTCGCCGCGATCAGCGCGCGGAAGCTCAGCCGCGGATCGGTGAGGAGCGGCTTCACGTCGTTGGTGAGGAACTCCGCGACGGCGAAGAGCAGCGCCTCTCTCTCGGGCGGATCGTGCATGCCGCGCCCCTTTCCTGTCTAGCGATTAACGTGACGAGGGCCCGCGCTCGATGAGCCGCAGCGCCTCGAACTCCATCTCGGCGGCGCGCCGCGCGACGGCGATGAGCTCGATGTCGCGCTCGCCCTCGTCGTAGCGGCGCCCCTGCGACAGGCTCCCCATCGCCCAGCGCACGTTGCCGAGCACTTCCCAGTAGTGCACCTCGCGCCGATCGACGCGCCGCCCGGACGCCGCCTCGTAGGCCGCGTAGAAGGGCGCGCGCGCGGCGATCCCGCCGATCGGCAGCTCGACGCGCCCGAAGCGCCAGTCGCGCACCGCGATCCAGGCGAGGTCCTCGGCGGGCGTCCCCCAACGCGCGAACTCCCAGTCGAGCACCGCGACGAGCCCGTCGGGCGCCACCATGAAGTTCCCGACGCGGAAGTCGCCGTGCACCAGCGTGACCTCGCTCGTCGCCGGCGCCTCGCGACGCAGCCACGCCAGCGCCAGCTCGAGCCCCGGCCGCGGCCGCTGGAGCGACGCCAGGCCGCGCGCCAGATCGTCGAGCACGACGCGCACCGGATCGAGCGCGCGCAGCTCCGCGCCCGTCTGCGGATCGATGAACGGCCGCGCCTTGCCGTCGTCGCGCGCGAACAGCCGCGGGTGCGTCGACGGCGTCACCGAGTGGATGCGCGCCAGCTCGGCGGCCAGCTCGCCGGGAAGCTTGGCGCGCGCCGCCTTCAGCTCGGGGCTCTTCACCACGCGCCGACCGATGGCCTCGCCCTCGACCCAGTCGAGGAAGTAGGACGAGGCGCCCTCGCGCGTGAGCCCCCGGGCCGGCCAGCGCGCGGGCGGCGTCCGCACCCCCGCAGCGACGGCGGCGTCGATGACCCGCGCCTCCCCGGCGCGATCGAGCGACCCCGGCAGCGACCCCTTGGCGTCGGCGCGCAGCACCGCCCGCCGCTCGCCCCCGTCGGCGCCGCGCAGCCGCACCCGCCAGTTCTCCTGGCAGGCGCCGCCGGCGAGGAGCTCGATCCCCTCGACGGTGGCGTGCGATCCTGCTTGACGTAAATGCGCCGCGACCCGCTCGGCGAGCTCGGGCGCGGCTGCGCCGGTCACTTGCCCTTCCTCTTGAGGCTGGACCCCGCCGCCGCGAACAGCGTGAGCACGCCGCCGCCGAACACCAGCCCGCCCCAGACGTGGGTGACGAACGCCGGCATCGAGACGAGCGCGCTCGTCTTGAACGTGAGGTACCAGAGCGCCCCGCCGAGCGCGAGCCCGACGAGCCCCACCCGCCAGAAGAGCGCGACGCCCCCCGGCCGCGGGTTCCCGCGCGAGAGCAGCCCGAACAGCGTCGTGAAGATCACCAGCGCCGGAAGGACGGTCTCGAGGAAGGTCTGCATCGGCTGTTACCGACGAAGCGGAGCGTCGGGCACGCCGCGCGGCCCGTCCTCGTCGGAGCGCGCCGACGGGCGAGCCAGCGTCACCGCCGCCTGCGCGTCGCGATCGTGCAGGAGGAGGCGCGCGCCCTCTCGGAAGGCGACCTCCATCTTCTGCGGCGCCGGGTGCGCGACGACGATGCCGACGCCGAACGTCGGGTGGCGCACCGCCTGGCCGATCTCGAACTTGGTCTTGGCGTTGTAGGTCAGCGCGTCGCGATCGGCCGACGCGATCCGCGCCTGCATCTCGGCGTTCGCGCGCGCGGCCTCCTCGGCCGCCGCCGCCCGCGCCGCCGCGGCCGCCGACGGCGCGCGCGGCGTCCGCACGCTCGCCCCCTCACCGCCCGCCGCCCGGGTCGGCTTCGTCCCGGGGGGCTGCGCCCGATATTGGTGCTGCTTGCCGCAGCCCATGCACTCCACCTTCGCCGGGGAGCTCCCGACGACGGCGACGATGATGTGATCCTTCATGATGCGGCAGGTTGTGCACCAGGCTTCAACCTCTCCGCCGACGCTCGCGCTCATCGCCAGGAAGGTAGCACGGTCGGGTGTGGGCGGATCGCCGTCATCGTCGCCTGCCGTCCACAGTGAAACTGGCGCGCGACAGGCGCGACCCCCACGAGGGGGCCCGACGACGCGTGCAACCTCGCGAGACTCCACGCGCCCGCGGGCGGTCCCGCGGTTGCACTGCCGGTCGTCACCATGCGCGCCGCGATCGGGATCGCTCTCTGTGCAGTCGTCGGATTGGGAAGTGGATGTCAGGACACGAAGGGCCCAGGCGGGACGAACGACAACACCGACCTCGGTGGAGGAGGGGGCGGTGGCGGCGGGGGCGGCGGCGGCGATCCGGCGACGCCCTTCGACGAGGGCGTGACGCTGACGATCACGCGCCTGGCGCCCGGCGGCGACGTCGCGCGCTTCGCGCTGCCAGTCGTGCGCGGGCGCCTCGCCGACGTGGCGACGCTGCGCGCGTCGAAGGGGGGCACGCCGCTCGCCTTCGCGGCGCGCGAGCTCCTCGCCGACTACGACGCGGCCGGCGCGCGGCGCGGCGTGCGCGCGGTGCTGATCGAGCTGCCGGCGACGGCGCTCGACGGCGACGCGACCTCGATCACGCTGCGCTGGAGCGGCGGCGCGGGCGATCCCCCGTCGGCGCCGGCGCGCGACTTCGCGTCGACCAGCGCCGCCGCGTCCGAGACCGTCCGCACCGTCACGCGCACCATCACCGCGGCCTCGGGCGGCGGGCAGCTCGTCGAGTCGAACCCGCAGACCCGCACGCTCTTCACCGCGCGCGAGCCGAACGTCGTCGCGCTCCTCCCCGAGGGCTACCTCGGCGCCACGCGCATCCTCGGGCCGGTGGTGACCGCGGCGCGCGCCGCCGCCCCCGAGCTCGCCGGCCTCGCGCCGCTCTCGTCGGCGATCGGCCGCTTCACGGGCTCGGCGATGTACGCCGAGAGCTACGCGCTCAACCCCGACCCCGAGTCGGTCATCGACCCCGTCGCCAACTACGAGGGCTGGCTGTACGACCGCTGCGCCACCTTCCTCGTCGCGCACGCGCACACCACCGACGCGAAGCTGCTGCGCCACGCGCTCCACAGCTGCTCGTACTACGCGGGGCAGATCGACACGACGACGACGGACAACCGCGGCATCTTCAAGGGCAAGCCTGACCCCGACACGAAGTACTCGCACCTCCGCGGCCTCTACGCCTACTACGCCATGACCGGCGACGAGGCGGCGCTCGAGGCGGGGCGCGCCATCGCCGACCTCTGGCTGAACGACGCCGCGTTCGCCATCCCCTACCGTCGCGGGATGATCCGCGGCATCGACAAGCTGTGGACCGAGCGGCTCCTCGGGACGTCGATGGAGGGGCTCTACTACGGGTGGCTGCTGACGGGCGATCGCAAGTACCGCGACGGCTTCATGGAGCTGCTCACGACGGCGCACCGCCACGTCACGGGCGACGCCGCGGCGCTGGCGGCGATCAACCCGGGGGCGAGCTTCCCGCCGCAGAGCTGCTTCATCCACTCGGCGGAGCAGCACTCCGAGGGCAACGCCGACGAGCCCTGGTGCTCGAGCTGGATGTCGGAGTTGTTGATTGACATCCTGGTGCGGGCCAGCGACGAGATCGGCGGCGACGTGCGCGAGCGCAGCGACGAGATCTTCATCCGCCTCGCGCGCTTCGTGCGCGACGTGGGGAGCGCCTATTTCACGAGCGATCTCCTCAGCGACTCCTTCCTGAAACCGTCGGTGTGCGACCGCGCCAGCGACGGGGAGAACCGCCGGCGCCTGGTGCCGCTCTACGGGTCGGGGATCGACGCGGGCGGCGTGCGGCGCTCGTACGGCGACTACAGCGACTACGAGCACTGCGCCGACGCGACGGCGCTGATGGCGGCGGCGCTGCGGGCGCTGGTCCACCGCGGCAGCTTCGCGGCCAACCCGGTGGCGCCGTTCCCGTCGGAGGGCGAGAGCTTCGTGGCGCTCCACGAGGAGCTGGCCTCGTGCGCGATGCGGACCTTCGAGGAGGACTCGCGCCCGCGCCGCGACCCGGCGACCTGGACCGCGGCCGACCTCGCGCCGGGCGTGGCCAACCCGGCGACCTTCATCCGCGACAACAAGATCGGGTACCCCAAGAACCCGACCAACCCGCAGCGCAAGCTGAGCTGGTGGTTCAACATGTCGATGCTGCAGTTCGCGCTGCTCGACGACGCCGGGCTGCAGGTGCCGACGCTGCGCACCGGGCGCGTGCAGCCGGCGAGCTGCCCCTAGATTCTGTCTAGCGGCAAAGATAGCCGACGACCATCGCGGTCATCGCGCGCGCGAGCTCGCCCGAGGCGAGCTGCTCGGGGAAGTCGCGCGCCGCGGTCCGCACGCCGGCCAGCACCATCTTCACGACGAAATCGGCGGCGAAGCCGAGGTCGCCGTCGACGCGCAGCTCGGCGCGCCGCGCCTCGAGGAACGCGCGGGTGAGCGCCGTCGCGCGGTCGGCCATCCCGAGGCCGGTCGCCAGATCGCCGAGGTGCGGCGCCTCGGCGTACCAGCGCTGGTAGAGGGCGCGACGCTCGTGCACGCGCGCCGCCAGGTCGGCGATCAGCGCGCCCACCCCCTCGGCGACGGTCATCGTGGCCAGCGCCGGCGCACGCCGCTCGACGATGGCCAGCTCCTCGGCCCACATGCGGTGGACGAGCGCCTCGATGAGCGCTTCCAGCGTCGGGAAGTAGTGGTAGAGCGTGCCGATCGAGACGCCGGCCGCCTCGGCGATGCGGTTGGTGGTCGCGCGCGCGAAGCCGTCGCGGGCCAGCACGCGCTCCGCCGCCTGGAGCAGGACGTCGACGGTCTCCGCCGATCGTCGCTGCAGCGGCGGCCGTCGCGGCGCGGTCTTTGGGCGGCGCGGCATCGCCTCGATGGGAAGCGACCGCCGGCGCCGCGTCAAGTTCGCCAGATCACCGGCGGCTCCGGTACGTTCGACGCTGGAGGAGGTCTCATGCGCGCTGTGCTCCAGGTGTTGTCGATCGGGTTCGCCGTCGCCGTCCTCGCTGCGCTCACCACCAACGCCGCTCGCGACGGGGGCGGCTGCAACGGGACGACCGCGCAGGCGCCGGCCCAGAGCGCCGCCAAGCCGGTCGCCGCCCCGTCGCCACCGCCGCCGCCGTCGTCGCCGCCGCCGCCTCTACCCGTCGACTCGAACCGCTTCATGCCCGCGACGAAGGCCGCGCCCGTCTTCCTCCCGCCGCAGCCGCAGCCGCAGCCGCAGGCGCCCACCCCGCCGCCGGGGAAGTGACCCGATGCGCTGGGCCCTCTCCGTCGCCCTCGCGGCGCTGGCCAGCTTCGGCCTCCTCGCCGCGGTCTTCGTGCCGCTCGAGCGGCTGTTCCCGTCGCGGCGCCAGCCGATCCTGCGCCCGGCGTTCGCCACCGACGCGCTCTTCTTCCTCGGGCAGTACCTCGCGTTCAACCTGCTGGCGATCTGGCTGCTCTCGTCGCTGTCGCGGGCCATCGGCGGCGCGCTGGCGCCCCCCGCCCCGCGCGCCCTCGTCGCCGTCGCCGCCGTCCTCGCCGGGGACCTTTGTGTCTACTGGTTTCACCGCGCCTGCCACGCGGTGCCGCTCCTCTGGCGCTTCCACGCCGTCCACCACTCGAGCGAGCAGCTCGACTGGCTGGCCGCGCACCGCGAGCACCCCGTCGACGGCATCCTCACGCAGCTCGCGACCAACCTGCCGCCGATCCTCCTCGGCGTCCCGCCCGGCCTCCTCGCCGGCGTCGCCGTCTTCCGCGGCATGTGGGCGATTTTTGTCCACTCGAATGTCCGCCTGCCGCTGGGGCCGCTGAAGCTGCTGTTCGGCGCCCCCGAGCTCCACCACTGGCACCACGCCCGCGGCCGCGGCGGCGCCAACTTCGCCAACGTCGCCCCCTGGGTCGACCTCCTCTTCGGCACCCACGAAGAGCCCCCGACGCGCGACTTCGAGCTCGGGCTCGCGCGAGCTGGGAAGCGGGGGTGGGTGGCGTCGATGATCGCGCCGTTTCGGGGCCGCGGCGGCTGACCGCGCGGCTTCCTTTTTACACGGAGGTCGGAGGACGGAGGTCTGACGGAGACAGAGATTTCTTGTCATCAGAAAATCATCTCCGTCCGACCTCCGACCTCCGTACTCCGTGTAAAAGGAAGCGCGACGAACCTTCGCCACCGCCTCGAAAAATTTGCTCCAGCACCGGGGGCGTGGCTCATGAGAGATGGTGTCCTCTGCCACGCGGCCCCCGTTTGCTCACGAGACGGTCCTCCTCGAGGAGGCAGTGGCCGCGCTCCAGCCGCGGCCCGGTGGGCTCTACTGCGACGGGACGCTGGGCGGCGGCGGCCACGCCGAGCGCCTCCTCGACGCCGCCAGCCCCGACGGGCGCCTGGTCGGCATCGACCGCGACCCCGACGCCCTCGCCGCCGCCGGCGCGCGCCTCGCGCGGTTCGGCGATCGCGCGACGCTGCTCCACGGCTCGTTCGGCGACGCCAAGCAGCTCCTCGCCTCCATCGGCGTCGACGCCGTCGACGGGCTGCTCGTCGACGTCGGCGTCAGCTCGCCGCAGCTCGACCGCGCCGACCGCGGCTTCTCCTTCCGTCACGAAGGGCCGCTCGACATGCGCATGGACCCGACGAGCGGCGAGACCGCGCGCGAGCTCTGCGCCCGCCTCTCCGTCGACGACCTCGCCGACCTCATCCGCCGCTACGGCGAGGAGCGCTACGCCGGCCGCATCGCGCGCGTCATCAAGGAGCGCATCGCCGCCGACCAGCTCCACACCACCACCGAGCTCGCCGCCGCCATCGCCGACGTCGTCCCCACGCGCGAGCGCTCGAAGGATCCGGCGACGCGCACCTTCCAGGCGCTGCGCATCGCCGTCAACGACGAGCTCGGCGAGCTCGAGCGCCTCCTCGACGCCATCCCGTCGCTGCTCCGCCCGGGCGGGCGCGCGGCGGTGATCTCGTTCCACTCCCTCGAGGACGCGATGGTGAAAGAGCGCTTCCGCGCGCTCTCGAAGGACCACGGCCTCCCCGCCGACATCGCCGCGTCGATGGGCCTGCCGCCGCGCCCGCCCTTCACCATCGTCACCCGCAAGCCCGTCGTCCCGTCGGAGGCCGAGGTCGCGCGCAACCCGAGGGCGCGCTCGGCCAAGCTCCGCGCGCTGGAGGCGGTCGCGTGACTCCGGCGGTCGCACCGACGACCGATGCCGCGCCGGCCCCGCGCCCCTCGCGCTCGCCCTTCGTCCTCGTCGGCGTGATCATCCTCGCGCTCACCGTCGCGGCGATGCTGCACGTCTGGGTGCACCTGCAAGTGATCGCCGTCGGGTACGAGATCTCGCGCGAGACGCGCGCGCGCCACGAGCTCACCGAGCAGAACCAGCGCCTCATGCTCGAGTTGCGCACGCGCCTCGATCTCGCCCAGATCGAGCGCGCCGCCCGCGAGCAGCTGAAGATGGTCTCGCCCGACCCGCGCGCGATCCGCGTCCTCCCCGTCCCGCGCGAGGCGATCGAGGTGCCCAAGTGAAGTGGGCCTCGCTCCTGACTTGGGCCAAGCGCCCCGACGCCGACGCCCCGTCGCCGCTGCCCGCCTTCCGCGCCGGCCGCTGGATCCGCGTGCGCGCGCTCTCGATGGCCGCGATCCTCGCGGTCCTCTTCGCGCTGCTCATCCACCGCGCCTGGGTCCTCCAGATCCGTGAGGCCGAGCGGCTCAAGCAGATGGCCGAGGATCAGTACCTCCAGGCCGTCGAGATCCCGCCCAAGCGCGGCCGCATCCTCGACCGCCACGGCGTCGAGCTGGCCGCCTCCGCCGAGGTCGACTCGGTGCACGCCAACGGCCGCCTCCTCGTCGCCCAGGGGCGCGTCGAGGACACCTCGCGCGCGCTCGCCCCGGCGCTGCACGTCGAGGTGAAGGAGCTGGAGAAGCGCCTCCGCGAGCGCCGCTACTTCACCTGGCTGAAGCGCCGCGTGTCGCCCGAGGAGGCGCGCGCGGTCCGCGAGCTGGCGCTCCCCGGCGTGGCCATCGACCGCGAGCCCCGTCGCTGGTACCCGCAGCGCACGCTCGCGGGCACGCTGGTCGGCTGGGCCGGCCTCGACAGCGTCGGGCAGGAGGGGCTCGAGCTGGTCTACGACCGCGACCTCCGCGGCGCGCGCGCGCAGGTCCCCGGCCTCCGCGACGCGCTCGGCCGCGCGGTGCTGACCGGCGGCCTCGGCGACATCGGCGACACCGCGGGCCACGACCTCCACACGTCGATCGATCGCTTCATCCAGTATCGCCTCGAGCGCGCGCTCGAGAAGGGCGTCGCCACCCACCGCGCCAAGGGCGGCGTCGCCGTCGCGCTCGATCCGAAGACGGGCGAGATCCTGGCGATGGCCTCGCTCCCGACGGTGGACCCCAACCAGCCGAACCAGAAGGGCGGGGCGCGCAACAAGGCGGTCACCGATCCCTTCGAGCCGGGCTCGACGATCAAGACCTTCTCGATCCTCAGCGCGCTCGAGCCGGGGCTGGTCCGCCGCGACGAGAGCTGGTACTGCGAGAACGGCCGCTGGCAGGTCGGCCCGGCGACGATCCACGACGCCGAGCGCATCGGCACCGTGACCACCACGCAGGTCCTCGCCGAGTCGTCGAATATCTGTACAGCGAAAATTGCCTTCCGCGCGGGCAAGGAGCGGCTGCGCGAGATGCTGGTGCGCTTCGGCTTCGGCAAGCCGAGCGGCATCGACCTCCCCGGCGAGCGCGCCGGCAACATCCGGGCGCTGCCGCGCATGGGCCCCGTCGAGACGGCGACGACGTCGTTCGGGCAGGGCATGACCGCGACGCCGCTGCAGGTGGCGGCCGCCTACGCGACGGTGGCCAACGGCGGCGTGTGGGTGAAGCCGCACGTCATGCGCCGCATCTCCGACGGGGCGGGCGTGATCGAGCGCGAGGCGCAGCGCGAGGAGCGCCGGGTGATCAGCCCCGAGCTCGCCAAGACGATGCGCGGGATGCTCCGCGCGGTCGCGCTCGAGGGGACGGCGAAGAACCTGGTGCTGCCGGGTTACAGCTTCGCGGGCAAGACCGGCACCGCCCAGAAGGTCGACCCGGTGACGCGCCACTACTCGACGGACAAGTGGGCCAGCTCGTTCGTCGGCTTCGCGCCCGCCGAGGATCCGCGCATCGTGCTGTTCGTGATGATCGACGAGCCGGCGGGCACGCACTACGGGTCGCAGGTCGCCGGGCCGGTGTGGCAGGAGACGATGATCGACGCGCTCCGCTGGCTGGGCGTGCCGACCGATCAGCCGATCAGCGCCAAGGACGAAAAGGCGCTAGACGGAAAATCGCCGTCGCCGCCCGTCGCCGCCGCGGCGAAGCCCGCCCCGACGCCGGTGGCGCCGCCCGAGAGCGGCTTCGTCGCCACCGACGAGGAGGGCGCCGGCGAGGTCCCCGACTTCGTCGGCATGAGCCTCGCCGAGGCCGCCGCCGCTGCGCGCCGCGCCAACCTGCGCCTCGAGATCGCCGGCAGCGGCGTCGTCATCAGCCAGAGCCCAGGCCCCGGCGAGCCGCGCGCCCGCACCTGCCGCCTCCACCTCTCCCCGCCCGGCTGACCGCGCGCGCGGTATGCTCGATCGCGTGCGGTGGAGAGTGGTGGGGGTGCTCTACGCGGGTGCGCTGGCGGCGACGGCGCTGTGTGCGCTCGCGGCGCGCCTGCCGCCTCGCAGCCAGGTGCCTGCCTGTCCATCGCCGACGTGGAGCGAGGACGGCGCGGTCACGGTGCAGGAGGGCGGCGCCATCGTCGACGGACGGCGCGGCGAGATGCGCATCACGCCCGACGGCCGCGTCCACACGGTGCCGACGACCGACCCGCGCCATCGAGAGGCCGTGCGAGCGTCAGAGGAGTCCGCGAATGCGCTCCCGTGGTACAGGCCCTACAACCCCGGCCCGCCCGAGGCGACGGTACGCCGCGGTGACCGCACGCTCCGCGTGCGCGTGCTCACCTTGTTCGACGGCTCGACCCAGGTGCGGTTCGACGACGGCCCGGCCCGCTACATCGCCGCGCGGCTCGACCCGTTCCCCGACGGTCCGCTCGGCACGCCCTCCGGCTTCGGCCCCCACCCCCACATGCCCCGCGGGGTCTGGCAGCGGCTCGTGCCGCTTGGCGACGAGCGATGGCTCTTCTTCTGGCCGGCCGGGCTCGTCGTCTTCGACGACGCCGGTCGGCGCCTCGACGGCTGCGTCCCGGACCTCGAGGAGCGGCTGCGCGCGGCGATGCCGGTCGTGCTCGCGCCGGTCGGGCCGATCTACGTGCGGATCGCGCTCGGCCTCGCGGCGGCGACCCCGCTCGCGTGGTTGCTGGCGGCGCTCCGTCGTCGGAGGCGCGTCGTCTTCAGTCACGCGCTTGCCTGGTCGATCGCGTCGCTGTTCGCGCTCTGCCTGTTCGCGCTGCCGCTCCTGACCTGAGGAGAAGGCCGCCTCTTTGACGGGAAATCGGCGTCGTGTTAACGTCGTAAAATGGGGACGAGGTGTGTGGCGGCCGTGCGGCCGTGGGTGACCCTGCTCGCCGTGTGGATGGCAGGGTGCGTGGCGCGACCGCTCGAGATGCCCGGCTCCGGGTCGGATCTCGGACCCCGAGATCTGGGCACCCCCGATCTGGCGCTCGCCACCGTCGATCTGCTGTCGCGCGATCTGGCGATGACCGATCTCGCGACGACCGATCTCCTGACCCGCGATCTCGCGCGCGCCGCCGATCTCCAGATCGCCTGCGCGCCGCTCTGCCCGCTCGGCCATCCCTGCACGGCCAACGCGGACTGCGCGAGCGCCGCCTGCGACGGGGTGTCGCTCACCTGCGTCGCCGATCGCTGCCAGGATCACCGCCGCGACGGCCTCGAGTCCGACGTCGACTGTGGCGACGGCATCTGCGGCCCCTGCACATTCGGCAAGAGCTGCTCGTCGGACGGCAGCTGCAGCCCCCTCGCCTGCGATCCCACGTCGCTCACCTGCAGCGCGAGCTGCAACGACCACAAGCTCGACGGCGACGAGACCGACGTCGACTGCGGCGGCCGGACCTGCAACATCGCCTGTCTCGACGGCCAGCGGTGCGTCAGCCACTTCGACTGCCTGAGCGGCTTCTGCACGCGCGGCCTGTGCGGGGGCTCGACGTGCAGGGATCTCGCGCTCGACAGCGACGAGACCGACGTGGACTGCGGCGGCTCGTGCGCCCCCTGTCTCTCGGGGAAGCAGTGCCGCGTCGCGAGTGACTGCGCCACCCGCGTCTGCAACGCGCAGCACGTCTGCGCCGGGAGCCTCTGCGCCGACGGGCTCCGGGACGGCGACGAGACCGACGTCGACTGCGGCGGCTCGTGCGGCGGGTGCGCCGTCGGCAAGCGCTGCCAGCTCCCCGCCGATTGCGCCTCGGGAGGGTGCGATCGGCTGACGCACCTCTGCGTCGCCAACCGCTGCGCCGATCGGCAGCGAGACGGCGACGAGAGCGACGTCGACTGCGGCGGATCGTGCTCGCCGTGCCCCCTCGGCGCGACGTGCACCCGGACCGCCGACTGCGTCGAGGGGGTCTGCGACACCGGCGCCTCGCGCTGCGTCCCGGCGTGGTGTGGCGACGCGCGACGCGACGGGAACGAGACCGACGTCGACTGCGGCGGCTCCTGCGCCCCCTGCGCGCTCGGCAGAGCCTGCCTCGTCGATCAGGACTGCATCTCCGGCGCCTGTGACGCCATCACGCTCGTCTGCGTCGCCAGCCAGTGCAGCGATCATCGTCGAGAGGCCGCGGAGAGCGACGTCGACTGCGGCGGCTCGTGCGCCCCCTGCGCCGTCGGCCAGCGCTGCCGCGTCGACGGCGACTGCGCGAGCCACACCTGCGACGCGGCGACCGGCACCTGCCACGTGCCCTGGTGCAGCGACGGCGTACGCGACTCGAACGAGACCGGCGTCGACTGCGGCGGGAGCTGCCCCGGGTGTCCGAACGGCGATCCCTGCGCGACCAACTTCGACTGCAGCTCGCGCGCGTGCGACGCGGTGTCGCTGACCTGCGTCCCCGACGCCTGCTTCGACCACCACGTCGACAACACCGAGACCGACGTCGACTGCGGCGGCTCGACCTGCGCCGCCCGTTGCGCGCTGGGGAAGAAGTGCGTCACGACCAGCGACTGCGCCGCCGGCCTGCGCTGCCCGAACAGCGCGCCCCGCGTCTGTCTCTGATCGCGCCGTCGCGCGGTTGCGTCGACGGGCGGGCTCCTGCATGGTGTGGCGGCCATGACGCACGCTGCCGTGCCGCCCGTGACACACGCGCCCTTCGCCCCCGTCGCTGACGCGGTTGGCCGCGCGCTTGCGAAAGGAGCGCTTGATGCGTTTCGCTGACCTCCTCCGCGACGTCCCCGTCCTCTCCGCCCGCGGCGATCTGACGACCCAAATCCGCGACGTGCGCGACGACTCGCGCGCCGTCGCCGCCGGCGATCTCTTCGTCGCCCTCCGCGGCCAGACCGTCGACGGGCACGCCTATCTCGAGGCGGCCATCGAGCGCGGCGCCGCGGCGCTCCTCGTCGAGGACGAGGCCGCGCCCGGGCTCGACGGCTTCTTCGGCCCGGTGGTCCGCGTGGCGTCGACGGCGCACACCCTCGGCCTCGTCGCCGCCAACCGCTTCGGCCGCCCCGGCGACGCCATGACCCTCGTCGGCGTCACCGGCACGAACGGCAAGACCACGCTCACCTTCCTCGCCGAGGCGCTCTGCCGCGCCGCCGGCGGCGCCCCCGGCGTCATCGGCACCGTCACCTATCGCTGGGGCGGCGCCTCGCGCCCCGCGCCCTTCACGACGCCGACGCCGATCCAGCTCCACGAGACCTTCGCCGCCATGCGCGAGGCGGGCACCACCCACGTGGCGATGGAGTGCAGCTCGCACGCGCTCGCCCTCGGGCGCCTCGCCGGGGTCCGCTACGCCGTCGCCGCCTTCACCAACCTCACGCAGGACCACCTCGACTTCCACGGCACGATGGAGGCCTACCGCGACGCGAAGGCGCTGCTCTTCCGCGACCACCTCGCGCCGGGCGGCGCCGCCGTCGTCTACAGCGACCGCCCCTACGGCGAGCACATGGCCTCGGTCGCCGCCGCCGCCGGGGCGCGCCTCCTCCGCGTCTCGACGCGCGCCGCCGCCGTCGCCGAGGTGCACGTGGTCCCCGGCACCACCCCCTCTTTTTCGATTGACGGGATCTCCGCCGAGCTGGCCACCCCCGCCGGCCGCCTCTCGCTGCGCTCGCCCCTCATCGGCGAGTTCAACCTCGAGAACCTGGTGGTCGCCGTCGGCATCGGCCTCGGACTCGGCCTCGGCCCCGAGGCCATCGCCGCCGCCCTCCGCGACGAGCGCGGCGCCCCCGGCCGCCTCGATCGCGCCAGCGATCCCGGCGCGCCCTTCGGCGTCTTCGTCGACTACGCCCACACCCCCGACGCGCTCGAGCGCGTGATGGCCGCCCTCCGCCCGGTGGTCCCGCCGGGGAAGCGCCTCATCGTCGTCTTCGGCTGCGGCGGCGACCGCGATCGCACGAAGCGGCCGCTCATGGGCCGCGCCGTCGCCCGCGACGCCGAGCTGGCCATCGTGACCAGCGACAACCCGCGCACCGAGGATCCGCAGTCGATCCTCGACATGATCCTCGACGGCGTGCACCAGGAGCCCTGCCCCGCGCTGACCGCCGACGCCGCGACGCTCGCCACCGCCGCCCGCGGCCACGTGGCGCTGGTCGACCGCCGCGAGGCCATCCGGCTGGCGGTCGCCGCCGCCCGCCCCGGCGACGTGGTGGTCATCGCCGGCAAGGGCCACGAGGACTACCAGATCCTCGGCAAGACCAAGGTCCCCTTCGACGACCGCGCCATCGCGCGCGAAGAGTTGCAAAAAGTGGCTCTCTCGTCGAAGAGCCCGCACGATTGAGGCCGCCCCGATGTCCGCGAACGGCCAGACCATCTCAGTTGAGACCGTCCTCGGCGCTACGCACGGCGCGCTCGTCCGCGGGCCGCGTGCGCGCACCTTCCCGGCCGTCGTCATCGACGGGCGCAACGTGCCGTCGGGCGCGCTCTTCTTCGCCATCCAGGGCGAGCGCCACGACGGGCACGACTTCGCCGCGCAGGCGGTGGCGAGCGGCGCCGGCGGCGTCGTCGTCGCGCGCGGGCGCGGCGCCAGCCTCGAGCTTTCCGCCGACGTCAGCGTCATCGAGGTCGACGACACCGTCGCCGCGCTTGGCGCGCTCGGCCGCGCGCACCGCGCCGCCCTCGACGTGAAGGTGGTCGGTGTCGCCGGCTCCAACGGCAAGACGACCACCAAGGAGCTCGTCGCCGCCATCCTCGTGGCCCACGCCGGCGCCGACGCGGTCCTCAAGACCGAGGGCAACCTCAACAACCACCTCGGCGTCCCGCTGACGCTTTTGCGCTTGACGGATCAGCACCGCTTCGCCGTCGTCGAGATGGGGATGTCGGCGCCGCGGGAGCTCAGCTACCTCGGCACGCTGGCCCGCGCCGACGTCGGCATCATCGTCTCGATCGCGATCGAGCACCTCGAGGGCCTGGGGTCGATCGAGGGCGTCGCCGCCGCCGAGGCCGAGCTCCTCGAGTCGGTCCCCGTCTGCGCCATCCCCGCGCACGAGCGCCTCCTCGACCCGCACGTCGAGGCCGCCCGCGCGCGCGGCGTCCGCTTCGTCACCTTCGGCGAGCCGCCCGCCGACGTGCCGCTCCAGGAGGCGATCCCCGACGCGACCGGCGTCCGCATGCGCACGACCGGCGTCGCCCCCGTCGAGGCCCACCTCCCGCTCGTCGGCGCGCACAACGCCATGAACGCCGCCGGCGCCATCGCCGTCACGCTCTCGCTCGGCGTCGCGCCCGAGGCGATCGCCCGCGGGCTCGCGTCGGTGAAGCCGGCCAAGCACCGCGCGCAGCTCGTGCCCGTCGGAGATCGCGTGGTCCTCGACGACTGCTACAACGCCAGCCCGCTCTCGATGCGCGCCGCGCTCGACGCGCTCGTCGCCGCGACGCCCGCCGGCCACCGCAAGGTCGCCGTCCTCGCCGACATGCTCGAGCTCGGCCCCGACTCGCCCCAGCTCCACGACGAGATCGGCGCCTACGCCGCCGCCCGCGTCGACACGCTGATCGCGCTCGGCCCGCTCGGCGCGCGCTATGTCGCCGCCGCCCGTCCGACGCTCGGCGATCGCGCGCTCGTCGCCGCCGATCCCGACGACGCCGCCGCGCGCGCGCTCGCCGCGACCGGCCCCGGCGACGTCATCCTCGTGAAGGCCTCGCGCGGCATGAAGCTTGAGCGCGTCATTGACGCCCTCGCCGCGCGCCTCGCCCCGGGAGCCCGCTGATGCTGTTCCATCTCCTCTACCCGCTCTCGAAGTACAACGGCCTGCACTGGCTGAACGTCCTGCGCTACGTCTCGTCGCGGATCATCCTCGCGACGCTGACGGCGCTGATCCTCGCCTGGGTGCTCGGGCCGTGGTTCATCGAGCGCCTCAAGAAGAAGCAGATCGGCGAGCAGATCCGCACCGACGGGCCGCAGACCCACAAGAAGAAGGCCGGCACCCCGACGATGGGCGGGTCGCTGATCCTCTTCGCGCTGAGCGTCCCGACGCTGCTCTGGTGCGACCTCACCAACAAGTTCGTCTGGGTCGCCCTCGCCGTCACCATCGCCTACGGCGTCATCGGCTTCATCGACGACTATCTGAAGCTGACGCGGTCCAAGCGCGGCCTCCCCGGGAAGATCAAGTTCCTCGCCCAGGTCGTCGTCGCGTCGGTGGCGGTGTCGTACGTCTTCTTCTTCGACGTCTACGACCCCGAGCTGCGCACGCGCCTCGCGCTGCCGCTCCTCGACTTCTACAAGCACCCCATCTCGCTGCCGGTCGTCATCTACGGCGCGTTCGCGGTGTTCATCATCGTCGGCTTCTCCAACGCGGTGAACCTCACCGACGGGCTCGACGGCCTGGCGATCGGCCCGGTGATCATCGCCGCCGGGACCTTCCTCATCCTCGCCTACGGCGCAGGCACCGTCATCAAGGGCTTCAACATCGCCGAGTATCTGAAGATCCCCTACCTCCAGGGGTCGGGCGAGCTGGCCGTCTTCTGCGGCGCCCTCGCCGGCGCGGGGATCGGCTTCCTCTGGTTCAACACCTACCCGGCGGCCGTCTTCATGGGCGACGTCGGGTCGCTGGCGCTCGGCGGCGCGCTGGGGATGCTGGCGTTTTTGACAAAAAATGAGCTGACGCTGGTCGTCCTCGGCGGCGTGTTCGTGATGGAGACGCTGTCGGTCATGATCCAGGTGGCCAGCTTCAAGCTGACCGGCAAGCGCGTCTTCAAGATGGCGCCGCTGCACCATCACTTTGAGCTCAAAGGATGGGCGGAGCCGAAGGTCATCGTCCGCTTCTGGATCATCGCCTTCATGCTGGCGCTCGTCGCCCTGGCGACGCTGAAGGTCCGCTGATGACCAGCGGAGCGGTCCGCCGTCGCGCGACCGAAGCGGTTCGTCCTTGCGCGGCGCGAGCGCGCGACGGTGGACGACGCGGAGCAAGAATCTAATGGACCTGGATATCCTCCTCGGGGGACCGAACCGCGTGCTCGTCGTCGGCGCCGGCAAGAGCGGGCTGGCCGCGGCGCGTTTGTGCTGGACAAAAAGCGCGCAGGTGACGGTCACCGACAAGCGCGACGCGGCATCGCTCGAGAGCGCCATCGCCGCGCTGCCCGAGCCCTGCCGGCGCTCGATCCGCTGGGAGCTGGGCGGCCACCGCGCGGAGTCGTTCCTCGAGACCGACCTGATCGTCCTCTCGCCCGGCGTCCCCGAGATCCCCGAGCTCGTCGCCGCGCGCAAGCAGGGGGTCCCGGTGACCGGCGAGATCGAGCTCGCCGCCCGCTTCGTGAAGGCGCCGCTCGTCGGCATCACCGGCACCAACGGCAAGTCGACGACCACCGCGCTCGCCGGCGAGATCGCGCGCGCCACCGGCCGCCCGGCCTTCGTCGGCGGCAACCTCGGGACGCCGCTCGCCGACATCGTCGACACCGACGCGGCGACGGTGCGCGGCCTCGCCGTCGTCGAGCTCTCGAGTTACCAGCTGGAGACGGCGGACAAGCTGCACCCGCGCGCCGCCGCGCTCCTCAACCTGACGCCCGACCACCTCGATCGCTACGGCTCGATGGAGGCCTACGGGCAGGCCAAGCTGCGCATCGCCCAGCGCATGGGCCCCGACGACGCGCTGGTGGTCAACGCCGACGACCCCTTCTTCGTCGAGCGCGGTCCGCGCGCCGCCCCGCACGCGCGCCATCTGTTCTTTTCTGTCAAGCAGCCGATCGGTCCGCGCGTCCACGGCGCGGTCTCGCCCGACGGCGCGGCGCTCGTCCTGGCGATGCCCGGCGAGCCCGTCGAGGAGTACCCGACGGCGACGATGCAGATCATCGGCCGGCACAACCTGGCGAACGCGCTGGCGGCGCTGCTCCTCATGCGCGGCGCGGGGCTGGCCACGCACGCGCAGGCCGCGGCGGCGCTGGCCTCGTTCAAGCCGCTCGCCCACCGCATGGAATTCGTCGGGGAGCGGCGCGGCGTGCGCTACTACGACGACTCGAAGGCCACCAACGTCGACTCCGTCGTCGCCGGGATCGACGGCTTCCCGCGCCCCTTCGTGCTGATCGCCGGCGGGCGCGACAAGGGCGGCTCCTACGCGCCGATGGTGGAGGCGCTCGGGCGCAACCAGTGCCGTCGCGTGGTCACCATCGGCGAGGCGGCGCCGCTGATCGAGGCGGCGTTGTCGTCTAGCAAGATTCCGGTCGAGCGCGCCGCCACGCTCCCCGCCGCCGTCGAGGCCGCCGCCCGCGTCACCGGTCCCGGCGACGCCGTGCTGCTGTCGCCCGCCTGCTCGTCGTTCGACATGTTCACCGACTACAAGCACCGCGGCCGCGTCTTCCGCGAGGCGGTGGAGGGGCTGCCCGCATGATTCCGGTGCCCGTCGATGACGATCTGACCGTGAAGACGGACGCGCCGACGTTCGATCCGCCGGCGCCAGTTTCTGTCAAGCCGCAAATCCTGCCGCCGGTGCCGGAGCCCGCCGCGCCGCCGCGCCCCGACCTCGTGCTGTTCACGGTGGTGCTGGGCCTCGTCGCCTTCGGCGTGGTGATGGTCTACAGCGCCTCGGCGGTCTACGCGACGCAGAAGTTCGGCTCGCCCACCTACTTCCTGCGCCGCGACCTCCTCTACGCCGCCGTGGGCCTGACGGCGATGGCGCTGGCCGCGCGCACCGACTTTTCGGTCTATCGCAAATACGCCTACCCGCTCCTCGGCAGCGCGATGTTCCTCCTGGTCGGCGTGCTGGTCGCCGGCGCGCGCATCAACGGCGCCCGTCGCTGGTTCCACTTCGCCGGCCTCTCGTTCCAGCCGGCCGAGCTGGCCAAGATCGCGCTCGTCATCTACCTGGCCTCGTCGCTGGCGCGCAAAGCCGAGAAGGTGAAGTCGTTCACCATCGGCTTCGTCCCCCACATGCTCGTCGCCGGGCTGATGATGGGGCTCATCCTCAAGCAGCCCGACCTCGGCACCGCCTGCATCATCGGCCTCGGGACGCTGCTCATGCTGTTCGTCGCCGGCGCCAAGATCTCGTACATCGTCATCGCCGTCCTCGGCGCCGCGCCCGTCGTCTATCAGGCCATCGTCGGGACGCCCTGGCGCCTGCGCCGCATGCTCGCCTACCTCGACCCGTGGCAGTACCGCTACGACGTCGGCTACCAGATCACCGAGTCGCTGATCTCGATCGGCTCGGGCGGCGCCACCGGGCTCGGCCTCGGCGACGGGAAGCAGAAGCTCTTCTTCCTCCCCGAGGCACACACCGACTACATCATGGCCATCGTCGGCGAGGAGCTGGGCCTCCTCGGCCTCGGCGCGGTAGCGGTCGCCTTCGGGGTCCTCGTGTGGCGCGGGACGCGCGCGGCGCTGAAGGCGCGCGACGCCTTCGGCTGCTACCTGGCGATCGGGATCACCGCGATGTTCGGGCTGCAGGCGGTGGTGAACATCGGGGTCGTTCTGGGGTCGCTGCCGACGAAGGGGCTGCCGCTGCCGTTCGTCAGCTACGGCGGCTCGACGCTGATCGTCGACCTCTTCGCGATGGGCGTGCTGCTCAACGTCTCGCGCGCGGCGCCCGAGCCGGCGCCCGGCGAGTCGCGCCTGCGCTGGTCGTTCGCCTGGGCCGCCAAGCGCGTCGCCAACCGGCGCAAGCGCGGCGGCGGGCGGCGCGTCATCGTCGACCACGGCCCCGATCCCGTCGAGGCCAACCCGTGAAGATCTTGATCGCGGGTGGTGGGACGGGCGGGCACCTCTTCAGCGGCATCGCCGTCGCCGAGGAGCTGCGCGCGCGCGGCCACGAGGTGCTCTTCGTCGGGACGGCGCGCGGCATCGAGGCCAAGGTCTGCCCGAAGGAGGGCTGGCGCCTCGAGCTCATCGACGTCGGCGGCCTGAAGGGCGCCGGCCCGCTCGGGATCGTGAAGGGGCTCTTCCGCGTGCCGCGCGCGCTCTGGCAGTCGCGGGCGATCCTGAAGCGCGAGCAGCCCGACCTCGTCCTCGGCGTCGGCGGCTACGCCTCGGGGCCGGTGGTGCTGGCGGCCTGGCTGCGCGGGCTGCCGACGGCGATCATCGAACAGAACAGCGTCCCTGGGTTCACCAATCGCGTCCTCGGAAAGCGCGTGCGCGCGGTCTTCGGGGCGTTCCAGACCGCGCGACGCCATTTTCCGTCCAGCACATATCACCTGGTGGGGAACCCCATCCGCGCGCGCGTGCGGTCGGTGCTCGAGAAGGCGGCGGCCGGCGACGCGCGGCCGAGCGGGCTCCTCGTCGTCGGGGGCTCGCAGGGCGCACACGTCGTGAACGAGCTGGTCTGCGAGGCGATGAAGCTCTTGAAGGCGCGCGGCGTGGAGCCGTCGCTCCTCCATCAGACGGGCGAGGCCGACCGCGCGGCGATCGCCGATCGCTACGCCGCCGCCGGGATCACCGCCGACGTGCGCTCCTTCGTGCAGGACATGGGGGCGGCCTACCGCGACGCGCGGCTGGTGATCGCGCGCGCGGGCGCCTCGACGCTGGCGGAGCTGACCGCGATCGGGCTGCCGTCGATCCTGGTGCCGTTCCCGCACGCCGCCGACGATCACCAGACGGTGAACGCGCGCGAGCTCGAGGCCGCGGGCGCGGCGCGCGTCTGCGTCCAGAAGGAGACCACCGCCGAGGGGCTCGCGGCGCTGGTCGCGTCGCTGTGGGCCGACGACGCCGCGCTGGCGAAGATGAGCGCGGCCGCGCGCGGCCAGGCGCACCCCGACGCGCACGCGATCGTCACCGACGCGATCCTGGCGCTCGCCGCGAAGGAGCCGGTAAGGCTTCCGGAGAGCGGCGCGAGCGTATAAGAGTGCGGGTATCGTCATGGTCAAGTTCCCGCGACGCGACACGCGCATTCACTTCGTCGGCATCGGCGGCATCGGCATGTCCGGGATCGCCGAGGTGCTGCTCAACCTCGGGTACGGGGTGAGCGGGACCGATCTCAAAGAGTCCGAGACGACGCGGCGCCTCCAGCAGCTCGGCGCGACGATCCGCTACGGGCACGACCCGGCGCACCTCGGCGAGACCGACGTCGTCGTGATTTCGTCTGCGGTGAAATCGACGAACCCCGAAGTCACCGAGGCGCGCCGTCGCGGCATCCCGGTGATCGCGCGCGCCGAGATGCTCGCCGAGCTGATGCGCATGAAGTACGGCATCGCCATCGCCGGGTCGCACGGCAAGACCACGACCACGTCGCTGGTGGCGACGGTGCTGCGGCAGGCGGGGCTCGATCCGACGGCGGTGATCGGCGGCAAGCTCCCGTCGCTGGGCTCGAACGCGCGCCTGGGGCAGGGCGAGTACCTGGTGGCCGAGGCCGACGAGTCCGACGGCAGCTTCATGAAGCTGACGCCGACGGTGGCGGTGGTCACGAACATCGATCCCGAGCACCTCGATCACTACGGCACCGTCGAGAAGTTGCGGCGCACCTTCCTCGACTTCATCAACAAGGTGCCGTTCTACGGCCTCGCGGTGCTGTGCCTCGATCATCCGGTGGTGCAGGGCCTCCTGCCGGAGGTCGAGAAGCGCCACGTGACGTACGGCTTCTCGCCGCACGCCGACTTCCGCGCCGTCGACGTCGAGTACGCCGGGCTGTCGACGCGCTTCACCGCGATCGCGCGCGGCGAGACGCTGGGGCGCGTCGAGGTGGCGATGCCGGGGCGGCACAACGTGCTCAACAGCCTGGCGGTGCTCGCCGTCGCCGACTTCCTGGGGATCGACTTCGACGACACGCGCGCGGCGCTGGCGGGCTTCTCGGGCGTCGGGCGGCGCTTCACCGTGCGCGGCGAGGCCGACGGGGTGATGGTGGTCGACGACTACGGACATCACCCGGAGGAGATCCGCGCGACGCTGGCGGGGGCGCGCACCGGGTTCGCTGATCGGCGCTTGATCGTCGCCTTCCAGCCGCACCGCTACACGCGGACGCGCGACCTCATGCACGACTTCGCGCGCGCCTTCAACGAGGCCGACGAGGTGGTGGTGTGCGACGTCTACGCCGCGGGCGAGGAGCCGATCGAGGGCGCGACGTCGGAGAAGATGGTCGCGGAGATGCGCGCGAGCGGCCACAAGCGCTGCGAGCACATCGCGCGGCGGGCGGACGTCGCGCCGGCGATCGCGGCGCGGCTGAAGCCGGGGGACCTCTTCATCACGCTCGGCGCGGGCGACATCTGGCAGACGGGCGAGGAGGTGCTCGCGCTGTTGCGCGCGCGGGCGCCGCAGGCGGCCCATGGCTAGCTCGCCGTCGCTGTTCGCCAGCGACGAGGCGCGCCGCGCGCTCGTCGACGTCGCCGGCGACGGGGCGGAGGTGCGCTTCGACGAGCCGATGGCGCGGCACACCACGCTGCGGCTCGGCGGGCCGGTCGACGCCTGGGTGGCGCCGCGGTCGGCGGAGGCGCTGGCCCATCTGCGGGCCTGGTGCGCGGCGCGCGGGATCCCGACGCGGGCGTTCGGCGCGGGGTCGAATCTGCTGGTGCGCGACGGCGGGATCCGCGGGGTGGCGCTGTCGCTGAAGCAGCTCGGCGGGGTGCGGCGCGGCGAGGGGCCCGAGGGGGCGAACGTCAGCGTCGACGCCGGCGCTTCGACGGGGAAGGTGCTGTCGTTCGCCACGCGCGAGGAGCTGGGCGGCGTCGAGTTCCTGGGCGGCGTGCCCGGCACCGTCGGGGGTGGCCTCATCATGAACGCCGGGACGACCCTGGGCGAGTTCACCAACGTGACGGTGCGGGTCGACGCCGTCGACGAGCGGGGCGCGATCGTGACGCGCGCGCACGACGCGTGCGGGTTCGCCTACCGCAGCTCGGCGATCCCGGCCACCGACGTGGTGACGCACGCCTGGCTGCGGCTGCCGCCGCGGCCGCGCGCGGAGATCGAGGCGGCGGTGCGCGAGCTGCGCGACCGACGGAAGGCGCGCGAGCCGCACGGGGTGCCGAACTCGGGGTCGACGTTCAAGAACCCGCCCGGATATTTTGCTGGACGATTAATCGAGCAGTGCGGGCTGAAGGGGCGGCGCGTCGGTGGGGCGGAGGTCTCGCCGGTGCACGCCAACTGGCTGGTGAACGCCGACGGGGCGACCGCGGCGGACCTGCTGGCCCTGATCGAGATCGTGCGCGCCGCGGTCGTAGAACGGTTCGGCGTGCGGCTGGAGCTCGAGGTCAAAGTCGTGGGAGAGGACAACGCATGACTCAGTGGAAGGGAAAGCGCGTGGGCGTCCTGATGGGCGGCCCGTCGGCGGAGCGCGAGGTGTCGCTGAACTCGGGGCGCGGCGTGCTGGCGGCGCTGCGCGACAAGGGCTACGACGCCGTCGAGGTCGACTGGCGCGGCCTCTCCGACGATCTGGGCGCGCGGCTGCGGGCCGAGCGCGTCGACGTCGTCTGGATCGCGCTGCACGGCACGCACGGCGAGGACGGCTGCGTGCAGGGGCTCCTCGAGTGCTACGGGATCCCCTACACCGGCTCGGGCGTGCTCGCGTCGGCGATCGCGATGGACAAGGTCGCCACCCGTCGCATCTTCGATCAGGAGCAGATCGAGTCGCCGCGCTGGCGTCGCTATCATGGCGCCGCCGACGTCGCGCGGATCGGCTTCCCGCTCGTCGTGAAGCCCTCGGCGGAGGGGTCGTCGGTCGGCGTCTCGATCGTCCACCACGAGGGCGAGCTCGCCGCCGCGCTCGAGAAGGCGTCGAAGTGCCACGGCGCCGTGTTGTTGGAGGAGTACGTCAAAGGCCGCGAGATCAACGTCGGCGTCCTCGACGACGAAGCGCTGGGCGAGGTCGAGATCCGCCCCGCCACCGAGTTCTACGACTACGAGGCCAAGTACCTCCGCAACGACACCCAGTACCTCGTCCCCGCCCCCATCACCGACGAGGAGCGCCGCACGCTGCACTCGCTGGCGGTGCGCGCCCACAAAGCCCTCGGCTGCCACGGCGCCACCCGCGTGGATCTGATCCTCGCGCCGAACGGCCGCGCCATCTGCCTCGAGATCAACACCCTCCCCGGCATGACCGACCACTCCCTGCTCCCGAAGATCGCCGCCCACCGCGGCATCACCTACGCCGACCTCGTCGACCGCATCCTCGCCACCGCCCGCACCGAAACGGGGTCACTCTCCTAGGTCGTATGTCTTCGAAACCTCGACGATTTCAGACGTCGTTGAGGTTTCTCATGTTTCCTACGCAACTCCATCGCGGCTCGCTCCGATAAGGCGGCATGAGCCGTCCACCGCGAATCGTCGTTCCCGGCTGTCCCCTCCACGTCATCCTGCGCGGCAATAACCGACGGCGCCTGTTCTCAGGCTACGACGACATGCGCCGCCTCCTGTTCTACCTCGGTCGCGCGCTCGAGGACTGCGAAGGCAAATGCCTCGTTCACGCGCTCGTGGTCATGATGAACCACCTGCACATGATCCTCTTCCCCGAGGACGCGCCGACGATGTCTAATTTCGTCAAGCGTTTTTCTCAGCGCTACGCGCAGACGAGGAATCAGGAGCGCGGCGCGACGGGGAAGCTGTTCGAGCAACGGTACGTCTCGATCCCGATCCTCGACGAGCGGCAGCTCGCAGTCACGACGGCGTACATCGAGCTCAACCCGGTGCGGGCGGGCATCGCGCGCACTCCCGACGAGTACCCGTGGTCGACGTACGCGCTGCACGCCGACCAGCCGAGCGTGATTGCGCCGTCGCTGTGGACGCCGAGCGCGTGGTACGAGTCGCTAGGGCCCGACCCGGCGACGCGCGCGGCGGAGTACATCGCGTGGGTCCGCGACTGCGAGGCGCGCGGTGAACAGCCTGCAGAGGTCGATCTCGTCCACCGGGCCGAGGCGGTCTCGCTGCGCTCTCGTCAGCGATTCGAGCGTCCGAACGGTCGCAGCGCGCTCTGAAACACGCGAAACCTCAACGACGTCTGAAAGACTTCAGATGTCGCGAGGTTCTGACCTAGGAGAGTGACCCCGGGGAGACGAGGAGGCCGTCTTCGTCGGCGTAGAGCCAGTGGTGGGGGGTGAAGGTGACGCCGGCGAAGGTGACGGGGATGTCGGCCTCGCCCGCGCCGGTCTTGCCGCTCTTGCGAGGGTGGGTGGCGAGGGCGCGGATGCCGACGGCGGCGGCGCGCAGCTCGCGCGCGTCGCGGACGCAGCCATTAACAAGAATTCCGGCCCAGCCGTTGTCGGCGGCGAGCTTGGCCAGGTTGCCGCCGACGAGCGCGCAGCGCATCGAGCCGCCCCCGTCGACGACGAGGACGCGCCCTGCGCCCGGCGTTTCCAGTGTCGCGCGGACGCGCGCGTTGTCCTCGTGCACCCGCAGCGTCGTGATCGGGCCGGCGAACCGCGCCACGCCGCCGTAGTCGTGGAACCCGGGGTGAACGACGTGCACCCGGTCGCCGTGGGCGTCGCAGAGGTCGGTTGTCGCGAACTTGACCATCGCCGACATCGTACTCCGCTAAAGTGCGCGCATGACGACCATCGAGCCCGCCCAGCCAAACGCGCCCCCGTCGCCGAAGAGGGGCGGCGCCCTCGGGATCGTCGCGCTCGTCTTCGCGGCGCTCTTCTTCATCCCCTTCGCGCCGCTCATCGGCCTCATCCTCGGCATCGTCGCGCTCGTCACCGCGCCGCCCGGCAAGAAGACCATCCCCATCGTCGCCGTCTGCGTCGCCCCGGCGTCGTTCTTCCTCCTCCAAGGGATCATGGCCGCCGTCGCCATCCCCTCCTTCATGAAGTACCTCCGCCGCTCGAAGTCCGTCGAGGCGACGATGAACGTCCGCCGCGTCGCCGACGCGATCGTGATGCGCACCGCCGACGGCGCCCCGCTCCCGCCCGAGACCGACTGGACCCCGCCGGGCCGCGCCTGCGACGAGCCGGCCGGCAAGTTCCAGCCGTCCTCGCGCGCCGCCTTCGACGCCGACCCGTGGCGCGCCCTCGGCGTCCAGCCCGAGCTCTCGTACTTCCAGCTCCGCCTCCGCCACGAGGCCGGCTCCGTCGTCGTCGAGGCCCGCGGCGAGCTCGACTGCGACGGCGACTACTCGCTCTTCTCGCGCTCCGTCTCGCCCGACGGCCAGATGGGCCCGCTCCGCACCGAGCGCGAGCTCGAATAGCGCGCAACTTTCCTCACGTCTCGCGCGAGACGTTTTTTTGCGCCGTTCTTCGCTTCCCCCTACAACCGGGGGACACGATGGGAAGGACTCGCGCAAGCTCGGCCTCGCCGCCCACGCCCCCCCGGCGTCGACGGGCGCGCTGGTCGCTCTTCGGCCGTCGCGGCAACCGCCGCGTGCGCCTGACGAGCGGCCCGGCGCTCCCGCGCGTCGGCGACGGCGCGGGCCAGGCGCTCGCCGCCGCCTGGAGGCGCGCCCGCCGCCCGCTGGTGATCGCCGGCGCGGCCCTCCTCGTCGTCGGTGGCGCCGTCGCCGCGCACCAGCTCGTCACGCGCTCGCCGCACTTCGCGGTCCGCGCCGTCCGCGTCGTCCCGACGCCGCGCCACGCCTCCGAGGAGGCGCTCGCCACGCGCGCCGCCATCCCGTCGGGGACCAACCTCTTCGCCCTCGACCTCGAGGCCGTCGCCCAGCGCGTCGCCGAGGATCCCTGGGTCGCCCGCGTGAAGGCGCGCCGCGAGCTCCCCAACACCGTCGCCCTCGACGTCGAGGAGCGCGTCCCCGCGGCCGTCGTCGCGCTCGGCCCGCTCTACCTCGCCGACCCGACGGGCGCCGTCTTCAAGCGCGCCACCCCCGACGAGGCCGCCCGCTTCCCGATCATCACCGGCCTCGATCGCGACCGCTTCGTCGACGAGCCGGAGCGCGCCCGCGCCGACATCCGCGAGGCGCTCGCCGTCGTCGCCGCCTGGTCCACCGACGCCGCCCGCCCCGCGCTCGGCGAGATCCACGTCGACCACGCCATCGGCCTCACCGCCTACACCACCACCGGCGTCGGCGTCCGCCTCGGCCGCGCCGGCACCGAGCCGCCGGCCGCGCTCGCCGCTCGCCTCGCCCGCTTCGATCGCGTCTGGGCCTCCCTCGCAGCGACGAAGGAGCGCCCGCGTCTCATCTACCTCGACAACCGCGCCCGCCCCGACCGCGTCACGGTGAAGCTCGCCGCCCCGACGCCAACCTCACCGTCGGCGAAGGCGCCGTCCAACTCGGAGATTTGACAGAAAATGGCCAAGCGTGACGAGCTCGTCGTCGGCCTCGACATCGGCACGACCAAGATCGCCGCGGTCGTCGGCGAAATCACCGACGACGGCATCGACATCATCGGCGTCGGGACCCACCCGTCGACCGGCCTCAAGAAGGGCGTCGTCGTCCACATCGACGAGACCATGCGCTCGATCCAGCGCGCCGTCGAGGAGGCCGAGCACATGGCCGGCGTGGAGATCACGCAGGTCTACGCCGGCATCGCGGGCGCGCACATCAAGTCGCTCAACTCGCAGGGCGTCTGGGCGGTGAAGGACAAGGAGGTCAAGGACTCCGACATCGCCGCCGTCCTCGAGCAGGCCAAGGCGATCAATATTCCGCAAGACAGAAAAATCCTGCACGTCCTCCCGCAGGAGTACACGATCGACCACCAGGACGGCATCAAGGAGCCGCTGGGGATGTCGGGCGTGCGCCTCGAGGCCAAGGTCCACCTGGTGACCGCCTCGGTGTCGTCGGCAGAGAACATCATCAAGTGCTGCCACCGCTGCGGTCTTCAAGTTGCCGACATCGTCCTCGAGCCGCTCGCCTCCAGCGAGGCGGTCCTCCACGACGACGAGAAGGAGCTCGGCGTGGTGCTCGTCGACATCGGCGGCGGCACCACCGACATCGCCGTCTTCTCCGACGGCGCCATCGTCTACACCGCGGTCCTCCCCGTCGGCGGCAAGCAGCTCACCGACGACATCGCCTACGGCCTGCGCTGCCCGTCGTCGGAGGCCGAGCGCATCAAGCACAAGTACGGCTGCGCGATGGTCTCGATGGTCTCCGAGGACGAGATGATGGAGGTGCCGTCCGTCGGCGGCCGCCCCGCGCGCGAGGTGAAGCGCCAGGGCCTCTGCGACATCATCGAGCCGCGCGTCGAGGAGATCTTCACGCTCGTCCGCCGCGAGCTCGAGAAGTCGGGCCTCGAGGATCGCATCGCCTCGGGCGCCGTCATCACCGGCGGCTCGACGGTGCTCGAGGGCACGCCCGAGCTCGCCGAGACCGTGCTCGGGATGCCGGTCCGCCGCGGCCTGCCGAAGGGCGTCGGCGGCCTCGTCGACGTGGTGAAGGCGCCGGCCTACGCGACGGGCGTGGGCCTCGTCCTCTACGGCGCCAAGCACCTCGACGTCGCCCACTTCGCCGGGCGCAACGTCCAGAAGGGCAGCGTCTGGCGGCGCATGCGCTCGTGGTTCGGCGAGGTCTTCTAGCGGCGGCGGCGCTCGTCGCCGTCCGGCTGGCCCACGCCGACACCAGCGCGGGCCCGGCCGACTGGCGTCGCGCCACCGATCTCGACGGCGACGGCAAGCCCGACGAGATCCTGGTCGAGTCCAGCGGCGGCGCGCACTGCTGCTACACCATCGCCGCGCGCCTCACCTCGACGCGCGCGACGGTGCGGGTCCCCTTCGAGATCGACGGCGGCTACGTCGGCGGCCTCGACCTCAGCCGCCCCGAGCACTTCGCGCTCCACCGCGCGTCCGACGGCGCCGCCGAGCTGCTCTTCGACGCCGAAGGGCCGCCCGCCCGTCGCCGCGTGGCGGTGCGCTTCACCGGAGGAAAGCTGACCGTGCGCGACGCTCCCCCCCGCTGCGACACCGAGGCCGCGCTGCGCGCCCACGACGGCGCGACGGTGGAGGCGATTGGTGTCTATCAGAAACGACCCATCCAGCGGAAGATGCGCCCCGGCAGCCCGCTCGAGGACTTCGGCCACGCGCAGCTCGCCCTCGACGGCGGCTTCAGCGTCGCGCTCGGCAAGGGGCCGCGCCCGCCCGACGAACGAGCGCGCCTCGACGGCAAGCGCGTGCGCGTGACCGGCCGCTTCGTCGCCCGCCCGCCGCTCGAGCAGCCGGCGCACGTCGCCCAGCCGCTCCCGCCGCCGACGCTGTTCGATCCCGTCATCACCGAGGAGTCCCCATGACCACGCAGCTCGCCTCGATCGCCGCTGCGCTCGCCGCCGCGCTTGCCGCCTTCCTCGCCGCCGCGCCCGCGCAAGCCGCGCCGCCCGCCCCCGGTGGCCTCGGCGGCTACCGCCTCGGGATGAAGCCCGACGAGGTCCAGGCGGTGAAGGACTGCACGCCCTACAGGCCAGTCCCGTCGACGGGCGGCCTGGAGTGCCCCGCCTTCACCATCGCCGGCAAGAAGCGCAACATCTCGTTCGTCCTCGACCCGGCCACCGGCCTCAAGAAGATCCAGGTCTGGTTCTACGAGGGCAAGGACCCCGCCGACGCCGAGGCCGCGCTCGTCGAGCTCATCTCGTCTCTCGAGCAGGAGTACGGCGCGCTCGAGTCGAGCTCGCTCCCGCCCGGCGCCCCGGTGACCGCCAAGGCGCTGCGCGCCCTCGTCGACAAGCCGGCCACCGCCGGCCCGCTCAAGGCGCAGCTCAAGCCAGTCAAAAATCCGCTAGACAAATTCGTCTTCTCGTCGCTGATCCACGCGCCCAACGACTTCTTCTACCTCTTTCTCTACGTCCAGCCGCCACGCTGATGCGCTCCGCCGTCGCCATCGCCACGATCACCGCGCTTCTCGCCGTCACCGCGCCCGCTCCCGCGCGAGCCGAGGAGCGCGCCTGCCCCGACGACGCGGCGGTGCGCGTCGCCTTCATCCGCAACAGCCTGCGCCGCACCGAGCGCTGGTCGCGCGTCTGGTACGACTCCTGGATTGCCGGCTACGGCACGCTCACGCTCGGGACCGCGCTCCTCATCCCGGCGTTCGAGAGCCGACGCGACCAGCTCGTCTGGAGCGTCAGCTCCGCCTCGGCGCTCGTCGGCGTGTTTTTCATCGCCGCGACCTATCCCGCGGCGATCACCGAGTCCGAGAGCCTCGGGCGCCTCGCCGCCCGCTCCACCGACGACTGCTCGCTCCTCGTCGAGGCGGAGCGCGCGCTCGGCCGCGCGGCCGAGCAGCAGATCTCGAACCGCAAGTGGTACTTCCACGTCCTCAACGTCGCCTACAACCTCGGCGTCGGCCTGGTGATCGGCCTCGCGCTGAACGACTGGGTCAACGCCGCCGTCAACTTCGGCGTCGGCACCGCGCTCGGCGAGGCGTCGATCCTCACGCTGCCGATGGGCTCGGCCAAGGATCTGGCGCGCTACCGTCGCGGCCAGTACGTCGGATTTTCGCCGACGGGACTACGCCTCGCGTGGTGAGAGAGCGCGCGCTCGCGAAAATTCGCGTCTCACATGAGACAAAAAATTTGACCCCTCGAAACGCGGACTGAGAATGGGCCAATCTCTCCACTTTTGTCATGAGGTGAGCGGATGGCGCTCCTAGAGCTCGACGACGAGCCGAGCAACCGCGCGAAGATCAAGGTCATCGGCGTCGGCGGCGGCGGCGGTAACGCAATCAACACGATGATCGAGTCGCGCCTCGAGGGCGTCGATTTCATCGCCGCGAACACCGATATCCAGGCGCTCGAGTCCAACCAGGCGCCGATGAAGATTCCGCTCGGCAGCGCGATGACCAAGGGTCTCGGCGCGGGCGCGAACCCCGAGGTCGGCCGCTCGGCGGCGCTCGAGGACATCACGCACCTCACCGAGGTGCTCTCGGGCGCGGACATGGTCTTCGTCACCGCCGGCATGGGCGGCGGCACGGGCACCGGCGCGGCGCCGATCATCGCGCAGGTCGCGCGCGAGTGCGGCGCGCTCACCGTCGGCGTCGTCACCAAGCCCTTCACCTTCGAGGGCCGCAAGCGGCGGCGCCAGGCGGAGGAGGGGATCGCGACGCTGCAGGCCTGCGTCGACACGCTGATCACGATCCCCAACGATCGCCTGCTCTCGGTCGCCGGGCAGAAGACGACGATGCTCGACGCCTTCCGCAAGGCCGACGAGGTGCTGCTGAACGCCGTTCAGGGCATCAGCGATCTCATCACCATCCCCGGCCTCATCAACGTCGACTTCGCCGACGTGCGGACGATCATGAAGGACATGGGCCGCGCGCTCATGGGCACCGGCCGCGCCGTCGGAGAGCGGCGCGCGCTCGAGGCGGCGCAGCAGGCCATCAGCTCGCCGCTCCTCGAGGACGTGTCGATCACGGGTGCGACCGGCATCCTCATCAACATCACCGGCGGGCCGGACCTCACGCTGTTCGAGGTGAACGAGGCCTCGACGCTGATCCAGGAGGCCGCGCACGAGGACGCGAACATCATCTTCGGCTCGGTGATCGACGCCAACCTCGTCGACGAGGTGCGCATCACGGTCATCGCGACCGGCTTCGATCCGGTGATGCAGGTGGCGGTGCCCAGCAACTACCCGGGCGGCCACCGCTCCGTGCCGCAGCCGGCCGCTCCGTCGGCGCCGCGCCCGCGGCAGGTCACGCTGCCCTACGTCGCGGGCGCCGGCTCGGGCCCGCTTACGTCGGCGCCGCAGCCGCAGCCGCAGCCGCAGCCCGCGCCGCCGTCGCCGATCCCGGCCGCGAACACGGTGGTGGTGTCGCCGGCCTCCGTCGAGCTGAAGGCGCACCAGGCGATGCGCGAGGCGCCGCCGCGCCCCGACGCGACGCCGGTCACCGCGCCGCTCCGCACCGAGATGCTCGAGCGCGAGCGCGAGCACGCCCGCGAGGCGGTCTCGCCGCGCGACCGCCGCTCGTCGGCGCCGACCATCCAGGTGCAGACGCCGCCGCGCCTGCCCGACGTGATGCAGGGCACCGAGGAGACCGAGCTCGACATCCCGGCCTTCCTGCGGCTCCGCAACCTCGAGCCGTAGTCGATTTTCTGACTAGCAAAAAATAGCCTAGCGACGAAACACCCCGACGGCCGCCTCCCGACAGGCGGCCGTCGCCATTTCTGCGCTACATTCGCGGCGACGCGCCATGATCGTCTTCGAATCGATCGCCCGCCTGCTGATGGTCGTGCACGGGATCGCCGCCGCGGTCCTCGTCGCGTCGACCACGCACCACCTCCTGTGGTGCCGCGGCTACCTGCGCGGGCAGTTCGGTCGACAGAAGGGCGAGCGCCGCTTCGCGCTCGTCGCCGCCGTCGCCTTCGTGGCCACGTTCCTCCTCGGGAACCTGCTCTACCCGACCTACAAGGTCCGCGTGCGCGCCGAGTACTTCGACAACCCGGCGGCGATCGCCGCCGAGCTGCGCCTGCGCGACGACCAGCATCGCGCGCTCGGCCTCGAGGTGACGAGCGACCAGCGGCCGCCGCGCCTCGGAGTCGGGCTCGCCTGGGTGGGGAGATTGTTTGACGTCAAAGAGCATTGGGTCGCCTTCGGCTGCGTCGCCAGCCTGGTGCTCCTTCTGCTCTCGCGGCGCGCGCACCCGAAGGAGCACCCGCGGCTGGTCCCGCTCTACGTCGGGCTCTCGGCGGCCGCCTGCATGACCGCCTGGCTCGGCGCCATCGTCGGGCTGCTCACCGCCAGCTACCGCTCCGTCGGAGGCGCGCTCTGATGAGCCGCGGCGACCGCGTCTACTTCACCGCCGCGGCGGCGCTGGTCGGCTTCGCCCTCGCCTACGCGCTGCCGGTCTATGCGCGCCTGCCGACCGCCTACTACGACCCCGTCGCCCGTCGCTGGGGCGTCGGCCGCGAGCTCGGCCCCCTCCCCATGGGCTACCTCGGCCTGTGCGCCTGGGGCGTCGCCGGGGCGCTGGTCGCCGCCGCGCTCACCGCGCTCGTCGTCCGTCGCCTGCGCACGCCGCCGTCGGAGCGCGCCTACGTCCTCGCCGCCGCCTGGGCGCTCACCATCCCGGCCCTCGTCGTCGCCTACTTCACCTGGAACAACTGGCCCTGAGATCGCCCTTGCGGATGGTTAACGAGCGCGTTAAATACCAACGCACACGTTGACCATTGGAGCTCCGACCATGAAGCCCACGCCCGCCGGTTGGCCCCGCATCTCGAGCGCCGTCTTCTACGAGAACCCCCGCGAAGCGATCGACTGGTTGTGCCGCGTCTTCGGCTTCGAGGTGCGCCTCTTCGTCGAGGGCGAGGGCGGCCGCGTCGAGCACTCCGAGCTCACCTACGGCGACGGCCTGATCATGGTCGGCGGCGCCGGCCCCGGCTACGAGGACAAGACCGGCACCGGCAAGATCCGCCAGAGCCCGCGCGCGGCCGGCGGCGCCAACACCCAGTGCTTGATGGTCTTCGTCGACGACGCCGATGCCCACGCCGCCCACGTGAAGGCGCAGGGCGGCACCGTCAGCGTCGCGCCCGAGACCCACGACTACGGCGAGGACTACTGGGCCGATCGCAGCTACGAGGCGATCGACCTCGAGGGCCACCACTGGTGGTTCACCCAGCGCGTGCGCGGTGGACAGTAGCGCCGTCGACAGCGCCTTCGCGGCGCTGGCCGATCCCACGCGCCGCGGGGTGATCGACCTCCTGCGCCGCCGCCCGCGCCGCGCCGGCGAGCTCGCCGAGGCGCTGGAGATGAGCGCGGCGGCGATGAGCCGCCACCTGCGCGTCTTGCGCCAGAGCGGGCTCGTCGAGGAGGAGGGCGACGAGGCCGACGCGCGCGTTCGTGTCTATCGTTTACGGCGCGCGCCGTTCTCGACGATGCGCCGCTGGCTCGACGAGGTCGAGGCCTTCTGGGCCGACCAGCTCGACGCCTTCAAGGAGCACGTGGAGCGGACCCGTGGCCACAAGTGACCGACCGAGCGAGCTGCGCGTGACGGCGTCGGCGATGGTCTCCGTTGCCGTCCCGCCCGACGTCGCCTTCGAGGTCTTCACCGCCGAGATCGATCGCTGGTGGCGGCGCGGCCTCAAGTACCGCCACGCCGCCGGCCGCGGCTTCATCCACCTCGAGCCCGTCGGGGGGCGCCTCTTCGAGCAGTTTGACCCGCCCGCCGACGGCAGCCCGGCGCGCGTCGTCGAGTGCGGGCGCGTGCTCGCCTGGGAGCCGCCCGCGCGCCTCGTGTTCAGCTGGCGCAACGCGACCTTCTCCGAGACGGAGTCGACCGAGGTCGAGGTCACCTTCGTCGCCACCGCCAGCGGCGGCACGCAGGTCACCGTCCGCCACCGCGGCTGGGAGACGCTGCCGCCTGATCACCCGGCGCGCCACGGCCAGGAGGATCGCGCCTTCGCGCGCTCGCTCGGCCTCTGGTGGGGGGACCAGCTCTCGTCGCTGCGCGAGCTCGTCGCGCAGGGTGTGCCTACGCGCTCTTGTTGAGGAACGAGAAGTACTGATCGACGAGATCGTCGAAGACGAGCGGCGACCCGCAGGCGGTGCAGTCGAACGCCGGGGGCGTGCGCCGCTTGCCGCCGTCGAGGTGCTTGGCGACCTCCACCAGCCGCTCCTCCTCAAGGCCGCAGTGGTGGCAGGCATAGGGAGCGAAGAAGTTGACCACTTCCTGTCTATCAAGAAGGTTGGTGATCAGGTTCGCCTGGTGGATGAACGAGATCGGGCACTCGACGAGCCGGATGAGGCGCGTCTGCCCGAGGCTGCGCACGAAGTCGATCCAGCGCTGCACCGAGTCCGAGCTGATGCGGCGGAACTCGCGCAGGCGGAACGTCACCTCGCCGGTGAGGCTGGCGAGCGCGGAGAGATCGGTGTCGGCGCGCAGGACGCCGGCGAAGGAGATCACCTTGCGCCCCTCCTCCTCGGAGACGCGCCAGGTGAAGGGGCGGTCGCCGACGAGGACGCCGAGGTAGTCGGAGAGCGCCTGCTTCTCGCTCGGGCCGAGGTCGAGGAAGCTGAGCGCCAGCGCCTTGGCGGGCGCGAACGACTTCGCGTCGACGCGGACGACGCGCGCGCGGGTGGAGAGCTCGCCGGAGCGCCCCGGCAGCGCGAAGCGCAGCGCGATCTCGGTGCCGATGGGGACCTCGCGCTTGGCGCGGAGGAGCATGCCGTTCTCGGAGAGATCGAGCGAGGTGCCGAGGTAGCCGTCGGCGGCGGAGGGGCCGGCGTCGAACACCGCGACGCGGACGGCGAAGCGCTCGTCCTCGCGGAGCGGCATCCCGAGGAGACGCGCCACGAGCAGCGGCAGGAGCCCCGGCGGCGACGGCAGCTCGATGGCGTCGGCGAAGCCGTGCGCCCTGGCCTCCGTCGGCGTGAGGCCGGTGTGGAAGCCGACGCCGTTCACCAGCACGACGGGGAGGCGGGCGAGCGCGCCGTCCTCGCGCAGGCGCGCGAGCACCAGCTCGGCCTCTCCGTCGGGGAGGACGCGATCGAGGAAGAGCAGATCGCAGCCGGCCTTGGCGCGCTCGATGGCCTCGTGCCCCGAGCGCGCGGTCACCAGGCGCAGATCGCGCCGCCGCAACAGGTCGCGATCGAAGTCGCGGTGCAGATCCGGGTTGTGCGTGGCGACGATGGTCTTCATCGTGAAGACGCCCCCTCTCGTGATCGTATCTCGACGGCGGGCGTCCCGTCAAAGACTCGCGAGGAGGGCGTTCCGCATGACGTCGACGGGCGCGGGGCGGCCGGTGAAGTGGGTGAAGGCGGCGGCGCCCTGGTGCAGCAGCATCGCCGCCCCGGCGTCGGCGGTGAGCCCGCGCGCGCGCGCCGCGTCGACGAGCGCGGTCGAGCGCGCGACCACGAGATCGAGGACGCGCGCCGTCGGCGGGAGCGGCGTCAGGTCGAGCGGCGGCGCGGCGGGATCGAGGCCGCGCGGCGTGGCGTCGACGAGCAGCTCGGCGCGCGCGAGCTGCGACGGGAGGGCGTCGTAGCCGACGGTGGTGACCGGCGCGCCGTCGACGACGAACGCGCCGGGCGTGCGGCTGACGGCGAC
>Ga0272446_1000340_pt1 | contig 74057 bp, 62 predicted proteins | sample YNPCB0061_FD_194587 | JGI IMG/M metagenome (GOLD analysis project Ga0272446, IMG submission 194587) | Hot spring microbial mat communities from Yellowstone National Park, WY, United States - YNP-CB-006-1 | ecosystem: Environmental > Aquatic > Thermal springs > Hot (42-90C) > Sediment | place... | reverse complement strand
ACTTTCCTCCCTGGAAGACCGTCCATGATCACTACGTCACCTGGCGCAAGAGCGGTATCTGGGCGCAGATCTGGGTGGGGCTCAGATTCCCAGGTGCCCGCCCATTCGAGCAACTCCAACTGTAGTACTATCGGCTATCGGCTATCGGCAAAACATTAAGACGAAGACAAGGAGAACAAACGAGCGAGACGAAATCCGTAGTTGCCGGTGACGACATCGGGGGTGGTGGCGAGGCGGTAGGCGCAACGGGCGTAGACGCGATAGCGGCCCCACGAGCCGCCGCGCAGCACGTATCTGCCACTCACACGTTTGTTTCCTGTGTAAAGACTTTCCACGCTTACCTCGCCCTCGAACGGATACTTCAGCTTCGGCGTGCTACACCACTCCCAGACATTGCCGGCCAGCTCCTCGGCCCCGCAGGCTGCCGCGCCGTGCGGGAAGATGCCCACCACCGAGGTTCCGCCGATCGTGCTCTCGTCGATGTTGGCCTGAATGCTGGCGGTTATATTCCCGCCGGTCGTGGTTGTCAACTCGGTGCCCCAGGGGTACTCGCGCCGCCCCTGCCTTGAGCTTGTCGAAGGGGCGCGGGTAGCGTCTCCCACACCCTTCGATACGGCCTGCGGCCTACCCCGGCCTGAGCCGGGACGAAGGCTCGGGGTGCCTTGATCAGACCTCAGGCTCGGGAGGGCTCCCATCCGGATCGGCACCCTTCGATACGCGCCTCCGCTGCGCTCCGGCGCTACTCAGGGTGCCGGGAGTCTCCGTCCTCCCACATTTTCCGGGCGCGCTCAAGCGGCGCTACTCAGGGTGCCGGGAGTCTCCACCGGGTAGGCCGCCGCCCGCTCCCACTCGGCCTCGGTGGGCAATGGAGGGCATCGCTGGTAATGATCGTGTCGCGGAGGTCACGACCGGCGAGCAGCAGGGGGATGGTGCTCAACTCGTTGTGTTCCTCGCCGACCGCAACCTGGGCGAGGGTCGTACCGCTGCCGTGCTGCACCAGACTAACGAGGTGGGTTGGGGCGCCGCAGGCGGTCGCACCGCGCAGGGTCTTGCCATCCACGGCGAGCGCCTGTAAGCGCGTGCCCAGGGGCGTCACCACTTCGCCTGGTGCGGCCTGCGGCGGGGTCTGCGCTGCCGTCAGGCCAGCGAGCGCCACCTCCAAGACGGCGACATCGACCAGCCGCAGGGTGCACAAGAGCGTAGACTCACTGGGAATACGAACCACCTGCGGGAGTGCGGCTTTGCGGTCGTCGGTATGGAGCCGAAGCCAGTGTGCGATGGCGCGAGCTGTCTGTTGTCCACTGGCGCGGCCGGCGGCGAGCAGGATGAGCAGCAGGCGTCAGGGATAGCGTTTGCCGCGCGCTTTCCGCGGGTCTGGAACCACAGCGAGTGCCTCAGCCAGGGTGCTATACTGCGGCAGGTCCATTGTGTCCTCCTGAAGGGTTTGGCGACTTCTTCAGAAGGGTAGCACAATGGGCTATCACGTTGACGTAGCCCTACTACGCTGATACGCAGCGTACGCAGGAGTGATACCATTTTGGCTTGCCGATTTTGGATTGTGGATTGCCGCGCATGGCGTTCCAATGCGCTCTGACGGGAACACCTATGCGGGTTGCTCAATTCCAATTGGTATGACATAGGTGATATAATCGCCGCGTAGCATGTGTCATCGGGGTGTAGGCGGCAACACCGCTGTGGAGCACAGGCAGGGTAGGTCATAGGTTGCATCATCGCCGCGTAGCACGAATCATTGGGCTGTAGCTGGCACGATCGCCGTCTACTTCATGTTGGGCGGCGCATCGTTGCCTAACCCACCTCAATCTATCATGAGGAGGAAAAAAACATGTTCAAGAAAGTTGCCGTCAATTTCTTAATCACTCTACTGATGGTACTGTTGACTTTCAATATAGCCGGTTGTGGTGCGTCTACCCCGACAACCGGATCGTCCACGGTGGAAGTACCGGCTACTGCCACGCTAGCGTCCCCAACGCCGAATGTCATGCCACAGCATGGCGGACCTGGTGGTACGAGCACCTTTGCTTCGGTTGCCCCGACATACCAGGACCTGGCTTACGCTAATCTTTCCTCGGCGCAGAAACTCGACTTGTATATTCCCACCACCGGTTCGGGGCCATTCCCAGTCGTCATCATGGTGCACGGTGGTGGCTTCATGTTCGGCGACAAGGCCGATGGTGCTGGTCTGACTGGCGTTGACCAACTGCTCGCGGCGGGTTATGCGGTAGCGAGCATCAACTATCGCCTGAGTGGCGAAGCCACCTATCCAGCTCAGATTTTTGATGCCAAGGCGGCGGTGCGCTTTCTACGCGCTAATGCGACAAAATACGACCTGAATCCTGACAAATTTGGTGCATGGGGTGCTTCCGCAGGCGGCAATCTCGTCGCCTTGCTCGGCACCACCTGTGGCGTGGCCGAACTTGAAGGCGCGGAACTGGGTAATGCCGACCAGTCGAGTTGTATCCAGGCGGTGGTAGACTGGTTCGGGCCAATTGACTTCCTGAAAATGGATGAGCAGTTCGCCGGGACGAACTGCCCCGCCAATCACAACGAGGCCAGTTCGCCTGAATCCCAACTGGTCGGTGCTCCTATTCAGACGGTGCCTGAACTGGTCGCCACCACCAATCCGATGAACTACATCACCCCGGACGATGCACCTTTCTTCATCGAAAATGGCACCGCCGATTGCAACATCCCGCCCGCCCAGAACAAAAACCTGGCAGATGCGCTCAACGCAGTCATCGGTGCAGACAAGGTGACCTACGTGTCGCTGGAAGGCGCGGGGCACGGTGGAGCGCAATTTGAGACGGCTGAAAACCTGCAATTGGTCATCAATTTCCTGAACGAGTATCTGAAATGAATGTGACTTTTGCAGAGCGACCCCATAATCAGTCGTAGAACCTGGAGAACGCCGCCCCACACACAGCTCTACGCAGCCCATTACGTGACACGATATGGGTTGTTGTTCCACCTTCCGCACCTCGATACCGAGGAGCGACAAGCCACTGACGAAGGATAGTCCCCGTATCCGTACCCTCAAGCGCAATTGCGGCCTAACATTGCGTGCAGCCGACTCGCCTTGATCGGGACAATTTTCAGTGTTGTACTGGCCCAACGCATTGTGTGGTCTATCGTACACATACCAACTCATCGGCGAGCGGATGACGCTTACCGTTAGGCGGCGCTCCAGCCGTAGGCATAGCGTTCCGCGACAAGCTCGCAGACCTTCATCGTCGTCCCGGCGCAGCTCTGCGCGCCCAACAGCGCCGATTGACGGTCTGCCACCGCTGTGCTACTATCCCGCCAGCTGAATAGTTGCACGGTGGGGCCGACCCCACCCGGCAGGGAGCCCGGCGGCAGCGCCGGGCTGGTATGGGGGAAGCCGGTCAGAGGCCGGCGCAGTCCACGCTGCTGTAGGGCAGGAACAACCTGGCGACCCGTCAATGAGCCTGGCGGCCATGCCGCCCCGCCCACGTCTTTCGTCGGTGTTCCCTGCCGAGCCAGAATGCCCATCCCTGTTTGATGCCGATCACACCTGCGCTGGAACAGGGGTGAGGCAGGCGCAGGGATCCCCGACCGCCGGGTTCACTCCCTTCTCTGCACACCCCCTCCACCCTGGTGGAGGGGTTTTTCGTTGGCTCGGTTTAGCGCCTTGTACCGCGAGGATCACCCGATGCGCCGCCTGCTGATCTGCCTGTTCGCCCTCGCCCTCATCGCCGGCCAGGCCGCCGCGGCCCTGGCTCAGGCCACCGCCCCCGCCGACGCCGCCCTGGCCTGGATGCGCACCCAGCAGCAACCCGATGGGAGCTTCCCCGGTTTTGGCCCCGGCGAGAGCGCCGACGCCGTGCTCGCCTTCGCCGCGGCCGGCCAGGACCCGACCCGCGTGACGCGGGACGGCCGATCGGCCCTCGATTACCTGGCCACCCAGGCGGCCAGCTACGGCGCCAGCAGCCCCGGCGCCGCGGCGAAGCTCGTTCTGGCCGCCGTGGCTGCCGGCCAGGACCCGACCAGCTTCGGCGGCACCAACCTGCTTGAGCTGATCGGCGCGGGCTATGACCCGGCCAGCGGCCAGTATGGCGCCGATGTCTACGGCCACGCCCTGGCGCTGATTGCAACGCGCGCCGTGGGCGCATCGCCGCCACCCGCCGCCGTGCGCCGTCTGCTCGATCTGCAGCTCGCCGATGGCGGCTGGAGCTTCGACGGTGCTGCCGCCACCGGTAGCGATACCAACACCACCAGCCTGGCCGTCCAGGCTCTGGTGGGCCAGCGTCAGGCCGATGGTGCCCGCGCCCGGGCGATCGCCTACCTCAAAGGGCAGCAGAATGACGACGGCGGGTTCCCCTACGCGCAGGGCTCACCGTTCGGCAACGCGAGTGACGCTAACTCGACCGCCGCCGTGATCCAGGCGATCCTTGCCGCCGGCGAGGATCCGGCGGGCGCCACCTGGACCCGCGGCGGCCAGACGCCGCTCGCGGCGCTCGCCGCCCTGCAGAACGCCAGTGGCGCGCTGCGCTACCAGGCGAGCCAGCCCGACGACAATGCCCTCGCCACGTACCAGGCCGTGCCAGCCTTGCTCAGGCGGTCCCTGCCGGTGACGACGGCGACGGTGCCCGGCGCCGCGGCGCTGCTGGCGCCCGCGGCCACCACCCCGCCCGGCACCCTGCCCGCCACCGGCGCCGCCGCTGAACTGCCCGCTGGCCTGGCCCTTGCGGCGCTGGCCCTCGGCGCCCTGGGCCTGAGTCTGCGCCGCCGCACGAACTGAGCCCACGGGGTACGATGCGCCTGCTCCGCACCAGCCACCTGCACCGGCTCGCCGCCCTCGCCGTGCTGCTGCTCGTCGCCGGCGCAGCGGCACGGGCACAGCCCCCGGAACGGCGCGCCGGGCTGGTGGTTCAGTTTGGCGATGGCAGCCTACAGACCGCCTGTGTGCGCTTCAGTGAGGAGACGATCAGCGGGCTCGACCTGCTGCTGCGCGCCGGCCTGCCGGTGGTGGTGCAAACGGGGGGGATCGGCGCTGCGGTGTGCAAGATCGGCCCCGACGGCTGCAACTACCCGGCCGAGAGCTGCTTTTGCAAGCGTGATGGGGCTCGCAGCATCTACTGGGCCTTCTACACGCTCCAGAACGACACGTGGGCCTACGCCAGCCTCGGCGCGGCCAACGTGGCGGTGGGCGACGGCGACGTGCACGGCTGGGCCTGGGGCCTCGGCGACGCGAGCGGTGGCGCGCAGCCGCCCGTGCGCAGCATCGACACCATCTGCGCACCGGCCACCGCCCCGGCGCCAACTGCCCCGCCGGCCACCGCCAGCCCCGCGCCGGCACCAACCAGCGCCCCGCCAGCGGCGCCCGGCGCGTCGCTGCCAGCCCCGGCGCCAACCGCGACCGCGCCCGCCGCGCCGACTGATGCCCCGCCAGCGACGTCCGGCGCGTCGCTGCCAGCCCCGGCGCCAACCGCGACCGCGCCCGCCGCGCCGACCGCCACCGCGCGGCCTACGCGCGCCCCGCAGGCCACGGCCACCAGGAGCGTGGCGCCCGCGCCGCCCCCGGCGGGTGCTGCCGCCGGGGGCGTGGACGAGCCACTAGCGGCAAGCGGGCCGCCGTGGGGCTATCTCGCCTTCGGCGTGATGCTCGTCGGGCTGGGGGTGGGCATTGTGCTCGCCGCACGGCGACGCTGAGGAGAACTACACGATGCGCACCAGTGTCTGGCTGGTCCGGCACGGACAAACCCGCGCCAACCTGGAGCGGCGCTACCAGAGCGCCAGTGACAGCCCGCTGACCGACTATGGCCGGCTGCAGACAGCGGCGCTGGCGGCGCGACTGCGGCGGCTGCCCTTCCGGGTGGCCCTGGTGAGCCCGACGGAGCGCACCCGCCTCGCCGCGCAGGCCATCCTCGCGGGGCGCGGCGGTGTCGTTGCCCACCTCGACCCCCAGTGGGCCGAGAGCAGCCACGGTCGCTGGGAGGGTCTGACCTACCGCGAGGTGCTCGTCCGCTACCCCGACGAAGCCCGCGCCCGTTGGGCCAACGGGGTGCACGGGCGCGCCCAGGGCGGCGAAAGCCTGGCAGAGGTCCATAGCCGCGTCACCGCGGCCTGGCAGCGCCTGCTCAATGAGCATCAGGGCAGCCGCGTCCTGGTTGTGACCCACGCCACACCCATTCAGCTGGTGCTCTGCGCCTGCTTCGGGCTTCCGCCGACGGCCCACTGGCACTGGCGCATCGACCTGGGCAGCGTCACCTGCCTCGACGTCTACGCCGCCGGCCCGATCGTGCGCGTGGTTAATGAGGTGCCGCCGCTCGGCCTGGCGCGCAACGACGATGCGCCAGTGGAAGGAGTGGACCATGGGTGAGCCCTCCGCGAACGGCAGGGGCTGGAACCCCTGGTCGGCTATTGTCGCGCTCGGCGAGGCGCTGCGCTTCCTGACGGTCATCCCGCAGCCCTGGCTACCGCCAATGAGCGAACGGAGCGCCGCAGTGGCCATCCCCTGGTTTCCCGCGGCCGGCCTGCTGATCGGCGCACTGTTGCTGCCGGTCGGCTGGCTGGGCAGCCTGTTCTGGAACGACCTCGTTGTGGCTGCCCTGCTGGTGGCGGCCTGGGGCGCCATCACCGGCGGCCTGCACCTCGACGGTCTGAGCGACACCTTTGACGCGGTGCTGAGCTGGCGCCCGCCTGCGCGCAAGCTGGAGATCATGAAGGATAGCCGTATCGGCGCGATGGGCGCCCTGGCCCTGATCGCCGTGCTGCTGCTGAAAGTGGCGCTGCTGGCCGGAGCCGGCTCCGGATGGTGGCAGGCCGTGCTGCTGGCGCCCGTGCTGGGCCGCTGGGCCGATTGTTACGGAATCGTCCGCTTCCCCGCGGCCAGTGAGGGCGGCCTCGGGCGCAGTTTTCACGACCAGGTGCGGCGGGCGGATGTCTTGATCGCCACCGGCACGGCCCTGGCCGCCGCGCTCCTGGTGGCCGGCCAGGCCGGCCTGGTCGCACTGCTGCTTGTCTGGGCGGTCGCCCACCTGCTCGCCCACTGGTGGACGCGCGACCTCGGCGGCCTCACCGGCGACACCTACGGTGCACTCTGCGAGATCGGCGAGGTGGTCGCCCTTGCCGCTCTGACGGCAGCCCCGGCACTGCACTAGAGCGATTGCAGATTGCAGATGTGCGATGGTAGATTGGGCGCGGCGCATCTGGACACGGTCGAGGTCGCGCTGATGCCCGAACAGGTCGCCTGGAACTGCACGAGGCTGAAGCAATGCACACGCTGACCTGGCTCATCTGGCTGAGCGCGGCCTTCCTGGCAATCGTGCTCGCGCCGAACCCGCTCTATCTCAGCCTGATCCTGCTCGCCGCCGTGCAGGTCTTTCTGGCCTGGCGCAGCGACTCGCCCATGGCGCGCAGCTTCGGGCTGTTTATGCGGGCCGGGGCCTACGTCTGCGCCGGCTACGTGCTCTTCAGCCTGATCACGGTAGGCGGCGCCCGTGGTACCACCGTGCTCGTGAGTCTGCCTGCCCTGCCGCTACCCGCCTGGCTAGGCGGGGTGGTGCTGGGCGGGCCGATCACCGCCGAGGCGCTGGCCTGGGGTTTCACCCGTGGTCTGGCGATCTGGACGCTGATGGTCATCTTCGGCGCCTTCAACGCCCTGGTCGACCACCACCGGCTCCTGCGCCTCGCGCCGCCCTCGCTTTTCCACGCAGGACTGGCAATCACCATCGCGGTGGCCTTTGTCCCGGCGCTGCTACGCTCAATCAGCGAGATCGGCCAGGCCCAGCGGGCGCGTGGCCACCGCTTCGGCGGGCCACGCTCCTGGCCGCCCCTGGTCGCGCCCCTGCTTGCGGGCAGTCTGGAGCGCTCGGTACAACTGGCCGAGGCGCTTGACGCCCGTGGCTACGGGCATAGCGCCCGTGCCGGGACCCCTGGGCGCCAGGCCGGCCTGGCGCTTGGCATCCTGCTCCTGGGGGTGGGGGTCTTTGTCTGGCTCTACTACGGCCAGGCTGCCATGCTGGCCACCGGCGGCCTGCTGGCCACCGGTGGGCTCTGCCTGGCCCTGGCAATGCGCGCCCTGGGCAGCGCAACGCGGCGCAGCGTCTACCGGCGCGAGCGCTGGCGCCGCCGCGACAGCCTGGTGATCGCCGCCGCCGCTGCGGTGGTGACCGTCCTGGTGAGCCTGCGCCTGACGGGACGGGGCGAGCTGGTCTATTACCCACTGCCCACGCTGGTGGCCCCCGGCTTTGACCTGTGGGCCGGGCTGGCACTGCTGCTGCTGGCCACGCCCGCGGTGGTCGGCAGCCGTGAGCCACCCCCGCGCCCACCCCGCCGCCGGCCCGCCCGTGAGCACGCCCCCGCGCCCCCGGCGACGTTGCATGATCCTGCTGGCAACCTCCGTTGTTCCCACGCCGGGGGCACACGCATGCTGCGCGCAACATGGCGTATACTGATGCCATGGACGAACTCCCCGCGACCTGGACCATCCTGGCCCTGGAGACCTCCTGCGACGAGACGGCCGCGGCCATCGTGCGCGGCGGTCACGAGGTGCTCGCCAATGTTGTCGCCTCGCAGATGACGATGCACCAGCGCTACGGCGGCATCGTCCCCGAGGTCGCCTCGCGCCAGCACATCCTCACCCTGGTGCCGGTGATCGAGGAGGCGCTGCGCGCGCTCCCCCGCGGCTGGGACGACCTGGACGCCGTGGCGGCGACCCACGGCCCGGGCCTGAGCGGGGCGCTGCTTACCGGCCTCAACGCGGCTAAGGCGATCGCCTGGCAGCGGGGCCTGCCCTTCGTGGGCGTGAACCACCTCGAAGCGCACATCTACGCCAACTGGCTGGGCGCCCCCGCCCCGGAGTTCCCGCTGGTGGCCCTGGTGGTCTCCGGCGGCCATACGCTGCTCGCCCTGCTGCGCGACCACGGCGCCTATGATCTGCTTGGCCAGACCCGTGACGACGCGGTCGGCGAGGCCTTTGACAAGGTGGCCCGCATCCTGGGGCTGGGCTTCCCCGGCGGGCCGGCCATCCAGCGCGCCGCCGCGGGGGTCGGCGGGGCCGCACCACTGCCCCGAGCCTGGCTGCGCGACAGCTACGACTTCTCCTTCAGCGGGCTGAAGACGGCGGTGTTGCACAAGGTCCAGGAGCGGCAGGAGCGGGCCGCGCGCATGCCCCGGCCCGCAGCCGGCAAGGACCGCCCTGGTGCCCCGGCGCCCCAGACCAGCGGGCTCGACCCCCAGTTCGTGGGCCAGATCGCCTATGCCTTCCAGGAGTCGGTGGTGGACGTGCTGGTGACCAAGACCGTCGATGCGGCGCGGCGCTACGGGGCCGCCGCGATCCTGCTCGCCGGCGGGGTGGCGGCCAACCTGCGGCTCCGCGAGGAGCTCACCCGGCGCGCCCCGGTGCCGGTGCGTTACCCGCCGCTCTCCCTCTGCACCGACAACGCGGCAATGGTTGCCGCTGCCGCCTTCTACCGCTTTGCCGCCGCTGTGCAGCATGGCTGGGCGCTCGACGTAAACCCCTCGCTGCGTCTCGGGACGTAGCCGGCGCAGGCCGATCACACGACTGGCAGGACAACGATGCGGTTGGCCACACTGGCGAGCGCTTCGCCATAGCGGGTCCCGGGGCTGGCCCAGCCGGCACCGCGGGCGCCCAGCGGGTTGTGGGCACGGCCCAGGGCCTTGATGGTGCGCGCCGTGCCGCGGAAGGCATCGGGAAAAGGGCGGTAGCGCAGCGCGCGGGCGATCAACGCCTCCTGGGCGGCATTACCCTCACCGGGGCGTAGCGCATAGGCCAGCAGCCGCCCCAACTGGGCCGGGATGGCATCGTGCTCCCAGCTCGCAAAACTCACGCCCATCTCCCACTGCTGGCGCTGGTCGTTGAAGCACCAGCCCGTACAATCCTCGGGCTGGTGCGGCTGCGCGCGCCCAGTCACCCCGATGCCGGCCGGATTGCGCTGCGGCCGCTGGCTCCAGAAACTGGTGAGATTGCCCGTCTCGTGGATCATTTGGGCAAGCGCCAGGATCGGGTCCACCCCCACAGTGGCGGCCAGGCGAAAATAGGCGGGCACGATCACCGCCCGGATGTCCCACTCGGTGTATGCGCCGTGGGGCCGGCTGCAGATGAAGGCTGCCGCCTGCGCCGGGCTACCCGCCGGCTGGCCGATGATCGAACTGTCCGCGCGGTACATCTCCTGGTCCCCTCGCCTCAGCGTACAACCGCTGGCGCATAATCGACGCGCGGGTGGTAGATCGACTGCAGACTATTGACAAAGACCTGCTTGATCTCGGCCAGCTCACGCATGGTCAATGGCGCGTCGTCGAGCTCACCCTCGCGCACCCGGGCGTCGATAATCGAGCGCACCAGGTCGTCAAGGGCCTGGGCGCCGGCGGCGGTGCCGTTGTGCCCGTTCTGCGCGTGGGCAGGCGCCAGTTTGCCGTTCTGGGCCTTGGAGCGGACGGTCGCTTCGACCGAGTCGGCCAGCATCAGAATCGCCTGCTCGCGGGTCTGCGGACGGGGACCGGGGTAGCGGAAATCGGCCTCGCGCACACTATCCTGCTCCTGAATGGCCTGCTGGTAGAAGTGCTTGATCAGGCCGGTACCGTGATGGGTCGCGATGAAGTCAACGATCTGGTCGGGCAGGCCGGCACTACGCGCCATCTTGATGCCCTCGCGAACGTGGTCAATAATGATCTGGGCGCTGGTGTAGGGATCGAGATCGTTATGCACATTCTCGCGGCCCATCTGATTGTCGGTGAAGAAGTAGGGGCGGATGGTCTTGCCGATATCGTGGTAATACGACGCCACGCGGAGCAGCAGCGCATCGGCACCGACCGCCTCGGCGGCTGCTTCGGCGAGGTTGCCCACCGCGACACTATGGTAGTAGGTGCCCGGGGCTTCACGGATCAGCTTGCGCAGCAGCGGGCGCGAGGGATGGGCCAGTTCCATCAACTGCAGGGGCGTGACCTGGCCGGCCGCCCGGCTGACCAGGTTGAACACGCCGATCGAGAGGATCGTTGAGAGAGCGCCATTCATCCCTGCGAAGAGTGCCATAGGCACGAGCAGCGCCACCAGGCCCACCGTAGACAGACTGGGCTGCGCGATCAACCAGAAGGCCAGGGCCGCACTGAAGACCGTCGCGGCCACCCCCAGCCCCGCCAGCAGGAAGGGGCGCAGGCGCTCGGCATTGCGGGTCGCCAGCACAGCGACCACACAACTGGCGAAGAGCGTTACTGCCAGGGCGTTGTCCTCCATCACGCCGATGGTAATGCTCATCAGGACCGCACTGGCCAGGCTGATGCGCCCGTTGAAGACCACTGCGAAGACGATCGCGAGTGTCGCCAGCGGGAAGAAGAAAGGCCAGGTTCCCGCCAGGGGCAGCACGAGCCGCGCGAGGATCAGCGTGGTGACGATCAGGACGACCATCACCAGCAGCATCCGTGGCCGGCGCCCGATCTGCGGCTCGAAGCTCACGGCGTAGGCCATGAAGCCCGCGGCAAGCAGCGCAGCCAGCAGCCCGCGGCCCGCGATGCCGGCCCAACTGAGTGGCGCCGGCATCGCCCCCGTCTGCTGCAGCTTCTCGATCGTCGCCGGTGAGATGATCTCGCCCTCGCGCACGATCGTCTCGCCCGCCAGGACCCGCACCTGCTGCGGCGGCACGCTCTCGCGGGCGCGCTGGCGCCGCTCGGCGGTTGCCGCCTCGTCCAACGTCCGGTTAACACGCAGGAATGACTCGGTGAAGAACCTGGCCAGGTCGCGTTGGGTCGGCGAGAGGGTGGTAATCGTGGCGAGCCAGTAATTGAGCCAGCGCTCACGCAACTGGATCAGGGAGCGTTCATCGAGGGCGTAGTCGTAGCGTTCAAGCGCGCGATCGTAGAGCGCAAGCGTCTGCCGGCGCAACTGCTCCCAGCGTTCAGCATCGAGCGAGAGGATCTGATCGGCCTGGCTCGCCGTGATCTGCACCGTGGCGTTGGGCAGTTGCTCCAGCCTGGCAAGCCGTTGCTCGCGCTGCAACGACGGATCCTCGCGCACGCTGGTGATGGTATCGAGCAGTGCGCTGAGCGCCAGGCGTTGCTGAACCGGGATCGCCGGGTCGAAGGCATAGACGAGGTTGTCGGGGCTATTCTCGGCCTGCGACTGGCGTTCAGCCAGGAGCACCTCGCTCAGGTAGACGACCTCCTGGGGCGCCCAGATGCTGATCGGGCTCGGCTGGCCGACCTCAAGGCGCCCGTACTCGCCCGGCAGCCTGAGGGTCAACGCGGCCCAGATCCCGACAAAGAGCAACAGGCCCTCGAGCAGGAGGGTGAGGTGGAGCCGGCGAGAGGCCGCTGCAGCCGGCTGGAGTGGCCGGAAGCGGGGCAGGCTGGTGGTCCAGCGACGTCGCGTGATGTTCATGTTCTCGTATCGCCGGTCGCGGGCAGCGAGCCCTCTCCGGCGCGAGGCGGCCCCGGTGGCGCCGAGGTCGCAGGCTGCTAGGCGCCTGTCAACAACTCCCGTGCCACCTGGCTCAAGACGCGGCCATCGGCGCGGCCCTTGAAGCGCTCGAGCAGCACCGGCATGAGCTTGCCCATCGCCGCGGGGCCGCTGAGGCCCAGCTCGGCGATCAGCGCCGCCACCTCCGGGCGTAGTTCGTCGGCGCTCAGCATGCGGGGCAGGTAGGCCTGGAGGATGACGATCTCCGCCTCCTCACGCTCAGCCAGTTCAAGCCGGCCACCCTTGCGGTACATCTCGGCCGCCTCGTGGCGGCGCTTAAGCTCTTTGGCAATCACGGCCTCCTCGGCCGCCGGTTCGAGGGCCTGGTGCCCATCGGCGCTGATCGCCGCCAGCGCCGCCTCGCGGGCGGTCGCATCGCCGGCGTATTGCTGCTCGATGGCCCGTGCCGCCGCATCGTAGCGCGCCTTCGCCGCCTCGAGTTGCGCGCTCTGCAGGGCGGCCCGCGCGCTGCGAATGGCCTCGATGCGCAGCTTGTCGCCCGCCTTCATCGCCGCTTTCAGGTCAGCCGTGAGTCGTTCGCTGATCGTCATAGGCGCTGCCCTCTACAACGTGACCCGGCGCGGGAAGACCCGTTGTTTCTCGGCGATAATGATCGCGCGGATCTGGCCCACCGCTTCGTCGAGCCGGTCCTCCCGGTTGATCACGACATAGTCGAAATGTTGCACCTGTTCCAGCTCTTCGGCCGCCACCGCCAGCCGTCGCTCGATCTCGCTCATGCTCTCGGTGCGACGCAGCATCAGCCGCCGGCGCAACTCCTCGGGGCTGGCCGGCGCCAGGAAGATGAAGACTGCCTCCGGCGCGATACGCTTGATCGTGGCCGCGCCGTCCACATTGATGCGCAGCACCACATCGCGGCCGCTCGCCATCGCCTGGCGTACCTCAACCTTCGGGATACCCTTGTACTGGCCATACACTTCGGCCCACTCCAGCAGTTCGTCGTCACGGATCATCTGCTCGAAACGCTCGACGCTGACGAAGTGGTAGTCGTAGCCGTCAATCTCGCCCGGACGGATGGGCCGGCTCGTCGCCGTGACCACGAAGTGAAAGGGGAAGGCCAGTTCGCGCATGCGCATCAGCACCGAGTCCTTGCCTACCCCGGATGGCCCTGAGATCACCACCAGGAGCGGCAGCGGCGGCAACCCGTCGAGCTGTGGATTGTGGTGCGCTGGCAATGTCATCCGTCACCAGTTGACACAGGTGCTCGCCGTCGCCAGCCAAATCCTGGCGACACCATCGCCCTACCTGCGGTACGATACAGGCAGGAAGCTATCACTGACAGGTTGTTCGCACGATGTACTTTGACGCGCTAACGCTCGCCGCAGTCGCCGCTGAGTTGCGCGAGACCATCCTCGGCGGCCGCATTCAGCGCGTGCTACTGACCGGGCCGCTGAGCATCGGCCTCGAGATCTACGCGCGGCAGCAGCGCTACCAACTCGTCGCCTCGGCGCACCCGCAGTTGGCCCGCGTCCACCTGGTGCGCGGGCGACTCACACGCGGAGTCGATCAGGAGACGCCGCTGCTCCTGTTGCTGCGCAAGTATCTGCTGGGCGGTCGCATTGTGGATCTCGAGCAGCCGGCGCTCGAGCGAGTTCTTTTGCTTAGTATAGCCAAACCACTCCACTTGCGCAACCGCAATCCGGATGATACCGGGGTCGACCTGCTGCCAGCCGCCGAGTCCCTTACGCCCGCCATGGCCACAGAGACTGACGAGCCTGACCAGGGCGCGCTGCTGCGCTGTGAACTGGTGATCGAGCCACAGGACCGGCGCAGCAACATCATTCTGGTGGACGATGACAACCGCATCCTCGACAGTATCAAGCGTGTGACGCCGCGGATGAGCAGCCGGGTGGTGCTGCCGCGCCACATCTACGAATTGCCGCCGCCACTGGCGAAGCGCGACCCGACCCGGGCCACGGCGGCCGGCATCGCGGCGCTCGCCGCTGAAGGCGAGCGCGACCTGGCCCGTGCGCTCGTGGCCGCGTATCGCGCGGTCTCCCCCCAGGTCGCCCGCGAGGTGGTCTTTCGCGCCCTGGGCCGGACCGTGGCGCGTGTGGACGAGCCACTGCCCCACTACAGCCTGGCCGCCCACCTGCGCGAGCTCTTCAGCGCCGTCCCGGCGCCGTGCCTCGTGCCCGGCGCTGACGGCCCCGCAGCCTACGCGCCCTACGCCCTCAGCCACCTGGCCGGCGCCGAGCCGGTTGCAAGCATCAGTCTTGCCCTGGAGACCTTCTACGCCGCCCGTGAGGAACTGACCGGCCATCACCAGCGCCGGGAGGCCCTGGCCCGCGAACTGGCAGCCAGCCGCGAGCGCATCGAGCGCCAGCGCGCCCAGCTGGCCGCAGAGTTGGAGCAGGCCCGCGCGCTCGAACAGCTACGCTGGGAGGGCGAGATGATCTTCGCCTTTCTGCATAGTCTGCACCCGGGCCAGGAGCATCTGGTCGTGGGGGATCGGCAGATCACGCTCGACCCACGCCAGAGCTTCGTGGAGCAGGCCCAGGCGCGCTTTCGCGCCTACGACAAGGCGAAGAGCGCGTTGAGCGGCCTGCCCGAACGGCTTGCCGCCGCCGAGCAGCGCTTGCAGAGCCTGGACGAACTGGCCGTGCTGCTCCAGCTGAGCGATGAGCACGCCCAGATCGAGCAGATCGCGCGCGAAGCCAGCGAGCTCGGCTACCGCCGCGCGCCGCCTGGTCCGCCCGGGGCGAAGCGCAGCGGGCGCCCGCTCACCCGTCCACTGCAGCTTATCTCCAGCGATGGCCTCACGATCGTTGTCGGGCGCAGCGCACGCCAGAACGAGGAGGTCACCTTCCGCATCGGGCGCAGCGAGGACCTCTGGCTGCACGCCCGCGGCCTGCCCGGGGCCCACGTGATCGTGCGCAGCGACGGTCGCCCAGTGCCGGAAGCGACCCTGGAGCAGGCCGCCGGACTGGCAGCCTATTTCAGCCAGGCCCGTGACGAGCCCGGCGTCGAGGTCGATCTCTGCCGGCAGGCGCTGGTGCGTAGGATCCCCGGCGGCCCGCCGGGCCTGGTTAGCTACCGTGCCGAGCGCACCCTGCGGGTACCGCCGCGCGCGCCATGGTCGTGAGGTGCGGTTGACACTGCTCGCACCCGCGGGTACAATCGCTGCAAAGCTCCGCAGAGCCCAGGAGAGCGTATGGCCAGGCCGTCCGCGTCCGGCGACGCCGAGGGCGAGCCCCTCTGGCGCCGCCAGTTACACGCGATCATCGAGACCCAGATCGCGCGTCACCCCTTTCTCTTCCAGATGCGCGCCGTCGCGCGCCAGCTCCGGTACGAGCGCGAGAACTGGTCGATCCTCATCCCGCTGCTGGGCCTGCTCTTCGCCGCGGTCTACTGGCGCGAGCGACGGCGCGTGTTCGCGCTCGCCCGCAAACTGGCCGACTAGCGACAGGAGCAGCGTGCAACCCGTTCAACATCCTGGTGCGCGGCATGCGCAGCCCCGCCGCTCACCGTCTCCTCAACGCACTCGTCGTTCGCGCCCGCTGCGCTGGCTGGCGCTTGGCATCCTGCTGCTGGCGCTTAGCGCCTGCGCCGGCGGCGGTGGCGCAGCGGCGCCGACGGCTACCCCGGCCCCTGCGGTCCTCGTCCCCAATGCCTCGGCCTACGCGGCCATGGTGGGCGAGCAATTTGCCATGAACCTCGCCCTGGAGTACCTGCGGCGCGACCCGCTGGCCCGCGAGGAGATCGTCGCGGTCGAACTTCTGCCCCCCGCTGAACTGGTCACCGTCACCGCAGTCGAGCGCTTCGCCCAGTCGCTCGGCAACATCCGCGCCCGCGTCAACCTGGCCCTGGAACTCCGGGCCGAGCAGCCCGGTGCGCACACCTTCACCAGCATTGTGGTGCGCACCACGACGGGCCGCTACGAACTACCCGCCGGCTCGCTCGCCGTCACCGTGGTGGAGGGACGCAGTCCCGGCTTCTACGCCGTGTTCCAGACCCGCGGGCTGCAGGACGCACCTGGCCCGCTCGCGCTGACCCTGGTCAATCCCACCGCGGCCACCTACCGTTTCCGCGAGCTTGTCCCGGCCAATCCGGCGCTCAGCTACGACACGGACGCCGTCAGCCTCACCGCAAGCGACGGCAGCGAGCAGCCGCTGCCGCCGGACGGGCTCACGCTGCCGCCGGGGGCGCGCCAGGGGCTGACGGTGAACTGGCAGGTGGACCTGCCGAAAGACACCCCGCTCAGCATCGAGCTACGCCCCCTGGCGCGCCTCGACGGCCCCGAGGGCCCGGTCTACGTGCCGATGGCCAACATCATGTACCGCAACCTGCCGGCCACGCGCCCCGTCTCCTGAACGCCGGCGCACGCCGCCCAGAACTTGACAACCACAGTGATCGTGTGTTATCTCGTCACGCGATCAGCGCGCGCCTCCAACGTCCTGCCACCGAGCCCACTGGACGCGCCTCGATCTGCCCCGATCTGGCTCCGGGCCCACACGCGCTCGCGCAGTGTCGATCCTCACGCCTTGTTTGAAGGAGCTCACGTGTCTACTGTCATTATGAACGACGTGGCCATGGAGGCCAGGGTGGGCGAGCGGCTGCTCAACGTCGGTCGGCGCAATGCTGCCCACATCGGCTTCCTTTGCGATAATGCCGGGACCTGCCAGGCCTGCCGCTGCCAGGTGCTCGCCGGCGCCGAACACCTCAGCCCGCCCAGTGAGGCCGAGCGGGCCTGGATCCCTGCCGAACGCCTCGCCGCAGGCCAGCGCCTCGCCTGCCAGGCTGTCATCCGCAGCGATGGCGAGATCCGTGTCCAGAGCCATATCGAGTATGCGCGCCAGCTAGTGCTGAACGTGCTCACCCCGCCCCCCGGCACCACCGTGACCGACAATGTCCAGTCGCTGCTTGCAACGATGCTGCGTGACTTCGGTGATCAGCTCGCCCTCTTCCCAGGCAATGTGTTCACCATGCTCGGTCAGGTTGGTCCCATCCGCTTCTTCCTACCCATCCGCGATGGTCAGCGCTTCCTCGACGACACAGCGCGCGTCGTCCAGCGGATGACCTCCGGCGCCGAGCGGCTCGAGCGCCAGCCACGGGCCCGGCCGGCCCCCGACGACCAGTCTGCCTGATGTTAGAGCAGCGCCGACATGAGCCGGGTGAGGTTCTCGAAGAGCCGGTTGTGCAGTGGGCGCTGCAGCCAGCTGTCGAGCTCGATCGAGCGTGAGCGGGCGTGGTAGCTCGCCTCGGCCTGGCGCAGGTCGGCCACGACGTTCGGGTCGTAGCAGAGCAGGGTGACTTCCAGGTTCAGCTCGAACGAGCGCATATCCATATTGCTCGAGCCGATCACGGCGATATCATCGTCGATGCTGATCGTCTTGGTATGGAGCAAGGTCGGGGCGCGGTAGAGACGGATCTTCACCCCGGCGCGCAGCAACTCCTCGTAATAGGAGCGCTGGGCGTAGGCAACCAGGAACTGGTCCTGGGCCTCGGAGTTGTAGATCGTCACGTCGACGCCGCGCAGCGCGCTGCTGACCACGGCCATCATCAGCGCCTCGTCGGGCACGAAGTAGGGGTTGCAGATCACCAGTTTGTGGCGGCTGGCGTGGATCAGGTCAACAAAGAGCCGCAGATTGTTCTCGCGCTCGAAGCCCGAGCCACTGGGCAGCACCTGGCAGAGCGATGTCCCGCCGGGCGTGAACGTGATCGCCAGCGCCGGATCATCCGACTGGCTGAGCCGCTCGCCGGTCTCGGAGAACCAGTCGGCGCGAAATACGGCATCGAGCGCGTCAGCCGCGGGACCGCACACACGGGCCATCAGCTCATCGTACTGAATGGCATCGCGGCGATGGTACCTGCGATCGATGAGGTTGAACGATCCGGTGTACGCCACCTCGCCATCGATCACGACGATCTTGCGGTGATTGCGCAGGTCGGGCCGGTTGACATCATCGAGCCGGTAGAGCGGGAGCATCGGGTAGGCGCTGATGCCGGCGGCCTGCATGCGGCGCAGGGTGGCGCGGTAGGGCGGATACTTGCGGCTGCCCACCGGGTCGTAGAGCACGCGCACCGCGATCCCGCGGGCGACCGCGCGCTCCATGGCCTGAAAGCAGGCCTCGGTGGCTTCGTCGGCGATCAGGATGTAGAACTGCACGTGGACGAAACGCCGGGCGCCATCGATGTCGGCGGCGATCCGCGCCAGGATGTCATCGTAATCGGTGAGGATCTCGACCCCGTTGTCGGCCAGGGCCGGGAGCGCACCGAGCGCAGAGCTCAGGTTCACGAAGGGCTGGTAGCGCTGCGCCACCGGCGGGGCAAGCAGCATGCGCGCCCGCGGGTCGGCCCTGGCCTCAGCGATGAACTGCGTGATGTAGCTATTGATCTCCCGCTGCAGTGCACGCCGCCGCGCCGAGAGCTTTGGCGAGCCGATCAGCAAAAAGACGATCAGCCCGAGCCACGGCAGGGCGAAGATCAGCAGCAGCCAGGCCGTGGCCGAGGAGGGCTTGCGGTTGGCCGGCACAATGAAGAGCATCACAAAGGGGATGAGCCAGCTTATGATCGTTAGCGCAATGGCGATCAGGTACAGGGCAGAAGTCATAGGGTGCTCCGAGACGGGCCAGCGATCGACTCCAGCGCTTGCTGGGCGCTACCTGTGTCAGGCTGCCATCATAGCATACGCGCCCGCCAGACAAACAACGTTCGCATGTGAAGATGCCAGTCCTGCACGCATACCGGACGGAACCCCACGCTCCCTGGATGTGGCACGTCGCGCAGTGTGAAGAAACATCCACACAGCATCCGCGCAGTGGTTGTGATGTTTTACCGGTCAACAACGTGTGACATTTATACAATATGGGCCACAAGCAGCGGGCACGTGGGCCGCTTGAAAGCAAGGAGTAGGTGCGGCTATGGAAGGCGTTACCGTTCCCCTGGCGTTGCAGGACTACATGACGGTCATCTTCTCCGCCCTCGGTCTGGCCATTCTTACCCGGATAATCTATCACCTCGACCGGGCGCTGGGGCGCATGGCGCTGATCGGTAGCGGGCTGGTCGTCCTCGGCGGTTTTCTGAAGGCCAGTGGCAAGCTGCTGACCGCCGCCGGTGGCCCCGATCTCGCCCTGCTGCATCAGGGGCTGTTCCCACTGGTTGCCCCCGGCTTCGTCCTGGTGGCCTGGTCGCTCTACCACATCCGCCGCGTCTTCCGTGACCAGCCACCGCTGCGTCGCCCCTGGCTGGTTCCCCTGCTGGCGATTGCACTGTTTGCCGCCGGCTCAATCGCGCTGGGCATGGCCGGCGGGCCGTGGAAGGTGCCGCTGATCCTGCTGGCGACGATCGGCAACATCGGCATGCTGGTGATGCTCATTCTCGCCGCCTGGGGCCGCAAGATGTGGTTCACCGGGGCGCTCTTCGTGATCACCTTGATCGTGGTGCTGCTGATGTCGCAACTGGTGAATGTGCCGGATATGCCGATCGGCATGATCTGGTTCGAGCAGATCAGCCAGACGATCGCCCAGCTGCTGTTTGCCCTCGGCGCCTGGAACTATAGCCAGAAGATCGAGGCGACCTACGGCCGCGCCATGGCCGCGCAGCCGATCTGAAGGTCATTGCGCGCCTGTCCTGCGATCGCCGCCGTGGCGAGTAGCGGGAGCGTAACGGCAGGCAAAGGCATGTTTACCGCTCCTCCACCTGTTCTGCGCCTATACTCAGCCCAGGCAAGCGGACCAGAACACCTCTGAGAGGAGCGGAGATGTGTCGTCAGTGGTCACGGCGAGCCGTGTGTCTGGTGCTGTCCGTTGTATTGTCCGCGGCTGCGCTGGCCGGCTGTACCACCGGCGCAGCTGCGCGTGTCCCGCCCGACCCGCCGGCTGTGGCCACTGGCAGCCCGGCCGAGGGTCAGGCGATCTTCAATGGCCAGGTAGCAATTGCCGGCTTCGTGGCCTGTGCCGGCTGCCACGCGGTTGATCCCGCCGCCGGGCCGGGCATTGGCCCCAATCTGGCTGCCATTGCCCGGGTGGCGAACGAGCGGGTCGCAGGCCTGATGGCCGCGGAATACATCGAGCGCTCGATCCGGGTGCACGATGAGTATGTTGTCCCGGGCTACGCTCCCGGCATCGCTCGCTCGATGCTGGGGGCAGAGTTCGGCGAGGTGCTCAGTGACGCGCAGGTCTCGGCCCTGGTCGCCTACCTGCTGGCGCTGCCCGCGTCCGTAGCCGCCGCCACGCCGCCCCCCGCGACCGCCAGCGCCACGCCGAGCGCCACCACAGTCGCCAGCGCTACGCCGAGCGCCACCACGGTTGCCAGCGCCACGCCCGGTGTGACGCCGAGTGCGACGGCGGTCGCCAGCGCGACTGCCAGCGCCACCACGGTCGCCAGCGCCACGCCGAGCGCCACCACGGTCGCCAGCGCCACGCCCGGTGTGACGCCGAGTGCGACGGTGGTCGCCAGCGCCACGCCAGTGCCGCCGAGTGCGACGGCGGTCGCCAGCGCCACCGCCACCGCGGTCGCCAGCGCCACCAGTGTGCCCTCAGCCACGCCGCCGCCGGCCCCGACGCCCGAGCCGCCACCGCCCACGGCTACCCCCACACCGGTCGCAGCCGTGCCGACCCCCGAGCCGCTGCCCTCGGCGCCCGACGACCCCGACCTGGGCCGCTACGCCGGCTGTGTCAGTTGCCACAACCAGCACCCGCTGCAGGTCAGGATGCCCCATCCGCTCAACCCCACCTGCAACGAGTGCCACCGCGGCTCGCCGAACCGCATCGGCTGCCCGACATGCCATAGCACCCACGGTATCGATAATCGGCACGAGCCGCTGCCCGATCTCGCCTGTGCGAGTTGCCATCCCTGATACCAGGTGGAATTGGCAAGCCCGCATTGTCCCGCTCATCGCCACAGCTTTACAGCTCCACACAGGGCTTTGTCGAGGTTGAGCGGTGATGACACGTCACGTACCAGCCCCACCCGGTGCGAGCGCAATCCGAGGAGTCTGCCATGGGCGTTCAACGCAGCTATCGCGGCCCGCTTCGCGCCGTGATTCTGGACTGGGCCGGGACCGCCGTAGATTACGGGTCGTTCGCTCCCAGCACCGTCTTCCTACGTCTGTTCGCCAGCCGGGGTGTGACGGTCAGCATGGACGACGTGCGCGCGGGGATGGGGTTGATGAAACAGGACCACCTGCGCGCGATTCTCGCCCGCCCGGCGGTGGCCGCCGCCTGGCAGGCCGTTCACGGCGAGCCGGCCACCGCCGCTGACCTTGAGGAGCTGTTCGCGAGCTTCGTCCCGTTGCAGCGCTCGGTCCTGGCCGACTATGCCGACCCGATCCCTGGGGTGCTCAACGCGCTGGCCGAGTTACGTGGGCGCGGCATCGCGATCGGCTCGACGACCGGCTACCTGCGCGCCATGATGGATGTGCTTGCCCCGGCGGCCGCAGCGCGCGGCTACACCCCCGACAGCCTGGTCTGCCCCGATGAGGTGCCCGCCGGACGCCCCGCGCCCTGGATGTGCTTCCAGAACGCAATGCGGCTGGGCGTCTACCCCATGGCCGCGCTGGTCAAGGTTGGCGATACGCCGGTGGACATGGAGGAGGGCGTGAACGCAGGCATGTGGACGGTGGGCGTGACCCTGACCGGCAGCCTGCTGGGGCAAACCAGAGCCGAGGTCGAGAGGCTCACGCCTGCGGCGCGGGCGGCGGCCCACGCGCGCATCGGCGACCAGTTGCTCGCGGCTGGCGCACACCTGGTCATCGAGGGCGCCTGGGCGCTGCCGCAGGCGATTGACGCACTCGAAGCACGCCTGCGGCGCGGCGAGACGCCCCTGGTTTGATGCAACCGGATTGTGCAGCGTCATCCCGCCACACAACCCGGTGCGTCGTCGCATCGTGCTCAGTTGTGTTTGAACGACGTTTGCCTGGTTTTTGTCACCCTGAGCGCACGAGCCAAAGCCCTGAGCCCTTCGCTTCGCTCCTGAGAAACATATGGTTCATGTCATTCCGAGTACCTGATGGTCCGCCGCTGAGCCATCAGGTACGCAGCATAATACCATTTCCGATTGCAGATTTTGGATTGCAGATTGCCGCACATGGCGTCACGATGAGCGACAACGGCAACGACAATGCGGAACTGCCAACTGGATTTGGTATAACAGGGCTGGTCGTGCGCCGGAAACCGTTCTTCACAGACTACTCAGCGCACCTCGAAGCGGATCGTGTAGCTGACGTCGTTGTCAACCTCGTCGCTCTGCGAGCTGCGCACCGCCATGACGTAGAGGCCCGTCGGCGCGCCCGCTGGTACCGTATAGGTCCAGCGGATGGTGCCGCTCGCATCGGCGCGCAGCTCGCGGTCGAAGCGCTCGATCGTGCCATCGGGCCGGTTGAGCCAGTAGCCGACCAGTTCATCGACCTTGAAACCCGCGGCGTTGAAGCTGAAGGTCGTGCCGACACTGCCAACCTCGGGTGTCACCTGGGCGGGCGAGACCAGCGGTACGCCATCGGTAATCGCAAAGCTGATACGCTCGATCTGCCCGGTATCCTGGCCCTGGGCGACCATCGTCCACTGGCCGCCGATGGCATCAGCCGGCGCAGTCCAGCTCCAGCTGACCGCGCCGCTCCGGTCGGCGCGCACCCTGGTCGGGCCGGCGATCACCGTTCCATCGGGCCGTTCGAGCCAGGTATCGAGCCGCTCGATCGGGTTGAAGCCGCTGGCCTGGAAGCTGAAGCTGGTGCCGGGCGGGCCGCTGAGCGGGCTGACGCTGGCCGGTGGCCGTGGCGCCACCACGATCGTGAACGCGACGCGCCCCTCTCGCCGGCTCTCCCGCCCGCGGAAGGTCATCGTCCACGTACCGGCCTGAGCGCGGGCCGGGGCCTCCCAGCGCAGGGTGACGCGACCGTCGCCATCGGCCTTGACCGGCGTGCGGCGAGCGTCCTCGACGGTACCGTCCGGCTGGGTAGGCCAGTAGCCCACCTCTTCGCTGCGCGCAAAACCGCTGACGGTGAAGCTGAAGACCGTGCCGGGCTCACCGCTGCCGGGGGTCACGCTGCCGGCGGGCGCCGGGGGACCGGCGGGCGCCGGGTTTGCGCCGCCGACGCTGAAGGGGAGCGCCACCTCCACGCCGCTCTCGCGCCCACGGCTCACTGCCTGCCAGGTGCCGGCCTGGGCGCTGGCCGGGCTGGCCCAGCGCCAGGTCACCACGCCGTTGCGATCGGCAATCAGATAGGGGCTGGCATCGATCGCCCGCCCGTCGGGGGTAGTCAGCCAGGAGCCAACCTGCTCGCCGGGGGTGAAGCCGCCGACCGTGACGGTGAAGACCGTGCCTGGCGCCCCGCTCGGCGGCGAGACACTGCGCTCGGGGGCCGGCGCTGCCGGGGCGATGATGCTGAAGCCGACGCTCAGTTCCCGGTTGGCGCCAGGATCGCGCACCACCATGCGCCAGGTGCCGCCAAGCGCGTTGGCGGGCGCCGACCAGGTCCAGCTAAGCTGGCCGTCGCTCGTGGCGACCAGGTTCGGATCCTTGCCGGGGACGAGGTCGCGGCTGGTGCCGGCCGGGTCAACCAGCCAGGCGCCAACCCGCCTGCCGGGGGTGAGGCCGCTGGCCTGGAAGCTAAAGACCGTGCCGGGCGGGCCACTGTCCGGGCTGACCCGGATCGGGTCGGGCAGAGGCGTGGAGCCGGTGACCGTGAAGGGGATGGCAAGGAGCGTATCGCTCTTGATGCCACGGGCGCTCATCGTCCAGTCGCCATTCGGGTCGCCGGGGGCAATATCCCAGCTCCAGACGAGGGCGCCAGCCGCGTCGGCGACGACCGAGGGGTAGCGTGGTCGGGCGGCGCCGCCGGGCGGAGTGGCCCAGAGATCGACCCGCTCGCCGGGGGTGAAGCCGCTGGCCGTGAAATGGATGCGTGTGCCCGGCCCGCCACTGGTGGGCGAGGCGCTGCCGGTGGCTGCATAAGCAGCCGGCGCGGTGCCGGCCAGCGCCAGCCCGCCTATCATCAGGGTCAGAACGAACGTGAGAAGTGCTGGTTTCATGGTGTGGTGCTCTGTATGTCGCTTGTGCCGTATCCAGAGGCATTGTACTACGTTCAAATGACCGTGGCGCCCGGCTGGCGGCCGAAATGCACCCTGCTGCAGCGCCGCTGCCGGCTCGTGCTACAATACGCCCGTTTTGCGCCGCCAGCGACGACGACCCCTGGGTAAGGAGGTGTTGTATGACGACTGAACCGGTCAATGAAGGTCAGGCGATCACCACGGGTGGCGCCGTAAGCTTTGGGGCGAAGCTCCGCTCGATCCCGGGCCTCGACCCTGATCTGGTTACCGCGCTGGGCTCGATCGGCATTGCCGACAATACGACGCTACTGGCCAGAGGCGCACAGCCGGCGGGCCGCGACGAGATCTGCGCGGCCACCGGCCTCAATGCGACGCGGCTGCTCACCGCCCTGTACATGATGGATCTCGAGCGCGTTGACGGCGTATCGTGGACGAATGCCCGGCTGCTGGTGGCGGCAGGCGTTACGACCGTTCCTGATCTGGCCTTCCGCAACGCAGCCGATCTGCTGCCGCAGATCCAGCGGGCCAACGAGGAGTTGAGCCTGGTGAAGCGGCTGCCCTCGACCAAAGCCATCCAGGGCTGGATCGACCATGCCCGTGGCCTACCCCAGGCGATCTTCTTCGAGGGGAACGCCGAGGTCTATTAGGACCACAATGGTGTACGCCTGGTTGGAGATGCTGCCTCTCCGACGCCGCCTGGCTGCCGGCGTGTCCGGGGCGAGGTCGGGGCCGCACGCAACCTGCCAGCCGATGGCTTCCAGCCAGGCCAGGGCGGCGGATGCAACGGTGGATTCGGTCAGATGCGCCTCTCATTGCTATGCCGGCCCTGCCCCGTGGCCGGCCAGCACATGCGCGAAGCGCTCGGCGGGCAGCGGCTCGCTGAAATAGAAGCCCTGGAACAGATCGCAGCCGAGATCGCTCAGGAAGCGACGCTGGGCATCGGTCTCGACGCCCTCGGCCACCAGTTGCAGGCGCAGGTGGCGTCCCAGGGTGACAATCGCGCTCACGATCCCGCGGTGGCCATCGTCCTCCACTTCGTCCAGCCGGGCTACGAAGCTGCGGTCGACCTTCAGCGTGGTGAGCGGCAGGCGCTGCAGGTAGGCGAGCGACGAGTAGCCGGTGCCGAAATCATCGATCGCCAGGGCGATCTGCAGGGCGCGCAGGTCACGGAGCTGCCGCACCAGGCTCTCAAAGTCGCCCAGCAGCATGCTCTCGGTAAGTTCGAGTTCGAAGAGGGTGGGCGCGAGCCCACTGCGGGCGATCGTGCCGGCGACCATGGGTAAAAAGCCGGGTTGCGCGAACTGGACCGCCGAGATGTTCACGGCCACCGGCACCAGCGGCAGACCACTCTGCTGCCAGCTGACCAGTTGCCGGCAGATCTCAGCGAGGCACCACTCGCCGATCGGCACGATCAGGCCCAGTTCTTCGGCCAGTGGGATGAAGTGCGCCGGCGGCACCGGGCCCAGTTCGGGCTGGTGCCAGCGCAGCAGGGCCTCGGCGCCGGCCAGACGGCCCGCGCGGTCCACCTTGGGCTGGTAGTAGACGCTGAGCTCGCCCCGCTCGACGGCCCGGCGCAGATAGTTCTCCAGCTGCAGCCGCTCGAGCGCCGTCTGGTTAGCACTGGCATCGAAGAGCTGGAAGCTGTTGCGCAGCGTCGTTTTTGCGCGATACATTGCGGCGTCGGCGTTGCGCTGCAGGGTATCGGCATCTTCGCCGTCGTCGGGGAAGATGCTGGCGCCGATGCTCGCGCTGAGGAAGAGCTCGTTTCCATCCACAACGAAGGGCATGCGCAGCATCTCGTGGAGCCGGTGGGCCACGCGGGTCACCTGCGAGGCCTCGGCGAGTTCAGGGAGCACGAGCATGAACTCATCGCCGCCACGCCGTGCCAGGGTATCGCTGGCGCGCACACAGGCCTCGAAGCGCCGGGCGAGCTGGACCAGCAGCGCATCGCCCACGCTGTGCCCGAAGGTATCGTTGATCTGCTTGAAGCGGTCGAGATCGATGAAGAGCACGCCCACCCGGTGCTGGGCGCGCCGGGCCAGCTCGAGCGCCTGCTGGAGCCGATCGGCGAAGAGGGCGCGGTTGGGCAAGCCGGTGAGCGCGTCGTGGTGGGCCTGAAAGGCCAGCCGGCGCATATGCTCGTGCTGCTCCACGGCAATGCTCAGCAGCTGGCTCAGCAGTTCGATGAAGCGCAGGTCGTCGGCGCCGGGCTGCGCCACGGAGCGCCGGTAGAGGCGCAGTACGCCGATCTGGTCGCCCGCGCTCAGGGGCAGCCTGGCCTGCCAGCAGCAGCCCAGGCCGGCCACGCTGTCGGGCGCGTTGTCCAGCGCAACCTGCAGCGGGGCGGTGGAGGCCGTCAATGGCTCGGCCTCGATCATGAGCGCGTCCAGTGCCGCGACGGTAGTTGGCGCCAGCCCGGCGGCCCGCGAGCGGAAGAGGCCGACACCGCGCAGGGCCAGGGCCACATAGGCCACATCACTGTAGCGCTCTGCGGCCACGATGAGCAGTTCGTTAGCCACGGCCTCCAGTGGTTGCTGGCGGGCCACCAGCTCGAGCACCCGCTGACGGGCCATGTCGAGCGCCTCGACCTGCTTGCGCTCGGTGATCGACTCGAGCGCGACCACGGCCCGTCCCCATGGCTGTTCGCCGCAGCTGCTCACGTGCATGGCAAACCACTGGCGTCCGGCTGGCTCCTCGAGGGCGTACTCCATCGAGAAGCGCTGGCGCTGCCGTTGCAGCACCGCGCGCAGCCCGGCAGCGGCCTGGCGTCCCTCCGGGCTGTCCAGCGCCTCCCAGAGCGCCAGGTAGTTCGTGCCCACACCGCCACCCGGCGCGTGCTGGTCGCTGAAGGCGCGCCAGGCTGCGTTCACCACCGCGATCGTGCCGTGCTCGTCGAGGATGGCGACATGGGCCGACAGGCTATCGAGCGCGGTACGCAGCAGTTGCTGGGACTCGATCAGGAGTTGCTCGGTGTGTTTGCGCGCCGTGACATCGTGCAGCGTCACCATAAAGGCCGGCTCGCCCCGCCAGCTAACTGGCTCGGCCTGCAGTTCGGCGAAGATCACGCCGCCGTCCGGCTGCAGCAGCTCAACCTCGGTGGGTGTACCGGCCGTCAGGGGCAGGCCGAGCGGCTGCCCGAGCAGATGCTCCGGGGCGCGCCCAAAGAGCCGCGCGGCGGCCGGGTTGGCGAAGCCCACCAGGCCCTGCACGTCGACAATCAACAGGCCATCGGCACTGTGGGTCGCGATCAGCTGCAGCGGATCGCTGGCCTGTGCAGCCTCGGCATTCGAGTAGGACGGAGGAGTATCGTTGTACATGCCTGCCAGACTCCACAGCGGGTACAGCGCGCCCTGGCTGGCTCCTGGCTGCCCCTATTCACTGGTTGACGGAGGCTCATCGTCGCTGAACATCGCCCCGAGCCGCTCCAGTTCGCTTGGTGAGATATGGGTAAACTGCCCGGACAGAATGCCCGAGATGTTGCGAAACGGTCGCCCGATGTGCATGCCATGGTTGTCAATGGCAAACTCGCGGATCTCCTTATCGTGGATCGAACCGCGCATCTTGAGCACGGTCAGGCCCCGGCGCATCTCGCCGAAGAGCTCCACATAGCGCAGCAGAATGATCGAGTCGGTGATGGTCGAAATATGCGCCTCGGTGATCGACGAGCCGCCGAGCAGGGTAGAGGTGGTGGAGGTATAGAGCCCCACAATCTCCTGGTGTTTGATGAACGAGGTCAGGCCGATCACGAACTCGCGGAAGCCCTTGAGCGTCGAAACGCGCTCGAGCGCCGAGAGGCTATCGATGGCGATCCGCTGCGGCTTGAAGCGCTCGATCTCGCCCTGCATAGCGATCAACTGGTCTTCCAGGCTCGTCACCTCGGGGTAGTTGGCGATCACGCGGAGCAGCCCGTCCTGCTCCATCTGTTCAAAGTCGATCCCCCAGCCTTCGGCGTTGCGGAAGAGCTGGTCGCGGCTCTCCTCAAAGGCGAAGAGCAGGGCGCGTTCGCCCTGATGGGCGCCGGCTGCCATGAACGTCGTCGACATCAGGGTCTTGCCGGTGCCCGTGGCGCCGCTGACCAGAATGATCGAGTCGCGAAAGAAGCCGCCGCCGCACATCCGGTCGAGCTCAGGGTTGCCCGAGGTGATGCGCAAATTCGAAGATCGCTGCTTCAGCTCCATCGCCGAGAGCGGGATCATCACGATGCCCCGCCCCGGGATGACCGTGAAGGGGAAGCTGCCCTTCTGGTGGCTGGTGCCGCGGAACTTCAGGATCTCGACGGTGCGCCGGCGTTTCTCTTCCTCCATCACATTGCGCAGGATCACCACGTCATCGGTGACGAACTCCTCCACCCCGAAGCGCGCGATCTCGCCCTCCTCCTGGGAGCGCTCGGCGGTGATGACGGCCGTCACACCCAGGCGCTTGAGGGCCGAGACGATGCGGAACAGCTCGTCGCGCACCAGGCGGTTGTTGCCGAGGCGGGCAAACATCGCCCCGAGCGAATCCATCGAAATGCGCGTGGCATTGACCGTCCGCACCGCGTGCTCGATCCGCGCCAGCAGCGCGCCAAGGTCGTAGGACCCCATGATCAGCAGGTCTTGATCGGGCTGCGGCGAGGCGTCCACAAAGGCCCAGCGGCCCTGCTGCTCCCAGCTGCTGATATCCCAGCCGAAGCCACGCATATTGCGCCGCAGGTCGGCTGGCGACTCCTCGAAGGTGACAAAGACGACCCCTTCGCCACGCAGCACACCGGCGGCGAGGAACTGGGCCGCAAAGACCGTCTTGGCGCTGCCCGCGGTGCCGGAGAGCAGCGTGGTACGGCCACGGGGCAGGCCGCCATTGGCGATATGGTCGAAGCCGGGAATGCCGGTTGGCAGCCGCTCGATAGCATTCAGCTCAGGATTCAACGAGGCTACTCCTTCTGACCTCGCTCTGTGACGGCGGGCCGGTCCGGCGCCCGCGCCGCCTGGTCAGCTCGGGGGCAGATTCAGCGCATTCAGCACCTCGGCGAGATCGGCGGCCAGATCGCCGATCACCCGACGTTGTGGGAGCGGCTGCTCCTTGATCAGGGTCGGGGTGGCAAGGATCTTCTGCTCCTCGGCCAGTGCCGGGTCGGCCAGGACATCGACGATAGTAAGTTCGCACTCGTAGTCGGCGAGTTCGTGATCGCAGATCCGGCGCAGGATCGCAATCGCACGCTCTGACCGCGGAGTGCGGCCGGCCACGTAGAGCTGGAGAACGATCTTGGTCACTGCGGTGCTCGCAATGCCCGCCGGTGGGGCCTCAGATACGCTTCAATGCTGCAGAAGATGCTTCGCTTCACTCAGCATGACAAACGACGTGATGGAACAGTAACGCCTGAATGCTCGATTCTGGACTATGCCTGAGGCGAGGTTCACGTGGCCTCAGGCCTGTGGCTCTGGAACGGCGCGGGCAAGGGTTCGCCCGCGATAGTAGGCGGCGAGATGGCCCATCAACTCCAGAACAAGCAGGCGACCCTCTTCGAGGCAGGCCTGTTGCCGCGAGACGGGGGCGCCGGTGCTGGCGGCCCGGATCGCCGCGAGGTGGAGCTCAACCACGTCGCGTGGCCCGGCCGCCTCGCTGCCGAGGCGCTCGCCGAGTTCGCGCAGGCGCGAAGAGGACGGTGGCTCTTCGTGGGCGCGGCGCGTCAGCGCATCGTCGATCAGCGCGGCATAGAGCCTGACGGCCTCGCGGAAGAACTCCGGGCTGCGCCGGCGCAGCGGCAGCATCGTCCCGGGTGTCACCTGGCCGCTCGGCGGCTGCGAGAGCCGGTCGACGTCGCGCAGTTCGCGCTCCATAGCCGCCAGGCGCTGGCGCAGTTCTGCTGCCTCGGCTGCCGCGTGCGCGGTGCGCCGCTGCTCAGTCACGTCGGTGTGGGCGATCACCAGGCCCTGCTGGGCGCCCTGCAGCGGCACCACCCGCAGGACGAACCAGCGTTCTTCGTCGGGGGCGTGGCAGGGGTACTCCAGTTCGTAGAAGGGCAACTCACCGCGGAGCACGGCGCGCATACCGGCCACCACGGCGTCGGCCTCGCGAGCGTCCGTGCCCATCGCCCGGTCGCAGACGGCAAAGTAGTTCACCCCGACGCCGGTGAAGCGCAGTTCCGGGTCGCCATTAGCTCGCGCAAATGCGCGCCAGGCATCATTGACAGCGATGATCGTCCCGTGCTCGTCAAGCACGGCGATATGGACGGTGAGCGAGTTCAGGATGGCCCAGTTGAAGGCCTCGGCGTGGCGCAGCGCCTCCTGGGCCCGCCGGTGCTCGGTGATGTCGCGGAGCGAGATCAGGTGCGCCGGCACACCATCCCACTCGGTGGCCACCACGCGCATCTCGGCCACGTGGTGATCACCCTGGGGATGCAGGATGTCGATCTCGGCGCGCTCGCCGGCGATCAGTGGAAAGCCGAAGAGTTCGCCCAGGAGCGCATCGGCAGAGCGTGCGAGCAGGTGCTCGGCGGCCGGGTTGAGGAAGCGCACATAGCCCTCGCCGTCGACCACGATGATGCCGTCGGCGTTTTCGGCGATGATCTGGCGCAGTCGCCGGTCATCGGCCACAGGCTGGCGCTCGTCCCGTTGCATTGCTGCCCACTCCTGTGGATGGCGCCGGCTGCCGGCGCGATCTGATGCGTTGCTGATATGATCGCCGCTTCGCGCCGTTGTGTCAAGCGCCTGCGCTGCCGCAGTGCGCGAGGCGGAAGTTGTCAGCCTGCGCTGCGCGTGGGCTGGCCCGTTGATAGTTGATAGCGCGCCTTAGACAAGGTTCAAAAGCGAGCGTTTCAACGTTACCGTTGCTCCACAGCTCCACAGCTCTACACCCCCACACAACCGGCCTGTAGAGCTGTAGAGCTGTGGAGTTGAACCCCAGATTGCCAAGCAGGTTTGAACCATGTCTTAACGCCCCTTGACCGCCGTCCAGAGGTCGGTGAAGGCCGTGTCGCCCTCCTTGCGCACGGCCCACTCCAGACGCGCGCGCACCTCGTCGTCCGGCGCGAAGCCCTCGGCGTAGAGCGCCTTGAGCTCATCCGAGAGCAGCGGGATCGCATCCTGATTCGGGGTCAGGTAGCCGATCCACTCGGTGTTCTGCGCAGCCACGGCTGGTTCCATCAGGAAGTTCATGAAGACGTGGGCGGTGTAGCTGTTGGGCGAGTCGGCGACGATCGCCAGGTTGTCCATCCAGATCATGCCGCCCTCGTTGGGAATCACGAAGCGGATGTTCGGGTTGCCCGTGAATTCGTCCTCCAGCCCCTTGCGGGCCTGCAGCGCCGCGCCGTTCCAGGCGTGGGCGATCACGTACTCCTCCGCGGCCAGTTTGCGGTTGGTATCCGAGCTGTTGTAGGCCGCCAGGTAGGGTTTCTGAGCGATCAACAGGTCCTTGACCTGCGCGAGGATGGCCGGGTCGGTCTCGTTGAGCGAGTGGCCCAGGTAGCGCAGGGCCGCGCCGGGCGTCTCCCGCTCGTCATCGAGCATGCTGAACTTGCCCCGGTAGGCTGCCATGCGCTCGGGGTCGAAGAGCGCCGCCCAGCTGTCCACGCCATCAGGGAAGACGGTGGCGTTGTAGGCGATGCCGGTGATACCGTACATGTAGGGCACCGAAGTGGTGTTGCCCGGGTCGAATGGCTGGTCGAGCAGGCTCGGGTCGATGTGGACCAGGTTGGGGAGCAGGCTCTTGTCGAGCGGCGCCAGCAGGCCCTCGGCGGCCATAATCGTCACGGCGTAGTCCGAGGGCGCCACCAGGTCATAGCCAGTGTTGCCCGCCCGGAGCTTGGCGATCAGATCCTCGTTCGAGTCGTAGGTGTCGAGAATGACCCGCACCCCGTACTCCTCCTCGAACTGGGTGATCAGCGCGGGGTCGATGTAGTCGGTCCAGTTGTAAAAATACAGCTCACGGGAGAGACGGTTGCGGTCCACGCCACCGGCGGCCGGGGTGCTGGCACCCCCGCCCTGCGCCTCTGTTCCACTGCTGCCATATTCGTTGCTGGTGCTGCCCGGGCTGGCGGCGCCGCCGCCACACGCCGTGAGCAGCACCATCACGAGCACGATCAGGATCGCAGGCAGGCCACGCTTCATCGTTCGCAATTCCTTCCTTATCTGTCATCGCCGTCGCTGAACCGATTGCGAGAGCACCACCAGGGTGATCGAGAGCAGGAGCATGAGCGTGGAAATCGCGTTGATCTCCGGGGTCACGGCGCGGCGCACCTTGCTGTACACCTCGACCGGCAGCAGCGAGGTGCCGGGGCCCGAGAGGAACAGGCTGATGATGAAGTCGTCCAGCGAGAGGGTGAAGGCCAGCAATGCGCCACCGATGATCCCCGGCAGGATCAGGGGAAAGGTGATGCGCCAGAAGATGCGCCAGCCGTCGGCGCCCAGGTCGGCGGCGGCCTCTTCGAGCCGCCGGTCGAAGTTCTTGAGGCTGGTGCGCACCACCACGACCACGAACGAGATACTGAAGGCGATGTGGGCGATGATCACCGTGGTCAGGCTGCGGCGCAGGCTTTCACCGGTAATCAGGCGGATCAGGTCGAAGGCCAGCGCCGAGAAGGCCAGCAGGGCCACTGCCATCACGATCTCGGGGATGACGATCGGCAGGTAGAGCAGCGCGTCCATGCCGCTGCGCCCGCGGAAGCGGTAGCGCTCCATAGCCAGCGCCAGCAGTGTGCCAAGCACGGTCGAGACGATGGTGGAGACGAAGGCCACGGCGAGCGTATTGAGGCTCGCGCCCATCAGCCGCTCATTGTTGACCAGGCGCACATACCACTCGAAGGTAAAGCCGGTCCAGCGCACGCCGAACTGGTCACGGGTGAAGGAGAAGACCACCAGGATGACGATCGGCAGGTAGAGAAACAGGTAGAGCAGCACGGCGTGCGTGGCGAGCGCCACGCCGCTCCAGGTCAGCCGGCCCTGTGCGACCGCCGGTCGCGACGCGCTCCGCGAGGGGGTTGCCGAGGTGGCTTCGATCATCGATCTTCCTCCGTGGTGCTGCGAAAGTAGAGCAGAATGAGCGCGAGCAGCACCAGCATCATCACCATGGCCATCGCCGAGCCGAGTGGCCAGTTGGGCGGGTTGGAGCGGAGGAAGAGCCGCTGGATCAGATTGCCGATATAGTCAACCTTGGCTCCCCCGAGCAGTTCGCTCACCACGAACTGCCCGATGGTGGGGATGAAGACCAGCACCGCCCCCGCCGCGACCCCCGGCATGGTCATCGGTAGCATCACCCGCCAGAAGGCGCGCGGTCTGCTCGCCCCCAGGTCGGCGGCGGCCTCCATCAGCGTGAAGTCGAAGCGGTCGAGCGCAGCATAGAGCGGCAGCACCATAAATGGCAATTCGCCATAGACCAGGCCAAGCAGGGTGGCGCCTTCGGTGTTGAGCAGGTTCAGCCGGGGCAGCCCCAGCCCGGCCAGCGTGCTGTTGATCAGCCCGTTGTTGGCCAGGATGATCTGCCAGGCATAGATGCGCACCAGGAAGTTGGTCCAGAAAGGGATGAGGACCAGAAAGAGCAGCACCGTGCGCCAGCGGGGCGGCTGGCGCACGATGAACAGCGCCAGCGGGTAGCCCAGCAGCAGACAGATCAGCGTGGTCAGCACACTGATCCAGATCGAGCGCAGATAGGCGTTCACATAGACCGAGCGGGTGAAGAGGTCGTAGTAGTTCCCGACGGTAAACCGCCAGACAATGTTGCCCCGCGGCCCATTGGTCATAACGCTGTAGATCAGGATGATCACCAGCGGCAGGGCGAAGAAGAGCACCAGCCAGAGCATCCCCGGTGTCAGCAGAGCGGCCAGGCGCCAGCGCGCGCGCCGCCGTTGCTCCTGCTCCAGTGTGTTGAGCGCCATGGGCGATCTCCTCATACCACATTCGGGTGAAGCGTTGCGGCCGGCTCCTCACTCCTCACTCGGTCAGCACGAGCGCGTTGTCGGGCGGGCAGACCAGCACCGCCGGTTCCCCCGGCTGCCAGTAGGCGTCGCGGTCGAGCGTGCTGAGCGTATTCTGCTCCCAGATATCGAAGGTGCGTTGTTCGTTGAGCCGCACCGTGATCCGCGTATCGCTACCGATGTAGCTGACCAGTTCAACGCGCACGGGCAGCGCGAAGGCGTGGTCGGCCCGCGCATCGCTCGGTGTCACCAGGCGCGCCTTCTCGGGGCGGATCGAGAGCGTCGCCTGCTCGCCCACCCTGACCGGGCGCGGCGTCACGCCACGCAGGCGCAGGCCATCGGGCGTCTCGATCGTGGCGGCGTCGGCGCCGTGCTCGATCACCGTGCCGTCGATGAAATTGGTTTCGCCGATGAAATCGGCAACGAATTTACAGGTCGGTCGTTCGTAGATCTCGGTGGGCGTGCCGATCTGCAGCACCTTGCCCTGGCTCATCACCGCGATACGGTCCGCCATGGTCAGGGCCTCTTCCTGGTCGTGGGTCACAAAGATGAAGGTGATGCCAACCCGGCGCTGCAGGCTCTTGAGCTCGAGTTGCAACTCCTTGCGCAGTTTCTGGTCCAGCGCCCCGAGCGGTTCGTCGAGCAGCAGCACTTCGGGCTGGTTGACCAGCGCGCGGGCCAGCGCGACCCGCTGCTGCTGGCCGCCCGAGAGTTGCCGTGGGCGGCGCTCGCCCAGGGGGCCGAGCCGCACCTGCTCGAGCGCCGCCTGCACGCGCGGGCCAACCTCGGCCCGTGGCACGCGTTTCATCTCCAGGCCAAAGGCCACGTTCTGCGCGACCGTCATATGCGGGAAGAGCGCGTAGGATTGGAAGACGGTGTTGACCGGGCGGCGGTGGGGCGGGATGGTCGCCATCTCGCGGCCATGGATGCTGATGGTGCCGCTGCTGGGGTACTCGAAGCCGGCGATCAACCGCAGCGTGGTGGTCTTGCCGCAGCCGCTGGGGCCGAGCAGAGCAAAGAATTCACCATCGCGGATCGCCAGCGAGACGTGGTCGACAGCGATGACTTCAGCGAAACGTTTGACCACGTCGCGCAGTTCGATCGCGTTCCCCTCGCTCAATCTTCGGTCCTCCCTGGGCAGAACAAAGCGATCCAGCAGCGCGTCGTGGTGCGGCGGGCGGCATCATTGCGGGGTTCCCGTCGGGGAGATACTTCGAGTATACCACAAGTAAACCCCATCAGGTGACGTTCCCCCCGTCCTAGGCAGGGCTCGGCCAACGTCTTTGGGGCTTGCCCGCCCATACGCATCAAGTTACGGGCTGCGGCCGTGCCGCTCACCCACACGGAAGGATGAAAGCTTTGTTGTGTTGGCAGTTTCTGCCAGCGAAGCTGACAGAAACTGCCAACACAACGACATGTTCGCCTGTCGCGAGGCAGCCGCCGCCCTGCCAGGGGCGTATCTTGATGCGTATGGGCTTGCCCGCCCCCCCTGTCTTCGGTGGTTCTGGCGGTTGCGCCGCCAGAACCACCGAAGACACACCTCCCGGGGCAGCGTAGCGGCCCTCCACCCCACCGCCGGCGGCGGACGTTGCGCCCGTCCTGCGCCTCCCGGGGCACGGTGATGCGTTCCGGAGGATCTATGCTACAATAACGCCCGTGCCGGCGCTCCGTGATGAGTGGACACGTCTCAGGGCCGAGGTGATGCCGATGGACGAACTGATCGCGCAGGTCGCGCAGGCGATCGCCGCGTTTCCCGCTCTGCCCACCGGCGCGCGCCTGCCCCGCGCGGGGCAGCCCCCCTCCGATACACCCATCGCCAGTCTGATCGACCATACGCTGCTCAAGCCCGAGGCCACACCGGCTCAGGTCGAACTGCTCTGCGCCGAGGCGCTGCAGTATCGCTTTGCCAGTGTCTGTGTCAACCCCTCCTTTGTGCCGCTCTGTGCGCACCTGCTCCGCGCGACACCGGTCGCCATCTGCACCGTGATCGGCTTTCCGCTCGGCGCGACAACGACCAGGAGCAAGCTGTGCGAGGCGAGCGAGGCGATTGACCATGGCGCCCGTGAACTGGATATGGTACTGCACCTGGGCTGGCTCAAGGCCGGCGCCTATGGCGAGGTGGCCGAGGATATGCACACCGTGGTCGAGACGGCCCACGCGCGCGGCGTGCTGGTCAAAGTGATCATCGAGACGGCGTTGCTCAGCGATGCCGAGAAGGTCGCCGCCTGCCTGCTGGCAGCGCGGGTCGGCGCCGATTTCGTTAAGACGAGCACGGGCTTCGCGGCTGGCGGGGCCACCGTGGCCGATGTCGCCCTGATGCGGCGGGTCGTCGGCCCTGAGGTCGGTGTGAAGGCCGCGGGTGGGGTGCGCGACCTGGCGGCGGCCCGCGCCCTGCTGGCCGCCGGGGCCGACCGTATCGGCGCAAGCGCCAGCGTCGCGATCGTCCGCGCCGTGGCAGAGGAGGTTCCTACCTCGGGTGGTGAGGGAGACTGACCCGGTTACGCGTCGCTCGTATCAGAGGAGGAAGTCTTGAGCATCCTGATCAACGCGAACACACGGCTGCTCGTACAGGGCATCACCGGCAAAGAGGGCGAGTTCCACACCCGCGCGATGATGGCCTATGGCACCAATGTGGTCGCCGGTGTCGTGCCGGGGCGCGGCGGCCAGCAGGCGATCGATGGCCAGGTGCCGATCTTCAATACCGTCAAGCAGGCGGTGCAGGCCACCAGCGCCAATTGCTCGGTGATCTATGTGCCCGCCGCCTTCGCCCCCGATGCCATCTGCGAGGCCGCCGCCGCCGGCATCCCGCTGATCGTCTGCATCACCGAGGGTGTCCCCGCGCTCGATATGGTCAGCACCTACGCCTTTGTCCAGGAGCACGGCGCGCGCCTGATCGGCCCCAATTGCCCCGGCCTGATCACGCCCGGCGCGGCCAAAGTTGGCATCATCCCCGGCAATATCGCCATGCCCGGCCCGGTCGGGGTGGTCAGCAAGTCGGGTACCCTGACCTATGAGGCGGTGGATGCCCTCACCCGCATTGGCCTGGGCCAGAGCACCATCGTCGGTATTGGCGGCGACCCGATCATCGGCACGAGCTTTATCGATGTCCTGGAGCTCTTCCAGGCCGATCCGCAGACCGAGGCGATCGTGCTGATCGGTGAGATCGGCGGCGACGCCGAGATCCAGGCCGCACGCTACATCAAGGACCATATCACTAAGCCGGTGGTGAGCTTCATCGCCGGCCAGACTGCGCCCGAGGGCAAACGCATGGGCCACGCCGGCGCGATCATCAGCGGCGGCGAGGGTACGGCCCAGGAGAAGATCAAGGCGCTCGAGGCGGTCGGTGTGCGGGTCGCGCCGCTCCCCACCGATATCGCCCAACTGGTCAAGGATGCGCTGGGCGCCGGTGTGGCCTGAGGTCGATGGTTCAATCCCGTTTGCCAGCGTGAAGTGGGTGTCGGGTGGTGGTGGCGGCTACGCTGCCGCCACCACGCCTCAGGCCAGGGGGATGCGCAACTCGACAGTCGTGCCCTGCCCCTGATCCGACTTGATACGCAGGTCGGCGCCAATCAGGCGAGCGCGCTCTTTCATGTTCAGCAGGCCCAGGCTGCCGCGGTTGGTGTAGAGCGCCTCGACCGCCGCCAGGTTGAAGCCCCGCCCCCGGTCACGCACACTGGCGACGAAGGTGTCCTCCTCTTCGTAGAGGTAGATCGTGATCGCGTCGCTGCGGGCGTGTTTGCGCGCGTTGGTCACCGCCTCCTGGATGATGATGAAGATCGCGGCCTCTTTCTCGGCGGCCAGGCGCGGCATATTGGCCGGCGCCTCTAGCCGGAGCTGCGTGCCCGCGCCCGAGGGGTCGCGCCAGCGCTCCGCGTACTGCTGCAGGGTGGTGAGCAGGCCCTGGCTCTCGAGGCCCAGCGGGCGCAGCTCGAAGAGCAGCGTGCGGATGTCGTGGGACGTCTTGTGCACCAGCTCCGTGAGCGTCTCGAGCTCGTCCGGGACGCGCTCGGGCATGGCCGTGAACAGCTTCTTGATGAACTCGATGTTCATGGCGATCGCGGCAATGCTCTGGGTTGGCCCATCGTGCAGGTCGCGGGCGATGGCATGGCGCACCTCGGCCTCTTTTGCCAGCAGGCGCTCGTGCTCGTGCTTGAGATGCTGGTAGAGCCGCGCGTTCTCGATCGCGATCGCGACCTGAACGGCGAGCGTGGTGAGCAGTTGCAGATCCTGGTCACTGAAGCCGCGGCCATCGATCTTGTTGAGCAGCTGCATCGCGCCGACGGTACGGTCCTTGATCCGCATAGGCACACAGACAATCGAGCGAGTGACGAAGTCGGCCTCGCGTCCGATCGCATCGTACCAGCGGCTATCCTGCTCCACGTCGTTCACGATCTGGCCCACGCCGTGGGTCACGACCCAGCCGGCGATGCCGCGGTCGGCGGGCATGCGGTAGATGCGCTGCTCACCGGGGATATCCAGCACCAGTTCGTTTGTCGCCTCGTCGAGCATAAAGATCGAGCAGCGCTCCGCGCCAACCACGGCGGGGACACGCAGCCTGATATCGTTGAGCAGGCTCGGCAGGTCGAGGTTAACGGCCAGCGACTGGCCGATCTCATAGAGCAGGTTCAGCTCGCGCAGGTCGCGCTCGGCGCGGCGGAGCATGGCGATCTTGTCGGCCTCGCCGCCGATGGCCCGCACCAGCAGGACCAGCAGGTCCTCATCGAGCGGGTTCGGATGCTCGCGCCCTTCGGTGGTGTGGCCTTCCACCACCAGGTGCAGCAGGCCCACCCCCTGGCCGCCACTCTGCAACGGGAGCTCGATCAGGTCGCGCCCATCGTCGAGCGAGTAGCTGCCGACGATCGGCTCGCCGCCGTCGTCGCGCCGGGTGAAGCCCTGGCGCGCCTGCTCGATCAGCGTGCGCGCCTCTTCGTCGAGCGGGCCGTGGGTGTGACGCACGATCTCGCCATAGGGGCTCAAGTAGAGCAGCGCCCCGGCGCGCGCCGGCCAGAACGAGACCAGCCGCTCCAGCGAGGCGGCCAGCAACTCGGTGACATCGTGGTGGCCGCCCGCGATGAGCAGCTGGCTCAGGGTCTCAAGCTGGCGCTGGTTGATGGCGATTGGCGACATAGGTACCTCGCGGATGGCAGGCTGGTAGCAGGCTTACTGTACCCCATCGTTGTAACCGCTGTCAATTGTGCGGCGGCACCATATCATGGCACCCAGGACCGGAGCGAACGGGCAGGTGTGTTATGACGCGTGAGCTTGTGCGGGTCGCAGCGCTGGCCGAGCTACCGCCGGGCCGGCTGGCCTATGTGGAGGTGGACGGCCTCCCGATCGCGCTGGCCAACGTCGACGGCGTGATCTACGCCTTCGGCGACAGCTGCCGCCACGAGGGCGGCCCGCTCTCCGCTGGCACGCTGATCGGCGAGACGGTCACCTGTCCCTGGCACGGCTGGACCTACAGTGTCTGCACGGGCAAGAGCATCGTCCCACCGCTGGGCCTGCGCATCCCCACCTACCCGGTCACCGTGCGCGACGGCGCGATTTTCGTCGCGATCGACTGGGGCGACACCGCCGCCACCTGAGCGCCCGTGCCCGCCGGCGCGCAACAATCCCCCTGGCGCTGGCGTCGTAGGGGCAGACACAAAGACCCGCGGCCGGGTGGCCGGCGGGCAGTGTGGAGGAGGGAGCCCATGGATACCCGGCGTCTGACCCGTAGCCGCAGCGAGCGTATGATCGCCGGCGTGGCTGGCGGGCTGGCCAGCTATTTCGGCATCGACCCGCTGTTCATGCGCATCGGCTTTATCATCCTGTCGCTGTTCAACGGCATCGGCATTGTGCTCTACCTGGCGCTCTGGCTGATCGTGCCGAATGAAGGCAGCCTGAGCGAGGGCCGGACAACGGTGCAAGAGGCCATCGTCGAGATGCAGGCCTTTGTCGCGGAACTGATCGCCCGCGTGCGTGGGGTGTTCCAGCGCTAGGCTCATGGCACGAATGCCAGATCGGCGAGGAAGTTCCAGAACTCGCTACGCTCGGGGTGCTCAGCCTGGACTTCAAGCGCGATGAAATGCCGATCGGCACGAGCGTGAGCTGGAGCTTGACGTAGCCCTCCGTTGCTGTTCCCTCGTTTGACCGATCCGCTCATTTCCGCTATCCTGCGGAGCGGTATGAAGCCGCTCCGCAGTCTGCTTGCGCTGACCATCCTCATCCTGGTGGCCTGTGCCGCGCCGCCACCCCCGGCGCCAACCGCCACACCGCGCGCCACGCCGGGTGCTCCCCCTGCGGGTGCGCTGCGCCCTACGCCCGCGCCGCTGCCGACACTGCCCCCACCCTCGCCCACCGCCACCCTCGCCGCGGCCGTCGCGCCCCGTGACCCGCTCTTCGACCCGCGTCGCCTCAGCTATGCCCATAACTTCAACGGCCCGGAGATCCAGGCCCTGCTCGAAGCGCGCGGCAGTGCGCTCAAAGACGCCCGCTTCCAGGTCGGCGACCGCTCCCACTCGTTCACCGACGTGCTCGTCGGTCTGAGCAGCCTCTACAGCCTCAATCCGCAGCTGCTCCTGGCGCTGATCGACCTGCAGAGCGGCCTGGTCAGCAGCGGCACCGCCGCGCCCGAGCAGCTGGCCTGGGCCCTGGGCTACCGTGGCGATGGCGGCAGCCGCCGCGGGCTCTACTCCCAGCTCCGCTGGGCCGCGCGCGAGCTCCGCTGGGCCATTCGCGACTATGCGCTCAAGGGTGATGGCCCACCGCCCGCCCTCACCTTCGCCGATGGCTCACGGCAGGACGTTGCCCCCGATCTGCCCTTCAGCCGCTACGTGCTGGCCCGCGTCCTGGCGCCGACGGTCATGCCCGGCGGCCTGGGGGGCCGGCTCGATGGCCTGGTCGCCAACTATACCCGCCTCTTCGACGACCCACGCGAGCCGCCCGTCGCCTGGCCTGCTCCAGCCGCTCCCTTTCTCTCGCGGCCCATGGAGCGCAACTTCCCGGTCACCTCGTTCTTCGACCACGACGCGCCCTTTCTCCGTGAGAATGGCTCGCTGCTGACCTACTGGGGCCGCGCCGAGACCGATCTCGCCTTCGCCTATGATGGCCATACCGGCTGGGACTACAGCATGGGCCCGCCTGACCACGTGCTCGCCGCTGCCGATGGCGTGGTGACCTTCGCCGGCAACTCCGATGACGGCTGCGCAAGCCCGGCCCGCGCGGTGATCATCGACCACGGCAACGGCTACCGCACGCTCTACTGGCATCTCCAGAGCGTGGTGGTCGCTGCGGGCCAGCCCGTCGCCCGCGGCGCGGTGCTCGGCGTCGCCGGCGAGAGCGGCTGCGCCGTCGGCGCCCACCTGCACTTCCAGGTCCAGTACCTCGGGCGTGACGTGGATCCCTATGGCTGGTGCGGCGCGACACCCGACCCCTGGGAGCGCAGCCCGGCCGGCCAGGTCAGCGTCTGGCTCTGGCAGGATGCGCCGACGCCCTGTGGCCCGCCGCCGCCGGAGATCGTCGTGGTGGACGATGGTGGCCCGGGCTTTTTGAGCACGGGGACCTGGGAGGTGCACGAGGTGGGCTACGGCGGCGGCTCGCGTTTCGCGGCGAGCAGCTTCGCGGGCAGCACGGCGCGCCCGTGGCTGGCCGCCACGCTGCGCGCCCCGATCGTCGCCGCCTGGCGTCCCCCGCTGCCGCGGCCCGGGCAGTATCGTGTGCTCGCCTACCTGCCCTACGCGCTCAACGGCCTCGATGAGTCAAAAGAGCTGCGCTACCTCGTTCGGCACCGCGATGGCGAGAGCCTCGTCGTGGCCGACGCCGAGCGTGAACGCAACTGGTGGGTCGATCTGGGCACCTACGCCTTTGCGCCAGGCACGGCGCTCGTCAGCATCAGCACGCTCGCCGGCGACGACCAGCGCGGCGTGTGGGTCGATGCCGTAGCCTTCGTCCCCGTTGCGGATGCTGGTCCGTACTCCCTCGACCCAGGCCAGCTTCACGCCAAGGCGCCGCCCATCGGGGCTGGCCGGGTCGAATTGCCGCGGTCGGAAGGTCGGCGTCCGGAGCTCTAGCACCGGGTCGTCGCCCGTGAGCACAGCGGGCGGCAGCGCAACGTCGTGCTCGGTCCACGCGGGGCCGACCAGCAGCGTGCCCACGGCTGTCCCGTTCACCCGGAGTTCGACCGTCACCGGGTTGCTGCCCGCCGGGCGGCCCGAGGCCAGGCGGAGCCGCAGCCCCTGGGCGCCAGCCATGCCACCCAGGCGCAGCCTGGCCCGATCGCGTGTCCAGCGGTAGCCCTCCTCCCCTGTGCGCACGCCGTGGAAGTTGCGGATGAAGCCGAGGTCGAGCCCGGCGCCGAGCGCCAGGCGGGCGGGCGCCGGGCTGACGCCGTGCTCCCAGAGCCAGCCCTGCAGATCCTGGAGCGAGGCGCGCTCGTAGGCCAGGTCGGGCCGCGCGCCAGTCGTATCGCCAAGCGCCCGCCGCACGTCGCCCCGCAGCACGTGGGCCTGGGGGTGATCGGGGAGCGTGCCGACGGCCTCGTCGAGCTGCGCCAGGCCGCCCGGCAGGTCGCCATCCAGCAGCGCGGCGCGCGCCAGGGCGATGCGGGCCAGCGCCGAGCCGGGATCACGGGCCAGGGCAGCCGTGGCGGCCTGCCGGGCGGCCGCGGGGTCGCCCCGGGCAAGCGCCGCCTCGGCCCGGCCGAGTTGCCAGTGCTTCGCGCCAAGTTGCCAGCCCAGGGCCAGGTAGTTCACGTGGAGCAGGGTGAGCGTGAGCGCTAGCGCGGGCGCAAGCAGCGCCCCCGCGACGCGGCGCCGTTCTCCCGCGGCGGCAAAGCCGCCCACCAGGGTCAGGCCGGCATAGGGCAACAGTGCGGGGAAGAGCGGCAGCCGGTAGCGCAGTTCGACGTGGAAGATCAGCGTGGTGAGCAGGACGTAGAGCGCCCACGGCGCCAGCAGCCAGGCCGGGGAACGCAGCACGCGCAACGCCGAATGCCAGACACGCGAGCCGCGCCCGTCCATGGCCGCTGGCGCGGTTGCGTCCAGGAGCAGCCCGCGCGCCAGCCCGTAGCTGCCGGTCAGCAGCAGCAGGAGCCACAGGCCATCGCCGAGGATCAGCCGCAGCCACACATCCGCCGGGCGCACCCAGATCTGTGGGCGGGCGCGCATATCGTCGGCATACTCCAGCGCAAAGAAGCGCAGCAACTCGCCCCGGACCTTGCCCGCAAAGCGCGCCGGGTCGGCGCGGATGACCGCCAGGCCGTTGCGCGCAGCCAGTTGCTGCCGTTGCAGCCGGTCTTCGCCCAGCGCGAAGAGCTGCGCCTTGACCGCCTCGCGCCCCGCCGGGTCATTGTCGAGCCAGAGGTTCTCCGCGCCGGTGGTGTCAACCAGGATGAACCCGCCGTAGACCAGGTAGTTACGCGCCGTCCAGGGCAGCACCACCAGGCTCCACGCCACGAGGAACGCGCCCAGACGCCGCGCGGCGCGCGCCGGCAGGCCAGGGGCTGGCTGGCGCGCGGCCACGTTGATCAGCAGCCAGACGGCGCCCAGCGGCACCAGGGGGAGGGTCACGGCGCGCACCAGGCTGAGCGCGCCCAGGGCCAGCCCGGCCAGGGCCGCCAGGTGCAGCGAGCCCAGCCGGCCGGCGCGCACCAGCAGCCAGAGTGCGCCGCTCAGCCCAAAGAGGAACAGCGTCTCGGCCAGCAGTTCGGTGGCATTAGCCGCCAGGGTGTAGCTCAGCGCCGCCAGCAGCGCCGCCAGCAACGCCGCCCGCCGCGCGACCGGCGCTGGGCGGCCCGCCGCCCGCGCGACCTCCAGGCTCAGCAGGGAGACGAGCGGGATGGTTGCCGTGCTCACCAGCGCCTGTACCAGGCGCAGATTCTGCACCAGTGAGTCAACCACAAGGATCCAGCTGGCGAGGGCGATCGGGTAGAGCGGCGGGCGCATGAACAGCAACTCGACATACCGGCGGTCACGCAGCAGGGTTAACGCCGCGTTGAGATACTCCTGCTCGTCGCCGCCCAGCGGCTGCAGCTCGCGCCAGTGCCACACCAGCAGGCGCAGCGCCAGCCCGAGCAGCGTGATGGCGCCCAGTGGTAGCAGTGAGCGGAGAGGTCGCGATCGCGCCACGACGTCGTCTACCTCATTCCTGCTGCTCAGATCGCCTTCGCACATTCCCCCGCGTCCCCCTACCGCACCTCGGCCCAGTCGAGCTGGTAGGCCAGCAGGCGCAACTGGCCCGTCTGGGGGCCCTGCTGCGCGACCAGGTCCAGCGCGTCGGGCACGAAGGTCGGCGCGTGCAGTGCCACAAGGTAGTCGGCGCCCGGCGGGCGGGCCGGCAGGGCCAGGCAGACCTCGCGCAGCTCGCGCTGCAGCGCGATCACGCCCAGGCGCTCACCGGCGAGGCTCACGCTGACCTCGGGTAGCGCCAGGTCGGTGGGCCATGCCCCGCCGAGACGCAGGCAGAGCTGGCGTGGCGCGCCGCTGCCCGCCCCCGGGAAGCGCAGGGCCGAGTAGCCGGTGGCCCAGCGCAGCGTTGCCGCCAGGGTCGTGTCGTAGCCGCCCAGGTAGAAGCCGTTGATGTAACCCAGGTCATTGTCGTCGGCCACGGCGATGCGCTCCGCAGGCGGCGGCGGGGGCGCCAGCCAGCTCCAGGCCCAGGCCACCGGGTTCTGGCTGTCCACCAGTTCGGGGCCGAACTCGCGGCGCGCGGCTTCGATCTCGCCCAGTTGCCGCAGGAGCTCCCCCGCCACAACCGAGGTCTGCCAGGGCTCCAGCGGGCGCAGCGGGCTCGTGGCCAGCCGCTCCAGGCCAGCCGCGGGCCGGCCCTCCAGCCCGTCGAGCAGCGGCGCCCCCACGGCGGCGCTGTAGCCCGGCAGCCGCGGGTCGGCCAGCGCCGCGCGGGCCGCCGCGACATCGCCGGCGCCGAGGGCCGCGGCCAGCCGCTGCTCAGCCGTGAAGCCCGGGCGGGTCCGGAGCGCGATCCAGCTGCTGGCCAGGCTCGACGGGTAGGGGCCGAGGTAGGAGGCCCAGTTCGATGGCGCGCCGGGCGCCCGTGGTTCCAGGTAGGCGTGGGGCGCCGCCGCGATCAGCAGCAGCAGGCTCGCCAGGACGGCGCAGGCCGCGCCGTAGCCGGTGCGCAGGGTTGCGCCCAGCCGTGGCCAGGCGGCCAGGGCCGCCCCGGCAAGCAGGAAGACGAAGGGCATCAACGGCACGCGGAAGCGGTTGATCGCAAAGAGCAGTGGCGCCGTCGCCACGTTGTAGATCAGCCAGAGGCCGATGAGCAGGCTGAAGGCCGCGCCGGCACGGGTACTCGCTGACCCGCCGGGTGTGCGTAGCATGGCCCAGCCCAGCACGGCCAGCGGCAGCGCCAGCACGTAGAGCGTATCGTCGAGCAGCAAGAGCGTCAGGGTGTACCAGAGCGGCACGTGGCCCAGCGCAAAGCCCCTGGTCAGCCGCTCGGCCCCGGTGTAGTTGATCTTGAACAGGTCGATCAGCTCCACCAGGCTCTTCTGCGCGAAGGCCAGCGGCCGCGCCCGCAGCAGGCAGCGCGCCTCGGCGCTCATCAACTGCTGCCGCTCGGCCTGGCTGATCTCCGCCGCTGGACGCTCCAGCGCCGCTGTGAGCCGCGGGTCGCTCGCTGCGTACAGGCAGGAGCCGGCCCGCTCCAGGCTGCCATCGGCGGCGCGCCGCGGCGCAAGCAGCGCTGTGCGCTCATCCTGGCTGCGCCCGGGGACGGGCAGCAGCGCCAGCACGAAGTTGCGCGTCGCTGCTTCATCCCGTTCGCCGTCGAAGGCGGTGCGGGCGCCGAGCAGCAGGTTGAAGGCCCCCGTGGTGTCTACCAGCACCGGGCCGCCATACGTCCGGCTGGCGTAGATCGTCCAGGGGAACACCGTCAGGCCCCACGCCAGCAGGAGCGCGCCCGCGCCCGCAACCGCTCGCCCGGGGCGCTGTCCACCAGCTCCCAGCGCCACACCGAGCATCCAGAGGCCGGTCAGGGGCACGAAGCCCAGCGTCAGCCCCCGCGTCAGCGTGGCCAGCCCGAGCAGCACGCCCGCCGCGCCAATCAGCCCCAGCCGGCCACGTGGACGGCTTTGCCGGACCCACGCGCCAAGCGCCAGCAGCGCCCCCAGCAGCAGGCTGATGAACAGCGTTTCGCTGAGCAACAGTTGCCCGTAGCTCGCCAGCGGCAGGTACAGGGCCGTACCCAGCGCGGCCAGCCCCGCCGCCCGCTTGCTCCCGCTCACCTGGCGCGCCAGGGCGTAGACCAGCCCGACATTGACCAGGCTCAGCAGGCTCTGCGAGGCGAAGATCGGCCCGACTGCCCGTCCGAAGGCGGCGATGTGCGCGGCCAGAAACAGCGGATAGAGCGGAGCGCGCGTCCAGAAGTACTGGGTATGCCAGGCGAAGCCGCGCCCCAGCGCCAGCCAGTCGCCCGCAGCGAGGTACTCGGCCTCGTCGCCGACCAGGCCAGCACGAGGCAGCTTGCCCCACAGCACCACGCGCAGGGCCAGCCCCACCCCGAGGGCGAGCAGCAGCAGCCAGTGGGCGCGCAGCAGCGCCGCAGCGCGCTGGCTTATCGCCACGAGACGCCTCCGGCTGCCGCGGGCGTGGTGCCCGCCACGATCTCAACCGTCCCCAGCACCAGCCGGCCTGAGCCCAGGTTGGGCTCGCCCACGACCGGCAGGCGTCCAGCCGGGGTAGCGTCGCTCGGGTCAAAGACGCCGACGAGCAGCGTGTAGCGCCCTGGCTCCAGGTCGGCCGGCAGGTGGATGGTCCGATCGTCGCGCGCTGGCTTGCCGGGTAGCCAGACGGTGGTCGGCAGGTAGCCCTCCAGCGGCGGTCCATCGTCACTGGCCAGCGGCGGGGTCTCGCAATCGCGGCAGAGGTGCAGGAAGAAGCTGTAGCTCGTGGCCGGCGTCGCGCGCACCTCCCAGAAGAGGCTGATCGGCAGGTTGCCGCCCGCCCGGTACACGCCCGGCCCCTGCGCGGTCGTCGCCTTGAGCGTGAAGCCGAGCAGGCGCAGGGTATCGCCGAACACCGCATCGGATGGCGTGGCCGGCTCCAGTGGCTCGCGGGTAAAGTACGGCTCGGGCGCCTCCTGGCAGAGCAGGTGGACGCCGTTGTAGCGCCAGATCCCGCACGGCCAGGTGCGCTGCTCGGCGCTGTAGGCCCAGAAGAGGCCTACCTGCCCGTACTCGTCGCCGGGCAGCGGGACGTCGACCGTCCGGGCGTGTTCCGGGGCGATCAGCAGGAAGCTGCGGGCGAAGCCGGTCAGCCGCTCACGGCGCTCAACCTCCCACTCGCGGGGGCCATAGCTGGTGGGGCCGCGCCAGAAGTTGGCAAACGCCAGCGGCGCCGGCGCCGGGTCGGTCAGCATGCGCCCCATGTAGTAGTCGTAGAGCGGCCTGATGTAGCCAGGGTGGATCACGACCGCGTCGTCGGGATGGACACGCACCGCCAATTCGTTGATCGCTTCACGGTACTGCTCCTTCACCGGGTCGCCCGAGAAGAGACCGAAGCCCGGCTGGAACAGGGCCAGCCCTCCGGTGGCCAGCGCCGCGGCCAGCAGCAGCCCGTAGCCGGCCCGGACTGCGCCGCCCGCCCGCTCCGGCACCCCTGGCGCGAGCGGATAGCTGAGCAGCAGGGCCCAGGCCGGGAAAATGAGGATCAGGTAGCGGGCCTCGTAGACCCGGGTGAAGACCAGCTGGAGCAGGAACAGGCCGAGCGGTACGCCAAGCAGCGCCAGGACGACGATCGCGCCGCGCCGCAGCCCGGCTTGCCGCAGATCGTGCAGCGCCCGTCCGAGCCCCCAGCTCAGCAGGGCCAGCCAGGGCAGCAGCCACCACCACGGCCCATCGCCGGGCCAGCGATCGACCGCGAAGCGCACAAAGCTGAGACCGAGCGCCGTGGCCGGCCCCGCCGGGATGTAGGCCCCGGTGGTTGCACTCTCGCTGCCCAGGCCGAGCGCCATCGCTGCCACCAGGCCGGCCCCGGCCACGGCCAGCCCCACCCACAGCGCCGGTCGGCGCCGGGCCGGCCCGGCGCCGACCAGCAATGCCGCCACGCCAACGGCCAGCAGCAGCAGGGCCGCCAGCCGGTGCACGAACAGCGCCACCAGGCAGAGCCCGCCGAGCATCGCCCAGTCGCGTCGCCTCCCCGTACGCAGCGCCCGCGGCAGCGCCCAGCTGATCAGCGCCGCGTTGAGCAGCAGCAGGCCGTAGACCTTGGCCTCCTGCCCGTACCAGATCGTGTAGGGCGCGGCCAGGGCGATCAGCGCCGCCGCGAGCCCGTGGCCCGCCAGGCGCGGCGCCCCGGCCCCACCAGCGCGGCCCACCTCTACCGCGGCCAGGTAGATCACCGGCACGGCCAGCGCCCCCGCCAGCGCCGAGGGCATCCGCAGCGCCGCCTCGGCGTCGCCGAACAGCGCCATCCAGCCCTTGAGCAGCAGGTGGTAGAGCGGGTAGGCGGCAGTGGGGTTCAGCAGTTCACCCAGCAGGTGGCCCCACCCGCCGCGGCTCAACTCCCAGCTACTGCCCTCATCGAGCCAGAGGCTCTGCGCCCCGAGCCGGTACAGCCGCACCAGCAGCGCAGCGAGGAAGAGCGCCAGCCCCACCAGCAGCGGCGCTCCGGGTTTTCGCAGCGGCACGTTCGCCAGCCTCATCGTTCCACTGTCAACACAATCTGACTACCGACCACTGATCGCCGCAAAAACCGCCTCGTAGCGCTCGGCCGTGCGCTCCCAGGTCAGCTCCCGCTCGACGCGGGCCCGCGCGGCTGCGCCGAGCTGCGCGGCCAGCGCCGGGTCGCCCAGCAGCCGCACGATGGCCCGGGCCAGCGCCCCTGCGTCCCGTTCGGGCACCAGCAGGCCATGCACGCCCTCGTCGACCACGTCGGGCACCCCGGCGACACACGAGGCAACCACCGCCCGCCCGGCGCCCATCGCCTCGAGCAGCACGTTCGGCAGCCCGTCCACCCCTTCGCGCACGATCGGCAGCGCGAACACGTCGCTGGCGGCGACGAAGGCGGCGGCCCGCTCCCGCTCCAGTTGCCCGGTGAAGCGCACTCGCCCCCCCAGACCGAGGGCCGCGGCCTGCTGCTCCAGGCTCGCCCGCAGGTCGCCATAGCCCACGATGACCAGCGTTGCACCGGGGATCGCCTGCAGCACCTGCGGCCAGGCATCGAGCAGCACCGCGAAGCCCTTCTTGGCCACCAGGCGCCCGAGGCCAAGCACCAGCGGCGCGTCGGCGGCCAGGCCCAGTTCGGCGCGCACCGCGGCGCGGGCCGTCGGGTCGGGGCGGAACTGGCGCGGGTTGACGCCATACGGGATGACGTGGCTGCGCGCTGGGCGCGCGCCGAGCCGCACCCCGCGCGCACGCAGGTCGCCGCTGCAGGCGGTGACCGCCGCCGCGGCGCGCAGGGCGCTTGCCGCGGCCAGGGCCAGCGTCCAGTGGCCCTCGGCCAGGTAGATGTCGCTGCCGTGCAGGCTCACCACCAGCGGGGTGCCGAGGCTGGCCAGGGCGGCCGGCGGGCCGTTGGGCAGCACCCAGTGGGCCTGCACCAGGTCGTAGGGCTGCCCGGCGGCGCGCGCCGCCGCCAGCTCGCGGGCCACGGCCGCCACCGCGGCCGCAACGGCAAATGGCGCGGCGAGCAGGGTGCGACCCTTGATCTGCGTATCGCTCAGCAACGACTGGGCATAGCCCCAGATGTTCAGGGCGGGATGCGGCGCGTAGCGGTAGCTGCGCAGTCGAACCCCGCGTACCATCTCGCCCCGCTGTAGCTCAGGGTGGTGCGGCAGCAGCAACGTCACTCGGTGACCCCGCCCCGCGACCCCGGCGGCGATCTCCTCGATGAAGGGCGCGGTCGTCTCCCCAGGCCATTTGGGGAACGACGAGGCAAGCATCAGGATCTGCATAACATCCGCGGCATGCCTACTCCGGGATCCGGTAGATAAAGGCGCGAAAGTCCGGCGTCGGGCTGGCGTAGATCAGCTCGAAGCCGTCTATCACCTCGCCCACCTGGTTATCGTGGTCCAGCAGCGGGGCCAGCAGGCGCCCGGCGTCGCCCTTGACCCGCTGCTGGTTCTCCAGCACCAGGTACCTGGCATCGTAGTGGCGCGCGATCTGCAGCAGCAGTTCGCGGTCGGCAGTGTTCGGGATCATCACTGCCGGGCGCCCGGTGTGCCAGTTCAGCTGCCACGGGATACGGGTCATCACTGCCGTGCCCTCGGGCGTATTGGCCGCCAGCCAGGCGTAGGCCGCCAGGTCGGGCGCCCAGATCTGCGGCTCGTTGCGCACCTTATTGGCAATGTCGGGCCGCGAGAAGCCGACCACGCCGGCCACCGCGGCCAGCACCAGGATCAGCCCGAGCGGCGCCCAGCGCCGGTCGCCGATCGCCGCCAGCTTGTCGTAGCCGGCCCAGAGCGCCCAGGCCCCGAACAGCGCGATCCAGGGGATGAGCATGACCCAGTAACGGTGCTCGTCGGTGCGCCAGTAGGTGAGCATGAAGATCACATACGGCGTGTACGCGGTAACCAGCAGCCCCAGCAGGCGGCGCCGAAAGCGTAGCGCCCCGATCACCCCGATCAGCCCCAGCCAGGCCCCGATGTCCGAGGCCAGGTTCTTGCGCTCGTTGTCGCTGAACAGCCAGCCCAGGCCCGCGGGCAGTCCGCGCCAGACCGGCATCACATAGTCGCGCAGCTCCTCGGCCTGCGTCGCCAGTTTGGCCAGCGTCTTATCAAAGCCCCAGCGCAGGATCCAGCTCCGGTCAGGCAGACCCGGACCACCGAGCTCCGGCGTAAAGACGCGGTAGATCTCCTCCCAGGCATCGCCGCTCGTGCCCAGGTAGCCGAGCACCCAGGCGTCGTAGCGCTCCGTCGAGTAGACCGGGGTGCCGAAGCGCAGCATGTTGCGCGCCAGGTAGGGCGAGAGCACCAGCAGGGCCAGCAGCGCCCAGAGCGCCACCGGCCCCAGCAGGCGCAGCAGCCCCGCCGGTGTCACCGCGCGCCGCCGCGCCGCCCGGCTCCCTGGCCAGCGCTGCCCCAGGAACCACAGGCCCATGCCCAGCGCGATCATCGCCCCCGAGGGCTTCTGCAGCATCATCAGCCCCGTCAGCACACCTGCCAGCAACAGGTAGCGGTTGGCACTGATCCAGGCTTGCCAGCCGGGCGCCGGCGCCTGCTCGTCAGCCCCCCGCTGCTGGCTGCGGTACAGCGCGTACAGCGCCCCGACGCTAAAGACCACAAACGCCAGGTCGCTGGTGGCGTAGATCGTCAGGCGGAAAAACAGGTAATTGGTCAGCACCAGCACCGCTGCCGTCAGGCCCACCCGCCGGTCCCAGATCCGCGCCCCGATGCGATAGACCAGCACGAGCAGGATGGCGTTGAAGATCAGGTTGGGCAGCTTCGCCGCCCAGTCGCTGGGGCCGAAGGCGAGGAAGAACGGCGCGATCCAGACCGGCTGGAGCAGCGGCCAGGTCTCCTGCGGCCGTGTCAGGCCGTCGTAGAGCTGGTAAAACTGGGTGACATAGTCGACCACCCAGCCGCGCCCGGCGGCCAGATTGCGCGCCACCACCGCGTTGTCGGCATAGTCGGCGTGGCCAACATAGGGCATCGTGGCCACCACCCAGGCGGCGTAGCCGATCCAGAGCGCGCCGAACAGTGCCAGCAGCGTCACCGCGCCCCGCCGCGCGCCGATCGCGCCGACGATCCCATCAGCGAGCCGTGGCAGCCCGTCGCGCCCCAGGACGATCACCAGCGCCAGCAGCCCGGCGCCGAGCAGGGCGTACAGCAGCGAGTCGGGGAAGATCTGCCAGAACAGCGGGCGTCCGAGGCTGCCCATCCAGCCGAACAGCGTCGCCAGCGCATAGACCAGCAGCACCAGGGCCGAAGCGACCAGCCCGTAGCCCAGCGCCCGGCCGTGGGCGTAGTAGCGCACCAGGCTGCGCGCGTACGCCAGGATCGGGCCGTGCCAGGCCACCAGCAGCAGCGCCAGGAGCGCGATCAGGGCCACGCTCAACGCCGCGCCCATCCAGATCCGCGCGAAGGCCAGCCCCACCCCGGCCAGCCCGACACCTATCGCCGTCAGGCTGTAGACCGCGGGCGCCGAGCCGAGCACGCGGGCCAGCAGCAGGTAGAGCAGCAGCGCGCCGGCGGCCAGCAGCCCGACCGCACGCCACGCGGGTGGGTAGGCTGCCACCGGATTGTCGGCGGCGCGTACCTGCAACTCGGCCAGGCGCACGCCCTTGGGCCGCGGGTCGGCGCCGAAGCGCTCCGTATCGGTGAAGCTGTGCGAACTGTCGAGCTCCACGACCAGGTCGGCGCCGCGGCGCGCCGTGGCAGGCACGCGGAACCGGTAGCGCTCCCAGCGCTCCGTCGGCTCAAAGCTGCCCAGCACCGTCCCATCGGCAGAGACGGTGACCGTGGGCTGGGCCACCGCTGCGCCCACCACGTCGGCCGGCCAGCCCTGAGCGGTGAGCGTCAGCTCCAGGTCGGCGCCCGCGCCGATATTCGGCAGCACGATCCGCGCGTGCTCGCGCGTCCAGCGGCTGCGCAGCGTCGGCGAGTCGGGCGTCAGATCATCGGCGAAGAAGGCGCCGCGCAGCACGGCCTCGGCGCCGAGGCCAAAGCTGGCGTCGAGCAACAGCCGGTCGCCGAGCCAGCCGATCAGCACCCGGCCGGCGGGCGGCGCCTGGTAGGCCAGCACCCCCACCGCCAGGCTGAGCAGCAGCACCAGCGCCAGAGCCGGGCCTGTCGCGCGCAGGTTGCCCAGCGCAAGCGCTGGCGGGCTGCTGCGGCGGGGCAGAGTCTCTGGTTGGAGATCGGCAAGGCCCATACGTGCCCATAGCAAATCGCGCCCGCGTCGCGGGCGCACGCCGGGTCATTATACCGCCGATCGCCACGCCAGCGACAGTTTCCTGCGGCGGCGCAGCCGCCGAACCATCCCGCCATGGGCGTTCGCAACAGCCCTGCCGCTGGAGGCGCCCGCAGGGCCATGCTACAATGCGTGCCATGATCTGGACCATCTCCGATCTCCACCTCTCACACACCCAGCCCAAGCCCATGGACATCTTCGGGTCGCAGTGGAAGGACCACCCGGCCCGCATCGCCGCGAACTGGCGCGCCCGCGTCGCCCTCGATGATGTGGTGCTGGTGGCCGGCGACATCTCCTGGGCTATGAAGCTCCCCGATGCGCTGGTCGACCTGCGCTGGCTCGATGCGCTTCCCGGCCGCAAGCTGCTCATCCGTGGCAACCACGACTACTGGTGCCCGCGCAAGGTCAACAGCGTGCGCGCGCAGCTCCCGCCCAGCCTGACGCTGCTCGGCGCCGACGCCTGCGATATCGGCGACGCGGTGGTGTGCGGCACCCGCGGCTGGATCACCCCCGAGACCACGGGCTATGTCCCGGCCACCGATGGCCCGATCTACCAGCGCGAACTGGGCATGCTCGACCGGGCCCTGGCCCACGCCGTCAGCCTCGCGGCTGGCGCCAGGCCGATCATCGTCATGATCCACTTCCCGCCCTTCGTCAACCGGCAACCCACCGAGTTCGCCCGCCGCATCGGCGCTACCCCCGGCGTGCGCGCCTGCGTCTACGGCCACCTGCACCGCCGCCAGGACCACGACAACGCTGTCAATGGTCGCGTGGACGGCGTCTACTACCAGCTCACCTCGGCCGACTTTCTCGACTTCGGCCCCGTCGCCGTGCGCGGCCTCGCCTAGCTGGCGCGCTGACCCCACCTCCTCACCTCCTCGCCTCCTCACCCCGGCCGCGCATGTGCGAGCCGGAAAGCGAACATTTGTTTGCCTCAGGCTGGACAAAGCGGCCCGCATCGGGTACAATACAAGATGGCATTTACAGCATTCCAACGCTCTGGAGCACCCCATGGAAATCGGGATCGTCCGGCCCGTCAACATCACGACCGAGATGCGCAGCGCCTACCTGAGTTACGCGATGAGTGTCATTGTGTCGCGGGCGCTGCCCGACGCCCGCGATGGGCTCAAGCCAGTGCAGCGGCGCATCCTCTACGGTATGTGGGACATGGGCTTCCGCAGCAACGACTCCTACAAAAAGTGCGCGCGCATTGTCGGCGACGTGCTGGGCAAGATGCACCCCCACGGCGACAGCGCCGTCTACGATGCGCTGGCGCGCATGGCCCAGCCCTGGAGTATGCGTTACCCCCTGGTGGATGGACAGGGGAATTTTGGTAGCATCGACGGCGACCCACCGGCCGCCATGCGTTACACCGAGGCGCGGCTCGCGGCGATCGCCGAGGAACTGCTCATTGATATCGATAAGAACACCGTCGACTTCCGCGACAACTTCGATGGTTCCTACCGCGAGCCGGCGGTGCTCCCGGCCCGCCTGCCCAACCTGCTGCTCAATGGCGCGGCCGGGATCGCGGTGGGCATGGCCACCAACATCCCACCCCATAACCTCGGCGAGCTCTGCGACGCGATCAACCACCTGATCGACAACCCCGACGCGACGGTCGAAGACCTGATCAAGCTCGTCCCCGGCCCCGATTTCCCCACTGCGGCTAGCATCCTTGGCACCGATGGCATCCTCGCCGCCTATAGCACCGGCCGCGGCCAGATCACGCTGCGCGCCCGCGCCCACGTCGAGGAGGCCGCCCGCGGCGCATTCAACATCATCGTCACCGAATTACCCTACCAGGTCAATAAGGCCCGCCTCCAGGAGCGTATCGCCGAACTGGTCAAGGAGCGCAAGATCGAGGGTATTCGCGATGTGCGCGATGAGTCGGACCGTACCGGCATGCGCCTGGTGATCGTGCTCAAACAGGACGCCCAGCCAAAGAAGGTGCTCAACGCGCTCTACAAGCATACCCAGATGCAGACCACCTTCGGCATCAATATGCTCGCCCTGGTCGAGGGCGGCCGCCAGCCGAAGGTGCTCACCCTGAAGCGCCTGCTCCAGGAGTACATCACCCACCGCCAGGAGGTCATCCGCCGCCGCACCGAGTATGACCTGGCCAGGGCGCGCGACCGGGCCCATATCCTCGAGGGCCTCAAGATCGCGCTCGATAACCTCGACGATGTGATCCGCACCATCCGCGAGTCGCGCAGCGCCGATAGCGCCAAGAATAACCTGATGCGGAACTTTAGCCTCAGCGAGCGCCAGGCCCAGGCCATCCTCGATATGCAGCTGCGCCGCCTCGCCGCGCTCGAGCGCAAGAAGATCGAAGATGAGTACCGCGATGTGATCAAGCTGATCGCCGAACTCGAAGATATTCTCGCCAATCCCCGCAAGGTGCTGCACCTCATCCAGGACGACTTGCGCCACCTCAAGGAGAAGTTTGGCGACGAGCGCCGGACACGCATCGTGCCCGACGTGACCGGCGAAGTCTCCGATGAGGACCTCATCCCCGATGTGCGCGTCCTGATCACGCTCACCGATCGTGGCTACATCAAACGCCAGGCCGCCGATACCTACCGCACCCAGCGCCGTGGTGGCCGCGGCGTCAAGGGCATGGTCACCCGCGAGCAGGATATTGTGCGCCACCTGCTCACCTGCGGCTCGCTCGAAAATCTGCTCTTCTTCACCGACAAGGGCAAAGTCTACCAGCTCAAGGCCCACGAGGTGCCCGATAGCTCGCGCACGGCCAAGGGGTTGCCCCTGGTCAACCTGATCTCGCTCGAGCCCGGCGAGCAGGTGACGAGTATGCTCGCCGTCCCCGATTTCAATGGCGAGTACTTGATTATGGCAACCCGGCGCGGCAAGATCAAGCGCACCTCGCTCCACGAATATAGCCAGGTGCGCTCCAACGGGCTGATTGCGATCGGCCTCGAAGAGGGCGATACCCTCGGCTGGGTCCAGGTCAGCCATGGTACGGAAGATGTGCTGCTCACCACCGTGCAGGGCCAGACGGCCCGCTTCCGCCAGAGCGAGGTGCGCCCCATGGGCCGCCCGGCTACCGGGGTCAATGGGATCAGTCTCGCCGAGGGCGATCGGGTGATCAGTATGCAGCTCGTCAAGCCCGGCCACGACCTGCTGGTCGTCACTGCTCGCGGCATGGGCAAGCGCACCAGCCTCGAGGAGTACCCCGTCAAGGGCCGCGCCACGGGCGGCGTGATCACCATGCGCCTGCGCCAGGGCGATGAGATCGCCGGGGCAGCGATCGTCACCGATCGCTCGTTGCTCACCTTCATCAGCGCCGGCGGCGTCGTCCTGCGCACGACCGCCGAGGACGTCTCGCAGCTTGGCCGGGCAACCCAGGGCGTGATCGTCGTCAACGTCAATCCCGGCGACCGCCTCGCCGCCCTCTCGGTCGAAGAGCCCGACGAGAACGAGGGCGGACCGACGACGATCGTCAGCCCCGATGGGATGTGATAGCATATCGTGCTTGTTCAAAGGCTTCTGCCCTCACCACGCAGCTGGCGTCCGCGTGCGGCCTCCCCCCTCTCAGGTGTAGGGTTTTTGGCGGATGGCGTCCTGATGCGCTGCTTGCCCTCACCCCCCCTCTCCCAGGCTGGGAGAGGGGGGGTATGTTGTTGGCGTTGCGGTGCGCCAGCTCCGCTGGCGCACCGCAACGCCAGATTCTGGCCCCCTCCCCTGGCAGGGGAGGGGGTAGGGGGGTGGGGTATGCGGGGCCTGGGGGCGCAACCCCCAAAAACCCTACACCTGAGAGGGCCTCCCCCGGGGAGGCTCACAGAAACGACTGCCCCCAAAGCGCATGTCAGTGCCCGTCGCGGAGCTCGGGCGGCACTGGCGTGAAGATGTAGCCCCGCTCCAGGTCACCAAAGGTGCGGCACCGCGTGGCGCCCCAGCGGTGGGCATAGAGCGCGATGTAGGCACAGAACAGCGCATCCACCTGGTCCTCGTAGGCCTTGCGCGCGCGGCCACGCAGCGCGGCCACGTCGGTCTGCAGCAGCGCCGTGTGGCCGCGCAGCGGCGGGTCGGCGCCAGCCAGCGCAGCCAGTTGGGCCTGGTAGCGGCGCCATGCGGCCAGGCGCTCCGCGTCGGAGCGCCCTGGCCTGGCCTTGTACTTCAGGGTGCGCTCCAGGCCGAAGATCGCCACCATCGCCGGGTGCGGGAAGACCTCGGTCACCAGGCGCCCGCCGGCGCCGGCGTCGACCCGGTCGGCCGGGCGGAAGCCGAGCGGCGCCAGCAACTCGACCAGCCGCTCGCCGCGCACCACGCCGTCACGGGCCAGCAGCCGCCGGTTGGCCGGGTGCGCGCCGGCCTCGTAGCGCCGGAAGGCCGCCCCCAACGCCGCCTCGGCCGGGCGGCGCCCGCTGACGTTCGGCACCAGCAGTGGAGCGTCGACGGCGACGATCGCGGGCCCGCTGCCCGCCTGCTGCGCCACATAGGCCACGATCGCCGTGAGCTCGCCCAGTAGCACTGGCGGCGCGACCAGCGTCGCCCCCGCCGGGTCGCCCACCAGGCAGGCTGCGCCGCTCAGATTGCGCGCCGACCAGGCCAGGTCCAGGCCGATGTATACCGATTCTGCTTGATGGCATCGCATTGGCTCAACTCCACACCTCCACACCTCCACAGCTCCACACCTCTACACCTCCACACCTCCACACCTCCACACAGAGCTTTGCGGGATTGCCAATTCCACCTGGTAGTAGACGGTGGGCAGCGTGGACATCAACGCCTCGCAATAACGGCTGGTTTGACACCCCGGCGGCGCCGTGGTATAAACGCGTTTACTTTTTAGCGGATACGCGCGACGACAGCACCCTGTCTGTGCTGTGAGGAGCTGAGCCTTGTCTCGCCCACAACGGGCCCTGGTTGCACTGCTTGCCCTTGCCGGGTTGCTGCTGCTTGCCGGCTTGCTGGTTGCCGCGGCGTCGCCCCAGGCACCGGTCGCCCCTGAGGTCTCCGCTGCCGCCCAGCCTGCCCCCACGGAAGGCCCGCCCCCAGCGACGGCAACCCCGATCGCCCCGACACCAACCCTCGCCCGCCGGGAGTTCAACCCGACGTTCAGTGTTAAGGTGGCACCCACCAGCTTCCTTCCTGGGCGTGGCCCCGAGCTGCCCGGCGCGTTCGTCTATGCCGGCCGCCGGCTGGACTTCTACGTCGGGCGAGGCACCTTCGCACCCGAAGAAGTGACCGAGCTGGCGCTCAAGGCTGAGCACGCCCTGAGCTACATCCAGAAGCGCTTCGCCGTCACGCTGAGCGAGCGGGTCTCGGTCGGGGTGTATGCGGCCAGCCAGGCGCCGGGGCCCGGAACACGGGGCATCGCCTACACCCACGGCGAGACCAACGTGCGCATCTACTACCGGTCCGGCGAGGATCAGCACCGGGCGCTGGTTGTGCTCTCCCACGAGTTGGCCCACGCCCTGCAGGCGGAGGCCTACGGCAAGGAGGCGCAGCGCCTCGCCGATACGGTGCTGCTCGAGGGCCTGGCATGCTGGATCTCCGGCGAGTACTGGCTGAGCCTCTACGAGGCGCCGTCGTTCCACGCCCGCGCCCGTGAGCTCTACCAGGCGGGCTATCGCGGCAACCTCGCCGCGATGAGCCGCAATGGCACTGATGTGGCCTACGACATGTGGGCCGGCTTCGTCGACTACCTGACGCGTAGCTACGGCTGGGACGCCTTCAACCGGCTGTACGCCAACGGCCGGGGCCGCGCCCCCGGCTCGGCCGACTATCGTGGCGTCTATGGCAAGAGCTTCCAGGAGCTGCAGGAGGAGTTCTACGCCACGCTCAGGTAGCCGGCAACCCCGCGCGCCAGCGCAGTGCCGCCTCGACTTCCGTCGTCTCCCAGGGTTCGCCTAGCCCGAAGATGAAGTGGGTCACCCCGGCCTCCAGGTAGGCAGCGAGGCTTGCGCCCTTGACCGGTGAAACGCTGCGCTCGATCTGCTTCGGATCGCGGCCAACCCGGGCGCACCAATCGTCGAGGACGGCATTCTTGTGCTTCAGGGTCTCGGGCGGGCCAAAGCCGTGCCAGAGCTGCGCATGTTCAGCCGCGATGCGCAACGTCACCTTCTCGCCCCCGCCGCCGATCAAGATGGGAATGGGCCGCGTGGGCCGGGGCACATCGTGCTCCCAGCGCTCCTTGATGATCGGCAGTGCCGCACGCAGCGCCCGCAGGCGCTCCGGCGCGGTGCCGAAGTGGTAGCCATACGTGCTGTAGTCGCGCTCAAACCAGCCGGCGCCAAGACCCAGGATCAGCCGGCCACCACTGATGTGATCGAGCGTCTTGGCCATATTGGAGAGCAGGGCCGGGTTGCGGTAGCTGTTACAGGTGACGAGGCAGCCCACCTCGGCGCGGGTGGTCAGCATCGCCATCGCGCTCAGCAGCGTCCAGCCCTCAAAATGCGCACCGTTCGGATCGCCGTAGAGCGGAAAGAAGTGATCCCAGTTCCAGATCGTATCAACGCCCAGGTCCTCAAAGCGGCGCACGGCTGCCGCGTAGGACGCCCAGGTGGTATGCTGCGGGTGCAATTGCACCCCCACGCGGATGGCGGTCATCGCGATTCCTTTCCAGGCAACGCTCCTGCGGTGTATCATACCATTTCGCTGCCAGTTGCGCAGCGCAGGCGCTCTGTCGCATGAGATAAGCGGGGCATACGATGATCGTTCGCATCTGGGGCACCCGCGGCTCGTACCCCGTGGCCCGCACCGATGTGCTGCGCTACGGCGGTAACACCACCTGTGTCGAGGTGCGTGCCGGAGAACGTTGCCTCATTCTCGACGCCGGGACGGGGATGCGCCTGCTCGGCGCGGCGCTGGCGCAGGAGCCCGATGCGCCGCGCCAGTACGATCTCTTGATCACGCACACCCACTGGGATCATATCATCGGCTTCCCCTTCTTCGCCCCGATCTATGACCCTGCCTGCCGCCTGGCGATCTATGGGCTGGGCCGCACCCGCTCAAGCCTGCGCGCCACGATCGCCAACGCGCTGAGCGACCCGCTGCTGCCACTTGGCCTGGAGCACCTGCGCGCCGAGCTGCACTTCCACGAGATCGACGAGGGCTGCGCCTTCGCCCTCGGCCCGCTGCGGGTGCGCACCGCGCGCACGAACCACCCCTACCGCGCCCTGGCCTACCGCATCGAGACCGATACGGCAGCACTCGCCTTCGTGCCCGACACGGGGCCGTTTCACACCGTGCTCTTCGGCGATGCGCGGATCGAATGGTCAGGCGCGCCCGTGCCAAACACCCCGGCTGAACTGCGCGAACTGGCCGCGCTCCGCGACGGCATCATCGACCTGGCCCGCGGCGCCGACTGGCTGCTGTACGACGCGCAGTTCACCGACGCCCAGTATGCCCGCTTTCCGCACTGGGGCCACAGCACCGCGAGCCAGGCCCGCGCGATCGCCGAGGCCGCCGGGGTTGCCGAGTTGCTGCTCTTTCACCACGATCCGCATCGCAGCGACGACGAACTTGATGCCATCGTCGCTGCGCAGCAAGCGGCAGCCCGCCCCGGGCTGCGCGTGCGCGCCGCCGCCGAAGGGCTGGTGCTGCGCAAAGGGCCAGCGTGATGCAGGTGCAGTTCTGGGGGGTACGGGGCTATGTGCCGACGCCGGGCGCGGCCTATCTGCGCTACGGCGGCAATACCTGCTGCGTGCTCATCCGGGGGGCCCGTGGCGAACCGCTGGTGCTTGACGCCGGCACCGGCTTCTGCCAGCTCGGCGATGCCCTGCTGGAGGGACCGTTCCAGCAGGGACAGGGTGAGCTGACCGTGCTGATCAGCCACACCTACTGGGACCATATCCTCGGGCTGCCCTTCCCCGGCCTGGTCCACATCCCGGGCAATCATCTGCGCATCTACGGCCCCGACAGCACCCGCGGCTCGCTGGAACTGGTCTACGACGGCATGCTCTCACCGGTCTACTCGCCGGTCTATGGGTTGGCGCACATGGCCGCCACCCACGACTTTCAGCCGGTCTCCACCGAACCGTTCGCCGTTGGCCAGTTGACCGTGCGCGCCCTGCCGCTCACGCGACGCGCCCACTCACCGATCTGGGCCTACCGCGTCGAGGAGGCCGGGCAGTCGGTGGTCTACATCACCGACGTGCGCTACACCGACGATACGATCTGGCGCCAGGCGCTTGCCTTCGCCGACGGCGCTACGCTGCTCGTCCACAGCGCACCCTACATGCGCGGCGAGGCAGTACAGGACTACGGTCACAGCCGGGTCGAAGACGCGATTGAGCTCGCCCTCGAGTCCCGGGTCGAGCGGCTCTTGCTCTACCACCACGCGCCCACCCGCACCGACGACGAACTGGACGCGATCGTCGCGCACTATCGCGCCGAGCTGGCCGCCGACGGGCACCGGCTGCAGCTCGATGCGGCCCGCGAAGGGCCGATCGTTCCGCTGTGAACGCTAGCCCTCACCCGTCCGCAGGCGAACGTAGCTGTCGTAGCGCTCTGCGCTGATAATGCCGTCGGCCACGGCAGCGCGCACCGCGCAGTCGGGCTCGTGGACGTGCGTGCAGCCGGCGAAGTAGCAGTGGTCGAGGAAGGGCCGCAGCTCGCGGAAGCACCAGTCCAGATCCTGCGGCGGCAACTGCCAGAGGCCGATCTCGCGGATGCCGGGCGTATCAGCCACATAGCCCCCGCCGGGGGTGGTCAGCGGGATCAACTCGGCGACCGTCGTAGTGTGACGGCCCTTATTCAGCTGCTGGCTGACGGCGCCAGTGGCCAGGTTGAGCCCGGGCTGGATGGCATTGAGCAGGCTGGACTTGCCGACACCGGATTTACCGGTGACAACGCTGAGCTTGCCATCGAGGCGCGCGCGCACCGCCTCCAGGCCCAGGCCGCTCTGGGTGGAGGCGTAGATCACGGGGTAGCCGATGTGCTCATAGGGCGCGAAGCGGGCGTGGGCCTGCGCCTCGCCAACCAGGTCAACTTTGGTGGCGACGATCACGGCCTCGAGGTGGCTGTGCTCGCAGATCACCAGATAGCGGTCGAGCATGCGCGGGGTGAAGGGCGGTGCGTCGCAGGCAAAGACCAGCAGCACCTGGTCGACATTGGCGACCAGCACGTCCTCCTTGTAGACGCCACGGGCGCCGGCGGCGCGGCGGGCGAGGCGCGTGCGCCGCGGCAACACCGCCTCGATGGCGCCCTGCCCGGGGCCGACGAGGCTGATCTCGACCATGTCGCCGATCACCGCGATATCGGTGCCGAGCCGCTCCTTCTTCAGCTTGCCCCGTAGCCTGCACTCCACCACGCCCACGCTGCTGCGCACCCAGAAGAAGCCGCTCTGGGCGCGCAGCACCATACCGATCAGCCAGTCGGGCCGGCTGGGCGCCGGCAGGGCCTCGTGGTCAGTCACCCCTGGTTCAGCGTTCTGCGTGCTCATAGACGCGCAGCTCCAGCCGATCGACGCCAAGCACGTCGAACGCAACGTGGATGATCCGATCGATAAGATTCGGTTGCGCCTGCGACTCGTCGAGGGCGAGCTGCGCGTGGCGCGGCTCGCGCAGCGAGCGGGCGGGCGGATAGTGGCGTAACGTGCCGTCACGGTCCAGGATAATCACAATTGGCCTCCCCGTGGGAGTGGTGGACGACGCAGGGTCAGGCGTCAGCTTCGCATCCGGCGACGTTCGTGCGGTCCCGGCTGCCTGGTCAAGCAAAAGCATGGTGCTCATCCTCCAAAGCAGTTCGTAGCGGTTCCGTCGTCTTGTGGACAATGCCGGCGCGGCGCCCGGTGGGGAGGTGAACCAGGGTCGTAATCGACACAAAACGGCCGTGGTCGCTGTGCGCCACGGCCTATTCGGAATCGAAAAGGCTGTGGGCGCTTCTCCAGCTACCCACAGCCTCTGGCTCATTGTAATGGAGCGCTGGTTAGCTCCTGAGCTGGCGCAATGTGGGTAGACGACCCCCTCCTGGAAAGGCGCGGGCGCTGAGCGTGGCCCGGGCCGGGAGGCCCGCGTCGGCGTTGCCGACGGTCATGTTGTAGACGGCGATTGTCATTTGCGCGGCACTCCTTCGCAGAACGTGGTGCGTACCCGTTACACTGGCCGAATGGCCATTGCGCTCACTGCGGCAAGCATAACACAGCCCATGGTCGCTTGTCAACCGGCTGGCGCTCGGACTTCCGACCGAACTGCTTACGCGGCACTAGCGGGTCTCTAACACACTTCTAACACTCACGTGCTAGATTTGCGGCTAGATTGCCTACAGCATCCGCATGCTCAGCTCAGGAGTTGCCTATGACGACGGACCAGAGTACGGCGCCCCAGTCGGAGGCGCTGACCTTCAAGGCCGAGGTGCAGCAGGTCCTGCACATCCTCGCCCATTCGCTCTATACCGACCGGGAGATCTTCCTGCGCGAGCTGATCTCCAACGCTTCCGATGCGCTCAACCGCGTGCAGTTCGAGATGCTCACCAACCGTGATGTGCGCGACCCGGACGCCGAGTTGGCGATCTGGCTCGAGGCCGACCCGGAGCAGGGCACGCTCACCATCCGCGACACGGGGATCGGCATGACCCGTGAGGAGCTGATCGAGCACCTGGGCACGATCGCCCAATCGAGCGCGCGCGCCTTCGTAGAGCGCACCCGGGAGGCGCACAAAGCCAGTGCCAGCGAGATCATTGGTCAGTTCGGCGTTGGTTTCTACTCGGTTTTTATGGTCGCAGACAAAGTCACGGTAATCTCCCGTTCGTACCGGCCCGAGGCCGAGGCAGCGCGCTGGGAGAGCACCGGTGACGAGCGCTACACCGTCGGCCCGGCGGAGCGCGAGGGTCGCGGCACGACGATCATCGTCCACCTCAAGGACGACGCGAAGGAGTTTGCTCAGAGCTGGCGCCTCGAACAGATCATCAAGCGCCACTCGGATTTTGTCGCGTTTCCGATCTACATGGGTGAGCGCCAGCTAAACCAGCAGAAGGCGCTCTGGCGCCGCGCTCCCCGTGAGGTGGAGGCCGAGCAGTACCACAACCTCTACCGCCAGCTCACCCTCGACAGCGACGAACCACTGCTGCACCTGCACCTCTCCACCGATGTGCCGGTTGACCTGCACAGCATCCTCTTCGTGCCGGCGAAGCGCGAGCGCGGGCTGATCGAGCGACGCATCGAGGGCAAGATCAAGCTCTACTCGCGCAAAGTGCTGATCCTCGAAGACGCCAAAGAGCTCCTTCCCAGCTACTTCCGCTTCATCGAGGGCGTCGTCGACAGCGAGGATCTGCCGCTCAACGTCTCCCGCGAGAGTGTGCAGAGCTCGCCCGTGATGCAGCGCATCCGCAAGACACTCACCAGCCGCCTGCACCGCGAGCTCAACGAACTGGCCGAGCGGGACGCAGCGAAGTTTGCCGCCTTCTGGAAAGAGTTCGGCGTCTTCATCAAAGAAGGCGTGGCGACCGACTATGAAAGCCGCAGCGACTTGCTGAAGCTGCTGCGCTTCAACACCACGCGCGGCGGGGATGACCTGGTGACCCTGGGGCAGTACAAGAGCCGTATCGTCGATGGTCAGCAGGAGATCTACTACGTGATGGCCTCCAGCCTCGAGGCCGCCCGCACTAGCCCGCACCTGGACCCCTTCACAGCGCGCAATATCGAGGTGCTGCTGCTGCACGATTTGATGGACGGCTTCATGCTCTCGGGGTTGCGCGAGTACGAGGGCCTGAAGCTGCGCAACATCGACGAGGCCGACATCGAACTGCCCGGCGTGGTCGAGGCGACCACGCCGCAGATCAGCGATGAGCAGTTTGCCCGGCTGGCCGAGCGGGCGGCGGCGGTGCTGGGCGAGCGGATCAAGCAGGTGCGGGCCTCCCGCGTGCTCCGCGACAGCCCGGCCCGCCTGGTGAGCGACGAGGAAGCCATGGGACGCGAGATGCAGCGCATCCAGCAACTGCTCGGGCGCGAGGCCGAGCAGGCGCCTCGCATCCTCGAACTGAACCCGGGCCACGGCCTCGTCGCCGCCCTGGCCCGGCGGGTCGAGGCCAACGCCGAGGATCCGGTGGTGACCGCCGCCCTGGAGCAGCTCTACGATAACGCGCTGCTGATCGAGGGCCTCCACCAGAACCCGGCTGCCATGGTGCCGCGCCTGCTGGCCCTGATCGAGGCCGCCGCGCGCGTCGAGTGAAGCAGACGCAGGGCCACGTCAACGTCGTCCGCCCGGCGACTGAAGCCGCAGGCTAGCCTCGGCGAAGCCCGTCTGCGCGGGCTCGCCAGGCCACGCAGGTGGCCTGCGCACCAGGAGCCGGGGCGTTGACGCCCACGGCGCGGACAATCAACCGGACGTTGACGTAGCCCTGAAGCGGACGCTCCGCTGCTGACAACACGGCAGAGTCATGGTACAATCAGGAGCGGCGTGCACCAGGTGCACGCCACTCCTTTAGCCAGCCACCTTAGCACTCGCGGCTGTCGAGTGCTAACTGCCCGGGTCACGGGCGGGGCTGCAAGCGCGAGGGTCAACGGCGATGTCGGCGGGGCTGACGGAGCGGCGACAGGTCATTCTGAAGCTCGTGATCCAGGAATTCGTCGAGACGGCCACCCCGGTCGCCTCGGAGACGCTGGTGCGCAAGTACCGGCTGAACGTCTCCTCGGCGACGGTGCGCAACGAGCTGGCGGCCCTGGAAGAACTCGGCTACCTCACCCACCTGCATACCTCGGCAGGACGGGTGCCGACCGATGCCGGCTACCGCTTCTTCGTCGAGAATCTGATGGAGCGCACGACCCTCTCACTGGCTGAGCAGCGGACCATCCGCCACCAGTTCTACCAGGTGCGGGGCGAGCTCGACCAGTGGATCCAGCTGGCCGGCGCCGTGCTGGCCCGCACCACGCAGAATGCCTCGCTGGTCACGCCGCCGCGCGTCGCCGAGCGGCTGCGCTTCCGCAGCCTGGAGTTGATCGGTATCCACGAACTGATGGTGCTGGCGGTGCTCGTCTTCCATGGCGGCATCGTCAAGCAGCAGACGATCGCGCTCGATACGGCCCGTAGCCAGGAGGAGTTGCGCCGCAGCGCCGCTCGCCTGAGTGACTACCTTGCGGACCAGACGCTCAGCGGGATCGAAGAACTGCTTACCCGCGATCCTGGCCAGCAACCGCTGCAGCTGAGCGAGTTCGAGCGGAGTATGCTCGAGCTCATCCTGCGGGCGATGCAGCTGTTCGAGGAACAGGCCCGGGAGCAGATCTACTCGGACGGCCTGCTCGAGATGCTTAGCCAGCCCGAATTCATCCCGGCCCTCGCCCGCGACGATGCCGAACGTGCCGTGCAGCGGCTGCGCCGTGCCCTCGAGATCCTTAAGAGCGGCCGCGGCCTCGGGCCGCTGATCCCGCAGGCGCTCGCCTCCGATGGCGTGCAGGTGATCATCGGTGGTGAGAATAGCGCCGATGAGATGCGTGAGTACAGCGTCGTGCTGGCCCGCTATGGCGTCGAGAATGCCGTGGCTGGCGTGCTCGGCGTGATCGGGCCGACCCGTATGGCCTATCCCCGCTCGATCTCGACGGTGCGCTATATCTCGTCGTTGATGAGTAATTTGCTCGCCGAGCTGTACAATGCCGAGAGCCGCGATCAACCGAATCCTGATCAGTGAAGAACCCCTAATCGAGGAGAGCTATGAGCGACGAGCAGAAGATGGCCGAGAATGGCGTCGAGACTGGCCAGGACGAGGTCGTTCAGGCTGCGCCTGAAACCGACCTGCAGGCCCGGCTGGCTCAGGCTGAGGCTCAGGCTGCTGAGTATAAGGACCACTGGCTGCGCGCAGCGGCTGATTATAAGAACTTCAAGCGCCGGGTCGAGATCGAGCGCTCCGAGTTGATCCGCAGCGCCAGTTCAGCGCTCCTGCTGAAGCTGCTGCCAGTGATGGACGATTTTGAGCGCGCGATCGCCAATATTCCCCCCGAGATCGCCGAAACGGCCTGGTGGGGCGGCACCCAGTTGATTGCCCACAAGCTGCGCACCCTGCTTGAGAGTGAGGGCGTCAAAGCGATCGAGGCCGTTGGCGCAGATTTCGACCCGAACCTCCACGAGGCGGTGCTCTACGAGGAGGCCGATGGTCAGGAGGGTAAAGTGATCGCGGAGCTCCAGAAGGGCTACAAGCTGGGCGACCGGGTGCTGCGCCCGAGTATGGTGAAAGTCGGACGAGGTTAGTGCCGTGATAGCGTGACGGTGTACCCTCTGCGGCGCGGTTGGGCGTCACCTGGTTCGTCGTTTACGCTGTCGCGTTGTCAGGAGAGAGTTTCGCATGCCCAAGGTAATTGGGATTGATCTTGGAACAACGAACTCGGTGGTCGCGGTGGTCGAGGGCGGCGAGCCGGTGGTGATCCCCAACGCTGAGGGGGCACGGCTCACGCCGTCCGTCGTGGCGATGAATAAGGCCGGTGAGCGTATGGTCGGCCAGGTCGCCCGGCGCCAGGCGGTGACCAATCCCGAGAATACTATCTTCTCTGTGAAGCGCTTTATCGGTCGCAAGCTGAGCGAACCACCAGTCCAGAAGGATCTCGGCATGGTGCCCTATAAGCTCAGCGGGGCGCCGAATGGCGATGTGCGCGTGACCATGGGCGGCAAGGAGTATGCCCCACCCGAGATCTCGGCGATGGTGCTGCAGAAGCTCAAGGCCGATGCTGAGGCCTACCTCGGCGAGCCGGTCACCCAGGCGGTGATCACCGTGCCGGCCTATTTCAATGATAGCCAGCGCCAGGCGACCAAGGACGCCGGCAAGATCGCCGGCCTCGAGGTGCTGCGCATCGTGAATGAGCCGACTGCCTCTGCCCTGGCCTATGGCCTCGACAAGAAGGGCCAGGACGAAGTCGTGGTCGTCTACGATATGGGCGGCGGTACCTTCGATGTCTCGATCCTCGAATTGAGCGAGGGCGTGGTCGAGGTGAAGGCCACCAGCGGCGATACCCACCTCGGCGGCGACGACTTCGACCAGCGGATCATCGACTGGCTCGCCAGCGAGTTCCAGAAGGACCAGGGCGTCGATCTGCGCCAGGACCGTATGGCCCTCCAGCGGCTCAAGGAGGCCGCCGAGAAGGCCAAGATGGAGCTCTCCAGCGTCGGCCAGACCGAGATCAACCTGCCGTTCATCACCGCCGACGCCTCGGGTCCCAAACACCTCAACCTGACCCTGACACGGGCGAAACTCGAACAGCTCACCAATGATCTGATCGAGCGCAGTATGGGCCCCGTGCGCCAGGCGCTCAGCGACGCCGGCCTGAAACCCGCCCAGATCGATGAGATCATCCTCGTTGGTGGCCAGACGCGCATGCCCGCCATCCAGGAGGCCGTGCGCAAGTTCTTTGGCAAAGAGCCGAACAAGTCGGTCAACCCCGATGAGGTCGTCGCAGTCGGCGCGGCCATCCAGGCTGGTGTGCTCGGTGGCGAGGTCAAAGACGTGCTGCTGCTCGATGTCACCCCGCTGACCCTCGGCATCGAGACGCTGGGCGGCGTGATGACCCCGCTGATCGACCGCAATACGACCATCCCGACCCGCAAGAGCCAGGTCTTCTCGACGGCTAGCGATAACCAGGGCAGTGTCGAGATCCACGTGCTGCAGGGCGAGCGGGCCGAGGCCCGCTTCAACAAGAGCCTGGGCCGCTTCGAACTGGCCGGCATCCCGCCCGCGCCCCGCGGCGTGCCGCAGATCGAGGTCACCTTCGATATCGATGCCAACGGGATCGTTAATGTGACTGCCCGGGACCGGGCTACGGGTAAGGAGCAGCGGATCACGATCACCGCCTCCTCGGGCCTGAACGAGGCCGAGATTGAGCGTATGGTGCGCGACGCCGAGGCCCACGCCGAGGAGGACCGGCGACGCCGGGAGTTGATCGAGGCCCGCAACAGCGGCGATAGCATGATCTATGCCGCCGAACGCGCGTTGCGCGAGGCCGGCGACAACCTCGATGGCACCGTGCGGACCGAGGTGCAGGATCGCATCATCGCCCTGCGCGGCGTGCTCGATGGCGAACAAGTCGACGAGATCCGCAACCGGACAGCCGAACTCGGCGTGGCAATGCAGAAAGTGGGCCAGGCGGCCTACGAGGCCCAGGGCGGCGCCGCCAATGGCACAGGCGGGCCGGGTAGTGCTCAGGCCGACGACGGTGTGGTCGAAGGTGAGTACAAGGTTGACTAGCAACGAACGACGGCCGGCGCCAGGCGCCCCGTATGCTGGCGCCGGCTATCCTCGCCAAGGAACGAACCTATGACCACGGGCGCGAAGCGCGATTACTATGAAGTCCTGGGGGTTAGCCGCACCGCTAACCAGGACGAGATCAAGAAGGCGTTCCGGCGCCTGGCGCGCCAGTATCACCCCGATGTGAACAAGGCGCCCGACGCCGAGGCAAAGTTCAAGGAGCTCAACGAGGCCTACGAGGTGCTCTCCGATGAGCAGAAGCGGGCAGTCTACGACCGCTTCGGCCACAACGCCCCCGGCCTCGGTGGCGGCGCCTACGACCCCTTCGCCGGCGCCGACCCCTTCAGCACGATCTTCGACGCCTTCTTCGGCGGCGCAGCCGCTGGCTCACGCACCCAGCGCGGCCCGCAGCGTGGCGCCGATCTGCGCTACAACCTGCGCCTGTCCTTCGAAGAGGCCGTCTTCGGCACCGAGAAGGAGATCGAGTATCGCCGCCTGGAAACCTGCCCGAGTTGCCGTGGCAGCGGCGCCGAGCCCGGCACCGACCCGGTGCGCTGCCCCAAGTGCCAGGGCAGCGGCGAGGTGCGCCAGCGCGCCCCGCTCTTCAATATGGTCACTGTCACCACCTGCGACCAGTGCGGCGGTAGCGGCTATGTCATCCCCATCCCCTGCCGCGAATGCCGCGGCGAGGGGCGCGTGCGCCAGAGCCGGCGGATCACCGTCAAGGTGCCCGCCGGGGTCGATGGCAACCAGCAGATCCGCATCAGCGGTGAGGGCGAGGCCGGGCCACGGGGCGGCCCCTTCGGCAATCTCTACGTGGCCCTCGAGGTCCAGCCCCATCCGCTCTTCCTGCGCGAGGGCAACGATATCATCCTCGAACTAAAGCTCAATGTCGCCCAGGCGGCCCTCGGTGAAGAGGTGGACGTGCCCACCCTCGACGGGACTGAGAAGATGCGCATCCCCGCTGGCACCCAGACTGGCCAGACCTTCCGCCTGCGCGGCAAGGGTGTGCCCTTCCTGCGCCAGCAGGGGCGCGGCGACCAGATCGTGGTCACCCGGGTGGTGGTTCCTGAGAAGCTCAATGAGCAGCAGCGCCGCCTGTTCCAGGAACTGGCCCGCACCTTCGAGCCGGAGATACCAACCGAACGGGACGATGGCTTCTTCGGGCGGATCAAGGACGCCCTCGGGCTCTAAGGCATGGTTCAGACCTGGATCTCCCAGCGTGACCGTTGCTCCACGGCCCCGTATGACTGGTCTGTGGAGGTGGAGAGCTGTGGAGCTGTGGAGGTGAAGGCCAGATTGTCACGCGAGTTTGCCCCCTGCCTGAAGAGTGTTTCAGGATCGGGCGTTCTAGCTTGGCAGTTGCTCCACACCTCCACACCTCCACATAGCTGGTCTGTAGAGCTGTGGAACTGACGGCTGGCTTGTCACGTGAGGTTGAAGCATGCTTAAGCGGGTTTGACCATGCCCGAGCTCCTCTACGGGCGCAACGCAGTGCGAGAGGCCCTGCGTGCGCGGCGTCGCCAGTTGCACCGCCTGCGCGTCTCCAGTGGCGTGCAGGAGACAGGCGTGATCGCCGAGATCATCAGGCTCGCCGAGCAGGCCGCCATCCCGGTCGAGCGGGTCGAACGCCAGGCGCTCGACCGGCAACTGCGCGAGGCCAACCACCAGGGTGTCGCCCTGGAGACGGGCCCCTACCCCTACGTTGAACTGGATGCCTGTCTGGCCCTGGCCGCCGAGCGCAAGGAACCGGCCCTGCTGCTGCTGCTCGACCATCTGCAGGACCCCCAGAATGTCGGCACCCTGCTGCGCACCGCCGAGGTGGTCGGCGCGCACGGCGTGGCGCTACCTGGCCGGCGCGCCGCCGAGATCACGCCCGCCGTGGTCAATGCCTCGGCGGGCGCCACCGAGCATCTGCAGATCGTGCTCGTCGGCAATCTGGTCCAGACCATCGCCGAGTTGCAGCGCAATGGCGTCTGGGTGGTCGGCCTCGAAGACGACGAAGCGGCCCAGGATCTCGATCGCGCCGACCTGAACATGCCCCTGGCGCTCGTGGTCGGCGCCGAGGGCGCCGGGCTAGCGCGCCTGGTTCGCGAGCGCTGCGACTTCCTGGTGCGCCTGCCGATGGCCGGCCAGATCGCCTCGCTCAACGCCGCCGTCGCAGGGAGCATCGCCCTCTATCACGCCTGGCGCCAGCGGGCCCGCGCTGATTAGCCCATGCATGGCGTCCGTATGACCATACCTTGCACCTGAGCTCGTCGCCCCCACCCCAACCCCCTCTCAGAAGACTGCTGGATCACGCGCGATAGACTTGAAGCCCGTGGCCGGCTGCGCTAGAATGGCAACGTGCTGCAAGCTGCCCAGTGAGATGGAGACGAGCATGAAGCTCAATCTGTTGCTGCTTTTCGCCCTGGCCGGGGCTGCCCTCTACATTCTGACCCTGCGCCGCCAGCTCGAGGCCGCCCAGATGCGCGGTGACATGTACCGCGACATCTCGGCTCGCCTTGACCGCCGAGTGGCCGAGTTGACGGCGAAGTGACCACCCGGATGCGACGTGGCGCCAGTCTCCCGTTCGTGCCGCCGCGCGCCAGCCAGGCGGCACGACGGGCTTAGTTTCTCCTACCAAGCGATGACCGCATCCTCCCAGGCCCTGGCCGGGCAACGCAGCCCGGAGCCGGCAACCGCGACGGCCAACGGGGCCGCGCTCGCGATCCGACCCGCGCGGATCGAGGACATCCTGCCGATCCTCCAGTTGCACCGTGAAGCCTTCGCCGACAAGTTCGGCGGCGCCTTCGGCCCTGGCGGCGCTGACCGTGGCGTGGACGCCCTGGCCAACGCCTGGCGCCGCCAGGGCGTCACCGCGCTCCGCGGCATGTTTGTGGCCGAGTTCCAGCACCAGATCATCGGCACGACGACGGTACGCACCTGGGAGATGGGCGGTGGTGGCGATGGCACGGCTGAACTGGCGTTCCACGAGGAGCTCGGCCTGCTCGGCGCCATCCGCTCGCTCTTCGCCCTCTCACTGCTCGACCATCGCATCCAGCGTGGCGAGGGCTTCGTCACCGATGTGGCGGTGCTCGCGCCCTACCGGCGGGCCGGCGTGGCGCGGGCGCTGCTGGCGCGCGCCGAACAGGAGGCGCGCCTGCGTGGCAAACGTTTCCTGGGTCTCTATGTCAGCGCCCGTAACGAGGCCGCCCTTCGCCTCTACCGCGACCTCGGCTTCAGCACCGTGCGCGTGCGCCGCTCGCTGTTGGCCTGGCTGATCTTCGGCCAGGGCCACTGGCACTATATGCGCAAGGATCTGCTGTAGGACGCCGTCCGAGACGCGGTGATGGGTCAGCCCCCGCCCCCCTTGCGCCATCGGGTATAATCTAAGTTAAGAGTAGGGCGGCTACCCGGCGAAGCAGAAAGGAAGGCGGATGCAGGTTTTGCTCGTCGACGATAACCCCCTGATGCAGCAGGTGATCAGCCGCTTCCTGATGAGCCAGGGCTATAGCGTAGCGGTCGCAGATTGTGCCGAAGCCGCGCTGCACCTGGCCCGCCATGAGGTCTGCCGCCTGCTGGTGATTGACATGCGGCTGCCGGATAGCGATGGGCCGGAACTACTCCTGGCGCTGCGCAGCGAGCCCGGGATGGCCGATTGCCCGGCGATCGCAGTGAGTGGCCTGGGTGAGGACGACCGCGCGTGGACGGTGACCGCAGGCTTCGATGCCTTTCTGGCCAAGCCGATCGATCTTGACGAATTGCTCGACGCAGTGCGGCGCTATGTCGATGTGGATCGGGCGCGCGCGTTCGGCGCGTAGCGGCGCACCCGCGAACGACGACTCTGCAGGCACGCTGGCGCAGCGGTGCTACGATCGCCCGCGCCGCGTGCCTGTTCGATTCTGCACGCGCAGGCGACGGTGGAGCTTCGCCGCTCACGAGGAACTATGGAGCGACTGATTCTGTGGGATGTCGACGGGACGCTGCTGAGCACCGATGGCATTGCGGCTGAGGCCATGCGCACCGCCATGCGCCAGGTGGTCGGGCCGGCAGCGCCAATGGCGCGCACCGCCTATGCCGGCAAGACCGACTGGCAGATCATCCGCGAGAGCTTCCCGTCGCTCCCGCCTGATGCGATCAGCGAGCGGCTGCACGAGTTCGTCGCCGTCTACCTGGAGTTGCTCGAGGCCCAGCGCGCGGCCCTGGTGGCCCGCTCGCGCGTCTTTCCCGGCGTGGTGGCCGCCCTGGAGGCACTGGAGCCAGCCGGCTACCAGGCGCCGCTCACCGGGAATATCGCGGCGGTGGCCCAACTCAAGCTGGAGTGCGTCGGCCTGACCCCGTTCCTCGACCTGGCAGCCGGGGCCTATGGCGACGACCACTACCACCGGCCGGAACTGGTGCCGATCGCGGCTGCCCGTGCCGCCGCGCGCTATGGCCGCAGCTTCCACGGGCGCCAGATCGTGGTCGTGGGCGATACCCCCCACGACATCGCCTGCGGCAAGCTGAACGACGCGCGCACCGTCGCTGTCGCCACCGGCCCCTACAGCCTCGCCGAACTGCTCGCCCACCAGCCCGATGCCGCCCTGCCCGACCTGACCGACGCCGAGGCCGTGGTGGCAGCGGTGCTCGGCGCCGCCTAACGTGAAAATAGGTGGGGCAGCAGCCGTCAATCAGCCGCTACCGCCATCGGTTCCAACGTGACGTGATAACCGAGCTGCTCGATCCGCCGGCGCATGAGCGTCAGCACCCGGTCCTTCTGAC
>Ga0272446_1000339_pt1 | contig 74082 bp, 68 predicted proteins | sample YNPCB0061_FD_194587 | JGI IMG/M metagenome (GOLD analysis project Ga0272446, IMG submission 194587) | Hot spring microbial mat communities from Yellowstone National Park, WY, United States - YNP-CB-006-1 | ecosystem: Environmental > Aquatic > Thermal springs > Hot (42-90C) > Sediment | place... | reverse complement strand
CCCGTATGGCGTACCTTCCCCACCGAGATGGCATAGTGCGATACCATACCCGGCCCTGCGCCAGCCGCATCGGCGCCCTCGCCGCCTTCAAACAGCATCTGCGTATACGCGTCGCGCAAATCGTCGCCGGTGACAACCGCCGTCACGCCGGGAACGCGCAAGGCGGCTGCGGGATCGATCGCGCCAATTCGGGCGTGTGGATACGGGCTGCGCACAAACGCAACATGGTGCATCCCGGCGAGCTTGATGTCACCAGCATATGCGCCAGCGCCGGTGATCAGACGTGGATCCTCTTTGCGGCGCACCTCGGCGCCAATGAGTGATGCATAGGCCATGCAAACCTCAACCACTACAACTACAGGAGCGACAGGAAGGCTGCTACAGTATAGGTCAAACTATGCCATGCGACAAGCGCATCAGTCAGAGCGGGTGCGCCGCAGTGTCCTGCATGCATGCATCAGAAGCGAGCTTCCGGGCCACTCCGCCCGATCGGCGTCTGGGCCTGATTGCACGTGCCGACGGCGTGCTATAATGCCGGCACACGCTTCCCCTTCGAGAGATGTTCACGCGTAGCTGCGCACAACCAGGCCTATGACAGTACCCGACCTGAGTCAACTGACCGCCAGCGGCCTGACAAAGGCTCTTGGCATTATGGTTACCGAACTGGCACCACATCGCATTGTCGCCAGCATGCCGGTAACGCCGGATCATCATCAACCGCTCGGCTACCTGCATGGTGGCGCATCGGTCGTCCTCGCCGAAACGGTTGCCAGTATTGGCGCCTTCTTCAACTGCCCATCGGGCAAGACGACCTTCGGGCTCGAAATCAATGCCAATCACGTCCGGCCAAAGCGCGACGGCGTCGTCACGGCGATTGGCGTACCGCTGCACCTTGGCAAGTCAACCCAGATCTGGGACGTTCGGATCGTTGACGAACAGGAGCGCCTGGTCTGTGTGTCGCGTTGCACGATCGCAGTGGTCGATCTGGTCCAGTCGGCGGATTGAACAGCAACGAAGCAACGCCATGCGTGCGGTCATCCAGCGTGTCAGCGAAGCGTCAGTCAGCGTCGAAGGCGCCATCATCAGCCGTATTGGCCGGGGTATGCTGATCTTGCTCGGCATCGGCGCCGGCGATACGGATGCCGACGTCAGGCTGCTGGCGGAGAAGAGCGTGAATCTGCGCATCTTTGCCGATGATGAGGGGCGCTTCAATCGTTCGTTACTCGAGATCGGCGGTGAGGCGCTGGTCGTTTCGCAATTCACCCTGTACGCCGACACACGCCGTGGGCGACGTCCAGGTTTCTCCGGTGCCGCATTGCCAGAGAGGGCAGCGCCGCTGGTGGCGGCATTCGTGGCCGAATTGCAGCGCCTGGGAGTCGCTACATCCGCCGGGCGCTTCGGCGCCATGATGCAGGTTGCCCTGGTCAACGACGGCCCGGTGACCATCCTGCTGGACAGCGCGACGTTTCGCGAGCCGCGTAGCAGCCATTGATACGAGTTATGCTGTGAGCACAGCACATGCTGATGAGTCGCTTGAACGCCTCGCGACCGCGATCGCCCGGCGCGGTCTGACAACCCCGGCGCGCATCGCGCTTGACGCCATTGCTCCGCTCGATGTCATCGCCGGCCAGGTGGTGCTATTCGCCCGGCCCTTCATGCCACATGGGCACTGGGCCGCGTCCATAGACGCACTGTGTGACGCCAGCGGATGGGCAAGGCTACGCGATATCCTCAACCGGGACTGTTGACAAATGATTTGATTTGAATTACACTCAAAGCCGGCATGGCGCATGACTGTGTAAAGAATTGTGCGGAGGCGGCTTGTGGAGATCCCCCTGCAAACCCTGGCTCTGCTTCTGGTCGTCGTCATCGTTGTCATTCTCACGCTCCTCTACCATGCACGCGCGCTCGACACCCGGCGCACCTTCAACCGGCGCCCGCTTCCCGCACTCGACGCCCTGCGTCGCGGGCTTGGCGTTGGCGCGGAGACGGGACGCGCCATCCATCTCTCGCCCGGCGGCGGGACGATCGGGGCACGCGCGACGACCGCAGAGACGATCGCAGGGTTGCTTGCAGCGGAACGCACCGCCGCTGAGGCTGCGTTGAGCGGCGCTCCGATCATCGCCAGCAGTGGCGATGCCGTGGCGCACCTTGCGTTGCGTGGCACCTTGCGCCAGGCGTATCAGCGCGCCGGGCTCGGGCAAGACTATGACTCCGCCAATGTACAACTGCTTGCGCAACAGGATCCGATGGCCTATGCTTCCGGCGTAACCACCCTGTACGGGCGCCAGCGGCTTGAAGCCAGCCAGCTTATCGGCAGCTTTGGCCACGAAGTGCTACTGGCGGTTGAAGTTGGAGCGCAACAGGCGGTGCCACAGGTCGCCGGAGCGACAACATCTACGGCTTTGCCACTCGTGTATCTGACAGCAGATGGAACACTGATCGGCGAAGAAATCTATGCCGCTGAAGCGTACCTGGCGCGCGCGCCCGAAGCGCACGCCCGCCTGCTGACCCAGGATGCCTTGCGCACCGTGGCAATCGCTGCCCTTGTTGTGCTGGCGATCTGGCGCATCGCACAACCGCTGATCGGCATATAACGGAAGTTGATCCCATGTCCTTTCTGCGCGACCCGAAACGCCTCATCGCTACTATCGTCGCGGGTGTCGCCGGCCTGCTGGTGTTGCTCGACTTCACCGATGTGTTGCCGATCGCCGGCACCCTGGCGCGAACGGTCCTCGACTGGGCCGCGCTCCTTGCGGCGCTGGCATTGATCGTCGGGTTGTTGAATGTCGTCGGTAGTCACATGCAGCGTGTGACGCAACGTCGCGCGGACTGGGGCTATAGCCTGATCTTGCTGGGAGCGATGCTGGCTGTGATTGTTGCCGGTACACTCTACCCGCTCCAGCGGGCCGACGGGAGCCTGACCGTACCCTCCAGCCTGATAGAACAACCGGTGCGGCTCGTGTTTAGTGCCGTGTATACCCCCCTGGCAAGTTCGTTCCTGGCGTTGCTGGCGTTTTTTAGCCTGAGCGCCGCACTCCGTGCCGTTCGCAGGCGAACGGCCGATGCGCTGGTCATTGTCACTGTGGCGCTGGTTGTCCTGCTCGCCACGTCGCTGCCGCAGATCGAAACAGCGCCGCTGTTTGGCGACGGGCTGCGCTGGGTGTCTGATTATGTCGCGCTGGCCGGCGCACGCGGTCTGCTGATCGGCGCGGCGATCGGTGCGCTGGTCGCCGGTGTGCGAGTCTTGCTCGGCTTCGACCAGCCGTTTCTTGATCGTTGAACGCGCCGGGCATACCTGGTAGCGTAGGTGGTCGGCATATCGGTGGCGCGCTTCTTTCAACGGCTCCTGGCCACGATCACTGCTGACTGGCGCGCTGATGCCCGAGGAGTAGTCGTTGAGTCAGTCGAAGCGTAACCCGAATCTGCCACCCTGGCTTCAGGATGTGCCCTTGCCTCCGCAACCACCGGCAACCGGCGGCGCGCCGCTGTTTTCCGGCCTTCCCGAGTGGTTGCGCGACGAGGATGAGGCCGAGATCGCACCCGCTGCCGCTGCGGCTGATGTTCCATCCTGGTTGCATCCGACACCTGAGCCACCCGACTCTGGCCAGCCGGCGCCCGACTGGTTCAGCGCGACTGGCCCGGCAGCGCCGCCACAACCGGTTCCACCAGGCGTGGTTCCTTCGGATGAGCCAGCGCCGCCATCCTGGCTACAATCGCTACGTGCGACTATCACGCCGGATGTGGAACCTGAAGCTGCTGAAGAAGCCAGCGGACTCACGCCGTTCTCACTCGATGACGTGACGGGTGCTGCGGCGCAACCAGAGTCGCCGCTGACCGAAGGCGCGGAAACAGCATTTCCGTCGTGGCTGGCAGAGACAGGTGCAGGTGATCGTGCCGGCGACCAGCCACCGGTAACCGACGCCGCGCCTCTTGCCAGCGAAGGTCCGATGGAATCCTGGCTGGATACCGTCGCCGAACCTGAGCAACCTGCTGACCTCCCGTCATGGCTGCGCGAACTGCCCGCGACCGAACCGGCAGCGGCTCCTGCGCCGCCTGTTCCGCAGGCAGGCGCTGAGGAACTGCCCGCCTGGCTGCGCAATGTTGCGCCAGCCGAGCCTCCCGCGTCGCCGGCCGAGGCGCCCACCAGCGATCTGCCGGAATGGTTACGCGTTCAGGAGGAAACGGCACCAGCCGGACCACCCCCCGTTGCACGACCACCCACAGATGAACTTCCGGCCTGGCTCCGTGAAATCAGCAGTGATACCGGCAAAGCTGATGCGGCCTCAACCGGCGCCGACCTTCCGGACTGGCTGCGTGATGCGTCAATAAGCCAGCCGGTACCGATTGAGCCGCCACCCGCGCCTGCTCAACCCGCACCGGCCCCGGCGGCCCCCGCGGTGCTTCCACCAGCCGAGCAACTTCCTGACTGGCTCCGAGACATCGCTCAACCAGCCGGCGCTGCCCCTGCGCCTGAGCCGCCCGCCATGCCGCCGGGCCTTCCAGGCGCGGATCTCCCCGACTGGCTCACCTCCGCCGCTGAAGTGCCATCCATCGCGCCAGTGCCCGATCGCCCACGCGACACGCTGCCTGCCGCCCCTGCCGCACCCGCCGATGATCTGCCTGAATGGCTGGCAAGCCTTGCCGCCATTCCCGACACAACTCCGGCAACCTCGCACCCTGCCCCACCGCCTCCGGCAACCGACCTGCCGGACTGGCTGCAATCTACCATTGCTCCACCGGCCGGAGGCGCGGCGGAATCACTACCGCCCTGGCTGGAAGATGAGAGCGGCAGCCCGCTCCCCACGGCTGATAGCGCCAATCTACCGGACTGGCTGCGTGGTGCCGAGATCCCGGTGGTCACGAGCGAAGGCCATGCCGCTCCGGCCCGGCCGGCGGAGCCCGCCACACCACAGGCAGCCGGCGATCTGCTGGGTGGCATGGATCTCCCGGCATGGCTGCGCGCCGAGCCCGAGCCAAAACCAGAGATGACGCCGACCGATGCGCGCACGCTCGACTGGCTGACCCGGCTTGGTGGGCCGGACGAGGAGGCGGCGGTTCTCTCGACTGCGACTGCGCCGAAGCTGGCGTTACCTCCCGCTCCCTCGCGCACCGCAGCACAGCGGGAAGCGCTGGCGTTGCTGAATCGCCTGGCCGCTGAACCGATCCCTGCCGCCGTTCCACAACCGCCCGCTGCGCGCGCCAGCGCACTCCAGCGCATCGGGTTCGAGCGTCTCCTCTCGATCCTCTTGCTTGTGCTCCTGATTGTGGCGATCGCCATACCAGGGATCGCACCGGTGCTTGATGTGCCACCCGCGCTCGACCGGGCAAATGCGCTGCAACGGCAGATCGCCTCGCTGGGCGAGAATGACGTGGTACTGGTCGGCTATGAGTGGGATGCACGTCGCGTCGGCGAGTTGCGACCGCTCGAGCGGGCCGTGATCGGCCAGTTGATCGCCCGGCGCGTCAAACTGGTCCTTCTGAGTACCGACCCGCAAGGGACTCTGCTGCAATTCGACCTGCTTGATACCCTGCGCGCATCGGGGTACCGCCAGCAGGGCGAAGGTTTTCTATTGCTCGGGTACAAACCAGGTGGTGAAATGGCGCTGCGCGCCCTGGCGCGCGATCTGCAAACGGTCCTGCGCAGCGACTATCGTGGCGATGATGCAACCCGTAGCGCCCTGGTCGGCGGTATCGACACCGGACGGCCACTCACGCAACTGAACGACTTTTCGCTCATACTGGTGCTTGCCGACGATACCCCCGATGTCCAGGGGTGGATGGAACAGGTGTATCCCGTCACGCGCGCCTCCGAACAGCCGGTGCCATTCAGCTTCCTGCTGCCCGAAGAAGCCGCACCAATCGTCCAGCCGTACATGCGTCAGCCGGATGTCAACTACCTTGCGGGGCGCCGCGGCGCCCTGGCATATGCAGCGCTCGACCGCGACGCAACGTTGCCGATCGGAGCGATTGCCTCAGAAGCCGCGCAGCAACGCCTGGCGTCACTGCTGTTCGTGGCCGTGTTACTGATCGGGCTCGCGGGCAGCGGTATCACCGCCGTACGCAGGAGGCGCTCGTGATACCGGATATCGTCAATCTGATCGCAGTACTGCTGACGATCCTGGTGCTCAGCCGCGTGGCAGGTGATAATCCGCTGTTCCGCATCGCACAGTATCTGTTCGTTGGCACGTCGCTCGGCCTGGCGTTTGTGGTCGCCTATCACCAGGTACTCCGTCCGGCGGCGCTGGCGCTGGCGACCGGCTCCACAGCGGCGTTGTGGCTCTACGCGGTGCCGCTGGCGCTTGGTCTGTTACTGCTGCCACGCGTCATCGGCGGGCAAGGATTGTCATGGCTGGCAAACATCCCGCTGGCACTGATCTTCGGTGTTGGCGCCGCGCTGGCAGTAGTCGGGGCGATCAGCGGCACACTGATGCCGCAAATCGGTGATACGGCGCGGCCCCTGTCCGGCGCGCCGGCCGAGATTGCCGGCCCACTCGTGCTGATCATCGGCACCATTATCACACTGGCCTCGTTCTACTATACGGCGCCCCCCGAAGGCCGTAGCGGGCGCCTGATCGCCGCAGTTGCCGCCGTCGGGCACTGGTTGATCATTGTGGCATTCGGTTTTTTCTTTGCCGGTTCGCTCCAGAGTTACCTCAGCGCCCTGGTTGAGCGCTTAAGCTTTGTCATTACCACGGTGCGCGGGTTGTTTGGCGCGTAGGGAAGAGAGCTGAGCACACCATGTCTGTTGCCCCGGAACTGCATGCCCTGCTGATTGCCAACATCGGCAGCGTCACGACACATGTCTGGCTGGCTGACACGGTTGATGGCGAGACGCGCCTGATCGGCCAGGCCGAGGTCCCAAGCAGTGTCACGCTTCCCGTTGACGATGCTACGGTTGCCATTGTCGAAGCCGCCCGGCGCATTGAAGAACAGACCGGGCGCCGCCTTACCGACGGTGCCAGCCTGATTACGCCGCAGAACGCTGAGCGCGATGGGGTTGACGTGGTTATTGCCTGCAGTAGTGCCGCCGGGCTGATGGGCCTGGTTATTGCCGCTGTGGCGGGCGACGTGTCGGCGCAGAGCGCGGAGCGCGCCAGCCGGGCAACGTATACACGGGTGCTCCAGACCGTGACGCTTGATGATGCAGCACACCGCGAGACTGTCAGCAGCGTGGATGGCGCCGGACTCACCTGGACCGAGCGCCAGGTGCAGGCGCTGCTGGGGCTGCGCCCCGATGCCGTGCTGATCGCCGGCGGCCTTGAAGACGGCGCGCAGGATGCACTGGTTCGCCTGGCGCATATTGTCGCGCTGGCGGCACTGGATACGCAGGTGGACACCCAGGGCCAGCAGCGGCAGAGCGTCGCGCGGCGACCCGTCATATTCGCCGGCAACAGCCAGGCGCGCGATCGCGTCACTGCGGTTCTCGCCGAGCGCGCAGACCTGACAATGGTGGATAATGTGCGCCCGTCACTCGACGTGGAACAACTCGACCCGGTACGGCGCGAACTCGTGCGCCTGTACAACAATCGCCTGTTGCCAGGTCTTGCCGGAATGGCTTCATTGCGTCGCCTGAGCCGGGCACCGCTGCTGGCCGTCTGTGATGCAGCAGGCGTGATGACGCGCTTTGTTGCGGAACGTTACCAGCGTGGCGTCCTGGCGCTCGACGCCGGCGCAATGCATACCACGGCGCACCTGAGCAGCCAGGGGCGGTACAGCCCGGCCGTTCTGGGAGGTGTCGGCACTGGATACGGCATGGGCGGGGTGCTGGCCAACCGTGGTATTGCCGCCATCCATCGCTGGCTGCCGTTCCCGATCAGCGAACGCGACCTCCTCCACTGGCTGCTTAACAAGATGCTACGCCCGCATGTTCCACCCGCAACACGCGAGGAGCTGCTGATCGAGCATGCCGTGGCGCGCGAAGCGCTGGCATGCGCGCTGGACGCGCTCTGGGATCAGCACCGCGACGCCGAATACGACCTGGTCATTGTGGGCGGCGGCATACTGCGGCACGCGCCGAGCCCTGGCCTGGCAGTCTTAACCGTTCTCGACGCGCTGCAACCATCGGCAGCCGAGAGTGTGCTGGCACTCGATCTGCACCTCGACAGCCTCGGATTGATGAGCGCATGCGGCGCGCTGGCGTTCACCGAAGCAGACGCGGCGCTGACATTGTTTGAGCGTGACCTGATGCGCAATACGCCGCTGGCGACGGTCGTTGTGGCACTTGGCGACGGTCGTCCCGGCGAGACAGCCGTCGAGGCAGAACTGCATGTTCGGGGTGGAGCCACCCGGCACGTGCGCGTGGCGCATGGCGAGATTGCGCGGCTCAACCTGTCGCCGGGGCGGCGCGGCCAGTTGACGCTGCGACCAGCGGGAGGCGTACGGATCGGGCGAAACGCGCCAGGGGTCGAGGTGGCGTCCGATGTCGCGGCAATCAGTGGCAGCGCGCTTGGCATTGTCATTGATGCTCGCGGCCGCCCGCTGCGACTGCCGGAAGATTCGCGGGCACGACAGGACATGCTCTGGTCATGGTTGCTCGCGCTCGGCGTCGAACGCGAGCCATTGCCCTATGCGCCGCTGGATAGCGCTGTCGAACCTCCGCCGCCGGCGCTCCTTGCCCAGACGGGCCGCGGCACAGAACCGCGGGCCAGCCGCCCATCAACCACACGTATTGAGGAAGCACACCCGGTTCCCGAAGGAGTGAACGCGGGTGACTCGATCGAGCAGGATCTGGCAAAACTACGCCAGACCGTGGAAGAGCCGGAGAAGAAACGTAGCTGGTTCAGGCGCCGGTAGCGGCGGTTACAACTGTCGCTACCGCTCCATAATCGTTACCTTCAGCATCGCCTCTCCCGGCGTCGTCGGACCTTTGTCCGGATCGCGCAGCGGAATGCCGTTGACAATATCCTGGCCCGCAATGACCTCGCCAAAGATGGTATACTGCCCATTCAGGTACGGTGCCGGCGCCGTCGTAATGAAAAACTGCGAACCGCTACTATCCGGCGCATCAGTGCGCGCCATGGCGACGATGCCCGGCCGGTCGAAAATCATTTCCGGGCCGAATTCATCTTTGATCGTATACCCCGGCCCGCCGCCGCCGGTGCCACTCGGGTCGCCGCCCTGGGCCATGAACCCTTGCAGTACCCGGTGCCAGGTCACGCCATCATAGAACCCCGCACGTGCCAGGAATGCGAAGTTATTCACGGCGATCGGCGCAAGGTCGGGCCGCAGCCTGATCACAATATCACCCCGCGGCGTCGTAATCGTCGCAGTATACTCCTTCGCCGGGTCGATCGTCATCGGCGGCGGCGCGCTGTAGAATCCATTACGTGCGGCAACGTCGGCGGGCAATGCAGCGGACGTACCGGCTGGTGCGGCGGTGGCCACCTCAAACGGCGCCGGCGTCGGCGCAGCGGCCTGTTGCTGGCCGCCGGATTGCGCCAGCATGATGCCCAGGACGACAAATACGCCGACGACCACCAGCGCGGCGATCACGCCAGGCAGCGACACACTCTGCGCTACCGGTTCCGGCGCTTTTTTGTTGCGTGACGATTGACTCACCAGATCAACTCCTCCAACAGTATCATCAGGGGCGAGAAGCCTGCGAGGGCGCTGGCGTTGCGGACAGAACCTGCACGGTCGCTCGCTTTCGCGCCGCGGAACCTGGCTTCTTTGCCTTCGACAGAGCGATACAGGCGACTCGCGAGCCACTCGTAGCGCGTGCCGGCCGCCCTTCCACGGGAACACCACGCTGCCACCGGCTGGACAACGCGAGGCCGTGCCAGCGCGCCATTCCTGTGACAGGCAGATATTATAGCAGGTCTCCGCATGATACCGGGCCACCCCGCCGTAAACAGGCAGAGCGTCTCGGAACCTTCGAGGACAGCCCACAGATAGCGCGCGACTATCAAACCAGTACCACTCGACTTGACTAATCCGCCACGTCGCTCTACACTCGTTTCGCGATCCGGTTCGTGGTGGCAACCTCAATATTCGAGCGAACGTTCTCTCCTGTCAAAGAAGTCAGCCAGACGTTCTTTCAGAACACTGCTATCGCAACAGAGGCAACATGATGAATACCCGCAGACCCATCGTTGTACCCGTGATATTCGCTATTGCGGCCATGCTGGTGGCGTTGTCGGCTCTCGCATATGCGGCTGGTGAGCAAAAAGATCAGGACGTCGCGCCGTCGCCTCAGCTAGTGGGGCCTGACACGCCGGCGCCGCTGCAGCCGTATGTGTCAACCGCTCAATCGGTGACAGGCCCGGCAGCCCTGGCCTCCACGCTCAGTTACTACTTCATCAGTGGGAATACGTTTACGCCTGCCGGATCAGTTTCCTATACGCGCCAGGTGACCGGGTGTGTGAACCAGATGCCCCAGGGCATTGCGTTCTCGGCACCGGTACACTTGCCACAAGGATCGCAGGTGGTATCGATCACACTCTATACCTATGATTCGGCGAGCACGACAACCACCAGCACAGCCTATTTCATTCTGAACAATGGCAGGGGTGACGGCGGATACACGGTGTCGGCCAACAGCCCGCCCAATACGAGTGGCTACCGGCAAACCAACAGCACAGAAAATAACCCGGTTCCGATTGACAACCAGAACAACAACTACCTGGTCGAATGGCGCAAGAATCTGGGCCCGCCTGATTCGGTTACATTGAGTCTGTGTGGGGTGCGGGTGGCTTACTATGCACCGATCAGCCAGCTGTACATGCCGGTTGTCGTGAAGTAGTCGAGCATCATGCACCGTGTAGGGTACCCGACTGCCGGGTTCCGACCCTGCAATTCAACCATGGACCGTCCACGATACCTCCGCCCGGGTTCTGGCCGATGAGACGGTCGCCTGCCCCATAAAAAGACGCCCCCATTGCAGCGAGTACCGCACGCTCCGGTGCGGGGATCGCCCGGTGCAGCTGCTGCATGCCATGCCACGTCTCTACGAGTCAGGACGTTCTCGCGCGCAAGGACATGGCATCCCTCAGGCGTGATGCGTGTGGTGCCGCACGATCATCCTGGAAGCATTCAGGGTAATCTGGTATCATGACCAACACACATCTGCTGAGGACGATCCATGACCGATAATGACCAGACCAGCAGCCGCAAGCTCGACCATGTGCGGATCGTGCTGGGTGAAGACGTCGCCGCGAAAGGTGTATCGACCGGCTTTTCTGCCTATCGTCTGCCGCACGAGGCGCTGCCCGAACTTGATCTCGCTGAGATTGATACCAGCCTGACATTTCTTGGCCGGCGCATGCGCGCCCCGTTGCTGATTAGCTCAATGACCGGCGGCGCACAGGATGTGGCCCGGATCAACCTGGCGCTCGCCGAAGCTGCCGAGACGCTTGGGCTGGCGATGGGGGTCGGCTCGCAGCGCGCGGCACTGGTTGATGCGCGCCTGGCGGATACCTACCGCGTCCGCCACGTCGCGCCAACGATCCCGCTGCTGGCGAATCTCGGCGCGGTGCAGCTCAACTACGGTTTTGGCGTTGATGAGTGCCGCCGCGCCGTCGAGATGATCGAGGCCGACGCGCTGGTGTTGCATTTCAATGCCCTCCAGGAAGCGGTTCAACCTGAAGGCAACACCAACTTCACCGGCCTGCTCCAACGGGTCGAGGCAGTCTGCGCGCGCCTGGACGTACCGGTGATCGCCAAAGAAGTCGGCAATGGCATCGGTGCGGCGACTGCGCGGCGGCTGGTTGATGCTGGCGTGCGGATCATCGACGTGGCCGGTGCGGGCGGCACAAGCTGGAGCGAGGTCGAGCGCTTCCGCCACACCACCGATGGCGGCGCACGCGTTGCCGCAGCCTTTGCCGGCTGGGGCATTCCTACAACCGAAGCGATCCGCCAGGTGCGCGCGGCGCTGCCGGATGTCACGATCATTGGTAGCGGCGGCGTGCGCAGCGGCGTCGACATCGCCAAAGCCATTGCGCTCGGCGCTGACCTGGCGGCCACGGCAAAACCGGCGCTTGGCCCGGCGGTTGAGGATCGCGGCGCCGCAGCCGTCATCGAAGGGTTACAGGCCTACCTTGCCGAGTTGCGTATCGCCATGTTCTGCAGCGGCTGTGGCGACCTGGCGGCGCTGCGGCGCCTGCACCTTGAGCGCATCTGAGCGCCCGCCGCTCCGCTATGTATGTCACCCACCTCAATCTGCGCGACTTCCGCAACTACGAACGGCTCGATCTGACGCTCGAACCGGGCGCCACGCTGCTCTACGGCCCGAATGCCGCCGGCAAGACGACAGTGCTGGAGGCGATCTATTTCCTGGCAACCACCCGCTCGCCGCGCGCTGGCGCCGACCGTGAACTGGTGCGCTTCGAGGCACAGGGTGACATCGGCGTTCCACCATTCGCCCGCCTGGTATGCGATGTCGTGCGCGCCGAGGGTCGTGTGCGGCTCGAAGTCGTCGTGCAGCGTCGCCCTGAGGAGGAAGCGTCAGGGAGCGCCGTGCAGACGATCAAGACCGTTCGGGTAGACCGCAAAGCAGTGCGCGCGCTCGACCTCGTCGGCAATCTACGGGTCGTGCTGTTCACACCTGCAGACGTGGCACTGGTGACCGGTGCACCGGCCGAACGCCGCCGCTACCTTGATGTTACACTTTCCCAGCTTGAGGGACGTTACGTGCGGACCCTGGCGCACTACCAGAAGGTCGTACAGCAGCGCAACAGCTTGCTGCGCGCCTGGCGCGAAGGGCGTCGCCCGCTGCGCTCCGCCGACGACGAACTGGTCTTCTGGGATCGAGAACTGGCAATGGCCGGCGCCTACATTCTGCATGAACGGCTCCGCGCCGTCGCCGACCTGAATGCGCTGGTCGGGCCGATCTACGGCCGGGTGACATCGAGCGCTGTCACACTGATGACCCGTTACCAGAGCAGCGTTGCCGGCTTCGGGCCCGAAGCCGACACTCAGGCGATCGAACGCGCATTTCTCGAGCACCTGGCGCGGCAGCGCGACGACGAGATTGGTCGCGGGCAGACGCTGGTCGGGCCGCACCGCGACGATCTGCTGATATCTGCCGGCACGATCGCCATCGGCACATACGGCTCACGCGGGCAGCAGCGTAGCGCCACACTGGCGCTCAAGCTCGGGGAAGCGGAATTGATGCGCGCGCGCGCGGGGGATGCGCCGGTGTTGCTGCTGGATGATCTCCTGTCGGAGCTTGATGCTGAGCGCCGGGGACACTTGCTTGACGTGCTCGAGCGACCCGATCAACAGACACTCGTCACCGCAACCGGCACGGAAGAGTTCGAAGCCGGGTTCCTTCGCCGCGCGCGACGCTGGCGGGTTGAGCATGGCAGGTTGTATCCATCATAAGAGCTATCCGAAAACCAGATGGTCAATGTCATTGCGAGCGCGAGCGAAGCAATCTCCTCTCGCGCCGGAGGCACGAGGCAAGAGGACCTGTGGCCTCTCGCCTCGTGCCTGATCACAGCCAGCGCCGCCGTTTGAAGAACACGATCAATGTCAGGCTCGCCAGCGCCATCAATCCGAGCGCGAACGCATAACCGAACGGCCAGCGCAACTCCGGCATGACATCAAAGTTCATCCCATAGATTCCCGCAATCAATGCCGACGTCATCAGGATGATGGATGCAATCGTCAGAATCTTGACAATCTCATTCAACTGATTCGACTGGAGCGAGAGAAATGCGTCGAGCGCGCTTGAGAGCAGATCGCGGTACGTATCGATGCTATCGGTGACTCGAATGGTGTGATCATACACATCTTGAAAGTAGGTCACCATCTCGCGGGGATAGATCGGCATCTCGCGACGCAGCAATACGTTGAGAATATCACGTTCAGGTGCTATGACTCGCCGCATCATCAGCAACTCACGTTTCAGGGCGAAAATCTCCTGTAGCGCCTCTGGCCGGAAGCGATCAAAGATCTGTTCCTCAACATCTTCGACACGCTCGATCAACGTATCAAGAATCGGGAAATAGTCATCAACGATCGTGTCGAGCAGATGATAGAGCAACTCGGCCACATCCGCGCCGAAATCACGCTCATTGCGCTGCCAGCGACGGATCGTTTCATCAATTGCCGCAACCGGCTCGGCATGAATGCACACCAGGTAATTTGAGCCGATAAAGAGGCTGACCTGCTGGGGCACGATACGCTGCATCTCCGTATCGTAGCGCAGCGCATAGAAAATGAGGAAGTAGTAGCCGGCAAAGGTCTCGATTTTCGGACGTTCGTGGGCGCGGGTCGCATCTTCGATCGCCAGCGGGTGAAAGCCAAACTCCTCGGTGAGCAATGCCAGATCTGGCTCGTGCGGGCCCTGCAGATCTACCCAGATGAGCTGATCCTTCTGTCGGATCAACTCGCTGATTTCCGCCGGATCGATGGTGCTTCTGAAGCGGCCATCGTGCTGGCAAACCACAAGCTGGCGCGTGGCGGGGCGCGCCGCGGTTCGCTGGCGAGTAGTGCGCGTGATACGTACCATCTACTGAAATCGCTCAGACAACGCCGCTTCACGATCGCGATAGGCCAGTGCAATCACCTGGTCGCCTGCCTGGATCATCGTCTCGCCCGCGGGCAGAATGACATCGTCGCCACGCAAGATCGCAGTCAGCACACAATCGGGCGGCAGGCGTAGCGCCGCGACCGTCTTTCCAACCGCGCCGGATTCGGCTGCGACGGTGAATTCAACCAGCGAGACACGACCTTCATGCAGGCGGGTAAGCTGAACGATCGCACCGAGATTAATATCAGCCTCAAGACCACGCCCGATCGTCTGGGCCGTGTCTATCGGCAAATCCACCCCCAGGCGGCGGGTGAAAAGCCAGGCATTCTTCGGATTATTGATACGCGCCGCAACCCGACCGACGCGAAACTCGCGTTTGCACAACACCGCAACCACCAGGTTATCCTCGTCATCGCCCGTCACAGCGGCAACCGCATCCGCCACCTCGGCGCCGGCGTCGCGCAGTACCGACGGATCACAACCATCGCCTTCGATCACCCGGATGTTTGGCAATGATCGCGCAAGGCTGGTGGCAACATGCTCCTGCTTTTCGATCAGCGTCAGTTGATGGCGCTGTTCGGTCGTGAGGAACGTCGCCAGGTTACGCCCGATCTTGCCGCCGCCGACAATCAGAATATTCATCACCGTCACCGAACCATCGAGTCAAGCAACCCGGTTGCCGTCGCAAGCACGGCGACATGCACCACATCACCGTCTTCCAGCGTCACACCCGGCGTCGGCAGAAAGGCGCGACCTCGCCGGACGATCGCGACCGGCATGATCTCACCGGGGACAGCCAGGTCACGCACAAAACGGCCTGCGAGACGCCCGCTCACAGGAACTTCTGCTATCTCCACCTCACCGCTACCGAACTGAACGGATGTGACGGCTTCATTACTCTGCAGAATGCGCCGGATCGTATGCACCGCCCAGCTCGTTGAACTGATCGTGCGGATGCCGAGTTCACGGTAGATCACCTCGCGCTGTGGGTCATAGATTCGCGCGACGACCGTCGGCACACGAAACACATCGCGCGCGACGGTCGCGGAGATATAGTTCGAATTATCGCCGTTGGTCACCGCTGCCAGCGCATCGGCGCGCTCGACGCCCGCCTCGCGCAAGGTATCGCGATCGAAGCCGATGCCGAGCACCGTCCGGCCACGAAAATCGCGCCCGAGGCGCTTGAACGACTGTGCGTTCTTGTCAATCACGACCACCTCATGCCCTTCGGATGCCATCTGCTGTGCAAGCAGGCAACCGACACGGCCGCAACCGACGACGATCAGGTACATACCGCCACCTCTACAACCCGAGCAGGCTCAGGATGAGCGCTTTCTGCACATGCAGCCGGTTTTCAGCCTGTTCGAACACCACCGAGCGCGGTCCTTCAATGATATCGGCGGTGACTTCCTCGCCGCGATGTACCGGCAGGCAGTGCATGAACAGGGCACCGGGCCGGGCATGATCCATGAGCGCTGCATTGATCTGGTAGGGCTGAAATACGGGCCGCCGGCGCGCCGCTTCGTGTTCCTGACCCATTGAGGCCCACACGTCGGTATAGACGGCATCGGCGTCACTGACAGCTTCGACGGGTGAGGACGTCACATTGATCACGGCGTCGCTCTCGGCGGCCAGACGTTCCGCCCGCGCCAGAACCTCAGGATCGGGGCGATAATCAGGGGGGCATCCAATGCTGATGTTCACCCCCAGCGTCGCGCCCATCAGCATGAGCGAATGCGCCACATTGTTCCCATCGCCGACATACGCCAGCCTGAGCCCCTGGAGGCGCCCGAACTGCTCGCGCAATGTCAGCATATCAGCCAGCGCCTGGCAGGGGTGTTCCTGGTCGGAGAGGGCGTTGATCACTGGAACCGTTGCGTACCGCGCCAGCGTCTCAACTGTGGCATGGCGAAAGACGCGCGCTGCGATCGCCTGTACCCAGCGGCTCAGGTTCCGGGCAACATCAGGAACGCTCTCGCGGCCGCCCATATCAATGTCATTTGCTGAAAGATAACTGCCATGGCCGCCGAGTTGCGTCATACCCGCCTCGAATGCAACGCGGGTGCGCAATGAAGGCTTCTCGAACACCAGCGCGAGCGTCTTGCCTTGCAATGGCAGCGCGCCACGCGCATCAGGCCGGTGACCTGCGCCACGCCACTCGGCCTTGAGCGCCCGGGCCCGATCAAGCAACGCCTCGGTCTCGGCGCGCGTCAGGTCGGCAGCAGAGAGAAAATGTTTGATTGTCATGTCCGGCATTCTCCGGCAGCAGGGCCATCGCCCATCGTCTCATCTCACAGCAGGTGCCGATGGTTGAGTGGCGCGTTCCAGCAGCCATCCCGTGCTCCTGCGAGCGACCGATGGCCCAACACTCATCACCGTAGCCTGTTACTGCATTGCTGTCGTGCATTGTACCACGCGACAACCCTGTTTCAGTTATGGAGCGCATGACACATACGGAACAGCGTGGAGCGGCGCCCGACGGCGTTATCCGTTCCTATCGCCCATCCGCTGGCGCCTCGTGGGATGCCAGGCACCGGCGCGCCTGCGCCATTTGTGCCTGTACGGCTTCCGGCGCGGTTGCGCCAGGCACGCGCCGCATTGCCGCCGAACGGGCGAAGTCGAAGACATGTGGCAGATCGTCAGCGCAAGTCGGGTGTGCCGCGCGGAACATATCGACCGGAAGCGCTGCGAGGCTCACTCCGCGCCGCTCGGCTTCGCGCACCAGCCCGCCTACCACCCGATGCGCCTCGCGAAATGGCACACCGCGCTCGACCAGGTAATCGGCCACGTCGGTAGCCAGCATAGCATCATCGAGCGCAGCACGCATCCGATCGTGGCGGAAGCGCGCCGTCGCCACGGCACCCGCCGCCACCGGCAGCGCCAGGTCAAGCGTATCGGCAGCGTCGAACAGCGGCTCCTTGTCTTCTTGTAGATCCTTATCGTAGGCGGAAGGCAACCCCTTGAGCACGGTCAGCAGCGCCATCAGATCGCCAATCAGGCGGCCTGACTTGCCGCGCAGCAACTCGAACGAATCGGGGTTCTTCTTCTGCGGCATCAGGCTCGATCCGGTACTATAGGCGTCGGCAAGCACCACAAACCCAAACTCGGCGCTGCTATAGATGACCATGTCTTCGGCCAGGCGGCTGAGGTGCACGCCGATCAGTGCCGCGCAGGAGAGAAACTCAACGGCGAAGTCGCGATCGCTGACCGCATCAATGCTGTTTGGCGCGATCGCCGCCATCCCGAGATCGGCGGCCAGCGCGGCGCGATCCACTGCCAGCGGCGTACCGGCAATAGCGCCCGATCCGAGCGGGAGGACAGCGGTGCGTTTTGCGCAGTCGGCAAGGCGCTCACGATCACGCTGGAACGGCCAGAAATGGGAGAGCAGCCAGTGAGCCAGCAACACCGGCTGCGCGCGTTGCAGGTGGGTGTACCCGGGAAGAAGCGCGTTACCTGCCACTTCGGCCTGGTTCAGCAAGGCGGCCTGCACTGCGCGCAGGCCATGATCAGCACGCTGGACCGCACCCAGCATCCAGAGACGTATGTCCGTTGCGACCTGATCGTTCCGGCTACGGCCAGTGTGTAATTTACCGGCGACCGACCCGGCAATCTCGCCAAGGCGGCGCTCGACGGCAGTGTGAATATCCTCGTCAGTGTCCTGCGCTGCAAACTGCCCGGCGGCAAACTCGGCGCGCACCGTATCGAGACCTGTGAGTAACGCGTCACATTCTTCGGCCGTGATCACGCCGGCATGCACCAGCTGGCGCGCCCATGCCATACTGCCACGAATGTCCTCATCCCACATGCGCCGGTCAAATGGAAACGAACTGTTGAAACGCGCCATCAGCGCGTCAATCCCTTCAGAGAATCGACCGCCCCACATACTGAACTCCCTCTGCATCCACCTTCTCGCGGCAATCTCACCAGCAGGACGTACGCGGTCACCCCGGCAACGACGGCGCCGCTGCGGATCACGGTTGCGCGCCGCTGCCGAGACGCACTCGCAACCGCGGCGCACTATCCCGCCACCGGTGTGGCCATCGGCGTGGTCACCGGGAGGCGTACGACAAACGTTGTGCCCTTGCCATTGACACTCGCGACGGTAATATCGCCACCCATGAGCTGGCAATAATGGTGGCTGATCGCCAGCCCCAGCCCGGCCCCCTTGTTCCCGCGGACGATCGGGTCGTTGGCGATGGCGAAAGGCGTAAACAGGTGCGGCACCCGTTCGGCCGGAATGCCCGGGCCGGTATCGGTCACGCGAAAGAGCATCCACTGCCGGTTATCGATCGTCTCGCGTGTAACCACGAGGGTCACAATACCGTCGTTGGTGAACTTCACCGCATTGCCAAGCACATGCAACAGAATCTGCCGCACCTTCGCCGGATCGGCGCACATCATACCAATCGCCGGATCACACTCGATGCGCAGCGTGTTCCGGTTGCGCACAACGAGCGGTTGCACAACGCAGGCAACATCATGGATGATCTCCCCCACCGCGAACGACACGACATGCAGATCGGTACGGCCTGCTTCAATGATCGTAATATGCAACACATTATCAATCAACTCGAGCAGGTGACTGGCGGAGGAGCGAATCGCATCAAGATCGGCCCGGGTCTCGTCGTAGCTCTGGCGATCCAATCCGATCTGCAACAACTGGCAATAGCCCAGGATAGAGGTCAGCGGCGTACGCAACTCATGGCTCACGTGGGCCAGGAAGGCGCTCCTGGCCCGGCTCCCCGCCTCGGCAATATCACGCGCCTCCACCAGCGCTTGCTGCGCTGCAAGCAACTGCTCATTGTTGCGGCGCAACTCTTCGCGAGCGCGATGTTGCTCGCTGATATCACGCCAGACGATCAACCGGCCACGAAAGACGCGGCGCTCATCATAAATTGGCGAGATGCGCACATCGTACCACCGTTGCTCAGGCCCCTCGCCGATCCCGATCTCATCGGTCAGTTCGGTAATATCGCGGTAGCGCCGGATCGTGTCGGCCCAGGGTGCCAGCACATCACCTGCGGGCCTGCCGATGATCCTGTTGCCTGGACGCCCGATCAGTCCCTGTGCAGCGCGATTGACATCAACCACCACCCCACGATCATCCAGCACCATGACACCGTCCCTCATACTCTGCAGTGCCATGTCGCGCGCAACCGGTATGATTCTGAACAGACTGAAGTGAAGCATGCTCCAGCCAATCGTCATCAACGTGATCGCGAATGCGAACGGGGTCAGGTCGAGACGGTCCCACGGGCTGAGGCCTGAGAGGTAGAGTGCGTTGCCCAGCCATGGCGCCGCGACGGCGATCAACAACAGGCCGGCCTGGCCACGAAACAACCGGGATGAACGCACGACGAATTGCACCAGAAGATACGCACCGCCAAGCAGGCATAGATAAGAGTACACCGCGTGCACCCAGAACCAGGCGCCGTAGGTCGAATTAAAGACGGTAAACGGGCCGTCTGTTTCCAGCGTGACGGATCTCCAGAAGAGCCGATGTACGTCATTCGTCCAGATAATGGCGACCGTGACCAGTGGAACCAGGACCAGCAGCGCGATCCGGCGTCGATCGAGCCAGGAGGCTGCACCGCTATATTCTACGGCGAACCACACCCAGATCACCGGCACGCTGACAATGCCAAGGTATTCAATCCTGACCCAGACAAGGGCGACCGGCAGATCCAGGCTGCTCAGTTCAAGGGCATAACTGAACAGCCAGACGCTCATACTCATACCAAGGGCGCTGAGCGGTAGCGCGCCCGGTATTGTTCGGCGCCGCCACGCGTACCATGCAACAGTAAGCGCGATGACGCCAAGCGCTATGAGTGTGGCCGCATAGGGGGTAAAGCGCAGACTCATCAGACATTATCCGTGTCGCTTCCGGCGTTTCCGCGGGAACGTGCCGCAAGCAGGTGATGAATCGACCGGATCAGGCGATCGAACTCGATCGGTTTGACCTCGTATGCATCACAACCGGCTTCCAGGCCCCTGACCTGGTCCTCCGGAAGAACGTACGCACTGAGCGCAATGATGGGAATGTTCCGTGTCGCATCATCTTGCTTGAGCTGAGCAGCAACTTCCCAGCCGCTCCGCTTCGGCAATCCCATATCGAGCAGAATAAGATCAGGACGCTGCGCACGCGCGACATGCACGGCTTCGATCCCATCGGCGGCTATCAGTATCGTGAACCCTTCCCATTGCATACGGCGCATGAGCATGTCGCGATTCATTGCGTCATCTTCGGCAATAAGAATACGCATCGATACCGCGCCATCGCCAGATTGAGTAGAGGTATCCATATGAGTGAAATCCTCCGGACAGTCAGGCATCATCGCCGGGCATCAATTCACCCGGGAAGGCAAACCGAGGCGGCACGCCTGACCTGACCCGCACGGGTATATGATACCAGAGGCGCATTGCCAATCCGAAATATGCCATACGACACGCCTCCAGCGGCGCGCGGCGCGGTCCACCGCGTAACTCGTATCATCTGATCGATGTCAATGGCAGCGGCACTGGCTCAGCATCAACGACCGCGCCGTTACGCACATTGAATCTGGCAATTGGAACCCCTGGAGCACTGGCGCGAGCAGCAGACTTCAGATAGACGATATACCTCCCATCTTCAGCCTTGCCCGCCTGTGTCACCCATGGCCCGGCAGGTCGCAACAGATCCGTTTCAAAGTAAAGCTCGCTTCGACCCGATGGAGCGATCGGCTGGCTGCCTTCGAGTACGTGTACCGGTCGATCGTCGCGCGCCGCCGCGCCGCGCACATCCACCATCAGCGCGCCCGCGCCGCCAACATGCGCCGTTACCAGCAGTCTCGATCCTTCAACGCGGCTCTCGGCTGCAACCGCCAGTGCGCCGGTGGCTGGCGGCGCGGGCGCGCGTGGTGCCGCCAGGATTCGCATGCGTTGCATGGCCGTCACGCCAGGCTGCCCGGCCACGCGGACGGTCTCGTTCAGGGTAAGCGGCGCAGCGATGGTTGTCACTCCCGGCTCGATCGGAAACGGTACACTGCCAATGGTAACCGTCTGCCGTACCAGGCTGGTAACGTCCAGTTCAAGAAACGCTGTAGCGAGCGGTTCGTTCCAGGTAACGAACATGTCGCCAGCGCGCGCTTGATCCGGGTTGACTACCAGGTCAAATGCTGCCGGATAGGCCGGGTGAAACTGGCCAGGCACCGGCCGGGCAAGGTCAAGCGCGGCGCGCAGGGTCGGGTTACCAGCATAGAACGCCAGGCCGTTCGAGGTCCACAGGAGCCCGGCCAGCTCAAATCCGGCGACTGCCGGATCTTCGTCAGCGGCCAGCAAGCCATAGTCGAATACCTGGCCAGGTCGCGGCACCGCCAGCGGCGGGTAATAGCGCGTCCGACCGGTACCATAGAGTGCCATTCCCGCCGTTTCCCAACGCCTGGCGAGCGCCAGTGCCAGTACTCCCGGCACGCGCTCGTCGCTTGAGACGAACACCGACGCGCCTGGCTGCTCTGGCCCGGGTAACAGGGCAGCCTGCGAAATCATGTACACCAGCGCGTCGCCCACTTCGGCGCGACGGCGGAGAAGCGGAGTCGCTTCGGCCCAGGCCAGCAACGGTTCCAGCCGGGTCTCATCGTACTCATCACGATGGATGACCAGTGTGTCAACCCCGATGAGCGCCAGGTAGCGCACTGTTTCATTATCGGGCAGGCGCTGGACACGGCGCATCACGTCAGTTGTGCCGAAAGGAACGATGCCACTGTAGCCGAGGATCAGTGGTTTCCAGTGCTGGATCTGATAGAACTGGCGCAATGCGATTCGCTCGAGTTCGGTGCCGCGCGGCGTCGGCCCAACCGGCAACTCCAGCACGGCGCGGATGTCACGCTGGGCAGGCGCGCCAAGCCAGGCATACACCGGTGGCGCAGGCGGCGGCACGGCCAGCGGTGGCGGAATGGCCAGATGCTCCGCAAGCATTGCACAAAGGCAGGTGACCAGCACGAGGACGCGGCCCGGGGAACGCTGCCACCGGATGCCATGCGCCGGGCCCGAAGCCTGCTGTTGCCTGCGGTACGAACCGCTCAAGAGGTGTGCCAGCGCGACCCCCGCCAGCAACGCCAGCGCCAGGTGCGCCAGCATGGCCCAGCGCGCCGGGACGCGCAACGCGCCGAAGCCAGGGACGTGTTCGTACAAGAGCATGTATGGCAGCGGGAGGGGAAGCGCCTCTGCGCCGCGCTCAAGCCGCACGCCGGTGCCGAGCGAGAGGATGAATGCGCCAGAACCGAGGAGCAGCAGGAAGATCGCATCCCGCCGTAAGGTCCCGCCATGGTGGACTCTGCCCCGGACGCTGCTACGCGCCCAGATCAGCATCACGCCAACCAGCGCCAGCGTCAGCGTCACCAGCCCGGGGAACAGAGCAAACTCACCGCCGCTGGCCGCGAACGGCCCGCCTGTGGCACCATACAACCAGTTCGCTGGCGGCACCGCGAGGTACGCCTGGAGCGGCGCTGACCAGTTATCCAGCTCACGCGGCGAGCGAACAATGCCCAGGTAGCGGTAGACATTGAGATACGGCAGAATAAACGGCACGGAAATCGTTGCTGCAATGGCGCCACCGATCACCAGGCCGGCAGGCTGCCGCCACGAATATGCCGGTCTGGAGCGGGTAGAACGCCAGAGTGCCACGATGAACCACACGGCGACATACAGGCCAAGGGCGAATACCGCCAGGTAGGCGTAATAGAGCGCCGTGACACACTGGATTCCCGCAAACAACCCGAAGAGCGCCGCATTGCGCCACCAGGGACCGTCGCCCTGGGGGGAACGCAGCAGACGGATCAAAAACAACAACGCCAGCGGCAACCACGCCGTCTGCAACAATTGCAAATGGACAAAGTGCGTCGTCCGGTAGGTCCCGCAGGCAAAGACGGCGCCGGCAACAAACGCGCTGGCAGCGCCTGCAGATGTGTGGCGAACAGGATCAACAATGGTGCGCGCCAGCACATACACGGCCCAGCCAGTCAACACATAGCTGAGCAGCACAAGCAGGTTGTATGCCAGGATTGGCTCGCCAGATGCCAGTAACGGCAGGGCAACGGCCGCCAGTAACAGATGATGGTCGCTATAGGCCAGTGTCTCCGGGTATGGGACAAAGATCGGCGCGTGCCAGGCCATAAGCGGGTTGGAGATCAGAATGTGTGCGTCCCAGGCCAGCACCCACGTCTGCAACAATGGATCAAGGCCCCCGCCGATTGCAGTGGTCAGCTGCATCGCCAGCGGCCAGGTGAAGACGATCGCCAGAACCGTGTAGCCGGACAGTGGCCACATGATTGTTCGCAAACGCGTCATCCAGGTATCAGTCGCATTCGTCACGACAGAAGCCAGTATCTATACCGTATCGGCTCGGAAGCGGCGTACAGTATAGCGGCCCACACAATATGTCGCAACGACGGGCAAAAAAAGTCATGCATCTGCTTGACAGCCGCGCCGGTCAATGCTACACTGCACAGCGGAGCCATAACGATCTTTTCACCACGTATGCCTATCTTGTTTGCCAAGCAGGCCAAGCAGAGCAAGAAGCCGGACCGCAGGTCTGGTTAAGCTCGCTTGTCCCGCACGGCTGGATGACAGGCCCGCTTCACCAGACCAGGTGAGGCGGGCTTTCTTTTTGCGCACCAGGAGGTTGATGTGGGGCAGACACTCGCTGAACAGATCCTTTCGCAGGCCGCCGGGCGACCGGTCAGGGCTGGCGAAACCATTGTCGCCGCTGTTGACCTTGCGATGATGCACGACAGTATTTCACCCGGCATCATCAAGATCCTGCACCACGAACTGGGCGCTGAACGGGTGTGGGACCCCGAGCGCGTGGCGGTGGTGGTCGATCATGTTGCCCCGGCAGCAACCATCCAGAATGCCGAACATCAACTCGTGTTGCGCCGCTGGGTGCGCACCCAGCAGATTACCCACTTCTTCGATGTCGGGCGCGGCATCTCGCATCCCGTTCTGGTCGAAGAAGGCCTGGCGCGTCCCGGCATGCTGATTATTGGCAGCGACTCGCATTCGACGGCCTATGGTGCGGTCGGCGCCTTCGGCACCGGCATGGGAGCTACTGATATGGCGCTGGCCCTGGCCACCGGCCAGACCTGGTTGCGGGTGCCGGAAACCCTGCGGGTGCAGGCGCGCGGTCGCCTGCGCCCCGGCGTGGGGGCCAAGGATCTCGGCCTGCGCGTGGCGCGCCTGATCAGCGCCGACGGCGCAACATACCAGTCGGTCGAATGGCATGGCGTTGATGAACTGACCACTGCCGCGCGTATGACGCTGGCGACATTATCCATCGAGGTTGGCGGTAAGGCGGGCATCGTGCCACCCACCGGCGCAGGGTGGGACGCGCATGCTGAACAGTGCGGTATCACCGCCCCGGCATGGCTGCGGGTGGAAGCGGATGCACACTACAGCCGGACGATCGAGGTTGATCTTGACTCCCTGGAACCTCAGATCAGTGTCCCGCATTATGTTGACAACGTGCAGGACCTGAGTAACCTCGGGCGCATCGCTGTTGATGTGGTCTATATCGGCACGTGTACCAATGGTCACTACAGCGACATGGCGGCGGCGGCGCGCATCCTGAAAGGACGTACAGTCGCGCGCGGGGTGCGCTTGCTGATCGTTCCCGCCTCAAGCGAGGCGCTCCGCCAGGCAACCGCCGACGGGACGCTGGCGACATTGCTCGCCGCCGGTGCGGCGATTGGCACACCTGGTTGTGGTGCCTGTATCGGGCGGCACATGGGTGTGCTGGCGCCTGGCGAGATCTGTCTGTTCACCGGCAACCGCAACTTCCGTGGCCGGATGGGTTCACCTGATGCACAGATCTACCTTGGTTCGCCGGAGGTTGCGGCGGCGACCGCAGTACTGGGCTATATTGCGCATCCAGCGGAAGTGGTGAATGAGGGTTAGCGGCTCGTGATGCTGAGCGTGGTACGCGCGATGCGATGAATCCTTGCGCTCATCCCTCACCCTGATCCCTGGCGGCACAAAGGACCTTGATTATGGAGGTTGACCCGTCGCTTCTCATACGTGGCATCATGATCGGCTTCAGCATTGCCGCGCCCGTCGGGCCGATCGGCGTCCTCTGCATCCGGCGCACACTGGCGCAGGGGCGCGCTGCCGGCCTGGTCTCAGGGTTGGGCGCGGCTACAGCCGATGCCGTCTATGGCACCATCGCCGGTTCTGGCCTGACGTTCATATCGGCGCTGCTCGTCGGCGGGCAGTTCTGGTTGCGCCTGCTCGGCGGATTGTTTCTACTCTATCTTGGCGTGACGACCTTCGTCGCCCGGCCAGCCGAACGGGCCGCGCAGGCCGGCGGTCGCGGGCTACTCGGCGCCTACGCCTCGACCTTTGTGCTTACCCTGACCAACCCGGCGACCATCCTGGCCTTCGTCGCCATCTTTGCCGGGCTTGGCCTTGCGAGCGATGCCCATGGCGACTATGCCGCCGCTACCTGGCTGGTGCTCGGCGTCTTCGCCGGATCGGCGCTCTGGTGGGTGCTGCTGAGCAGCGGCGTGAGCCTGCTGCGCTCGCGAGTTGGAGCGCGTTCGCTCACGTGGGTGAACCGGCTGGCCGGGACCATCATCGCTGCCTTTGGCATGCTGGCCATCGCCAGCCTGTGCATGTGACCATTCGATCATCGCCCATGTATGAAGGAACAGCAGTGCATATCGAGACAACCGCCATCCATGCCGGTCAGGAGATTGACCCGGCGACCGGTGCGGTCATCCCGCCGATCTATCTGACGACGACGTTTGAACGCGCGCCTGATGGAAGCTTCCCGCATGGCTACATTTACACCCGGAACGGTAACCCGAACCGTGCGATGCTCGAAACCTGCCTGGCGGCGCTCGAAGGCGGCGCCGACTGTGCGGCCTTCGGCTCAGGCCTGGCGGCGGCCATGAGCATCTTTCAGGCGCTCCGACCCGGTGATCACGTGATCGCTCCTGATGACGCCTACCACGGCGTCACCCGGCTGCTACGCGAAATTATGGCTCCCTGGGGCCTGGAGTATACGCGGGTTGATATGCGCGATCCACAGCATGTACGCCTGGCAATGCGTCCGAACACACGCCTTGTCTGGATCGAAACACCCTCGAACCCGCTCCTCAAAATTGCCGACATCACGGCGATTGCCACGATTGCCCACGCCGGCGGCGCGCGGTGCGTCGTGGACAACACCTGGGCCACACCGATCCAGCAACGCCCGCTGGAACTCGGCGCCGACCTGGTGTTGCACGCCACCACCAAGTATCTTGGCGGCCATAGCGATGTCCTGGGCGGCGCGGTGGTCTTCCGTGCCAGCGACGAGTTCTCGGAACGGGTGCGTTTCCTGCAGGCAAATGGCGGCGCCGTGCCGTCGCCCTTTGATTGCTGGCTGGTGCTGCGCGGTATTCAGACACTGGCCTACCGTGTGCGCGCTCATGCCGCGCACGCCATGCAGGTTGCGCACTTCCTTGCTATGCATCCACGTATCGAGCGCGTTCACTATCCCGGCCTGACGACTCACCCCGGCCACGCGGTTGCCGCGCGCCAGATGCACGGCTTCGGCGGTATGCTGTCAATCGAGGTCAAAGGTGGCGAACCTGCAGCCATGGCCGTCGCGGCGAACGTGAAGATCATTACCCGCGCGACAAGCCTGGGCGGTATCGAAAGCCTGATCGAGCATCGCGCATCGGTCGAGGGCCCTGAGAGCAGCACGCCGCCGAGCCTGCTGCGCATCTCGGTCGGGCTTGAGCATCCCGACGACTTGATTGCCGACCTGGCGCAGGCGCTGGAATGAGACAGACGCGAGAAGGCAGGCAGTCATGCGGCCTGGAGAGAGCTCTGCCACACTGATGGCGCGTATGCGCATGATAGGCAGAGACTGATCGCACAGGTCATCTACAAGAAAGGGACAACAAGACGATGGCCCGCATCTGGCGCTTCGGCGCAAATGTCAACACCGACCAGATTGTTCCCGGGCGGTATGCGCCGTACATGCTGAAGAGCGAAGACGAATTGCGGAACTATCCGTTTATCGAGGCGCGCCCCGAGTTCGCCACAACCGTTCGACCTGGCGACCTGATTGTTGCCGGGCCGAACTTCGGCTGCGGATCGTCGCGTGAATACGCCCCGCTGGCGCTCAAAATGGTTGGTATCGGTGCAATTATCGCGCCGCTGTTTGCGCGCATCTTCTATCGCAATGCCCTCAACCTCGGCATTCCACTGTTCGAGGCGGATCTGACCGGCGAACTTGCCGATGGTCAGGAGGTTGATTTTGATGTCACCACCGGAACATTGGCGACGCAGAACCGCGCCATCCAGTTGCCGCCGCCGCCCTCCTGGGTGCGCGAGGTGTGGGCTGAGGGCGGTATCGTGCCCTACTATCGCAAGTATCGCCGCTTCCCGGGTGCCGGTGTGGAGACCCATGGATGACGACCCGACCGTACACAATTCTGGTAATCCCCGGCGACGGTATCGGGCGCGAGGTTGTGCCTGCCGCGGTTGCAGTACTGCGCGCGACCGGCCTGCCTTTTGTGTTTGAGGAGGCCGCAGCGGGCTGGGACTGCTTCCAGCACACCGGCACATCCCTACCCGAACCAACGCTGGCAGCCGCCCGCACCGCCGATACCGTTCTGTTCGGCGCAGTCGCCTCGCCCAGCCATCCGGTCGCCGGTTATCGCAGCCCGATTGTCCGGTTGCGCCGTGAACTGGACCTGTACGCCAATATCCGTCCCGTTGTTGAGGAAAGCCCGGGTCACAACATTGACCTGGTGGTGGTTCGTGAAAACACCGAAGGGCTGTATGCCGGGCGCGAACGTGTTGAAGACAATGGCGCGACCGCTATCGCCGAACGGGTTATCACCCGGCATGCCAGTGAACGTATCGCGCGTGTCGCTTTCGACCTGGCGCGCGCCAGACATGCTGCGCGCGCCGGTGCCGCCGGCAACACCCGGGCCGCGCCGCGTGTGACCGTCGTGCACAAAGCCAATGTTCTGCGTGCAACGTGCGGCCTGTTTCGCGCCGTTGCGCTGGATGTTGCGCGGACATACCCGGATGTCACAGTTGAAGAGATGCTGGTTGATACATGCGCGCTACAACTCGCCACCCGCCCCGAACGGTTCGACGTGATCGTCACAACCAACCTGTTCGGCGACATTCTCTCGGATGTGGCATGCGCCCGGGGCGGCGGACTGGGTGTGGCACCCTCGGCGAACATTGGCGAGACGCACGCCCTGTTCGAGCCAGTGCATGGCGCTGCGCCGGATATTGCGGGCAGGGGGATCGCGAATCCACTGGCGGCAATCGGCTGTGCCGCGTTGCTACTGGAGCATCTTGCGCAGCGCACGGTACCGGAGGACGCGGCACCGTTCCGCCGATGCGCGGCGCGCATCCACGACGCGATACGCCGCATCCATGCCAGCGGCCCGCATACGCCCGACCTGGGCGGGAATGCGATGACCGCCGATGTCACCACGGCGATCCTTGGGCTGCTACGCGATCCTGTGATCGTTCCATGGTCCGAAGGGAAGCACTAAATGCGTCTCCAGATAACGGATTGGATGGCATAGCGCACGCAGCGACGCAATCTACCAGCACACGCCGAGAGATTGCTTTGCCGCTCACGCTCTGCGCCATGACAGGAGACATATCGTTTTTCGGATAGGAACTATGAAGGAGGCATCACCATGAACGCCACTTGCCCCGAATGCGACGCGGAAATTACCCTGCCCGCCGGCACCGTCGAAGGAGAGATTGTGACATGCCCCGACTGCGCCGCCGAACTCGAAGTGATCAGCCTCGACCCGCCTGAACTGGCGCTTGCTCCGCAGGTCGGCGAGGACTGGGGGGAATGACATATGCGCATTGGCATTCTCTGCTCACGCATTCGCGTTGAGGAAAAGCTGCTCTTTGCCGAACTGGAACGCCGTGCCATTGCCTATGAGCGGATTGACGACGATGAGGTCATCTTTGATCTCAACCAGGGTCGCTACGCGTATGACGTCGTCCTGGAGCGGAGCATTCACCATTCGCGTGCGCTCTATGCCCTCAAGGTACTGAATGACGCTGGCGTGCCGACCGTCAATACCGCGCAGGTCGCAGACGTGTGCGGCGACAAGTTCAAGACGACCCAGGCATTGATTCGTGCCGGCGTACCGACGCCTCGCACCCGCATGGCGTTCAGCCCGGCTTCGGCGTTACGCGCAATTGAAGAGCTTGGCTATCCGGCCGTGCTCAAACCTGCAATCGGCTCGTGGGGGCGGCTGATCGCCAAGGTCAACGACCGTGAGGCGGCCGAGGCGCTGCTGGAGCACAAAGAGATCCTCGGTTCATACCATCATTCTATTTTCTACATCCAGGAGTATGTGCCCAAACCTCATGGGCGTGACATCCGCGCCTTCGTGGTTGGTGATGAGTGTATCTGCGCCATCTATCGCGCCAGCGCGCACTGGATCACGAATACGGCGCGTGGTGGCCAGGCGAGTGTCTGCCCGGTGACGCCTGCGCTCGCGGATCTGTGCGTCAGCGCCGCCTATGCTGTCGGTGGGGGCGTGGTCGCGATCGACATCCTTGAAGCACCTGATGGCCGCCTGCTGGTCAATGAAGTCAATTACACCATGGAGTTTCGCAACAGCATTCAGCCCACCGGGGTCGATATCCCCGCGAAGATTATTGACTACACGCTGGCGGCAGCAAGGAGATAACCGATGCAACGTGCTGCAATGATGTTGCGCCTGGTCGCCGCCTGATCCGACATGCGAGGATAGTATGCCAATCAATGTCTCGATAGTTGGCGGTAGCGGCTATGTCGGCGGTGAATTGCTGCGCCTGCTGCTGTTTCACCCGCACACGGCGGTCGCGCAGGTCACCTCCGAACGTCTGGCGGGTAAACCGGTCACCGCGGTGCACCCGAACCTGCGCGGCGTGGCAGCAGCGCGCGAACTCCAGTTCACCTCGCTTGATCGACTGGCGCCGTGCGACCTGCTGTTCCTTGCCCTGCCACATGGTGATGCAGCGCGCGCGATCGAGCGATTCGCGCAACTGGCGCCGCGAATCATTGACTGTTCCGCCGATTTCCGCCTGCGCGACCCGGCGACCTACACGCGCTGGTATGGCGAGACGCACCCGGCGCCGGCCTGGCTGGAACGCTTCGTCTATGGCCTGCCCGAACTCATGCGAGATGCACTCCGTTCCGCCAGTTATGTCAGCGGGGTCGGCTGCAATGCTACTGCCGCCAACCTGGCGCTACTGCCGCTGGTGCGCGCCGGGCTGATCGATCCCGGGCGCGACGTGGTGGTCGAGGTCAAGGTTGGATCGTCCGAGGGCGGAGCACAACCGAATGAATCGTCGCATCACCCCGAACGCAGCGGCGCCGTGCGATCATTCGCGCCGACCGGCCACCGCCATGCTGCGGAAATCATCCAGGCGCTGGGGCTGCAGCGGGTGCATCTGTCGATCACCAGCGTGGAACTGGTGCGCGGTGCGCTCGCAACGGCACATTGCTTCCCGCCATCGCCGGTGACCGAAAAGGATCTGTGGCGCGCGTTTCGCTCGACGTACGGCAACGAACCATTCGTGCGCATCGTGCGCGAGAAGCACGGCACGTACCGCCTGCCGGAACCGAAGATTCTTGCCGGCAGCAACTATGCCGATGTGGGCTTTGCCGTTGACGAGGAGCAAGGGCGCATCGTCACGATCTGTGCAATCGATAACCTGATGAAAGGCGCCGCCGGAACCGCCGTGCAATGCATGAACCTGATGTACGGCTTCGATGAACGCGCCGGCCTGGCATTTCCTGGATTACACCCGGTGTAGCAATGCTGAAGGCTGCGTTGTGAATACTGAATTGTGACATGCGCACGCTCAATTCCTGGTGCCCAAAATGAACAAAACCAGCACAAACCATCCAGATACAAACGTCCCACCGTTTCTCCACGGCGAAAACCCGGCCCAGTCACGTTACCGCGAGGCAGTTGAGCTATTTGCGCTCTTCGATTATCTCAAGGCGCGGCGCTTCGGTGTGTTCAGTATTCGTGAGTCGCTGCAGGCGGTTGGTGAGTGTCGCGACGGAACGCTCCAGGGATTTCACCTGACCGTTGATGAAGCATGGGAAGCTGTACGCGGCATGGCATCGCTTGGCGTCGGCGTGGTAGAGTTGCCGGCATTTCCGGCCAATCCGCCCGGCCAGGCGCTGAACCGCCAGTTGCTGGCGCGCGCCGCCGAGCATCACCTCACAACTAGCTTCGCCGCTCACGCGCGCTGCGTCGCCGCTGATGTCCGGGCCGCCGCCGAGACCGGCTTCCGCCGCATTCATCTCTATATTGGCGCCAGCCCGATCAAGCAAGCCACGGCGCGCGCCAGTGCACCAGAACTCGCGGAAAAAGCATTCGACGCCATTCGTCTGGCCCGCCAGCTCGGTTTCGATTGCGTGCGTATCAGCACAGAGGATGCCTTCCGCACCCCCCTCGACGATTACCGGGCGTTCTACGCGCGGCTGCAGGAATTATTGCTGCGCCACGAGCTGTCTGTCGACGGCATTGGCATTCCGGATTCGGTCGGCGTCGGGACGATTGATGAACTCGGCGATCGCATCGCCGTGCTGCGCCATGTTGGCATCCAGTTCTCATTCCTGGAGTGCCACATTCATAACGACATCGGCCATGCCGATCGTCTGTATGTTGATACGCTCCTCCTGTGCATGCGGCTCGGGATCACGATGCTGCCTGATTTCTCGATCCTCGGCATCGGCGAGCGAAATGGAACGATCGGTCTTAGTTCGTTGATCGAGGCCATCTACCGGCGATTGCTGCTCCTGTACCCACGCGCCATGGCGACCATCCGCCAGGCAGTACGCGATAAGCTCGGCGTGTTGCCTGACGGCGAACTCTTCGTCAATCGCTACCGCGATCTCGACGCATTCTTTTATCGCATCCTGGCGCGCGGCGGGTTCGTCTTCGACCGCAGTCCATTCTCATCCAACACCGAATATGATGGCTCCGGCGTCCACGCAGACACAACCCGGCGCGCATTTTATCTCGCCCTTACCGATGGCCACGATGGGCAGCAGGCGATCGATCTCGGCAACAGCGCCTACGCCGGGGCTTTGCCACCATACGACATGCCGCTACGCAGGCCGGTACTGGCCTGTTTCGGCTGCGGCAAGAGTAATGTGCGCTACTGGCGGGAGTGTGAGCACCTGGCACTGCGCCGCCAGGAGGATATCCAGGCACGCCTCGCGCCCTACCTGACGGACCTCGATGGGCACGACCCGGCAGCGCCACTGGATGAAACACTGGCTGACGAACTGGCCGCGCGCCTGATCCGGTGCGCCAGTGTGCGCGCGGGGGGCATCAATCATCACCAGGCGATGGACATGGTGAGGATCTTCTACCAGGCTGCCTGCAGCGGCGAGCAGCAACCATGATTCGATTCGCGGGCGCGCCGCCGTTCCTGCGCGCAGATCACACATGTTTGATTGAAGACTCGGCGCGGTGCATCCGGCGCGAGCGACGTCGCGCTGGTTGCCAGACAGATCGCCTGGAACTGCACGAGAGAGGAGAGGTATCATGATCGTCGTCAAGGTCGGCGGCGGAGCCGGCATCGCGTACGATGCATTGTGTGCCGACGTAGCCACGCTTGTGCACGCTGGCCAGCAGATCATCCTGGTACACGGCGGCTCGCAGGAAACCAATGCGCTCGCCGAGCGCCTGGGCCATCCACCACGATTCGTCACTTCACCGTCGGGCTATACCAGTCGCTACACCGATCGCGCGACGCTGGAGATTTTTCTGATGGCTGTCGCCGGCAAAGTCAACAAGCTGATCGTTGAGCAGTTGCAGCGCCTGAAGGTGAATGCCGCCGGCCTTACCGGCCTTGACGGACGGCTCTTGCAAGCACAGCGCAAAGCCATCATCCGGATCGTCGAGGATGGCAAGCAGAAAGTGTTGCGCGATGACTGGACCGGTGTCATCGAGCACGTGAATACCGGGCTGATCCAGCTCCTGCTGCATGCTGGCGTGCTACCGGTCGTTGCGCCGATTGCTGCCAGCCACGACGGTGAGGCGCTGAATGTTGATGGCGACCGGGCGGCAGCGGCGCTTGCCACGGCGCTTGGCGCAGAAACTCTGCTCCTGCTGACCAATGTTCCCGGGCTCTTGCGCGCGTTTCCCGACGAAAGCACGCTGATTCGCCACATCCCGCGAGCTGATATCGAGTCATTCCTTCCGCTTGCCCAGGGACGGATGAAAAAGAAGCTTCTCGGTGCTTCCGAGGCGCTCAGCCGGGGAGTTGGATGTGTTATCCTGGGAGATGCACGCCGGGCCGAACCGATTTCGCGCGCGCTTGCCGGTGAAGGAACCATGATACGGTGAACGCACAGGATCACATGACGCAAAATCAGCCCCAGGGCTGGCAACGCACACTCTATATTCTGGTGGCAGCCCAGCTGGTCTCGGCAATCGGCTTCGGCATGTTCTTTCCGTTCTTGCCGTTGTACGTCGAACAACTGGGAACTCGCACCGGTCTGAGCCTGGAGTTCTGGGCCGGGATGGTGTATGCCGGTCAGGCGCTCGCAATGGCGATCACATCGCCGATCTGGGGAGCGCTCGCTGATCGCTATGGGCGCAAGGCGATGATCGAACGCGCCATGTATGGCGGCGCGATCATCATCCTGCTCATGGGGTTCGCTCGTTCGGCAGAGGAACTGGCGGCGCTCCGCGCCATCCAGGGCATGATCACCGGTACCATTGCCGCCATCAACGCCCTCGCCGCCTCGTTTGTGCCACGCGAGCGCACAGGATACGCAATGGGTTTGCTGCAGGTCGGGTTGTGGGCCGGCATTGCCGCCGGGCCACTCCTGGGCGGCATTGTGGCGGATGCACTCGGGTTTCGCGCGGCATTCCTCATCACTGCCGTGTTGCTGGTCATCGCCGGCATCGTGGTGACCTTCGCGGTGAACGAACGCTTTACGCCGCCTGAAGGGGTGCGACGTCCGAATATTCTGAGCCACTGGCGGCGTGTCATGGCATTGCCGGGCGTGGCTCCAGCCTATGCGACACGATTCCTTAACTGGCTGGGGCCAAATATGTTGCTGCCGGTGTTGCCGCTCTACATCGCGTCACTCTTGCATGGCAGCGATCGGATCAGCACGTTTACCGGCCTGGTTGTCGGTCTCTCCTCGGCAGCCGGGACTATGAGCGCACTTTATCTCGGCCGGCTGGGCGACCGCGTCGGGCACCGGCGCGTGCTGCTACCAGGCACGCTGATTGCAGCGTTCGCTTTCCTGCCGCAGGCGTTCGTTACCGAGGGATGGCACCTGTTACTCTTGCAAGCGCTGACCGGCGCGGCAACCGGCGGTATGAACCCGGCGCTCAGCGCGTTGCTCACGCGCTACACTCGGGCAGGCGACGAAGGGTCCGTGTTTGGCATTGACAACTCGGTGAACGCAAGCGCCCGCGCCGCCGCGCCGCTCCTGGGCGCCGCGGTGGCTGCATGGTTCGGCCTGCCGTCGATCTTTATCGTTACCGCGCTGGTGCTCCTTGGCGCGGCGGCGCTCGTGTTCCGTCACCTGCCGGAACATACTCCTGTTCCACCATCCGTGGCGCCTGCCCCCCGGCAACGCCGGGTATAGAGCGAACCGCGGTTGTTCGTCATTGACACGCCGTACGCGGTGGCGTACCAGCAGAGTCGATCATCCGGCGGCGGGAAGGCGGTCGCAACGCGGAAGAGAACGCCGTCCCGCCGGCGGACGGGCCCTGGCATGCGCCCGGCTGGCCGATGGCGCGCGTGACCGCGTCACTCCAGTCATTGCCAGGACATCGAGCCTATCCGAGTCGCGAGTTCATCGCCGCTGCCTGGCGCAGGTGCGCAATGGTCAGGGTATACGCTCGCGCAAACCCGCCAACATAGCGCGCGCCGTCAACCGCGAAACGGTAGAGATCGAAATCGACGAAATCGAAGAGCATCGCTGCTGCTGGATGGCGCGCGAGGTATCGCGCCTGGCCGGCCAGGTATGCCGGGCTGTCGCGTGGCGTCAGTTCGACACGACCACTGAGGGTCACACGCGCGAGCGTCTGCACATCGTCAACCTCAGGCCGCTCCGGCTCGGCAATCAGCAATGACGCGCGTGGATCGGCTCGCAGATGCCGGCTATGCGCTGATAGACCGCTCAGGTGCAACAGGAATCCGCAGAGGTCGTCTTCGGCGACATAGGCGACCAGCGAGACAAAAGGTGCACCATCGGCCAGGGTGCCGAGTGCAGCGACACGCTGGTGACGGATGAGTTGCGCCACAAGGGTGAGTTCGTCCTGGAGCATGGCTGGTTCCTTTGATAAGATGTACCGGATGTGTTCGCCCTACGGCATACGTCGCATCGCAGCATGGAGCAGCTGCTAGCTGTCACACGACCTGAGGGCCGCGTGACCCTGAGCCTGGAGAATACTGTATGATGCCGGCTACGACAACAGAGTCTATCATAGCTACCGAGTCAGCGTACACTTCCGGCGCCTACCCCAAGCGTCCGATCGCTCTTGTACGCGGTGTGGACGCCACTGTGTGGGATGCAGATGGCCGCGAATATATTGACTGCGTCGGCGGGCAGGGTGCAGCCAACCTGGGTCATGCCCATCCGGCAGTGGTGGCGGCGATCTGCGAACAGGCCGGGCGCCTGATCAGTTGCCCGGAGATCTTCTATAACGATGTGCGAGCCGCCTACCTGCAGGAACTGGCGGCAGCATTGCCCTACACGGCACGGATCTTCCTGTGCAACTCCGGCGCGGAGGCAATCGAAGGTGCACTGAAAATTGCACGCCTGCATACCGGACGCACCGGCATCGTCGCCGCAGTACGTGCCTTCCACGGCCGTACCATGGGCGCACTCTCCGCCACCTTCGAACCAAGGTACCGCGAGCCGTTTCAGCCGCTTGTTCCGGGCTTTCGCCACGTCCCATACAATAAGATCGAAGCACTCGACGCTGCCGTTGATGAGCAGACGGCGGCCGTTCTGCTCGAGCCGGTTCAGGGCGAGGGCGGCGTGCACCCGGCTGCGCCCGGCTACCTGGCCGCCGCGGAACGCATCTGTTGCGAGCGTGGGGCGCTCCTGATCATTGATGAGGTGCAGACCGGTTTTGGCCGCACCGGCGCACTCTTTGCCATTGAACATCACGGGATCGCGCCCGCACTCCTCTGCCTGGCCAAATCGATTGCTGGCGGGCTGGCAATGGGCGCAATCGCCATGCACGAATCGCTCGGCTCGTTGCCACTCGCCAGCCATGGAACGACCTTTGGCGGATCTCCGATCGCCTGCGCCGCAGCCCGCGCCGCGCTCCATGCGCTGCGCGAACAGGATCTGCCGCGCCAGGCCGCGGAAAAAGGCGCGTATCTTCTTGGCCGGCTGAACGATCTCCCTCTGCCGCGCGTGCGTGCCGTGCGCGGTCAGGGATTGCTCATCGGCCTGGAACTGAAAGAGCGTGTACAGCCGTTCCTTGTGACCCTCATGGAACGTGGCGTGCTGGCATTGCCCGCTGGCCCGAATGTCTTGCGCCTGCTGCCGCCGCTGGTGATCACCTACGCGCAACTCGATGCCGTTGTTGCCGCAATCGCCGAGGTGCTGGCATGATCGATCCAGAGGTGCTGGCATGATCGATCCAGTTGCCCTCCTGACACACATGCTCGACATCCCATCAGTCTCGACACAGGAAGCGCACCTTGCACGGTTCCTGGTCACGCAAATGAGCCGCCTCGGGTTTGAGAGTTTTGTTGACGACGCCGGGAACGCCGTCGGTATCGCCGGTTCAGGTCCCGATATTGTCTTGCTGGGGCATATTGATACGGTGGCCGGCCATGTACCGGTGCGCGTGGAAGGTGGCAGGCTCTACGGGCGTGGTGCCGTTGACGCCAAAGGACCGTTCGCCGCCTTTATTTGCGCTGCGGCGCGCCTGGCCAGCAGCAAGGCTCTTCCCGGCCGGCTGGTGCTCATTGGCGCGGTGGAAGAAGAAGCTGCATCATCAAAAGGCGCGAAGTATGCTGTAACCCGCTACAACCCTGTAGCATGCGTCATTGGCGAGCCCAGCGGCTGGGATCGGCTGACCCTGGGCTACAAAGGCCGATTACTTGTTGACGGCATCTGGAAGCAACCAGCGGCCCACAGCGCCGGGCGCGAGCCCTCCGCTGCCGAACGCGCGGTTGCGTGCTGGAATGCGATCGTGGATCATTGCACCGCCTACAATGACAGTCGCGCACGCCTGTTCGACCAGTTACTCCCTTCGCTTCGCGCCATCCGAAGCTGGAGCGACGGCCTGACCGAGCAGGCTGAATGGACGGTCGGCGTTCGCTTGCCACCGGCAATATCGCCCGATACACTGGCAACCACGATCACCGGGCTGGCACACGGCGGCATGCTGCAGTTTCATGACCTGTGTCCGGCATACCAGGCGGAGAAGAACACACCCCTCGTGCGCGCCTTTCTCAAGGGCATTCGCGTTGCCGGCGGCCACCCTGGATTCGTCCTCAAAACCGGCACGTCAGACATGAATGTGGTCGGCCCGGTGTGGCAATGTCCTATCCTTGCCTATGGCCCCGGCGACTCCAACCTGGATCACACACCCGATGAGCACGTCGTGATTGAAGAGTTCTTGCGGGCGATCGATGTGCTGGCGATCGCATTGCGGAGCCTTGAAGAACAGGACGCAGGCGGTGGCGGAGCACGCGCGTGACCATGCGCGTGCACACCCGCCGTGGGGTGGTATAATGCACCCGGAGGACCGCAATATCGCCGGAGGACCGCAATGCCCGAACCGTTTGCAGCGCGCAATGGCGCGGTGCACGGCCTCATCGAGCCGCCTGCGCCTGAAGAAAGTCTGGCTGACGCCCGGCGCCGCATGGCGCGCACGTTTCGGCGCGATGAACTGGTATGGATCATCACCGAGCGCTACGACACGCATGCCGCCGCATGGTTGATAGATGTGCTGCGCCAGGGCGCCGAGGGGCGCTGGATGCGCCAGCGCTACCGCTACGACTCGCAGGCCGGTGTGCTCTATTTCCTCGGCGAAAGCGCGATCGATCCTGGCTCGTTCCGCGCCTTGCGCCGTGAGAGTGCACCATTTGATGTGGCTGCGTGGCAGGATCGCTAGTACGCTCAAGCGTCGAGGACATCTGCTGTGCCCGACTCTCCCGCATGCTTCGAGATTGATGACCTCTATCGCCTCGGCTGGCTGGAAGATCCACGCATCCGCCCCGATGGCAGCGAGATTGCATTCGTGCGTGTGACGCTCGACCGCATTGGTGATACGTATCAGCGTGCGATCTGGCTTGCGCCGGCAGAGGGCGCCCCGCCACGCCGCTTTACGTCTGGCACGAAGGATACATCACCCCGCTGGAGCCCCGATGGCACCCGCCTGGCCTTTGTGGCGGCGCGCGACGGTGCGAAGCCGCAGTTGTATGTCATCCGGCGCGATGGCGGCGAAGCACGTTGCCTGACATCGTTGCCGCATGGCGTCAGTGACCCGGCCTGGAGCCCGGACGGTCGCAGTATTGCGTTTCTGGCGCGCATGAATGCCGCAGAGCGCGCTCGCGAGGACTCTGGCGAACCTGCGCCTGCGCCCGCCGATGAGTTTGACCGCCAGCAGGCCATGGCGCGCCGTGAGCATGAAGAACAACGCCGCTTCGATCCGCGCGTCGTTGCGCGCCTGCCCTACCGCGCCGAAACCAGTTTCTTCGATGACCGCTACGCTCAGATCTATGTGGTGGCGCTGAACGACGACGACGATGCACCGCCCCCGACGCCACGCCGCCTTACCGATGCCGACCTGCACTTCGGTGCGCCGGTCTGGGAATCCGATGGCGCCGCGCTTCTGACAACTGCCTCGCGCGACCCCGAGGGGGACTCGCAGTTCTTCTTCTTCGATGTGCTACGCGTACACGTGCCGCCGGAGGGTCGTGCCGAACCACAGCGCCTCACAACACCCGGCTTCACCCACGGAAGCCCGCGTATCTCACCGGATGGGCGCTGGATCGCCTGTGTGCGCACACCGGAAGATCGCCCGTTTGCGGCAGCCACGTCGCTCGTGGTGCTGGATCGCGATGGCGGCGAGCCGCGCGATCTGACATCCGCTGCCGACCTGAATGTCGTGGCGTATGACTGGTTGCCGGGGAGCGATGGCCTGGTGTGTCTTTCCGGCGTGCGTGGGGCACAACCACTCTGGCACGTGACCCTGGATGACAACACATGCCGGCGCACCGGCGATGCAACCGCTGCGCGCATCATCACCGAGTTCGATGTGGCCGCCGATGGCAGCATCGCCTTCGTGGCCGGCGACGCCACCAACCCGTGTGAGCTCTATCTCCGCCGGCCCGATGGCAGCGAGCAGCGGCTGACGGCCTTTAACGCGCCCCTGCTTGCGGAGCGCCTGGTCGCGCCGTTCGAGGAAGTCGTCTACCACGCTCCCGATGGGCGCGAGGTCCAGGGGTGGATCCTCCATCCGCCCGGCTTCGACCCGCACCGCCCCGGCGGCTACCCGCTGGCGGTCTACATCCACGGCGGGCCATACCTGATGTGGGGGCCCGGCGTGCGGAGCATGTGGCATGAATGGCAGGTGGCCGCGGCGCGCGGCTATGTGGTGTTCTTCTGCAACCCGCGCGGGTCCGATGGCTACGGCGAGGCATGGCGCTTTGCCAGCCAGGCGCAGTGGGGGGTCGCCGATGCGCCCGACATTCTTGCCGGCATTGATGAGATCATTAAGCGCGGAGGTATTGATCCGCACCGTGTGGCGGTCACCGGCGGCTCCTATGGCGGTTATATGACCGCCTGGCTCATCGCGCACAGCGATCGCTTCGCCTGCGCGGCAGCGGCGCGCGGGGTGTACAATCTGCTGACACAGCATAGCACCAGTGATGCCCACGAACTGGTTGAGCTGGCATTTGAAGGGTTCCCCTGGGAGAACCACGAACTCCTCTGGCGCCACTCGCCGCTGGCTCACGCGCACCGTATCACGACGCCGCTGCTCATTTTGCATAGCGAGCATGATTACCGCGTGCCGATCAGCGAAGCGGAACAGTTGTTTGCTTTCCTGCGCCGACGTAAACAGACGGTTGAATTCGTGCGCTATCCGCGTGAAGGGCACGAGTTGACACGTACTGGCGAACCACGGCATCGGGCCGATCATATGCGGCGAATCCTTGACTGGTTCGATCGTTTCTGCCAGGCGCACGCAACCGGCTGACAGACGCCGCACGGAAGGAGACCGATGACCGACCATCACAACGCTGGCGCACCGCATCCATGGGCCGACCTGACGGCGTCACAGGCGCTGGGGCTGTTGCTGCACGAATTATATGGCCCGGTGAGCGCCCTTGGCGACCAGGTAAGCCGGCTGACGAACGATACGCTCGATGCACAGGAGCGCACCGAATTGATCAGGCACATGCGCGCGCGGGTGGACGACCTGGGCCGGCTGATCGTGCTGCTGAAACGGTATCTTGACGAACGGCACGACACCACTTCGTAGCCGCTCGATGACATGCTATGCAGGGTATCTTCATTCGTCGCAAGCTGCTGACCGAGCGCCAGGAAGCGCTGCTTGAACGGATCCGCGCCGTCCTCGAGGCGCTGCGCGCTGCGTTGCACCGCTTCGGCACGGATGTTGCGCCTGCCGATGCGCGAACCCTCGATGAGACCCTTGCGCATCTCGATGAGCTGTTCTTGCTGGTCGTCGCCGGCGAGTATAACTCCGGCAAGTCGAGCTTCATCAATGCCCTGCTGGGCGAGACGATCGTGGCCGAGGGAGTGACGCCGACGACCGACCGCATCACCATCCTGCGTCACGGCGACGAACCGGGCGAGTCGGTTGCTGATGCCTTTCTGGTCGAACAGCGCTTCCCCGCCGAGGTGTTGCGTCGCATAGCCATCGTGGACACACCTGGCACCAACGCCATCATCCGGCGTCACGAGGAATTGACGCGCGAGTTCATCCCGCGCGCCGACCTGGTGCTGTTTGTCACCTCCGCTGATCGCCCGTTCTCCGAAAGCGAACGCGCGTTCCTTGAAGTCATTCGCGCCTGGGGCAAGAAGGTCGTGATTGTGCTCAACAAGGTCGACCTGCTTGATGAGGCTGGCCTGGCCGAGGTGGTTGAGTTTGTAGGCCGGCACGCTGAAGACCTGTTCGGCACGCGGCCCGAGATCTTCGCCGTGTCGTCGCGCATGGCACGGCTTGCGCGCGAGACGGGCGACCAGTCGCAATGGCAGGCAAGCCGCTTTGCCGCAGTTGAACGCTATATTGGCGAAACGCTCGACGAGGAACAGCGTGTGCGCCTCAAACTGCTCTCGCCGCTCGGCGTGGCCCGCCGTTTCGCCGAAGCGTATCTTGGCGTCGCCGAAGAGCGCCTGGAGACGCTGCGTACCGATATCGCGACGATCGAGAATATTGAACGCCAGCTCGATGCGTTCCGTGACGACCTCCGCACCGATTTTCGGTACCACCAGACGGAGGTTGAAAACATCCTCAATGAGTTCGAATTGCGCGGTATGCAGTTCTTCGACGACACGATCCGCCTGGGTAACCTGCCGAACATGGTGCGCCGCCAGCACGAGATCGCCGAGACCTTCGAACGCGAGATCGTCGCCGATGTACCGCAGCAGATCGAGGCGCGCCTGCAGACGCTGATTGACTGGATGGTAGAGAAGAATCTGCGGATGTGGCAGGCGATTATGGATTACCTGCGCCGCGAACGCGCCATCGAACAACGTACCGGCTTGATCGGCGAAGTTGGCGGCAGCTTTGCGTATAATCGTAGCGCGTTGATTGAGAGTGTGGCGCGTGAAGCGCAGAAAGTAATAGCGACCTACGATCGCGAGGCCGAAGCGCAGGTGCTGGCCGAGGAAGTGCGCGCCGCGATCGCCGGGTCGGCGCTGGCAGGCGCAGGCGCGGTCGGCATCGGCGCGTTGCTGGTGCTGCTCCTGAAAGGCGCCCTGCTCGATGTTAGCGGCGTGCTGGCGGCGGGCGTCCTTGCAATTGGCGGCCTGTACCTGATCCCCAACAAACGACGTCAGGTAAAGCGCCAGTTCCACCAGCGCCTCGTCGAGTTGCGCGATAACCTGGCGCAAACGATGGAACGCCAGTTTGGTAGTGAACTCGAGCGCATGATCGCGCGTATCTACGAAGCGATCACACCCTACACCCGTTTCGTCCGCGTCCAGCACGATCTGCTGCTGGCCGTGCAACGTGACCTGTCGGATACCGAGGTGGAGATTGGTAAACTGATTGCAGATATTGAACGTTAAACGTTTCACGTTCCACGGTGATCTATGCAAACATCAGGTATTGTCACGCTGACGACTGATTTTGGCCTGGCGGATAGCTATGTGGGGATCATGAAAGGCGTCATTCTGGGGATCGCGCGCCAGGCAACGATGATTGACATCACGCACCAGATTTCGCCGCAAAACATCCATCAGGCCGCCTATATCGTTCAGACATTTGAGGACTATTTTCCTCAAGGTACCGTTCACGTCGTGGTGGTGGATCCGGGTGTGGGCGGCAATCGGCGACGAATCGTGCTTGCCACGCCAGTGGCGCTGTATGTTGCGCCCGACAATGGTGTGCTGACCTACGTCTGGCGCGATGCAACGGCGCGCTGGGGCATGGAACGCTGCGCCGTCTATGAACTGACCGAGCCACGCTACTGGTTGCCGCATGTCAGCAGCACCTTTCACGGGCGCGACGTCTTCGCGCCCGTCGCGGCGCACCTGGCGCTGGGCGTGCCACCGGCCCGCATGGGCGAGCGGCGCGAACAGATTGTCGAAGCGCCGCTGGAGCAACCGTCGCGTGGCCGCAACGGCGAACTCGTCGGGCGGATCATTCACCTGGATAACTTCGGCAATTGCATTACCAACATTACACCGGAGCACCTGCACGCGGCAGGCTTCGGCGACCGCGTCGTGGTCCAGCTCATCGGGCAACGCATTGACGGATTGTGCCGCATATACGCTGATGTTGCCCTGGGGGCGCTGGTTGCCCTGATTGGCAGCAGCGACCGGCTGGAGATCGCGGTGCGCAACGGCAGCGCAGCGCAAACCCTGGGCGCCGGCATCGGCGACACGGTGCGCGTGTTTCCTGCGCCGCACGATGGATCGTGACCGTTCACCCTTCCCGGCAGGGCGCCGGTGACAATGAGCCCCCGCGCGCAGAGCGAATATTTGTTCAGGTTCGACGGCAATTCTGTCACCCAACACTCTTGACGCTCGCCATCCAGGTTGCTATAATACCCGCACCTGGAATCCCAGGCCTCCTACCCGCCTCCCTGAGATGTCAAGCTGTATAGGCGCAGCGGCCAGCGGGCAGATCACCCGTAATTCGTTGCAGCAGCCGCAGTCATACATCCGTTGGAGCGTTGCGGCGCGCACAAACGTAACGTCAGTGCACATTAGCAGGCCACAGGTACTCGACTGGCAGCGGTGGCGCGTGCCATCGCCGGGCCGGTCCATTCTGCCGCATGATGTCGCTGGAAGAGCGATTGGCGGCGATTAACCAGGAGGATGATTCATGGCAATCCAGACGGGCGTTTCACTGCTGCAGCTGGTCAATGAGCTTCAGGACCGCAGGAAGTTCCAGGAGCTCAACTGGACCGGCACGTTCGGCGACTACCTCGATATTGTGGCGCGCAACCCGAAGGTGACGCGGAACGCGTTCCAGCGCATCTACGACATGATCATGTCGTATGGCGCCGAGGAGTTTATTGATGCCAAGAAGCGCCTGGTGCGCTACAACTTCTTCAGCGATACGTCGTTCGATGCCAACGACGCCATCTTCGGCCTTGAGATCCCGCTGATGCGCCTGGTGAACTTCTTCAAGGCCGCTGCGCAGGGATATGGCACCGAAAAGCGCGTGCTGCTGCTGCACGGCCCGGTCGGGTCGTCGAAGTCGACGATTGTGCGGCGCCTGAAGCGTGGCCTGGAACACTACTCGAAGACCGATGATGGCGCGCTGTTTACCTTCGACTGGTACCTCGGCACGATTGACTCTGATACCTGGGACTGGCGCCAGGTGCCGGAGGCGGAGTGGGATCAGTGCCCGATGCACGAAGAGCCGCTGCGCCTCATTCCTGCCGAAACGCGCGAGCGTTTCCTGGAGGAATTCGCCAGTGTGCAGAACAATGGCGAGTATCCGATCCGGATCGTCGGCGATCTGTGCCCGTCGTGTCGCTTCAATTTCCGCGACATGATGTTGCGCTACCATGGCGACTGGAGCAAGGTCATTCGCCATATTCGCGTGCGCCGCCTGGTCTTCAGCGAGCAGGATCGTATCGGGATCGGCACATTCCAGCCGAAGGACGAGAAGAACCAGGACTCGACCGAGCTTACCGGCGATATCAACTATCGCAAAATCGCGATCTATGGCTCAGATTCCGACCCGCGCGCCTTCAATTTCGATGGCGAGTTCAATATCGCCAACCGCGGCATTATCGAGTTTATCGAGATGCTGAAGCTGGACGTGGCGTTCCTCTATGATCTGCTGGGTGCATCGCAGGAGCATAAGATCAAGTCGAAGAAGTTCGCCCAGACCGATATTGACGAGGTGATCATTGGCCATACGAACTCGCCGGAGTATCGTCGCCTCGAGAATAATGAGTTCATGGAGGCGCTCAAGGATCGCACGGTGCGCATTGATATTCCGTATATCACGCGCCTGCGCGATGAGATCAAGATCTATGAGCGTGACTTCAACCGTCGTCGCGTGAATGTGCATATCGCACCGCATACGCTGGAGGTCGCCGCGATGTGGGCGGTGCTGACACGCCTCGAAGAACCGAAGAAGCCGAACCTGACCCTGTTGCAGAAGCTCAAGCTGTACAATGGTCGCACCCTGCCCGGCTTCACCGAAGACAATATCAAAGAACTGCGTAAGGAATCGACCGGCGAGGGGATGGAAGGAATCAGCCCGCGCTATATCCAGGACAAGATCTCGAATGCGCTGGTCAACTTCCAGGCGGATGGGTATATCAACCCGTTTATGGTGCTGAATGAACTGGAGAATGGCCTGAAGAACCACGCCCTGATCACGTCGGAGGAGGATCGCAAGCGCTTCCGCGACCTGCTCTCGGTGGTCAAGGAGGAGTATACCGAGATCGTGAAGAATGAAGTGCAGCGGGCGATCAGCGCCGATGAGGAGGCAATCAAGCGCCTCTGCGGCAACTATATCGATAATATCAAGGCGTATACCCAGCGGGAACGCGTGCGCAACAAGTTTACCGGCCAGTTCGAAGAACCCGATGAGCGCCTTATGCGCTCGATCGAGGAGAAGATCGATATTCCTGAAAGCCGGAAGGACGACTTCCGCCGCGAGATTATGAACTATATCGGCGCCCTGGCGATCGAAGGCAAAACCTTCGATTACAAGACGAATGAACGCCTGCATAAGGCGCTTGAGCTCAAATTGTTCGAGGACCAGAAGGACTCGATCAAGTTGACCTCGCTGGTCTCGCGGGTGATCGATAAGGATACCCAGGAGAAGATTGACGTGGTCAAGGCACGTCTGGTGCGCGACTTCGGCTATAACGAGCAGAGCGCCACCGATGTGCTGAATTATGTCGCCAGTATCTTTGCCCGCGGCGATCTGAAGAATTGAAGGTTCCAGGTTGAGGGTTGACAGGTGCAGCTTCCAGGTTGAAGGCATCCACATTCGCCAGCCGCGATCTGGAACCCCCACCCCCAAAGGCATAACCATGTCGATACAACGTGTCGAGCGCGACCTGAATCGGTTCCGCCAGATTGTGCGCGGCAAGATCAAGAAGGACCTGCGCAAGTATATGTCGCAGGGGGAGATGATCGGCCGCCAGGGGCGGCGCTTCGTCTCGATTCCGATGCCGCAGATCGATCTGCCACAGTTTCGCTATGGCGCGCGCCAGGGCGGTGGCGTGGGCCAGGGCGATGGCGATGTCGGCGACCCGATCGGCCAGGGCGACGGCCAGTCCGGCCAGGGGGAAGCCGGCGCCGAACCGGGACAACATATCGTCGAGGTGGATGTCACGATCGAGGAACTGGCACAGATCCTCGGCGAGGAACTACAACTGCCCAATATTCAGCCAAAGGGCAAAAAGAATATCATTTCGCAGAAGGATCGCTACTCCGGCATCCGCCGCGTCGGCCCCGACTCGCTGCGGCACTTCAAGCGCACGTACCGTGAGGCGCTCAAACGCCAGATCTCATCCGGAGAGTATAACGCGGGTGATCCGATCGTGGTGCCGATCCGCCAGGATATGCGCTTTCGTTCCTGGAAGGAGACGCTGCAACCCGAATCGAACGCGGTGATCATCTATATGATGGATGTCAGCGGCTCGATGGGCGCTGAGCAGAAGGAACTGGTGCGTATAACGGCCTTCTGGATCGAAACCTGGCTGCGCTCGCAGTATACGGCGATCGATATTCGCTATATCGTTCACGATGCTGCGGCCAAGGAAGTTGACCAGGAGACGTTTTACCATATTCGCGAAGGCGGTGGGACGAAGATCAGTTCGGCGTATAAGCTGTGTAACCGGCTGATTGATGAACGCTATCCGGCGGATGAGTGGAACATCTATCCGTTTCACTTCTCCGACGGCGATAACTGGGGCGGCGGCGATACGCGCGAGTGCGTCGAGTTGCTGCGTACTCAGTTGCTGCCGAAAACGAACCAGTTCTGCTATGGCCAGGTGCGCTCGCTGTATGGCTCGGGGCGCTTCGCCCACGATCTCGAAGAACACCTCGGCAGCCAGGAGTCGCTGGTCATCTCGGAAATCGCCGATCGCGACGATATTTATGACGCGATCAAGGATTTTCTCGGCAAGGGTAAATAGTGGCTGACCAGAGGGATGGTGCGGGTGGATGGTCCCCACGATCCGGCATCATCGCTCTGGCGGGCCGGTAGTGCGCCTCTGCCTGTTCCATACTGAGCATTATGAAGAATACTCGCCTTCCCCCCGACCTCCAGGCTGCCTGGGAGGAGATCGAAGCCTACGCCAGAGGGTATGGCCTCGATTTCTTCCCGATCATCTATGAGGTGCTCGATTACCGTACCCTCTATGAGACTGCGGCGCTCGGCGGCTTCCCCACGCGCTACCCGCACTGGCGCTTCGGGATGGAGTATGACCAGCTCATGAAGGGTCATGTCTGGCTTGGCTCCACGATCTATGAAATGGTCATCAATACCAACCCGTCGTATGCGTACCTTCTCGAAGGGAATGAGATGGTGACGCAAAAGATGGTGATGGCGCACGTTGCGGCGCACGTGGATTTCTTCAAGAACAATATGTGGTTCGCGCATACGAACCGCAAGATGCTTGACGAAATGGCGAACCACGCGGCGCGCGTGCAACGTATGATTGATCGCTATGGGTATGAGCCGGTCGAGGAGTTCATTGACATCTGCCTCTCGCTCGAAAACCTGATCGATTATCATGCGCCGTATATCAAACGCCCCGAAGCGCAGACGCACCAGTCGGTGATGGTGGAGGACGAACCTGATGTCGTCGAAGGGCTGCGCGTCGAACGTGGCTATATGCGCGACTATATCAATCCGCCTGAGTTTCTTGAACAGCAGCGCCGGCGCCTCGATGCGGAACGCGCTCGCTTGAAGAAGTTCCCCGAGCACCCGCAAAAAGATGTGTTGCTGTTCTTGATGAACTATGCGCCGCTTGAGCGCTGGCAGCACTCGATCCTCGAAATTATTCGCGATGAGGCGTATTATTTCGCGCCGCAGGGGATGACCAAGGTGCTGAACGAGGGATGGGCCTGCACCGTGGCAGGGACGCTTATCTTCACGAATGAAGGCATCAGGACGGCCAGAGACATCGTTGAGCATAGGCGCGCGGTCCAGGTCAGCGATGGCGAAACGCCGCAATGGATCTATGACTGGGCGAAGTTTGACAACTACGCCACGATCAAGATTCGCACCCGGCGTGGTCTGGAACTGGAAGGTTCGTGTAATCACCGGGTCATGCTGCCCGATGGAAACTGGCGACGGCTTGATGCATTGCGCGCCGGTGAGAAGGTCAGGATCAGCGGTGGTCAGAATCTCTGGGCACAACATTATGTCACGCTGGGCCGATCGCCGGCACGCCGCGTGGCACTCGAGGCGATCGCGCCACGGACCGGTGCGGCGGTTGACGTCGCCGGCGGGTGCCGGCACATTCATGGCGATCAGATTGCAATGGGTGCATCAGGCGCGCCGGCCCATGCGACGGTAGTGGTCACGCGTGGCCACACCCGGCCATCGCGCATGCCCGCGCAACTACCGGGGATTGTGGATGAACGACTCGCCGCCTTCCTTGGCTACCTGTGTGGAGGCGGTCGCGTCAGTGAGGTCAAGCATACCATTGGCCTGACCACCGGCGACGAAGAACTGGCGCATACGTTTGCCGACCTGGCCAGGTCGCTGTTTGGTATCGAACCGCACCGGCGCCGGCATCGCGATGGCTGGCGGATCAGCTTCGCATCACCGGATGTGTACGATTTCCTTACGCATCTCGGCATGCAGACCGGCGTCGCGGTGCGCCAGCAGAGCGTGCCCGCTGTTATTCTGCGCTCGCCGCAGCCAGTTGTGGCATCCTTCCTGCGCGCACTGTACGATTGTAACGGCTCGTCGGGCGCGTTCGGCGTCGTTCTCGCCACCTCCAGCGCGGAACTGGGCAGAATCGTTCAGTTGCTCCTGCTGAACACTGGTATTCTTTCCAGCCGCTGCGCCGACAACAACGGTACATGGCACGTTCATATCACCGGCCGTTCGGCTGCCGCCTTTTACCGGCAGATCGGTTCTGGCCTGGCGCGGAAGCAGGAAGCCCTGGCACGCATCATTACGGACCACCGCCGGTTCGACCATGAAGACTGGTCGGACGAGATTGTTTCCATCGACCATGGGCGCGCCGATGTCTATGATTTCTCAGTTGCGGGAACCCATCGCTATGCTGCACAGGGCTTTATCAACCACAACAGCTACTGGCATTCCGAAATCATGACGCGCAAGGCCCTGCGTGACGATGAACTGGTTGACTTTGCCGACCACCACTCCGGCGTCGTCGCCGTGCATCCCGGGCGACTCAACCCCTACAAACTGGGGCTCGAATTGCTGCGCGACGTTGAGCGCCGCTGGGATACGGGGCGCTTCGGCAAGGAGTATGAGGAATGCGATGATCTGGCCGCCAAGCAGAACTGGGATCGCCAGCTCGGCCTCGGCCGGCGTAAGATTTTCGAGATTCGCCGCCTGTACAACGATGTTACCTTTATTGATGAGTTCCTTACGCCCGAGTTCGTCATGGAGCAGAAGCTCTTTTCGTTCCGCTATAACCGCGATACCGATCTGTATGAGATTGCATCGCGTGAGTTCAAGGAGATCAAGGAGAAGCTGCTCTTCCGCCTGACGAACTTCGGCCAGCCGTTCATCTATGTCGAGGATGGCAACTATAATAACCGTGGCGAGCTCTACCTGCGCCACCGCTATGAGGGCGTTGACCTGAAAATGGATTATGCTCGCGATACGCTGCGTAACATTCAGCGGATCTGGACCCGCCCCGTGCATCTGGAAACGGTGTTTGACGAAAAGCGCCGGCTGATCAGTTTTGATGGTCGCGATTTCACCGAACGGAAGATTGACTGAGCCGACCACTTCATGAGACGGAGGAGCTGCACGACAATGTCGCTTGGAAAACAGACCATTGACACGCTGAAGCGCCTGGCGAGCGACGGGCCGGCAGCCGTTGCCGCGCTCGCCGGGTCCAGCGATCCATCCGGGTCGATCACGGTTGCCGCCGAGACCGCTGAGGCGCGCATTGGCATCGCCGACCTGGATCGTTTCAGCATTGCATTCCGCACACTTGATGTACGCCGCGCCGCAGCGTCGCCGGGTGATCCGCGTAACTGGTTGAGCGCCCACGCGGCGACACTCATTCGCTCGCTTGCCTTCCTTGAAGAGCCGCTGGCAGTCTGGGAGCTCGATGGTAGCGAGCGGCTGGCACAACTCCGTTCGTCACCGCCGCAGCGCGATGGGGATGAGGTGATCTACTGGGAGGTCGCGCTGCGCCTCGCCGATCAGCCAGTGGCAACGCTGGCGCGCTATCGCTGGGCGCCTGGCATGCCTGAGCGTGAGCGTGTGGACTATCCCGCAACCTTTGCGCTCACCGGCCGCATGGTCGCTGCGCTCGAGGATGGCCTCGCCGACGAGCCGTAGCGGCGCCATGGCAACCCTGCCCGCGAACCCAACCATTGCCGCCGCGCTGGCCTGGGCAACGGCGCAGTTGCAGGGTGCAAGCGAGACGCCACGCCTGGACGCAGAGCTTTTGCTTGGCCATGCGCTCGGCTGGGGGCGCGCCCGGGTCGTGGCCGAATTGCCGTCGGTCGTCCCTGCTGCGGTGCTGCATACGTTTCGTGAGCTGGTCGCGCGCCGCATGGATCACGAGCCGGTGGCCTATCTCACCGGTCGTAAAGAGTTCTTCGGATTGGAGTTTTTCGTTGACCGGCGTGTGCTTGTCCCGCGCCCCGAGACCGAGATGCTGGTTGAACTGGCGCTCGAATGGGCGTCCGGGTGGCGCCGGTCTCACCCCACGGCCGGGCCGCTGATCATCGCCGATGTCGGCACAGGCAGTGGATGTATCGCGGTCGCGCTGGCCGTCCACCTGCCAGATGCCCGGGTGTACGCCATTGACCTCTCGCCCGGCGCGCTCGACGTAGCGCAGCAGAATATCGCGCGGCATGCCGTCGCCGGCCGGGTGACGCTGCTGCAGGGCGATCTGCTCGCCCCCCTGCCGCACCCGGTGGATCTGCTGGTCAGCAATCCACCCTACACCATCCTGGCCGAGATTGACGAGGGCGTGCGCCGCCACGAACCACGGCTGGCACTCGATGGGGGTATGGCCGGCCTCGATGTGTACCGCCACCTCCTGGCAGCGGCTCCTGCCGCGCTCCACCCCGGCGCCGCCATGTTGCTCGAGATCGGTGCGGCACAGACGGCTGCCGTGACGGCCATGGCGCGCACAGCTTTTCCCACGGCTCAGGTCATTGTGCGGCAGGACCTGGCCGGGCGCGACCGGGTCGTCATGATACAGACGCGGGTATCCGCTGCGGCTGCCGCATCGCTCTGAGGAGAGTACGAGCCTGTCCGAACATTGCTACGCCTCGTATCATTGCGCGGAGCACGAGCGACAGCCGGCAGCGAGCGACGCGTGGCTGAAGAATCTCCTACCACACCAGTAGATTGCTTTGCTTCGCGCGCACTGCCATCCAACGTTCTTCGAATAGACACGAAGGGGAACCATTGCGTGACCTACCAGCTTGTCGCCCTCGATCTCGATGGCACCGTTGTTGATCATGACCTTGTCATCCACCCGGATGTGCGTGAGACGATTGCCGCGGCGCAGGCGCGTGGCGTGCACGTAACGCTGGCAACCGGGCGCATGTATGGCGCCGCCGTGCCATTCGCCCACGCGCTCGACATTCAGACACCGATCATTTGCTACCAGGGGGCGCTCATCCGCCACCCGAAGAGTGGTGAGGTGCTGTACCACGTCACCATGCCGCCCGACCTGGCTGCTGCAGCGGTACGCGTGTTACTCGCCGCCGATGTCTTTGTCATCGCCTACATTGACGAACGCCACTGTATCGCCGCCCGACGCCCGGAACTCGATCGCTACGAAGCATTTCACCCGGAAGGGGTAGAGATCGTGGTCGAGCCGGACCTGGCCGGCCTGGTTGCGACCACGCCGCCGACCAAACTGCTGTTCGTCGCCGAGCCGCCTGTGGTCGAAAGCGAACTGGCGCGCCTGGTTGCACGGTTCGGCGAGTCGCTCGCTATCGTCCGTTCGCACGCCATCTTTGGCGAACTGACGGCACCGCGTGTCAGCAAAGGGGATGCCCTGGCCGCACTGGCGGCGCGGCTGGGAGTGGTGCGCGACGCCGTCCTGGCGATTGGCGACCAGGAAAATGATCTCTCGATGATTGCCTGGGCCGGGCTTGGCCTGGCCATGGGGAATGCCGTGCCGGCGGTGCGTGCCCTGGCGCGCGAGGTGCTGCCGCCGGTGAGCGAAGCCGGCGTGGCCTACGCCCTGCGACGCTACGTTCTCGACGGTGCCTGCCAGGAGCCTATCCGAGTAACGCATTAGTGTCATTGCGCGCGACGCGACGCCATCGAGCGGCGCGCCAGGCAGGACGCTCTATAAGCGCCCCGCCGACGCACAACACCATGCGTTCGAGACGTGTGCACCCTCGCCAGAAAAACTGGGTATTGCGCACGGTAGTCCTATCGCCTATAATGTCGGGCGTTTTCCTTCCGGCGCTGAAACGACAAAGGGCCGGCGTCGCGTGGCGACACCGGCCCCGAGCATGAGGCTCGATCAGCGCGTTCGGTACATTGTTCGCAGGCAGCTTGTGCATACCTTGATCTGTACCTTCTGGCCGTCAACAACGATCGTGGTCTTCTGCACATTCGCCTTGAAGGTGCGATTGGTGCGTGGCGCGCGGCGCGCCCACCCACCCGATGCCTGGTGGCGGATGTTGCGCCCGAAGCTGACGCCTTTGTTACATACCATGCACTTGGCCATATCACCGTCACTCCCCCGGCTTCGCCGGGAACATGCTGCATATCGTAAACACACTGGTCGGAAACTATACCATATCCCGGCACAGGGCGCAACCGCGAGCGCTGGCCGGTCACAGGCATGCGCATGATGAATGAACACCCCGCAGGAAGCTGGTCTGGCGAATTTCCCGCCGGGCGGGTCACGGTGACGCCACGCGCGATCGCGTCCATCGTCGCCGGCGCCGCATTACAGTGCGAGGGCGTCGCCAGCCTGGCGAATCCGCCCGAGGGCCGGGCACCGTTGCTGGCCAGCGAGGCCCGGCGTGGCGTGGAGGTACACCTGCACCAGAACCAGGTGATCGTTGATGTGTATCTTCTGGTGCGCGCGGGCGTACCGATCGCTGATGTCGCGCACACGGTTCAGGAACAGGTGCGTGCCGCGCTGGAACTGGCACTCGACGCGCGTGATCCTCAGGTCAATGTGCGTGTGCAGGGGATACGAGGCAGATACTGATGAATAGTGCGTGGAACGGTGAGCATCTGCTGGAAGCGCTGCGCGCGGCCTCACGCGCGCTCGATCGCCATGCTGCGACACTGAATGCCCTGAATGTCTTCCCCGTCCCTGATGGTGACACGGGGACAAACATGGCGTTCACGTTGAGCGGCGCGCTGCGCGATGTCGCTCCCGATCCTTCCTGCGCGGTCGTTGCGGAGCGTGTCGGCTACTGGGCGACGATGCGCGGGCGCGGCAACTCCGGGATCATCCTGTCGCAGATTCTGCGCGGCGTTGCCACAGCGCTCAGCGGCCACCGCCTGATGGGTGGCCGCGAACTGGCGGCAGCCCTGGCACAGGGGAGTGTGCGCGCCTATGAGGCGGTCCTGCGCCCGGTTGAGGGGACGATGTTGACAGTTATTCGTTGTGCTGGAGATGCAGCTCAGCGGGCGATCAGCGCGGGCGAAGCTTCCCTGGGTGCGGTGCTCGACGCAGCGGTGCGCGAGGCGCGCGCCGCGGTTGCCCATACACCACTCCTGCTGTCGTCGCTGCGCGAGGCTGGCGTGGTGGATGCCGGCGGTCAGGGGATGCTGGTGATGCTTGAAGCGCTGCTGCGCTATGCGCGTGGCGAGCCAGCTGAACTGGTCGCGCCAACTCCCGTGTTGCTGGCGCTGGTTGACGACCATGCCGCCAGCGCCGGCTATTGCACCAGCTTTGTGCTGTACAACATAACAACGCCATTGACAACCCTCCGGCAGGCGTTCGCCCGGCTCGGCGACTCGCTCGTCGTCGCTGGCGATCAGCAACTGGTGAAGATTCACCTCCATACATTGCGCCCGGGTGATGCGCTCAACCAGGCGCTTGAATATGGCGCACCCGACCAGATTGAAATCGCGAATATGGATCTGCAGCGCGCTGCCGCGCGCCATCCGCTGCCGGCCCTCCCTGCAACCGGCCAGATCGCGGCGTTGCGCCCGCCCGACAAACCACGCGCACCGGTTGGTATCATTGCACTGGCGCTCGGCGCCGGGTTCGCCGCGATCCTGCGCGACCTGCATGCCGATCTTGTCTGGGAGCCGTCAACGGCGCCGACGGTTGATGAGTGGCTGGCGGCGTTTGAGCGCCTGCCGCAGCATGAGTTGATTGTGCTGCCAAATGACGGTCAGGCGGCGGCTACCGCCCGGCAGGCTGCCGCGCGCAGCACCAGGCGCGTCGAAGTGCTGCCTTCCGCAGTGGCGCCGCAGGGGATCGCGGCGTTGCTGGCGCTCAATTTCCAGGCCGGTTTCGAGCAAAATGTGCAGGCAATGACCGCGGCGTTGCAACGTGTGCGGGTCGCGGCATTAGAGCGGATCCATGCCGGTGGCGCGGCGGATCACGTAGCGCATCCTGCGCCAGCGGAGGATCGGGCCGTCATGGATGCGTTGCACCGCCTGAAGGCCGATCAGGCAGACATCGCGACACTCTACTATGGGAATGGGGTTGACCCGGCGCGTGTAAAAGAGCTGGTCGGGCGCATTCGGCGCGTTTTTCCCGCGTTGCAGATCGAGGTTCATGCCGGCGGCCAGCCCGAAAGTGAGTTGATTCTTGCGCTCGAATGAGCGGTGATGGATGAGAACAGTATGGCCAGCATCAAAATCGTGACCGACAGTTCCTGCGACATTCCTCTGAGTGTTGCGCACGAACTGGGCATCGAGATCATCCCCATGCATATCGTCGTCGGCGACCAGACGTATCGCGCCGGCCTCGATATCACATCCGAGCAGTTCTATCAGATGATGCAGGAAAACCGGGCGCGCATTGCGGTCCAGGCGCCACCGGTCACGGTCTTTGAGCAACTCTATCGCCGCCTGACGCTGGAACACGACCACGTGTTTTCGATCCATCTCTCCGGGCGGCTCGGCGCGAATTACCGCATTGCGCAGCAGGCGCGCGCCAGATTGCCCGCCTCATCGAGTCGCGTCGAGATTATCGATAGCAAACTGCTGTCCATGGCGCTGGGCATGGTCGTGCTCCATGCAGCACGCGCGGTGCGCGACGGCGCAACTCCCGAAGAAACGGCACACCTGATCAATCTTCTGATCCAGCATTGCCACCTGGTCTTCTTTGTTGATACCATCGAATATCTTGAACAGAGCGGGCGCCTCGCACTGGCAACGACGGTTCTGGGTTCGATGCAGCGTATCAAACCGCTGATGTTGCTCGATGAAGGCGAGATCGTTCCCTATGAGCGTACCCGTACGCGCGCCAAAGCGATCGAGGGGTTGTATACCTTTGTTGAGGATTTCCCGCGTGTGCGCGAGGTAACGGCGCTGTACGCCACGACGCCCGAAGATATCGAGAAGTTGCTCGAAAAGGTTGACCCCATCTTCCCGCGCGATCGTGTGCAGACCGCGCAGTTTGGCCCGAGTATCGGCGCCTATCTTGGCCCGGGCGCGATGGGTGTGGCTGTGTTTGAAGGGATTGACTAAGTGCCTATCCGAAAACCCATGGGTATGCTGTCATTGCGAGGAGCGCCAGCGACGACACAATCTACCGGCCCGAGAGGAGATTGCTTCGCTTCGCTCGCAATGACATCCAGTCCGTTATTCGGATAGGCTCTAAATAGAACCCTGCAATTCTTCCGCGAAGATTGAGCAGGGCCAGTTGATGCGCGTCTGTCAACCTGTCCGGAAGATATGTGTGGAGGTATGTTGCATCATGCCGCCTGTTCGCATCGTTGTCGACTCGACGGCTGATATTCCACCGGATGTCCGCGCCATGCACGACATCCATGTCGTGCCGGTACTGTTGCACCGGAATGGCGAAACTCTGCGCGACGACATTGACATCAGTCGCGACGAGTATTATCGCTGGCTGGCCGAGCATGACACGCTGCCGACAACCTCGGCGCCACCGGTGGGCATGTTCGAGCAGGTCTTTCGCGAACTGACGCGTGATGGGGGCGCCGTGCTGTCGCTGAGCGTCGCTGCCGGGCTGAGCGCAACCTACGGCGCCGCGGTGCAGGCCGCGCGGCTCGTTCCTGAGGCGCGTATTGTGTGCGTGGACAGCCACTCGATTGCGATGCCGATCGCGTACCTGGCGCTGGCCGCCGCGCGCTACCTGGCACAGGGCGCAACCCTCGACGAGGCCGTGGCGCTGGTCGAAACGCTGCGCGACCGCACTGTGGCCTATGTGTCGTTGCAGACGTTACGCTACCTGGAACGTGGCGGGCGCATCAGCCGCACACGCGCCTTGCTCGGCACGCTGCTCGATGTCAAGCCGGTGCTCGAAGTACGCGACTCGCAGGTGCTGCCGGTTGAACGTGTGCGTACCTGGCGGCGCGTGCCGCCGCGGCTGCTGGAACTGGCACAGGCGCGCGGCGCCTACCAGGAGTTGAGCGTCGTCTATACCACCGGGCGGGATGAAGCCGAAACGCTGGCCGATGCCTGTGCCGCCGCCGGATTGCTCGAACGCGATCGCATCCGGACGGTGCAGATCGGTGCCGTACTTGGCACGCACATGGGACCGGGCGCGCTGGGGATTACCGGGTTGCTGGCCGGGGCCGGCGACCCAACGCCGTCGCGCCGGGAGTGAGGGCGTCCCGCGCTCAGCAGTGTGCCAGGGCGAGACGCCCTCGCTCCGGCGGTTGGCAAGAACACTGAGTTGTCAGTGTAGTAAACCGTTACGTCTATGGATGGGAAAGATCAGATCATCCGCCTTGGCAAGCTGCTGGCCGAAGAGCAGCGTCGTGATTGCGACGATGGCGCGGCGGCGGGCGGCATGGAGCGTTTCCTGACCGCGTGGCGCATGGAAGCCGGGAGTGCCCTGCAGTACGAACCGGTACAGCAAACCCTCGAACTTCTGACCGGCTATGGCATGTTCGATCAGGCGACACGGCGCGCGCGAATCGGCATCGCACTCGAAAGCCTGCGTACCCTGTTTCGCGCTCCGGTTGCAACGCCAGCGACGGCGGCGCACCCCCCCCCGGCTAGAAGCCGGCAGCGTCCCGCTGCCACCCCACCACCACGCCCGCTGACCCTCGACTCGTCGCTGGAAGCGCTGCCGGGCGTCGGCCGCCAGACTGCGCAATCGTTCCGCCGCCTCGGCGTGCGCACCGTGCGCGATCTGCTCTACCACTTCCCGCATCGCTACGATGATTTCACGTCGCGCAAGACGATCGCTGACCTCCAGCCCGGCACGGTCGAGACGATCGTCGCCGAGGTGCTCGATGTGCGCAGTGTGCCCATGAAGAGCGGCGGAGCGCGCCTTGATATCCTGGTCGGCGATACAACCGGTTCGCTGAAGGTCGTCTTCTTCCGCCAGCCCTGGCTGGCGCGGCAGTTCAATGTCGGCGCGCAGGTCGTTCTGAGCGGCAAAGTAGGTATGTACGACGGCCTGCGCCAGATGGCGTCGCCAGAATGGCAACCGTTCACCAGCGACGATCTTGTGCATGCCGGGCGCCTGGTGCCGGTGCATCCTCTGACCAGGGGACTCGTTGAGCGTAGCACGCGCACCCTGATCAAGCAGGTGGTCGATCGTTGCGCGCCGATGCTTGCCGATCACCTGCCACTGGCCGTCCTGGAGCGCGCCGGGTTGATGCCATTGCAGCAGGCAATCTCCCAGGTCCATTTTCCAGACGATCACGCGGCACTCGAACGGGCACGCCGCCGGCTTGGCTTTGACGAGTTTCTCTTCATTCAGCTCGGTGTTCTGCAGCGCAAGGCACTCTGGCAGGCGCAGCGCGGCTACTCAATCGTGCGCCGTGATGATGTCCACGAAGCCTTTCTCGGCCAGTTGCCCTTCGAACTGACCGGCGCCCAGGTGCGGGCGCTGGAGGAGATCTTCGCCGATCTTGCACGACCGGTACCGATGGCACGGCTTCTCCAGGGTGATGTCGGCAGTGGTAAAACCGCCGTGGCTGCGGCTGCGGCGCTCCAGGTCATAGCTGCCGGCTACCAGGCGGCCATCATGGCGCCAACCGAAATCCTCGCCGAGCAGCATTATCGCGGTCTGCGCGCACTCCTCGGCAGGGTGGCCGTGCCACGCGGCGCGCGCCACCAGCATCACGACGTGTCAGACGGCGACGATCCCGGCGATGCACCCCGCGCCGGGTCATCCGCGACCGACTGGCGTGACGACGCAGACCCTGAGCAACTTGCGCGGATCGACGAGATCAAGCGAATCCTCGGGATGAGCGGCGATGACGATCTCGACGGGCGCGGCGTGCGGGTTGCGCTGCTCACCGGCAGCCTCGGCGCCAGGGACCGCCGGCGGGTACTGGAGGGTATCGCGCGCGGCGATGTCGATCTGGTGGTCGGCACGCACGCGCTGATCACCGAGCGCGTCCAGTATGCCGCGCTCGGCCTGGCGGTGATTGACGAACAGCACCGTTTCGGCGTCGAACAGCGCCAGCGTCTCAAAGATAAGGGATATAACCCGCATATGCTGGTGATGACGGCGACCCCCATTCCACGCACACTGACACTGACCATCTATGGCGACCTTGATGTGTCGGTGCTCGACGAATTGCCGCCGGGACGCCAGGAGATCAAGACGCGCTGGATTTCCACCGCCGAACGAGAGAAGGCCTACAAACACATCCGGCGCGAGGTGACAAAGGGCCGCCAGGCATTCGTGATCTGCCCGCTGGTCGAAGAGAGCGAGAAGGTTGATTTACCGTCTGCCGAAGAAATGCACGCCACCCTGGCAGGCGACGTCTTCCCCGATCTGCGAGTGGCGTTGATCCACGGTAAGATGCTGCCGCGTGAGAAAGACGCGGTCATGATCGCGTTCCGCAACCACGAATATGACATCCTGGTCGCCACGGCGGTCATCGAAGTCGGCATTGACGTGCCCAACGCAACAACGATCGTCATCGAGGGGGCGGAGCGTTTCGGCCTGGCGCAACTCCACCAGTTCCGCGGGCGGGTCGGGCGCGGCATTCATCAGAGCTACTGTATTCTGGTGTCCGACAAGGAGCAGAATGACGTAACGCGCCAGCGCATGGAAGCAATGGAGCAGATCCGCGACGGCTTCCAGCTGGCTGAGATTGACTTACAGATCCGCGGCCCGGGTGAGTTCTTCGGCACGCGACAGAGCGGTACCCCCGATCTGAAGATCGCCCGGCTCGCCGATACGCGCCTGCTCCATGCCGCCTTCCGCGAAGCGCAAACGATCCTGGCCGATGACCCGCAGCTTGAACGGCCAGAACATGCCATGCTACGCGCCAAAGTGGACGAATTCTGGTCCGAAGCCTTGCAGGCAGGGTGATGATGATGGTGGGGTTATGATCGCAACACAAGAATAAGGATCAGCACGACGGCCATCAGCAGAATAATGGCGTACAGCGCAATCCGCTCAACATCGTAGAGCGTATTGTCACCCTTGAGTATATTATCGAAGCCAATGAACGACAGGGTACGCGGTTTATCACGGAAGCGGTAATCAACCTCGGTGACCGGTACGCCGCGGATCGTCAACTCGGCGGTGACCGGGCGCGCGTCGGTGCCGCCGCCGCGCAATGCCTCTTCGAACATCTCCTTCAGGGGAGCCACCTGGTACCATTGCCCATCGCGCAGTTCAATCGGCCCATTGAACACCTGCTGGGCCCTGGCCAGTAGTGCTGGCCGGTGCAGCCCGCTGATGTCATCCTCATTGAAGTACGCGCGCGCCTGGCGCGACCACGAGAAGATCTTCTCCTCCAGCAACTGGCCGCTGCCTTCGCAGCGCGCACATGACTCGTTGCCATAGCCGCGGCATGTCGGGCACTGTTCGTCAAACCGATCTGTACGCGTGCTCCCATCGGAATCCTTCACCCTGCGCGTCCGGGAGATCGTGCCAGTGGCGTCGCATGTCCGGCAGGGAATCGTGCCAGCGCCATTGCAGTCGGTGCAGGCAACAATGCGCTGTGAGCCAGGGATGACCATGAGCTCGGCGGGGTGCGTCTCAAACGGCGCAACCTCGGGAACCGGCGCGTCCCACAACTGAAGTTCGCGCGCCGGCACCAGCGCTCCGCCGTGATGCACGGAGAGACGACTCTGCGGCTGGGTGCGCGTCTCATACGCGACGCGCAATTCATAGAAATAGAGATTGTAGCTGACGATCTGCTCAGGCTCGATCAGGCGACCGAGTTGTGGGCGATGCGTCCAGTTCTGCCTGCTCCAGCGTTCGAGCAGGCGGCGAATGGCATCAACGCGATGCAGTGTATCGGCGCGGGTACGGCTACGAGCGACAAAGTCAGCATCTATCACATTGCCGAGCACCGTTTCGAGTGGATTCTCGAGCCACTCGGCGCTCGTCTCCCAGCGCGACTCCTCCATATCAACGGTTGCCGCATCAATCTGCGGCCGGAGCGCCTGGCGCAGTGCCGCGATCGCCTGGCTGGCGCTGCCGTAGCGCTGCGCCGCCTGCGGCGCCATGAGCCGCTGTACCACGCGATCGACTGCGGCCAGTTGATCGTTGCGCGCCTCGAGGGAGGGCAGCACCGCGCCCGCTGGCGGCGCCTCACCGCTCAGCATATGAAAGATCACAGCGCCAAGACTATAGAGATCGCTCGCCGGCGCAGGCTGGCCCGAGCGGAACGTCTGCTCCGGTGCAGTGTACGGTGTGCGATAGTCGGCATCGTCAACACTCGAAAAATCAGGTGTATCCGGTGAGGCCGCCAGACTGAGATTCGTCAGATAGGCGGTTCCCTGCGATGTGATCAGGATGTTTGCCGGCTGAACGTCGCGATGGACGACGTTCTGCGTGTGAAGGTAATCAATGACACTGCCAAGCTGTGCGGCGATGCGTAGCGCCAGCAACGGATCGAGCGGGCCGCTGGCCAGCACATCCTGCAGCGAGCGCGTGTCGAGCTGGGGTGTGACGAGGTAATGCCCGAAACGGTCATCATGGCCGGCATCAATGACCGGCAACAGGTTCGGGTGGGTGAGGCGCGCAGCCAGGCGACCGGCCAGCTGAAAACGACTGGATGCCACCCAGTCGGTGCGCCGCAGCACCGAAACCAGCACCGGGCGGTCGAGGGTCAGATGCGTCGCTTTATAGACAACGGCAAGCTCATCCTGGCTGACGCGTTGTTCGAGATGGTAATTGCGCAATTCACGCGTGACACCCGCACCCGGACCGCCGGCCGCCGGGCCATTCTGGCTGGAGTGGGGACGTGCTTGCGGCGTTGCCATCACGTGCCTTTCTGTCGCCGACTGGAACAGGCATGTTCACGGCGCGACCAGAGTGTAGTATAGCGCGGTGCGCAGTGTGATGCAAACCGATGCCATCCAGTGTGTGTGACGATAGGCTATGCGACACAGATCTGCCGGGAAGCGACCAGCACTGTTCACCCTTCTCCCGGCAGGGCGGGCGTCACGCAGCCGCACGTCTTGGAGGCAGCAGGGCTGCCGTACCAGGGACAAGCCCACAGGCTTATGATCCTTGAATCTCCATGAGCCGTGGGTTTATGCTATACTAGCACATGTGTGTTTCTATTGCAAGCTTCTGAGACCAGGGGGTGAGCAACGTCTGTCTCCACCAGGGGGCGTTTTTCTCAACTGGCAAACTCCGTTTTTCCGACGCCGGCTGCGCGGGCGTCCCGCGTCCCCGGGTTCACCAGCAGCTATCCCACGTGGCCACCGCAACAACCCGGCGAAGCTTTCCGGAAGCTGTGCCAGAGATCAGGGCGCCCCGGTTGCCCGGGCCGCGCGGTTGACAGGCGCTTTCACAATACAGTACACTACCCGTGCGCGATGCGTCCGCCCGGATACCGGGTTGCGGCCGTCGCAATCTGAATCAGAGGAGCGACATAGTGTTAGAGATGTTACCGAGCGGCCTGGTAACGATTGTAGCCTTTCTTGTTATGCTCGGGTTACTGGTCCTGGTGCATGAGCTGGGTCACTTTTTGACTGCCGTGTGGCTGGGTATCAAGGTCGAGGAGTTTGGTCTCGGCTACCCGCCGCGAGCATGGACACTCTTCGAGCGCAACGGCGTGAAGTATACGCTTAACTGGCTCCCGATCGGGGGCTTCGTACGCTTCGGCGGCGAGGGCGACCAGATCTACGGCGTCGGCAGCCTGTCGGCGGCGTCGCCATGGAAGAAGATCGTTGTGCTGGTCGCCGGGCCGCTGATGAACCTGCTCCTGGCGTTTCTGGTCTTCAGCGGCATCTTCCTCGCGCGTGGCGTGCCTGCGGTCTTCGACGGCGCGCGGATTGACACGGTCTATCCGGATACACCGGCGGCACGCGCCGAGTTTCGGCGCGGCGATCTGCTGGTTGAACTTGCGGGTCAGCCGATCGGCGCGGATCTGCGCGTCATCCGTGCGATTGCCGCCGAGAATAACGGCCGCCCGATCGAGGCTGTCGTCGAACGCGACGGCGCGCGCCTGGTGCTGACGGTCACTCCCGGCAGGTGGGAGCTCGACGGTGTCGTGCGCGAAGGTGGGTTCGGGTTTGCATATGCGCCACATGTGGGTACAGTTCCGGCAACGCCGGTAACCGCGCTGACCACGGGTGTGTCCTACACCTTCGATGTGCTTGGTCGCTTCGTCAGTGGGATCGGCCAGATGGTCGGCAGCCTGCTCGGGCTGAACCCGGCGCCGCCAGGCGGGGTGGCCGGCGTGGTTGGCATTGCGCGTGGTACCGGCGAGGTCATCCAGCGCGACGGCTGGATGGGGTTCTGGCAGTGGACGGCGCTGATCAGCCTGAACCTGTTTCTCATCAATCTGCTGCCTATTCCAGCCCTTGATGGTAGCCACATCCTGTTTGCGCTGATCGAGATCATGCGCGGCGGTAAGAAGATCCCTCCTGAGCGCGAGGCGATGGTCCATGCCATCGGGTTCATGATGCTGATGGGACTGATGGTCGTGATCACGGTCTCGGACGTGGCGAACTGGATTGGCGGCAATCCGGTGCTCGGCGGCGGGTAGCAGGTATGGCGGGAGGAACAATGACTGCACGTCGCCCGCCGATCGTGCGCGCCAGTGAACTGGGCGAATATGTGTACTGCGCGCGGGCCTGGTGGTTGCGCCGTGTGGCCGGTCTTGAACCTGCCGGTCAAGAGCGGCGCGAGCGCGGTGTCGTGCTCCATCGCCGCCACGGGCGGGTGGTCGCCGGTAGTCGTCTATTGCTGGTGATCGCGGGATTGCTGGCGCTTGCCGCAACCACGCTCCTGTTGAGCGGCGCCTGACGCCCCGGTGTGACGCATGGCCGTGACGGTCGGTCTGGCATTGCTGCTGCTCGCGCTGCTTGCCCTGGTCTGGGCAGTGCGGTTGCGCGCGGCAAGTGGGCTTCCGTGGGCGCCGGTCGTCTACCACGATACTGGTTCGTGGGTGCCTGAGCGGCCGCTTATCGCCCGACGCCTGGGCCTCGCCGGCAAACCTGATTACCTGATGCGCGTGCATGGCCGCATCGTGCCGGTTGAGGTCAAGCCGGGCCGCAATGCGCCACGGCCATATGAATCGGATCTGGCACAACTGGCGGCATATTGCGTGCTGGTTGAAGAAACAACCGGTGTCGCGCCGCCCTACGGCCTGTTACGCTATGCCGGGCGCACCTTTCGCATGAACTATGGTGCGCATGTGCGCAACGAGGTGCTGGCGCTGCTCGAGGAGATGCGCGATGCGCGCGGCGATGAGTGCGACCGCAGTCATGATGACGCATTCCGTTGCCGGGGGTGCGGTTTCTTTGAGCAGTGCGACCAGGCCATGACGTGAGTGGCATATGCCCGTCGAGCAGGATCCGGCACCTACCCCGGATATTGTCACATGCACGCTGCTGGCGGACAAGATTGCCATGCGGCTTGCCGGTGACCTGAGCGACGCCGATCTGGCGGCATGGGCGTTCGATTGCTTCTACGCGATCGAACTTGGGCGCGCCAGGTGCGCGCCCGGCGACGAGAAACGGATCACCGAGACGCTCGACATGCTCATGTTCGCCGATGATGCCGCGTTTCGGCTCGATGAAGAGGAACTGCGCAGACTCGCTGCGCTGTTGAGGGAGCTATGAAGATCCGGACACATCCGCGCATGGGCGACATTCATATCGGTGACGAAGTATACTCATACCGTCGCCAGTTATTTGCCCGCGTGGAAGAGGTGTTTCCCGCGGCCGTATGCGTGAAACTGGCGGCGCTCGACAGCATCGCGCCGCTGGCCGTGTCGCTTGATCCGCAGCTCTGGCGCGCCGACGACATCGAGAATCTCAGCGTGTGTCGCTACTGCGGCGGGCGCGAGCGGCTGCATCTCGAACGCGAAACCGGCATTCCATTCCGCATATGCGAGCGCTGTTGCGTCGTTCCACCGCGTGATCGCAGCCTCGAACAGGGGCGCTGGTGGTAACCCGGCGGCGCCGCGCCCTACCTACTCCGGGTTGATCAACGGCTTCGGGAAGACCTGGCCATATGGTTCGCCCCACCACTCGCCAAGTGAACGACCTTCGACAAAGATCTGCACGCCTGTGACCCGTGGCAACGTCGTGAGCGACTCTACCAGGGTGCGCACGGCGTAGCCGCGATTTTCGGCTTCAGCAAAACGGGCGCTCAGATCGAGCCGCACAATGCCCTGACTGATACTGATCGATCGCAGCTCCGTCCCTTCGGGAATGGTACGCTGAACCGCATACCCGAACTCGCCCGGACCCTCAATCAGCGCGCGTACTGTGCCCTCCGCCACCTGGCGCGTCTTCGGCACCATGCGAATAATGCGAATCGTATGATACCCATCGTTAGCCAGATAGTAGGTTGGTAGAAACTCGGTGGTTGCATAATTCACCGGGAGACCATCCGGGTTCAGCGGGTTCACGACCGGCCGGCCAATCGGCCCGCTCCCGCCGATACCGATGTTGCGCCCATTCACCTGGAACTGCACCCGATCAATACTCTCAAAGTGGGTCAGTGTCAGCACAATCGCGTAGAGGCCGCGCGGGTCGCCATTCAGATGCGGCTCGCGGTCGAAATTGACCGTCGCGACACCGCCGCTGATCTGGATGCCGAGCAATTGTGCGGCAGGATCGACCAGCCCTTCCAGGCCATCACGCGGCCCTTCGATCAACGCCCGCACCGCCGCAGTCGCCACCTGACGATCCTGCACCTGAACCAGGCGTTGTGTCGGCACAAACAGGGTGCGCGTGGTATCGCCAAAATAAAGCCACACACGCTCGTTCCGAATGGCCGGCGCCGCAGTCGGCGCCGGCGGGCGCGGCGCCAATGTGGGCAGAGATGGTGGCGGAGCGACCGGCGCCGATGCAGGGGGGACAGCCGTGGGTGGCGGCACGGGTGACACGGCAGGTGCAGCCGTTTGTGTAGCCGTCGGTGTTGGTGGTGGCTGTGTCGTCTGCGTGGCCGGACCGATCGGAGCAGCAGATGGGGTCACGGTCGGGCTGGCAGCCGGAAGGGTTGGAATGGCAGTCGGAACGATCAGCGCCGGCTCCGGCGTCGGCGAAGGCGATGGTTGCGGTGATGGGGTACTGGTCGGCAGCGCAGTAGGCGTGGGCGGCACTGTTGTCGCCGGCAGCACGGTCGCCGATGGGGTTGTGGTCACCGTTTTCGGAACCCCCGCAGCGCCACCGGATGTCGGCAGTGGTGCGGCAGCGGTTGGTACGATGCTCAGACCGCTGTTGAGCGACTGGAGACCAGCGAAGAGGTAGATCAGGACAATAATCGCCAGCATTGCGATCATCAGGGCATAGATCGCGCGATCGCGCGGCGAAAGTGTGCTGAACCAGCCGCGCAACCCGCCGGGAGGTGCCACCGCTGCAACCGGCGCACTGCTGGCGACTGGCGTTGAGGGCAAGGTCAAACCCATGTATAATGGGCATTGCACGTGGTTGCGCGCGAGGCAAAAGCTGGCCTGGTCAACTGGTATCTCGATCGCTTCCCCGCTGACATAGCACCGATGTTCCGGCGTCGGCGACGAGAAACGGATGGCCCGGTTCTGCTTCAGACCAAGGTATGGGCAATAGCCCTGGCCGGTGGGCGTCGATTCGCTCATGGTACGCCGGATCTCCTCGAACGCTGTCAGCTACGACGTTCACACGTATTATACGAAGTGGGCGGGGGTTGGCGCAAAGCGCCCGAATTACTGGAACCTTACAGCCAGATTGCAGCTTCTGTTGGCAATGCACGGTGAGAGCGGTCGGGCATGTGATCATGCGCCGTATGTCGCCCCGGCGATGTCACCGACGATTCTGTTTTTGCCCTGGGGTCTGTTTGCATGCGCATCCTGATCCTCTCGGATATTCACTCGAATTATGTGGCGCTCGAAACGGTGCTGGCGGCGGCCAGGCCATACGACGCGGTCTGGAACCTGGGTGATACCATCGGGTATGGGCCACGCCCGAATGAATGCGTGGCGACCATGCGTGGCATCGCCAGCCTGATGCTTGCCGGGAATCATGATCTTGCCTGCCTGGGCCATCTCGACCTCAGCGACTTCAACCCTGATGCACGAACGGCGAATATCTGGAATGGCGATCAGTTGACCGGCGAAAATCGTGACGCGCTTGACCAGCTTGAGCCAGTTCAGGCGATTGACGCGCGCTTCCTGGCGGCTCATGGTAGCCCGCGCGAGCCAGTGTGGGAGTACCTGTTGACGCGCTACCAGGCGCTCGATAACTTCCGGCACTTCGAGCAGCAGATATGCCTGATCGGGCATTCACACGTGCCACTGATCTTTCGACTGACATCGGGCGGGCGCTGCGAGGGCCCGTCGGTCCCCGACGATGGGTTCTCTCTGACACTGGAAGAGGGCACACGCTATATCATCAACCCGGGGAGCGTCGGCCAGCCGCGCAACCAGGATCCGCGCGCCGCGTTCGCCATCTTTGACACCACGTGCGACAGCATCACCTTTCACCGCGTGCGTTACGATGTCGCCCTGACGCAACGCCAGATGCGCGAGGCACGCCTGCCGGAACCGCTGGCGTTGCGCCTTGCTCAAGGCATATGATGGCGCCAGGCTCATCATGTACACGCGCTACGCGCCCGGGGTGCGCGCCTGGCCTGCGGCGGCGTGGTGATCACGGTCGTGGTTTTCGGCGGCTGCGCTGGCGAAAACTGCCACATAAGCACGCAGTGTGCTGCGTCCCATATCGGTCTACCGAAGGCAAAAAGCCAGAACCGCAACACTCGTAGCATCGAGCAGAAGTGGGCGCCTATGACGATTATTGAGACCTATGTACGCCGCCATCCCCGGTCACGGGCGTTGTATGCCGAGGCGCGCTCGCTCTTTCCCAGCGGTGTTACCCACGATGGGCGGCATGTCTCTCCCTTCCCGCTCTATGTGGATCATTGCGCAGGATCGCATAAGTGGGACGTGGATGGTCACGAACTGATCGATTACTGGACGGGGCATGGCGCGTTGTTGCTCGGTCACGGCCACCCGGTCGTTGTCGCGGCTGTCCAGCGGCAGATGGAGCGCGGGACACACTACGGCGCCGAGCACGAATTGAGCATGTACTGGGCCCGCCTGGTCCAGCGCCTGTTTCCAGGTATCGAGCGCGTGCGATTCACCGCATCGGGCACAGAAGCGACCATGATGGCGCTGCGCCTGGCGCGTGCCTACACCGGCAAGCCGGTCGTGCTGCGCTTTGCCGGGCACTACCATGGCTGGCACGACATGCTGGCGCACGACACGGAGGCCGAACCTGTTCCAGCCGGCATGTTCGGCGGGTTGCTCGAGTCGACGATCGTGGCGCCCGCGGATCTTGACCGCGTGGAGGCGATCCTGCGCGCACGCGATGACATCGCCGCAGTGATTCTTGAGCCGACCGGCGCATCGTATGGCACGGCGCCGCTGCCGGCGGGGTTCTTGCGTGAATTGCGCCGGCTGACCGAGCAGTATGGCACCCTGTTGATCTGCGACGAAATCGTGACCGGCTTTCGGGTTGCGCCGGGTGGGGCCCAGCAACGCGAAGGGGTAACCGCCGACCTGACGACGCTGGCGAAGGTGCTGGCCGGCGGGTTGCCGGGTGGCGCGGTTGGTGGGCGGGCCGACATTATGCGGCACCTGGAGTTTGGTGACGACGACTGGAGCCGCACGCACAAGATCCGGCACTATGGCACCTTCAATGCTGCACCCCTGTCAGCCGCGGCCGGGGTGGCGACACTCGAACTGGTTGCTGGCGGCGAGCCGGGCGCGTGTGCCGCCGAGCGTGGTAGCGCGGTGATTGCCGGATTCAACCGGGTGATTCGTCAGCGCGGGCTGTACGGCTGGGCGGCATATGGCGACGGGTCAATCTTTCATCTTGTTGCCAGGTGCAGCAGCGGGTTTCCACCCGGCGAGCTCGATCCGCGCATATCGCTCAATGAACTGAAACGTGGCGGCGATTCAGCGCTGATCAACCTGGTACGGCTCGGGATGATCAACCATGGCGTGGATCTGATGCGCGGGCGCAGCGGATTTCTGTCGGCAGCGCACACGCCGGCAGATGTGGACGCCACAATCGCAGCATTTGCCGCAACGCTCGACGCTATTGCAGAGGAAACGGCGCAACCGCGCTGACTGCCATGCGTGTGATAACAGGCACCGCAAAAGGGCATCGCCTGAAAGCGCCGCGCGGATCCGGCACACGGCCGATGCTTGACCGGGTCAAAGAGGCGCTGTTTTCAGTGCTGGAAGGGTACGGCCCGATTCGAGGCCGGGTACTGGATCTGTACGCCGGCACCGGATCGCTCGGGATCGAATGCCTTTCGCGCGGCGCCGCGTGGGCCGACTTTGTGGAACAGCGGGCGCATGTCTGTCGCATCATTCGCGAGAACCTGGAGCACACCCACCTGGCCGACCGGGCACGTGTACTGCACATGCCCGTGAGCCGCTTTCTGAGCGTCCATAGCGCAACTGAGAAGTATGCTATAATCATTATGGACCCGCCATACGCTGATCCTGCGATTGAAGCAACTATCTGCGCCGTGGACGACGCTCACCTTCTGGCCGACGACGGGTTGCTGATAGTCGGCCATTCGCCGCGTGTTGAGCTGAAAGATCGTTATCAGCGGCTTCATCGCCGCAAGTTCCGCCGCCTGGGGGATTCCTGCTTCTCAATCTATGATGTCGAACCACACACTGCGGCAGCGGCGTCCGCAACCGAACACTGAGCGGTATCATGCGGCGTTGATGCCCGGGTAGCGGCCACCTGGCGCAGAAACTGCAGATCTGCGTTGCGCCACAGCCGAAGGAGAGAAGGGGTGACGATCGCAGTCTATCCCGGAAGCTTCGATCCCGTCACGAACGGTCACCTTGATATTGCCACCCGCGCGTCGCGCATTTTTGATACGGTCATCATGGCCGTCTTCGATCGGCCCAACAAGAAGTTGCTATTCAGCACCGAGGAACGCGTGGCGCTGCTGCGAGAAGCCACCAGCCACCTGCCGCGCGTGCAGGTGGATACGTATTCGGCGCTGACCGTCGATTATGTACGGAGCGTCGGCGCGTCGGTGATTGTGCGTGGCATGCGGGCAGTGGGCGATTTCGAGGCTGAATTTCAACTGGCACAAATCAATCAGACGCTTGCGCCCGACATTGACATCGTTCTTTTTATGGCAAGCCACCGGTATACCTTTTTCAGTTCAAGCACGGTGCGGGAAATTGCCTCGCTTGGTGGCGACGTTTCCTGGCTCGTCCCCAGCCATGTAGTCGCAGCGCTGCGGCGAGCATACGATGGGGGGTGAACGGCTATCGAACTGGATCAACTGATTGATGAACTGGAAGATGTCCTGGCCGAAGGCCGGCGCGTGCCATTCAGCGGCCGGTTACTGATCGATGAAGATCGCGTGCTCGACATCATTGACCGCATGCGTGTTGCAGTGCCCGAGGAGTTACGCCAGGCGCGGCGGATCATTGGCGAACAGGAGCGTCTGATCAGCGAGGCACAGGAGCGGGTCCAGCATGTGCTCCAGGAGCAGGGATTGATGGCGGCAGTCGAGGCGGAGCGGGTGCGTTTACTGGAGCAGGCAGAACGTGAGGCGCGCGCCGTACGCGCCGGTGCCGATGAGTACGCCCGGCAAGTGCTCGAAGAACTGGAGCAGCGACTGATGAAGGTCATAACCAGTGTTCAGAATGGCCTGAACGAACTGGGTGCGCCAGGGGGGCCGCGGTCACCTTCCGGGGGGTGAACTGGTGTGGTTGTCCTGCCAGATCCTGGCTGCACCCGGGTCGTACTGAAGCGTCTGGAACGGTTCACGATCGGGGTCCGGGGGACGCCCCGAGGCGAACGAATCGGCGGCGGGTGAAAACGCAGCGTGCTGCGTCCACGACGCAAACGCCATGGCACGTGGCTCCGCCGACGCACAACACCGTGCGTGCGAGACGCGTGAACCGTACAGGCGTTTCTCGCCTTGACAGCCGGGCGGCGCTGGCCTATAATGCAACTTCTGTGAGCGCGGAGGGCGCCGCCAATGCGCGTGTCAAAACCAGCCACTGACTTGAAATTCAACGTCGCGCAGCTGCTCCGCGAATATACGGGCGCGTGGCGCAAATACGATTTCACCGAACCAGTCCTGCCGCTCGATGATACGACCGAGATGCGCGATCTGGTGGGGCAGGTACGGTTCACCCGTACCGCAAGTGGCGTACTGGTTGACGTACGCGCGCACGGAACGGTAACGATGGAGTGTATCCGCTGCCTCAATCCTGCCACACAGCATATTGAGGTCAGCTTTCGCGATGAGTTCCACTCGCGGATCGATGTCAACAGCGGCGCTCCCCTGCCAAAGCCTGAGGAGGACGATCCATTCTTCCTCGATGAACTGCACATGGCAGATGTGGGTGAGGCGCTGCGCGAGTATGTATTGCTCGAATTGCCGATGCAGCCGCTCTGCCGCCCCGATTGTCGCGGGTTGTGCCCGACATGCGGTGCAGATCTGAATGTCGAGCAGTGTGCGTGTGCCGACACTGCCGCCGATGAACGATTTGAGGCACTACGTGCGCTGCTTAAGCCGGAACAGCAGTAATCCGTATCTCATTGTTCACTGAGAGAGTTAACCAATCATGGGTGCTGTACCAAAAACGAAAGTCTCGCGACACCGGCGTGGTAACCGCCGCCAGCATCAGCGGCTCGATGCGCCGACACTGGTACCATGCCCGCGCTGTGGGCAACTGAAGCGCGCGCATTACGTTTGTAAGTCGTGCGGCGTCTATCGTGGCCGCCAGGTTATCGAACTGAAGCGCGAGCCTGAAGAAGATTAGTCGATCGCGGCGGCCGCGCGGAGGGTTATTGGCCTGCCATCCGGCGAGTCAGTAACCCTTTTTGTGTCCTCAGGGCGAGCGATGAGGGGAACGAGGGACAGGACGAGAGGGTATCGTGGCGTAGCAAACGCGAAGAGTGTGCACGGCACAGGCCAGGCGAGAACCGAGGTGCATATGGCGAAGTATGCGGCGATCACCGGCTGGGGCATGGCCGTTCCGGAACGGACGCTCACGAATGCCGATCTTGAACGCATGGTGGCGACATCGGACGAATGGATCCAGACTCGCACCGGCATCCGTGAGCGGCGCATCATAGGGCCCGGCGAGAGCACATCGTCGCTGGCGACGGCGGCCGGGAAGGCGGCACTCAACCGCGCCGGGCTCGACGCATCTGCGATTGACCATGTCATTCTGGCAACGTGTACCCCGGATCGCCCATTTCCAGCGACGGCCTGTACCATCCAGGCGGCTCTCGGTGCGCGCCGCGCCGCCGCATTCGACATTGTGGCAGCATGCAGTGGTTTTGTGTATGGCCTGAATGTCGCCACGAGCTTGATCCGCAGCGGCGCGGCGCGCACCGTGCTGTTCATCGCCTGCGATGTGTTTACCCACTTCATTAACTGGAACGACCGCAACACCTGTGTGTTGTTCGGCGATGGCGCGGGCGCAGTTGTGCTGCAACCGTCGGATGAGCCGGCCGGGTTGATCTCGTGCGTGCTCGGCGCCGCTGGCGAGCAGGAAGACCTGATGGCGGTCGATGCCGGCGGGACGCGCCTGCCGGCGACAGCGGAACTGCTGGAACAGGGGCGACAGTACGTGTACATGAATGGTCGCGAGATCTTCAAACATGCGGTACGCGAGATGGCTGAATCATCGCTGGAAGCCCTACGCCTAGCCAGCCTGACACGCGAAGAGGTTGCGCTGGTCGTGCCGCACCAGGCCAACCTGCGCATTATTGAAGCCACGGCAAAACGACTCGAGATACCGATGGATCGCGTCTTCGTCAATCTCGACCGCTACGGGAACACTTCGGCCGCCAGCGTGCCGATCGCGCTGGTGGAGGCCGTCGAACAGGGGCGGCTGCGCGCCGGCGAATATGCGCTGCTCACTGCGTTCGGCGGCGGGTTGACCTGGGCGTCGGCAGTGATCCGCTGGGGGTAGTGGGTTCGACTCGCCGGTGCCCTCGGATTGTCTATGGTCTGTAGTAGATATGCATCGCCGCTACCCACGCGCGAGGTAGACTCCAGCCGCGATACGCAGCGCCTCCTCCGCCGTGCCGAAGAAGTCGCCGCTCGGGAAGATCGACAGCTCGTACCCCGGACCATGACGACCCGCATGGGCAAGGTGACGTTTGCCGTGCCGCAGGTGCGCGACAGCAGCTTCTATCCCCAGGCGCTGGAGAAAGGGCTGCGCAGTGAGCGCGCCCTCATCCTGGCGCTGGCCGAGATGTACGTGGAGGGCGTCTCGACACGCAAAGTGGCGGTGATCACCGCGCAGTTGTGCGGCGTCGAACTGATCTCGACCCGGGTCAGCCGTGCGGCAGCGCAGCTGGATGCCGCGCTGGAACAGTGGCGCACCCGCCCGCTGGACGCCTGCCGCTATCTGCTGCTGGATGCGCGCTACGAGAAGGTGCGGATCGATGGCCAGGTGCGCAACGCCGCGATACTGATCGCCATGGGTGTTCGTGACGACGGCAAGCGCGCCATTCTGGGCGTTTCGGTCGCGGTCGGCGAACACGAAGCGCACTGGCGCCAGTTCTTGCACAGTCTGGTGCAGCGTGGCCTGAGCGGTGTGCAGCTGATCGTCAGCGATGCGCATGACGGGCTGCAGGCCCCCCGGCGCGCGGTCTCTGGCGGCGTACCCTGGCAGCGCTGCCAGTTCCATCTGCAGCAGAACGCCCAGGCGTACGTGCCGTGGCAGGAACTGAAGGCCGAGGTGGCGGTCGACATTCGTGCGATCTTCATCGCGCCCAATCGCGTCGACGCCGACAGCCTGCTGGCGCGGACGGTGCAGAAGTTCGCCAAAACCGCGTCCAAACTGGCCGCATGGCTCGAAACGGCCATTCCCGAGGGCTTGACCGTGTTCAGTCTTCCGGCGGCGCACCGCACGCGCCTGCGCACCGTGAACGCGCTGGAACGGCTGAACCAGGAGATCCGCCGGCGCACCCGCGTGGTGGGCGTCTTTCCGAATGAAGCGTCCTGCCTGCGCCTGGTGACCGCGCTGGCCATGGAAACCAGCAACGAGTGGGAAGCCGGCAAGGTCTATCTCACGTTGAACGACTGAACGTTTGTTCGGAAAGTAAAACGTCATGTTGGTATACCACGAGTCAATGTACAGACAAATACTTGAGTGATCGTTTGGATGCTATAATGAGCACAGAGGACATCCAATCGCGCCGGAGGACTCGCGCCATGACTCTCCATGTTGAACAGCA